>JACCDL010074068.1_pt1 | contig 34079 bp, 28 predicted proteins | sample 7441931 | NCBI WGS metagenome assembly JACCDL01 (sample SAMN15323437, study PRJNA562643) | freshwater metagenome | isolation source: river surface water | place: USA:Blue River Watershed | collected 2017-08-16 | reverse complement strand
GTGGCCTTTGAACCCGATGCCTTAACCGCATCGGTGGCACCAGCCAAACGGTCGGCAACCTGTTGAAAATCGAGTGGGCCGCCCACGAAAGCAATTTTGGTTTTGCCCTGGGCCAGCAAATGCTCGACAGCCATTCGACCGCCCGCAATGTCATCGACCGAGATCGAGCATCCGATTGAAGCATCGATGTGACGGTCAACGACCACAACGTTGGTGCCGCGGCCACGAAGTGCGGTGACGGTTTCGGTCACCCCGTCAACTGGTGAAATCACGATGCCGCCGACTCGCTGCTCTTCGAAGAGCGACATGTAACTTGACTCACGCGAAAGGTCATCGGAGCTGTTGCCCAAGATCACCGAGTAGTTGCCCTCGGCTGCGGCATCTTCGGCACCGCGCGCGAGAGCGCTAAAGAATGGGTTGGCGATGTCGAGCACCACTAGACCGAGAGTCTTGCTTCGGCCAGCTTTTAGTTGACGAGCTGCATCGTTGCGCACGAAGCCAAGTTGATCGATGGCTTTGGCGACTTTGGCGACGGTGTCGGCCTTTACGCGCTCGGGATTGTTAAGAACGTTCGAGACAGTGCCAAGCGAAACACCTGCAAGACGTGCGACGTCTTGGATGCTCGGACGAGGCTTCTTTGCTGTCGGCATTTGATCTCTTTCTATAACGATTCAATCTTATTGATGAAACTGTTTTGCATCGCAAGAAAAAAGCCATTATTGTTTTATTGAAACGCTTCAATTTTTCGATTCCAATGGAGTAATCCCATGTCTGTGGACACCGCGAAACTATTCGCTCAGCTAGACCAGCAAGCCATCGAACTGCCATCTTGGGCATTCGGCAACTCGGGCACCCGCTTTCGCGTGTTCCCTTCGGCAGGTGTTCCGCGCAACCCTTTCGAGAAGATCGAAGATGCCGCCCAGGTGCACAAGTATTCGGGCATCGCGCCATCGGTAGCGCTGCACATTCCATGGGACAAAGTTGACTCTTACTCAGAGCTTCGCGCTCACGCCGAGGGCCTTGGCGTAAAGCTCGGCACCATTAACTCGAACACCTTCCAAGACGAGGACTACAAGTTCGGAAGCATCACCCACTCGAACCCGGTCATTCGCCAGAAGGCCATCGACCACCACTTTGACTGCATCGACATCATGCACGAGACCGGTTCGAAAGACCTCAAGATTTGGCTCGCCGACGGCACCAACTATCCGGGCCAAGACGACATCCGTGGTCGCCAGGATCGCCTAGCCGACTCACTCGAAAAGATCTATGCGCGCATCGGCGAAAACCAGCGCCTAGTTCTTGAATACAAGTTCTTCGAGCCAGCTTTTTATCACACCGATGTTCCCGACTGGGGCACCGCTTATGCGCAGGTGGCAGCACTCGGCGAGCGCGCTTCGGTTTGCCTCGACACCGGTCACCACGCACCGGGCACCAACATCGAGTTCATCGTTGCCCAGCTGCTTCGCCTTGGCAAGCTCGGTTCGTTCGACTTCAACTCGCGCTTCTATGCTGACGACGATCTAATCGTTGGTGCAGCCGACCCGTTCCAGCTGTTCCGCATCATGTATGAAGTGATTCGCGGTGGCGGCTATGGAAACGACTCGGACGTTGCCTTCATGCTCGACCAGTGCCACAACATCGAAGACAAGATTCCGGGCCAGATTCGCTCGGTTCTAAACGTTCAGGCAATGACAGCCCGTGCGCTTCAGGTTGACACCAAAGCGCTAAACGAGGCTCAGCTTGCCGGCGACGTGCTTGCAGCTAACGACATCTTCATGGATGCCTTCTATACCGATGTTCGCCCGACCCTTGCTGCTTGGCGCGAATCGAAGGGCCTGAACCCAGACCCAATCAAGGCTTTCAATAACTCAGGCTATCTAAAGCAGATCGCCGAATCACGTGTTGGTGGCCAGCAGGCCGGATGGGGTGCATAGCCATGGCGTCACTTAAGAAAAACAAAGAACTTCTGAACCTGATCACCCGATCAAACCGTTTGGGCTCAAACCCAAAGAACACCAACTATGCCGGCGGCAACACCTCGGCTAAGGGTGTCGAGATCGACCCTTCGACCGGCAAGCCAATCAACCTGCTTTGGGTAAAGGGTTCCGGTGGCGATCTAGGCACCTTAACCGAGGCCGGCCTTGCCGTTCTTGAACTCGACCGCGTTCGCGCGCTAGTCGATGTCTATCCAGGCGTTGAGCGCGAAGACGAAATGGTTGCGGCATTCGACTACTGCCTTCACGGTCGTGGCGGCGCAGCCCCTTCGATCGACACCGCGATGCACGCTCTGGTTGATGCCAAGCACGTTGACCACCTGCACCCAGACAGCGGCATTGCTATTGCAACTGCCAAGGATGGCGAAAAGTTGACCAAGAAGATCTTTGGCGACAAGGTCGTTTGGGTGCCTTGGCGTCGTCCTGGTTTTCAGCTGGGTCTAGACATCGCTGGTATCAAAGAGGCAAACCCTCAGGCAATCGGCTGCATCCTTGGTGGCCACGGCATCACCGCTTGGGGCGAAACCAGCGCAGCTGCCGAGAACAACTCGAACTTCATCATCAAGACCGCCGAGGCCTTCATTGCTAAGAACGGCAAGAAGAACCCGTTCGGTGAAAAGGTTGCCGGCTACGAGGCTCTAAAGCCTAAGGCACGTTTGGCCAAGGCGGCAGCAATTGCGCCTTTCATCCGTGGTTTGGCTTCGACCGACAAGCCGATGGTTGGTCACTTTAACGATGACCAAGCCGTACTCGACTTTTTGGGAAGCGCAAAGCTAAAGAAGCTTGCGGCTCTTGGCACCAGCTGCCCAGACCACTTCTTGCGCACCAAGGTAAAGCCGATGGTTCTTGACCTGCCGGCTGATGCCGACATCGAAAAGGTAAAGGCACGCCTAGTGAAACTGCACGAGCAGTACCGCAAGGACTACGAGGCCTACTACTCGAAGCACAAAACCAAGGGCTCGCCTGCCATGCGCGGTGCCGACCCAGCGATTGTTTTGGTTCCTGGCGTTGGCATGTTCTCGTTCGGTGCAAACAAGCAAACCGCTCGCGTTGCCGGTGAGTTCTATTTGAACGCCATTAACGTGATGCGCGGTGCCGAATCGATCTCGACCTACAGCCCAATCAGCGATGCCGAAAAGTTCAACATCGAATACTGGTCACTCGAAGAAGCCAAGCTTCAGCGCATGCCAAAGCCAAAGCCTCTCGCTAGCCGCGTCGCTTTCATCACCGGTGCCGGCAGTGGCATTGGCAAGGCCATTGCAGAGCGCGTTGTTGCCGAGGGTGGTTGCGTTGTTATCGCCGACCTCAACCTTGAGAATGCTCAAGCTGTTGCCGAGTCACTTGGCCGCGACAACGCGGTTGCAGTGCACATCGATGTAACCAGCGAGGCTGCGATTCAGCAGGCACTTGCCGAGGCTTCGATTGCCTTCGGTGGCGTTGACCTGATCGTCAACAACGCTGGCCTGTCACTTTCGAAGCCGCTGCTCGAGACCACTCAGCGCGACTGGGATCTGCAGCACGACGTCATGGCTCGCGGTTCGTTCTTGGTTTCGCGTGAGTCTGCCCGCATTCTTCTTGACCAGAAGATGGGCGGCGACATCATCTACATCTCGTCAAAGAACTCGGTCTTTGCCGGCCCGAACAACATCGCCTACTCGGCAACCAAGGCCGACCAAGCGCACCAGGTTCGCTTGCTAGCTGTCGAACTTGGCGAGCACGGCATTCGTGTGAACGGCATTAACCCGGATGGGGTGGTTCGTGGCTCTGGCATCTTTGCCGGCGGCTGGGGAGCATCTCGCGCCAAGGTCTATGGCGTAAACGAAACCGACCTGGGCAAGTTCTACGCGCAGCGCACCATCTTGAAGCGCGAGGTTTTGCCTGAGACCGTTGCCAACGCAGTTATCGCGTTGACCGCTGGCGAACTAACCCACACCACTGGCCTGCACATTCCAGTTGACGCCGGTGTGGCAGCGGCTTTCCTTCGTTAGAAAAGTTCGACAACAATGACCGGCATTTTCGCAGCAATCGACCTGGGCGCAAGCTCGGGTCGCATTGTCGCGGGCGTTTTTGAAGGCGGCGACCTGCACCTAACCGAGGTTGCTCGCTTCAAGAACGGTCCGGTCGAGGTTGGCGCCGAACTGCACTGGGATTTCGACCGCGTCTACAAGTCGATTCTCGAAGGACTAGTCAGGCTGGGCGAGTTTGCCGAGGCACGCGGCGAGCGAGTTGTGAGCATTGGCGTCGACACCTGGGCGGTTGACTACGGCCTGATCGGTGCCGATGGCAAGTTGATTGCAACACCTCGTCACTATCGCGACGAACGCAACCTGCTTGGCGCCGATGCAGTGCACGCGATCGTTGAGCAGCCGACCCTGTATGCCATCAATGGCCTACAGTTTCAGCCGTTCAACACCATCTACCAGTTGGCCGCCGAACAGCTGCAACGCCCAGATTCGTTTGCCAAAACCAAGACTCTGCTCTTGATGCCAGACCTGATTGGCTACCTGCTAACCGGCGTGGCTCGCGCCGAATCAACCAACGCTTCGACCACCGGTTTGATCGATGTTAAGACCGGCACCTGGAGCAAAGATTTGATCGCACGCCTCGGGCTAGACGCGAGCATTTTGCCCGAACTAATTGAACCGGGCGAGGTCTTGGGCAAGCTCTTGCCGGCTCAGGTTTCACACACGGCACTGACCGATGCTGTGGTTACCGTGGTTGCCTCACACGACACCGCTTCGGCAGTGGTTGCTGTTCCCGAGCTACGTGCCGGCGGCGCTTATCTTTCGAGCGGAACCTGGAGCCTGATCGGCGTTGAGCTTGATCAGCCGGTGTTGAACGAAGCCAGCGCTCGAGCCAACTTCACCAATGAACGCGGAGTGAACTCGAGCATTCGTTTCTTGAAGAACCTTGCCGGTCTTTGGCTGCTGCAAGAGTCGCAGCGCACCTGGGCAGAGCAGGGCTATGAGCCTTCGATCAACGACCTGCTAGCCGATACCGCCAAGGTCGAAACCTCGGCTCGCATTGATGTAACCGACCCAGAATTTTCGGCACCAAACGACATGCCTTTCCGCATTCAAAATGCGGTTGCCCGAACCGGCGGCAAGGTTCCGCAGACCCCGGCTCAAATCACCCGCTGCATACTCGAATCTTTGGCCGATGGCTACTTGGTCGCCATCGAAGAGCTCGAAGAAATTACCGGGCACAAGGTCGACCAGCTCAACATTGTTGGTGGCGGCAGTCAAAACGCGCTCCTCAATCAGCTCGCGGCCGATCGCACCGGCATCCGTGTTGTTGCCGGGCCAGTTGAAGCAACCGCAATCGGTAACCTGATTGTGCAGGCTAGCGCGCACGGAGTGGTTTCGGCCGACCTAGCCAAGCAGCGCGAATTTATTGCGCAGAGTTTTAAGCCCCAAACTTTTCACCCAACCACCACGCAACGGAGCGCCAAATGAGCAACCTAAGAATTGAACTGGTCAGCGAATACGAAGAAGGCCTGCTTGGTGTTCCCGGCCGCACGCCGCTCTTGAGCTGGAAGGTCACTGGTGCCGAGGCAGGCGATGCCCAGCTTTCGGCAGAACTTGAGGCTGCTTCGACCGAAGACTTTGCCGACTCACTCGAGACCATCAAGGTTGCCGGCGCAAACAGCCAATTCATCAAGGCACCCGGCGCCGAGCTCGCTAGCCGCGAGGTTCGTTTTTATCGCGTTCGCATCGAAACCTCGGCCGGTTGGTCGAAGTGGTCGAACACCTATCGCCTCGAGGCCGGCCTGACCAAGCCAACCGACTTTATTGGTGTTGCAATCGGTCAGGTTTCAAAGGCCCAGGGGCCCGCAACCCTGCTTCGCAAAGAATTTTCCCTCGACAAGCCGGTAGCCAGCGCTCGCCTTTATGCCACTGCGCACGGCATTTTTGACCTAATGATCAACGGCAAAAAGGTTGGCGACGAGTTCTTTGCTCCGGGCTGGACTACCTATCAGCAGCGCATTCTTTCGAGCACCTACGACGTGACCGAATACCTTCAGTCTGGCCAGAACGCCTGGGGCGTTTTGCTCGGCGACGGTTGGTATCGCGGCAAGTTTGGCTTTATGAACCTGGTCGACAACTACGGCGACCAGTCGTCATTCTTGGGTCAGATCGAGATCACCTACCTCGACAGCTCAAGCGAAACCATCGAAACCGATGGAACTTGGATGGCCGGCAATGGCGGCATTCGCATGGGTTCGATCTATGACGGTTGCGACTTTGACTTTAACTTTGCCCAGCCTGCTTGGTGCAAGCCTGGCTTCGACGACTCGAAGTGGCAGTCGGCGATTGTTTGCGAGTTCGACAAATCGGTTCTCGAGCCTCGTGCTGCAGCACCGGTTCGCGTGGTTGCCGAGTTTGGCGCTGAGCGCAGCACCCACGGCGGCGCCATTCGGGTTGATCTTTCACAGAACATCGCCGGTTGGTTGCGCCTCAAGGTCAACGCCAAGGCGGGCGACAAAATCACCGTTCGTCACGCCGAGGTTCTTGAACCGTCTGGCAATCTGCACACCGCCGCTCTTCGTGATGCACGTGCCACCGACACCTACATCATCGCCAAAGATGGCGAGCAGACCCTCGAGCCAAAGCTCACTTTTCACGGTTTTCAATACGCCGACATTCACATCGAAGGCCAGACCGAGGTGCTCGACATCACCGGTGTTGCGATCAGCAGCGACAACGTCGAGCGCGGCGAATTCGAGAGCTCGCACGAGCTTCTGAACAAGTTGCACAGCAACACCAAGTGGTCGCTGCTCGACAACTTTGTGTCGATTCCGACCGACTGCCCACAGCGCGATGAGCGTCTTGGCTGGACTGGCGATGCCCAGGCATTTGCCTATGCGGCTCACTCGATCGTCGACGACTATGAGTTCTTCAAGAGCTGGTTGGTCGACCTCGCACACGAACAAAAGGCACAGGGCGGCAAGGTTTCGCTCGTTGTTCCAGACCTTCTGGGCATGCAGATGGCCGACGAGAGCCCTTTCAAAACCTCGTATGGCGATGCCGGCTGGTCAGACGCCGCAACCGTTGTGCCGTGGAGCCTGTATGAGCGCTTCGGCGACAAGGCCATTCTTGAGCAGCAGCTCGAATCGATGCGCACCTGGGTCGAACACAACAAGAACGACCACGAGGGCCTGTTGATTCCGCAGCGCATGCAGCTTGGCGACTGGCTAGACCCAGATGCCCCCGAGGGTCAGCCTTGGGCAGCCAAGGTGAGCGGTCAATACATGGCCAACGCATACATGGCCCACAGCGTTGACCTTTTGTCGCGCGCCGAAGAGGTGCTTGGCAACCACGCCGAAGCCGCCAAACTTCGTGCCCGATTCGAAGAACTTCGCGCCGCTATTTGGGCCGAGCTAGCACCGGCAGCAATTCAAACCACCACCGGCGCATCGATTGCTCTCGAGTTCAACTTGGCGCCCGAGTCAGAGCGCGCAGCAATTGCCGCCAACCTGGCCAAGCTGGTTCGCGACACCGATGCACGCATCAGCACCGGCTTCTTGGGTACTCCGGTAATCATGGATGCCATGAGCCGCAACGGATTCGCCGCCGAGGCCTATGCAATGTTGCTTCGCACCAAGAAGCGCTCATGGCTATACCCAATCACCGTTGGTGCAACCACCATCTGGGAGCGTTGGGAGGCCATTCACGAAGACGGCACCATTTCGGGTGGCGGCATGGACAACCAAGAGGAAAGCGCCGGCACCGGCGAAGGCATGTTGAGCTTCAACCACTATGCCTACGGAGCAGTAGTTGACTGGATGTACCGCAACGTTGGCGGCATCACCCCAACTGCACCTGGGTATCAGACCATTTCGATTCAGCCGCTGCCTCAGTCAACCCTGGATGCCTGCAAGGCGAGCATGGAGACCGGCTTTGGCAAGGTTTCGGTTGACTGGAAGCTCGCCGGCGACAAGCTCGAGATCAAGGCATCGGTGCCGTTCGGTGTCACTGCAGCTCTAAACCTCGCAGCCAACTCAGACAGCTCGCTAACCGTGAATGGTGCCCCTGCCGAAATCGGCAGCACCCTTACCCACGGTGACTACCAAATCACTCTCACCAACCCACTAGTTATCGCCTAGGAGACATCGATGGCAAACCTAAAGCGTCAGTTCCCAAACCCTAAAGACCTCGCGCAGCTGATGCGCTTCAAGGCGCCGGTTTGGAACGCCCGCGAGCGCCGACTCAACGAAGCGCTAACCATTTATGACCTACGCGACATCGCTCACCGCCGCACACCGCAGGCGCCATTCGACTACACCGATGGCTCGGCCGACCAAGAGATCTCGCTTGCTCGTGCGCGCCAAGCCTTCGAAGACATCGAGTTTCAGCCTCGCATTCTGCGTAACGTTTCAGACCTCGACCTAAGCTCAACCGTTTTGGGCAAAAAGGTCGCCATGCCTTTCGGCATCGCACCAACCGGCTTTACCCGCATGATGCACGCCGAGGGCGAGACCGCCGGTTCGCAGGCCGCCGAGGCTGCGGGCATTCCGTTCTCACTTTCGACCATGGGCACTCGCTCGATCGAAGAGGTTGCCGCAGCCGCACCAAACGGTCGCAACTGGTTCCAGCTATACATGTGGAAAGACCGCGAAAAGAGCATGGCGCTGGTCGAGCGCGCGCAGGCAGCCGGTTTTGACACCTTGCTTTTGACCGTGGATGTTCCCGTCGCGGGCGCACGTCTTCGTGACAAGCGCAACGGCATGACGATTCCGCCAGCATTGACACTCAAGACCATCACCAACGCCTTGCCTCGCCCTGAGTGGTGGATCAACTTCTTGACCACCGACCCACTGACCTTTGCATCCCTTGGCTCGTGGAACGGAACCGTTGCCGAACTTCTCGACCAGATGTTCGACCCAACCGTGACCTTCGAAGACCTGAAGTGGATTCGCACTCAGTGGAAGGGCAGCCTCGTAGTCAAAGGCATTCAGAACGTCGAAGACGCAAAGCTCGCAGTTGAAGCAGGTGCCGACGCCGTCATTCTTTCGAACCACGGTGGCCGCCAGCTAGACCGCGCTCCGATTCCCTTCCACTTGCTGCCAGAGACCGTTCGCGAGATCGGCAAGCACGCCGAGGTTCACGTTGACACCGGCATCATGCACGGTCAAGACATCGTCGCCTGCATCGCCAAGGGCGCAAAGTTCACCCTCATCGGTCGCGCGTACCTCTATGGCCTAATGGCCGGCGGTCGCGAGGGCGTTGACAAGACCATCGATATTCTTGGCACCCAGATGACTCGCACCATGAAACTCTTGGGCGCGCGTTCACTTGACGAACTCGAACCTGGCCACGTGAAAATTCTCGAGCGCCTAACCGAAAAGCTTTAAACCAATTCAAGTGCACTGAACCCTCGATAAGGAGACAACGATGTCGCCAGTAGATCCACTGTTTGCAAGCAAGTTTCACCTGTTCGACGGCATCGCGCCAGACGCCACTCGCGAAGAGTGGGCGCCAAGGGTCATGCCCCAGTTCGAGGCGGGTCAGAGCGAATACGTTTCGCCTCCCGTGACGGTTGAAAATCGAACCATCCCCGGCCCGCAGGGTGAAATTCCGGTGCGCATCTACACACCACAAGACGCCTCGAACAACCATCCGGGTTTGGTCTGGTATCACGGCGGTGCGTTCATGTTTGGTGACCTAGACATGAAAGAAGCAGATGTAGTTTCTCGCGAAATCGCTCACCGAGCAAACGCCGTTGTTATGTCAGTCGACTACCGCCTGGTCACACCAGACCGCAAGTTTCCGACCTCGCAAATCGATGGCCTAGCCGCCGCTCAGTGGTTCGTCGAAAACGCTTCAGAGCTTCGCGTGAACCCAAACCGAATCACCATTTCGGGCGCATCGGCCGGTGCCTGCCTAACGGCATCCGTGGTTTTGCAGCTGCGCGACCGCGGCCAGCTTGATGGCATTCGCAACATTCTGATTTACCCAATCGCCCACAGCGACCTGCCCGAATTCACCGATGAGTTGAGCAGCAAAATCGCCGAGGTTCCACCTCAGCTAGTGTTCAGCCGCCCAGACACCAAGTGGATCAACAGCAACATGGGCTACGAAACCGTCGACGCAAGTTATCACTGCTTTCCTGGCGACTCGGCCGACCACTCTGGCCTGCCCGAGACCCTGATCATCAACAGCGAATACGACTCGTTGCGCGCCTCAGGTGAACGCTATTTTGAGCAGCTGCAAAACGCAGGCGTGAAGGTTTCTCAGATCACCGCGTATGGCGCCATGCACGGCCACCTGAACTGGAATCCGGCCGACTGTGCCGTCATGGATGAAACCCTCGAGCAGATGGTCGAGTTCATCGCCCGCTAGAACCACACCAAGCCGATGCGCCCCGCAAATACCTGAAATCAGCAATATCGAGGGCGCATTTGCGCATCCGGGGTGATTTTCACGCAAGGATAGAACTAGACCAAATTCAAAGACGAATTCACGCGGAGATTTAACATGGCAGCGGCAAAGAAAAAAGTACCGGCAGACATTTCACGTTCATGGTTGTTGGTGAACGGAAACAAGCCTGAGAACTTTGACAAGGCTGCCGCATCGCGCGCCGACCAGATCATTCTCGACATCGAAGATGCCGTTGACCCTAAAGACAAGCCGAAGGCACTCGAGGCTGTTGCCCAGTGGCTAGAGGCCGGAGGCAAGGCCTGGGTTCGCATCAACGACCGCCTGACCCCGTTTTGGGAGGCCGACTGTGCTCGCCTGAAGGGCATCAAAAACCTTCAGGGCGTGATGCTCGCCAAGACCGAGGATGCCTCGCACGTCGAAGACACCAACGCCGCTTTGGGTGGAAAGACCCCAATCATCGCGCTGGTTGAATCGGCACTTGGCATCGAAGAGGCCCGCAACATTGCTTGCGCCAAGGGCGCTTTCAGACTTGCTTTCGGCAGCGGTGACTACCGCCGCGACACCGGAACCGCCGCAGACAACATGGCCATGCTTTACCCGCGCTCACGTCTGGTTGTTGCCAGCCGCATCGGTGGATTACCTGGCCCAATCGACGGCCCAACCATCACCACCAGCCACCCTCAACTTCGCGAGGGTTCAGAGCACGCGGTCATCTTGGGCCTAACCGGCAAGCTTTCGGTCGACCCAAGCCAGATTCCGGTAATCAACGAAACCATTTGCCCAAACCAGGCCGATGTGACTTGGGCTCGCGACTTTATGGCCGACTTCGAGGCCGGCGGCCGCGTAATTCGCGACGGTTCAGACTTGCCTCGCCTTGCTCGCGCCGAAAAGATCGACAAGTTGGCCAAGGCCTTCGGCATCGAACCTTTCTAAGCTTTGCAGCGCGCGCTGGTTGAGGTGCCGCCAAGCAAAGCAACCACTCGGCCGTCTGGCATCACGATCTGACCGGCCGAACCATCTGGCGCGGTCACATCGACAATAACTTCGTCGCCTTCGATGTGCCAGGCCGCACTGATCAAACCCTGCGGGCTTTCGAGTGTTGTCTTGGCAAATGTTAGCCCGCCGCCCAAAATCGGCTTGACCTCGAAGGTCTTATAGCCGGGCGAAGTCGACTTCAAGCCGGCCACATAGTGGTGCAAGAACGAAACGACGGCACCCTTCGAATAGTGGTTCAGCGAATCGTGCGCATCGCCGTTGTCGTCAACGCCGTTCCAGCGCTCCCAAATTGTGGTCGCACCCTTGCCGCGCATGTTCATCCATGAAGGCTCTTGATCTTGAAACAAAACTTCGTATGCCAGCTGGGCGTGCCCGTGATCGGCAAGCACGGGCAAGATAAACGGGGTCGACAAAAAGCCGGTTGCCAGGCGAGTGCCGTTGGCGCGAATCAAAGCGGCGAGGTTGTCGGCCACGGCCTGAGCCGACTCGGCCGGAACCAAACCAAACGCCAGCGCTCGCACATGTGCGGCCTGAGTTTGAGTCTTGACCATACCGGCAGCATCAAGATATTCGGTCTGCCAAGCATCGCGAATCTTGTCGGCAAGCGCCGCATAGCTGGCCGCCTGAACTCCCTTGCCAAGCACCTCGGCAACATGGGCCAAGTCGCGTGAAGAACGATAGAAATAGGCGGTTGCGACTTCGCCCTGATTGTTCTGCATTGCGTTGGCCATTGGGTCTCCGGCAACTCCAGGCTCTAACCATTCACCCCAGTGAAAACCGGTGTCCCACAAGAATTTTTCGTGAGGAGCCTCTGCCCCGGTCTTTGACTCGTGGCGAGCGTTGGCGGCCGAAGACTCGGCATAGCCAACCCAGCGAACCATTGCGTCGAAGCATTCGACCAAGGCATCAGTTTTGCCATATTCCCGCCAAGCGGTGATTGGGGCCTGCACAATCACATCGCCCCAACCCGACGAACCGTTCATGCGACCCATTGGGCCATCGAAACCGGCTGACGGGGTCATTGGGGTCACGTTGGCAATGCGGCCATCGGGCGCCTGGTCGATGCAGGCATCGGCCAACCATTTGCGGCTAAATGCATCCACGTCATAAAGATATGCAGCGGTCGGCACAAACAGTTGCCAGTCGCCAGACCAGCCTGCACGCTCGCGGTGAGGGCAGTCGGTAGGCACATCGCAGGCGTTGCCCCTAAAAGACCAATCGGCGGCGTTGTGCAGCCAGGTTAGTCGCTCGTCGCTGCTCCCAAATGTGCCGATCTTTTTCAGGTCGGTGTGCACCACAATTGCTTGGATGTCGCCCTGCGACAACTCGCCCTCGAAGCCATCGACTCGAACGAACTGAAAACCGTGGGTGGTGAACTTGGGCTCAAAAACATCGCCTTCGATGCCGGCCGAAATGACCACGTCAACCTGGTGGTCTTTGATCGGGTGTGGCATAAACGGAAACTGAACATCGAGGTTTGCGGTCGACACATCACCGGTAGTTTTGTCGAGCCACTCGGTGTGGGTGAGAGTGACGCGATTGCCCGCTGCGCCAAGGTTTGCAAGGCGGCACCAGCCGTTGATGTTTTGCCCAAAGTCGACAACGAATGAACCGTTTGGCAGTTTGGTGATTGATTTTGGTGCCAGATTTTCTACGCGGCGAACCGGCGGTGCAATTGGCTCGACCAGCTCGGCTGCCACCTGAATCACTGCCGGAGCGGCCCAAGACGAGTCGTCAAAACCGGCCTGAGCCACGTCCGAATCAAACAGCCTGCGGTCTTCGATCTGACCCAAGAACAGGTCGGCGCCAAGAATGTGCGATGGCGCAAATTTGAAGGTTTCGTCGGTGCCAAAAACGGTCTGGGCACCAGAGGCGTCAACAACCACTAACTCGGCAATCAGCGAAACGTGCTCGCCGAACTGTTTGTCAGAACGCATGATGTCGGCAGCGCCGCGAAACCAGCCATCGGCCAGCAACACCGCGAGTGCGTTCGCGCCCGCAGAAACCTGCCCGGTCACATCATAGGTTTGCACCTGAATGCGAGAGCGATATTGGGTTGAACCCGGAGTCAGCTCTTGATCGCCGACTCGATCGCCATTCAAGTAGGCCTGATAAAGGCCCTGGGCCGAAACCCGCAATGTTGCCGAAACCGGCGCAGCCGGCAAATTAAATTCGCCGCGCAACCAATATGCCAGGCGTTCGCCCTTTGGCGCGATTTCGGTTTCGACCGGCGAAACCCACTTTGCTGCCAACTTGGGCAGGTTAGTCATCAACCGCAACTTCCATCTTTTCGGCGGTCTTGCGCAGCATCTCGACCAACCACTTCAAAGCCGGGTCGCCTGTTTTCGAGGGGTGCCAGTGCACGGCCTCGATCAGCATCGATGGCGGCAACGGCGTTTCGGCAATCACGATGCCGAGTGAGTCTTTGTATTGATCGGCCAAGCGTTCTGGCACCAAGCCGATCATGGTCGAGTCGGCAACCGCGAACGGAACCGGAACAAAACCGCGCACTGTCATGCCAATGCGGGGAATTACGCCTGCCTGCGAAAGAATTTGATCGACTTGGGTCGTAATGTCATCGCCGAAGGTTGCACGCACGAGCCTTAGCTCTTCAAGGTCGGCGAGGCTTAGTTTGCCTCCGCGAAGGCGCGGGTTCTTGGCATCAACAATGCACACAAAACGGTCGCTAAACAGCGACTTGCGCTTGCCGGCGATGCGTGGGTCACCCGAGATGATCACATCTCGACGAAGTAGGTCAACCGGGCTAACACTGGCATCCGGTGGCAACGCATCGAACGAGATGTTGATGCCCGGGGCCTCTTCGGCGATCAGCGAAAGCAACTTGCTGGTCATTTGCGTGAGCACATAGTCAGAAGCGGCGATGCTAAAGGTTCGAGTGCTCACCTTTGGGTCAAAGGTAGGCATGATTTCGAAAGTGCGCTGAATTTCGGTCATTGCCTCGGCGACCACTGCCTTCAGGGCTTCGGCTCGCTCGGTTAGTTCAAAAACTCTGCCCTTGCGCACCAAAAGCGGGTCGCCATATTGCTGGCGAAGTCTTGCCAACGCGCCGCTAACTGCCGGCTGCGACATGCCAACCGCCTCACCCGCGCGGGTGAGGTTCATCTCGGTCAAGATTGCGTCAAGAACGACAATCAGGTTTACGTCGATGCGTCTTAGGTCAGTCATGTTGCATCAATAGTAGGCACAGGCCCTGCTCGTTTAGGAGCGAGGCATTGCCCCTGCCCAAATTGCGCGAACGTTGGTGAACTCGTGCATGCCCTCGATCGAAAGCTCGCGGCCGTAACCACTCAGCTTTACGCCGCCGAAAGGCAGGCGTGGGTCTGAGGCAACAACGCCGTTTACGAACAACGCACCCGAGTTGATGCCCTTACCTAGCTCGATGCCGGCGTTCATGTCTGAGGTCCAGATGCTTGCTGCCAAGCCATACTGTGAAAGGTCGGCCAAGCGAATCGCATCTTCGGTGTTTTCGGCCTTGGCTAACGCCAAAACCGGGCCGAAGGTCTCTTGGTTAAAGCAAGGCATCTCGGGGGTCACATCGGCTAGCACGGTTGGTGCATAAAAGTTGCCTGGGCCCTCGATGCGGTAACCGCCGGTAACCAAACGGGCACCCATGGCGATTGAGTCTTGAACCTGCTTGTCGATGTCATCTACGAAAGACTTCTTAGCCAACGGACCAATCTGAGTGGTCGAGTCAAGCGGGCTGCCAATCTTTAGAGCCTCGACCTGGGTCTTTAGACCGGCCTCAAACTCGGCAATAACTGCAGCGTCAACCACAAAGCGCTTGGCGCACAGGCAGCTTTGACCGGTGTTGATGAAGCGAGCCTTTACCGCAAAAGGCGTGACCGCCTTCACGTCGGCGTCGCCCAAAATCACAAACGGGTCTGAGCCACCGAGCTCGAGAACTGTCTTCTTGAGTGCGCGACCCGCGGCCTCAGCAACCGAAGCTCCGGCACCCTCTGAACCGGTTAGGGTCACAGCGGCAACGCGCTTGTCGGCGATGATTTCGTTGACCATCGAGTGGTCGGCAATCACCAAAGTGGTGAATAGGTGCTTAGGGAATCCAGCACGCAGGATTGCATCTTCGATTGCAACGGCCGAGCCGGTGACGTTCGAGGCGTGCTTAAGCAAGCCTCCGTTGCCAGCGGCAAGGGTCGGAGCAGCAAAACGAATTACCTGCCAGTAAGGAAAGTTCCACGGCATGACGGCAAGAACTACACCGATGGGTTCGTAGGCAACATATGAGGTGACAGCCTCGGTCTTGACCGGCTTTGGAGCCAAATATTCTTCGACGTGGTCGGCATAGAAATCACAGGTTAGGGCGCACTTCAAAACCTCGCCGCGAGCCTCGGTGATTGGCTTACCCATCTCGTTGCTGATCAGGGTTGCGTGTGCTTCAACTTCGTCGCGCAAGATGGTGGCCAGGTTGCGCAGCAAACCGGCGCGGTGCTTTAGGTCGGTCTTGCGCCATTCGCGCTGGGCATCGGCAGTTGCCTGCAGAGCAGCGTTTAGGCCATCGCGATCCAGAGCCGCATACTCGGCTAGCTTTTCGTCGGTTGCCGGGTTGAAAGTTGAAACTACTTTGCTCAAAGCATGTCCTCGCTGTAGGTGCGTTTTGCTGGCGGAGCCATGTGTCCTGGGCTCTTAGTTTCTACAATACGGTTTCTGATGGTGCCCAAGCCAGTCACGGTCATTTCGACCACGTCACCAACCTGAAGCGGTGGCGGGTTTTGGGTTCCAGAACGGCTCCACTTTTCCGAAAGCGCTCCGCCACTGCAGGTGCCAGAGGCCAAAACATCGCCAGGGCCAACCATCGCGTCGCGCGATGCGTGAACCAAGAGTTCCTCAAAGTTCCAAGACATGTTCTTGGTTGAGTCGCGGCCGATCTCGACACCGTTGATAGACACGGTCATCTCTAGGTCGAGCCGGTCATCCTTGCGGTATTTTGCAAGCTCGTCTGGAGTGGTAATCCACGGGCCCATGGTGTTGGCAAAGTCTTTGCCCTTTGATGGGCCAAGGCCAACCGACATTTCGTGACGCTGAATGTCGCGTGCCGACCAGTCGTTGAACAGGGTGTAACCGGCGATGAATTCGCCGGCATTTTCGACCGAAACATCACGCGCCGGCTTCAACACAATCGCAGCTACCTCGAGCTCAAAGTCGAGCGCCTTGGTGTGCGGAGGCATCGGCACATCAGCGTTTGGGTCAAGTAGCGACCAAGGGTTCATAAAGATGAATACCGGAACGTCATACCAAGCCTGTGGAATCTTGCCGGTGCCGCCCTCAGACTTTTTCATGCCGGCGATGTGCGCCTCGAAGGCAACAAAGTCACGCATTGCGCGTGGCTCAACCGGTGGCAAGAAGTGCACCTTGTCGATGCTGGTGTTGAACAGACGGCCGGCCTGAGCCTCAATCAAGTTGCGCTCGTGAATTGGCAGGGCCAAAACCTCAAGCACCGACAAACGAGTCGGCAAGTTCAAAAGGCGCCCGCGATCGTTTACAACGCCAACGTGAGCAAAGCCATTGTGAAGATAGCGAGCGATTTTCATTAGAAGTCCAGGGTCTCGTAGAAGTCGCGCTGACGAACTTCGAGCGCAGGAATTGCCTGACCGAGTGCCCACTGCTTGAAGTGGTCATAATCTGCGTGTGCCTTGAATGCTGCCTCGTCGGTGTAAACCTCGAAGATGCGGAAGGTGTTTGGCTCGGCTGGGTCTTGGTAAGCCTGGTAGTAAATGTTGCCCTCTTCGGTGCGCGAAGCAGGCGAAAGGTGCTTCAGGGCCTCCGCAACTAGGTGGGCGCTGCCTTCTTTGGCAACCCAGGTTGCGCTGCATACAAATGCCATGATGTTTCCTTTCGAATTACTCGGCGAGCGCTACTACTCACCGAGAAGATTTGGGCAATTAGCCCGTGATAGTCCAACCTTCGATGGTCTTCGAAGATTCGTATTCGTTGGTGTTCACGATGCGTCGAGAATCGTCTAGCACGCTCGAGAATTTGCTGTCGATTAGTGCCTGCACCAGCTGCTTTGCGGTTTCAAAGTCGGTGTATTCGGCACCGATCACAACTGTGCTCGCGTTGGCGTGGTGACGTGACTTGGTCACATAATCCACGGATGCTCCGTAAACGGCACGTGCTCCGTCGACCTTGTTGGCTGCGATTGTTTCGCCACCACCAATGCCACCGACTAAAAGACCTCGAACTTCTAGACCCGCGTCTTCGTCGGCGATAACTGCTTGGCCGACTCGAAAGGCAAATAGTGGATAGTCATCTTCAAAGTCGTATTCACTCGCGCCATGCCAAACCACATCGTGACCGGCATCTTTAAGCCACTGCTCTAGCTGGCGACCAAGCTCATAGCCTTGATAGTTTGCTCCTGCGTGAATTCGCATCTCAGACTCCTTATACCGGAGGGGCTACGAAGAGACCGCGGTCAACATCGTTGAACGACTCACGAGCGATTAGCTCGCTCATCGGCTGAGCGGTTCCCCACTGGTCTTGAGTCGAAAGCTCACCAATGTTGAACTTGCTCGGGTGCCAGTTGTCTTCGTCTTCGATGGTGCCAAGCTCGGTGGTGTATTCGATGGTGTTGCCGGCTGGGTCTAGGAAGTAAGCGAAGGTGTTGTCGCCGGCGTTGTGGCGGCCAGGGCCCCAAACCATGCGAGCACCAGCACGAAGAATCTTTCCGGTTCCGCGCATCCACTCTTCGACTCCGCGCATCTCGAATGAGATGTGGTGAAGCGAAACGTGAGGACCAGTCGCGATAGCAAATGAGTGGTGTGCACTGTTGCAACGCAAGAAGTGCATCATGTCGCCCATGTGGTCGCTGTAAAGGGTGTCGCTAAGTGCGAAGTCAAGGTTTTTTACATACCACTCAGCGGTTTGAGCCAAGTTGGTGGTGTTGACCACGAAGTGTGAAAGCTTTACCGGAATCGCTTCGCGCTCGTTGATCTTGCGGCTGCCTTTGAGCTCGACCTCGGTCGATACCTCAACTGTGCGACCGTCAACGTCGAAGAAGCGAATGCCATAGCCGCCACCGAACTGAGTTAGAGCCTGTGGGCCGTGGATGATCTGAACGCCGTTGGCAACCAGGCGGTCGTGCAGCTGGTTTACGTCGTCGCGGTTAGCTGCGCCAAATGAAACTAGGTCGATACGCTTTTCACCCTTGCGAAGGCGAACCACGAATGGCTCTGGGGTGCCCTCGGCGCCAAGCCAAGCAACATCCCCCTCGCGGTGAACTTCTGAAAGGCCCCAGTGCTGGGTCATGAATGCCAACTCTTCTTCAAAGTTCGGCATAGCCAGTGCGCCGTAACGCAGGTGAGTAATCAGGCGTCGAGTCATCGTTGATCTCCTAGAAAAATGCCATTGCTGGCGGTATTGAGTTCAGATTAGAGGACTGCCCAACTTTTTGACTAAGTAGTTAGGCGGATAGTATCTATCTCAAACAGTGAACCATCGACTGCCTAACCCACACGCCAACATCGGAGCCAAGGATGACCTTCGCGGGCAAAGACCTGAACCTCTTGGTTGCCCTGCGCGCTCTGCTCGAAGAAGCCAATGTGACAAGAGCCGGCGAGCGCATTCAAATGGGCCAATCTTCGATGAGCTCGGCCCTGTCAAGATTGCGCCTGCAGTTCAACGACGAGCTTTTGGTGCGCGTTGGTCGTGACTATGAGCTAACCCCTCTGGCCCGCCTGCTGTTGCCTCAGCTTCAGCTCACCTTGCCACTCATCGAATCTGCGCTTATGAGCCAAGAGGCCTTCGACCCAGCCACTTCGACCAGGCACTTTCGCCTGTTGATGTCTGACTATGCCGCGATAGAAATGCGCCCACGCTTTTCAGCGGCCATGAACGAAGCCCCTAACATTCAGCTCGAGATCCTGCCTTTGCCAGCCAACCCAACCGACTCGGGTCGCGACCTGGTGAACAACGACTTCATCGTCATCGTGCCGGGCATCGGCATCGAGGGCGAAAGCACCCCGCTGTTTGTGGACCAGTATGTCTGCCTGGTTGATAAAAAGAACCCCGCACTCAAAAGGGGCAAACTCAGCTGGGATGACTTTGTGGCACTGCCGCAAGTCGTGGTTGACTTCGGGTCGGCGCACCGAACCGCTGCCGATCGCAAACTAAGCGAGATGGGCTTCATTCGCACCGCACACGTCAAGACCACCAGCTTTTTGCCAATGGCCTCGATTATTGATGGCACAGACTTGGTTGGCATCGTGCCAAAGCGCCTAGCCGAGCGCATGAGCAAAACCACAAATGTAATTGGTGTCGAGGCGCCGTTTGGCAAGGTCGAGATTTTCGAAAACCTCTGGTGGCACCCGTCGCACAACACGGATGCCGCACACATTTGGCTGCGCCGCATCTTGGCCGGCGAAAACTCGCCCGCGCTCTAATTAAACGTACGCAAGTATGCCTTCGGCAAATGGTTCTCATTTGCCCGACTTACTTCTTCGCAAAGCGTTTTCTCGACTAGTTTTGGCTTACTAAGCAATGTCGCTAGTCGAATTGGAGATCAGAGCAGATGTCAGTTAAGAACGTTCTCGTCATTGGTGGCGGAATCACCGGAACCGTTGCAGCCGTAGCCTTGGCTCAAAAGGGTGTCAAAGTCACCCTCGCCGAGATCTCACCGGTTTGGTACGGCGTTGGTCACGGCATCACCCTCCAGGGCAACGCCCTGCGCTCGTTCAAGAACATCGGTGCGCTAGACCGCATCCTAGAAACCGCACACGGCTTTAACGACATCGCCATGTATCACGCGAGCGGCCAGCTTCTGCAGCGCATGCCGGTTGCTCACACCGGTGGCGAAGACTTGTATGCAACCATGGGCGCACTTCGCTCAGACATTCAGACCGTTTTGGTCGACATGATTCACGAACTTGGCGTTGACGTGCGACTTGGCACCTCGATGGAGTCATTCGTTAACCACCCAGACCACGTTGACGTGACCTTCAACAACGGCAGCACCGAGAGCTTCGACCTAGTGGTCGCTTGCGACGGCATCAAGTCAAAGACCCGCAAGATGGTCGGCATCACCCACGACAAGAAGCCCACCGGCCTAGGAATCTGGCGCGTAGTCACCAAGCGCACCCCAGAGATGGACTGCTCGGCAGTGTTCCACGGTGGCCCAGAGTACAAGGCTGGCTACACCCCAATCTCTAAGGACCTTTGCTACGCATACGTGCTAACCAAGCCCCAGCGCCCAGACAACGGCCTAAGCGACGCCGAAGAAATGAAGCGTTTGATGGAGGGCTACCACGGCCCATTCGACTTCATTCGCGAAAACATCTCTGAAGACGACTACATGAACTTTCAAGAGATCGAGTGGTTGTTCGTAAACGACCAGCCTTGGCACCAGGGCCGGGTAATCGTGACCGGCGATGCCGTGCACGCTTGCCCACCGGTTATTGCTCAGGGTGGCGCTCAGTGTTCAGAAGACGCCTGGGTTCTAGCCGAGATGGTCACCCAGGATGGCGACATCGAAGAGATTTTGACCGCCTACCAGGCACGCCGCATGCCTCGCTTGACCGTCGTTGTTGATGCGTCTATGCAGCTTGTCGAGTGGGAAATTCACCCAGAGACCGAAGGTGCAAACCCAGGCATGTTGATGGGCAAGTCGCTTGCGCAGCTTGCTGCCATGCCTGTCTAAGCGATCTTGCAAATGAGTTCTGAGATTCCTTCGGGCAATGTTCCGCGCCGAGTTGTAACCGGTCACGACGCTAATGGCGTTTCAGTTGTGGTCTCAGACGGCATCGTTCCGGTACATCGCTTTATGCCTCAAGATGGCGTGGGGTTCTATGAAATTTGGAACACCGATGCCATGCCTGCACCGGTTTCGGCGGTAGAACCAAACGAACCGACTCAACGTTCACTACGTGTGCCACCAGAACCAAACGGCACCAAGATTCGTATCAACGAGTTTTTTCCGGGACACATCAACGAGCTAGGAAATCAATCACCCGTTCACCGCACCGAATCGATCGACTACGGCATTGTGCTCGAAGGCGAAATTTGGCTGGTACTTGACGACAGCGAAGTGCTCTTGAAGGCTGGCGATGTTGTTGTGCAACGGGGAACCGACCACGCTTGGGCTAACCGAAGCGACAAGGTTTGCCGCGTGGCATTCATCCTGGTTGATGGCAAGTTCACCGATGACCTGGTGCAATTGGTGCCTGGCATTCGCGACCACCTTTCACTTAACGGCCCGCACGACTAATGACCGAATTGCTCTCGCTGCCCGGCCTTGCCGGCAAAACCGTAGTGGTCACTGGCGCATCTGGTGGCCAGGGTCTTGCCGAAACCTTGGGGCTGCTGAACTCTGGCGCAACCGTGATTGCAACCGATTTGCAGAGCGAACCAACCGCCGAAATGCTGGCCGCCGCCGAGGGCCTTGCCGGCACCTTGCACTACAAAAAACTCGATGTTGCCAGCGAGGCCGATTGGGCCGAAGTTGCCGAATTTGCAGCTAGCCTAGGCAACGGCGTTCAGGGTTTGGTCAACAACGCGGGTATTCCGTTTCGCGGTCGTCTCGGCGAAATGAAGGTCGAAGACTGGAACCGAGTGATGGACATTAACCTGACCGGCCCAATGCTTGGCATGCAGGCAATCGCGCCGCTAATGGGCCCAGGCGCTTCGATCGTTAACACCGGCTCTGCCGCTGCGGTCACCCCGCACTACACGGTTTCATACACGGCCAGCAAATGGGGTCTTCGCGGCCTAACCCACGTTGCCGCCACCGAATATGGTGCCCGCGGTATTCGCGTGAACATTGTGCACCCTGGCTATATCGAAACCCCGATGATGGCTGCCGCCCCTGCCGTGATGACCGGCGCGCAGCTTGCCCTAACCCCGCTCGAGCGAACCGGCCAGCCCGAAGAAGTCGCCGCCGTGGTTTGCTTCTTGCTCTCAGATTCTGCTTCGTATGTCAGCGGTGCCGAGATTCCAATCGACGGCGCATTCACCAGTTCTGCTGGCGTGAAATTCATGTCAGACACCATTCGCAACGCCCAACAAGCCAAGTAAACCAACAGACCACAAACAAAAGGAACTCACCATGTTTATGTATTTCCCGACCAACTATGTTTGGAGCCTCGCAGTTGTTGCGACGCTGAACAACGGTGGTTTCATCGACGAAGTCGACCGCGCTTGCCGCCCAGTTCTAGACGCAGCCAAGAACGGCGATGACGCCGGCACCGAGTTGCTTTATGCATCTTGGAAGAAGGTTGCCGATCGCTTGATTGACCTTGCCGAGAAGGATGTTGCCAAGGGCCGCATGATTGGCGCCGGCGAAAAGTATTACCGCGCGAGCCTCTACACCTCACAGGCCGAGCGCCTGCAGTCACCTCAGTGGGAAGGCCGCGCGGCTGAATACCAGAAGTCGATCGACCTGCTTCTAAAGCACGTTGAGATCGCCGGTGTTCCATTCGAGCGCGTCGAGATTCCTTACGAAGGTTCATCGCTTCCTGGGTACCTTTACACCGCACCAAGCAAGGATGGCCAGCCGACCCCAATCATGATTCAGTGGAACGGTTTCGACTCGACCAAGGAAATGATGTACTACTCGGGCTACCCACAGATGCTCGCCGAGCGCGGCATTTCAACCCTGATGGTTGACACCCCGGGCTCGGGTGAGGCCCTGCGCATGCGCGGTCTAACCGCTCGCCACGACACCGAAGCCTGGGCATCTGCCTGCATCGACTGGATCGAAACTCGCCCAGAGCTAGACGCCAACCTGGTTGGCATCACCGGTTGGTCACTCGGTGGCTACTATGGCCCACGCGCGACCGCATTCGAAAAGCGCATCAAGCTTTGCATCGTTTGGGGCGCAAACCACAACTGGGCCGAGGTTCAAGAGGGTCGTCGCAACCGCGAGGGCGAGAACCCGGTTCCGCACTACTGGAACCACGCATTCTGGGTATGGAACGCGACCGACATCGATGACTTCATGGAGAAGACCAAGGGCATGCACCTGAACGGTGTTGCCGAGCTGATCGACCAGCCGATCTTGATCACCCACGGCGCCAACGACCGTCAGATCAACGTCAAATACGCGCACCAGACATACGACGCAATCACCAAGAGCCCTAAGAAAGACATGCACATTTTTGATGAGCCAGAGGGCGGCACCGAGCACATCAGCATCGACAACCTAACCTTCGTTGCCGGCTATAACGCCGACTGGGCTCAAGAGACCTTTGCCGAGCTAAAGGCCGGCAAGTTCTAATGAGCAAGTTTCCAGAAGGTTTTATTTGGGGTGCGGCAACCGCCGGCCACCAGGTCGAGGGCGACAACGTCAACAGCGACACCTGGTTTGCCGAGCACACCACACCAACGCTTTTCAAAGAGCCTTCTGGAAAGGCCTGCAACAGCTATGTGCTGTGGCGCGAAGACATCGATCTAGCCAAGAGCCTGAACTTCAACTCATACCGATTCTCGATCGAGTGGGCTCGCATTCAGCCCGTCGAAGGTGAATTCGACGAGAAAGAACTGGCTCATTACGAAGCGATCATCGACTATTGCCTCGAGCTTGGCCTAGAGCCAATCGTGACCTTGAACCACTTCACTAGCCCGCACTGGTTTGCCAAGTTGGGCTCATGGATCAACCCGGTTTCGGCCGAGCTGTTCGCCACCTATGTGACCAAGGTGATGCAGCGCTATGGCAGCAAGCTAAAGCACGTTGTGACCTTGAACGAGCCAAACCTGCCACCGCTTTTGACCTGGGTTCACATGCCAGAGTTCGTTTATGAGCTAACTGCGGCAAACCTAAAGGCTGCTTCAGAAAAGGCCGGCGTCGACAACTATCGACTGTCGAACGTGGTTCGCAAAGACGAGTTCGACGCGATGGGCGATGGCCTAGAGGCAGCGCACATTGCCGCTCGCAAGGCGATTCGCGCGGCCGCACCAAACGTAAAACTTGGCTTGAGCATCGCAATCGTTGATGACCGAGTTGTTGGCGACGACTCTAGCCTTCGTGACCGCAAGCGCGAAGAGGTCTATGGCCGCTGGTTGCGCCTTGCCAAAGACGACGACTTCATCGGTGTTCAAAACTACGAATCGGTTTACTACGACGGCGAACACGCAATCGAACCTGGCCCCGATGTGCCGCGCAACGGCATGGGCTCGGCAATCGACCCAACCGCTCTCGAGGGTGCAGTTCGCTATGCCTACGAGCAGGCCGGGGTTCCGGTTTATGTGACCGAGCACGGGCTTTCAACCACAGATGACACCCAGCGTGCAGCATTCATCAAGCCCGCTCTCGATGGCCTGCAGAATGCAATCGCCGACGGCGTTGAGGTTCTTGGCTACACCCACTGGTCGCTGCTCGATAACTTTGAGTGGATCTTTGGCTATGGCCCGAAGTTTGGGTTGTTCGACGTGAACTTCGAAACCTTCGAGCGCACCGCAAAGCCAAGTGCTGGAGTTCTAGCCGAGATCGTCAAGAACAACGCCGTTTAGTCACCTCCGAGATTGGTTCGGGCCGTCGACTCTGTCGTTAGTCTGAACCAATCGGCGCCTTGCAGGCATACTTGGATTAATCAAACGAAAAGGGATCGAAGATGAGCAAACTCAATTGGGCAATGGTTGGAACCGGCTTGATGGCCGAACTTATTCTTCGCGACTTTGCGTTGGCCGATGGCACCAACCTGTATGCGCTGGTTTCGCGCGAGCCGGCTAAGGCAGAGGCACGCCTTGCCGAGTTTGGCATCACCGGGGCCAAGGGTTTGACCTTCGAGCAGGCAATCGCCGACCCAGCCGTAGACGTGATTTATGTGGCTTCGCCGCACTCTGAGCACCTTTGGCAGGCCAAGGCCGCGCTAAACGCGGGCAAGCACGTGTTGGTTGAAAAGGCCTTCACCATGAATGCCGCCGAGGCAATCGAGCTTGACGAGCTAGCCAAATCAAAGGGCTTGTTCTTGATGGAAGCCATGTGGACCAAATTCTTGCCGCTGCACAACGCGGTGAAGAAAATGATCGAGGCCGGCGACCTTGGCAAGCTTGTGATGATTCAGGCCGAGTTCGCCATGAACGCGCCTTTTGACAACAACCACCGCCTGTTCAACTTTGAACTCGGTGGCGGCACCACCCTCGACCAGGGTGTCTACACCACAACCGTGAACCGCTTTTTTGCCGACTCGCCGATCGCTTCGCAGACCACAATCGGTCACCGTTTTGAAAACGGCGCGGATGCCTTTGCTGACACCACCTTCATCTTTGAAAACGGCGTTATTGGCCACGGAATCTCGGCGCTAGACGCCAACGTTGGCTTTGGTTGCCGCGTGATCGGCGACAAGAGCACAGTCGAACTAATCGGTTCATTCTGGAACGCCCGCGAACTGGACAAGGTCGTTTATTCGGGTCAGGCACTGCCAACCCGCGAACGCATCAAGTATGAAACCAAGGGTGCCGGCTATGCCCACATGCTTGGCGCGGTGAGCACCGCAATTTTGGCTGGCAAGACCGAGTGCGCAGAGCACCCGATGAGCTGGACCATCGAGAACATGAAGGTTCTCGACAAGATTCGCGCCGCTTTCTAAGCTCCCGGCAAAACGGCTGACCAACCGCCGTCGACCATCAGGTTTGCGCCGGTTACATACGACGCATCGCTGCTGGCCAAGAAGACAGCACAATTGATGACTTCGTCTGGTGTGCCGATTCGCTGAAGCGGAATGTGCTTGGCGATGCCGATCATGGCGCTGCCTTCGGCGAGCAAATCTGACTCGGTTGCCGGCGTGCGCACCATGCCCGGGCTGATGCAATTAACCCGGATGCCGAACTCGGCACCCTCGGCTGCAAGCTGCTTAGTCATGGCAACAACGCCACCCTTGGTAGCGGTGTGGGCGATGCGGTGGTTGGTGAGCGAGCCGGTTACGCCAGCGGTTGAACCAACCAGAATCACGCTGCCCGATGACTTTTTGAGAGCCGCCCAGGCGTGCTTGATTGGCAAGAACACAATGTCGAGTTCGTGCTGCAAAACAAAGCGCCACTCTTCGAGCGAGGTGTCTTCGAGGCGATTAAATTTGGTTGCGCCGGCATTGGCATACATCACGTCGATTTGGCCCAGTTCGGCCTCAACCTCGGCCAACCAGCCAGCGGTTTCGGCTTCGTCGGTTAGGTTCACGGGGGCCTTGCCAATCATGCGCCCACCGGCCGCCTCAACGAGTTCGATGGTCTCTAGGTTGCCTTCGACCTTCACGTCGCAACCAGCAATGATGGCGCCCTCGGCGGCAAATCGCAGTGCGGCGGCACGGCCCATTCCACCGCCGGTTCCGGTGATTACAACAACCTTGCCGTCAAACCTTTTGCCCACGTATGGCTGCGATGTACCGCTCATGCGGTGCCTAGCGAGGCATTCTTGGGCGAACTCGCGCCCGCGGAATTGCCGGTGCTGCAACCGCCTCGCCGACCACATTGCGAATCTCGCCGATGCCCTCGACGGTCATCACGACTTCGTCGCCGGCCTTGAGTGGTGGCGGGGTTAGGCCGCCTGCCCGACCCCAAAGCTCTGCCAAGCAGCCAGAGCCGGCGGTGCCAGAGCCCAAAACATCACCTGGAACAACGCGAGTGTTGCGCGATGCGTAGGCAATCAGTTCACTCAGCGGCCATCCCATGTTGGCGAGTGAATCGCGACCAATTTCGACACCGTTGATTGAAACGGTCATCAGCAGATTCAAGAAACCCTCGTCATCGTGACGCGATTCAAACTCGTCGGCGGTCACGATCCAAGGGCCAAGCGTGGTGGCAAAATCTTTGCCCTTTGCTGGGCCGAGGCGAACCTTCATCTCACGTGCCTGCACATCACGTGCCGACCAGTCGTTGAAAATTGTGTAGCCAAAGATGGCCTCGCGGGCTTCGGCCGGGGTCAGGTTTGAACCGTCGCGCCCATCGACCGCACCAACCACAACGCCAACCTCAAGTTCAAAATCGAGGCGCTGGCATACCGGTGGGTTCATCACATCGCCGGTGGCGATCAACGAGTTTGGGTTCGTGAAATAAAAGGTCGGGTATTCATACCATTCGGGCACCACGCCCTCGCTGGCATCGATACTCTTGACCACGCCTTCGACGTGTTCTTCGAACGCCACAAAGTCGCGAATCGACGGCGGCTGAATCGGCACCAAAAGCTCGACCTCATCAAGGCTTGGCTCGTTGCCGGTTGCCGCAGCCAGGGTTAGCGCACCAACCTTGAGGGCCATCGGCAAACCGAGTTTGACCAAATCTTCGTTGCTATAGCCACCGGCAAAGGCATAAACCTTGCCGCCTTCGACCAAACCGTCGTGGCTAAGGCCGTTGTGTTGCCAGCGAGCGAGCTTCATTATTTAGCCACCTTCAAGAGCAGTGCCGAACCCTGGCCGCCGCCGCCACAGAGAGCAGCCGCGCCAATGCCGCCACCTCTGCGCTTTAGCTCATAGGCCAGGTGCAAAACCAAGCGAGCCCCGGATGCCCCAACCGGGTGCCCAATTGCGATTGCGCCGCCGTTTACGTTTACCTTTTCGTGCGGTGCACCGAGCTTGTCGGCAGACACCAAACCAACCACGGCGAACGCCTCGTTTAGTTCGAACAAATCAACATCGGCAACGGTCAAACCTTCGCGAGCAAGCGCGTGATTCACGGCGTTGGCCGGTTGTTCTTGAAGTGATGTATCTGGGCCGGCTACGTTGCCAGCCGCACCAATCTCGGCCAACCACTCAAGACCCAGCGCCTCAGCGCGCGACTTTTTCATGACCACAACTGCAACAGCGCCATCCGAAATCTGTGATGCGTTACCCGCCGTGATAAGCCCACCGCTCGAGAAAGCCGGGCGCAATTTGCCAAGGCTCTCGAGCGAGGTGTCTGGGCGAATGCCCTCGTCAAACTCAACGACCGCGGTCTTGCCGCGACCAAGGTCAACCTCAACCGGCACGATCTCTGGCGACAGGCGGCCGGCCTCGTTAGCCGCGTGCGAGCGCGAGTGCGAGGCAACGCTGAACTCATCCTGGTGTTCGCGCGTGAACGAATATTTGCCGTTAAAGGCCTCGGTGCTTTCACCCATTGCGACCTGATCAAAGGCGCAGGTAAGCGCGTCAACTGCAACAGAATCTTTCAAAACCCAGTCGCCATATTTTGCGCCCTCACGCGAGCGAGGCAAATAGTGCGGGCCGTTCGACATCGATTCCATACCGCCGGCAACCACGACTTCGAATTCACCGGCACGAATCAACTGGTCGGCCATCGCGATCGCCTCGATGCCAGACAGGCATACCTTGTTGATTGTGATTGCCGGGATGTGGTTTGGCACACCCGCGCCAATTGCCGCCTGACGAGCAGGGTTTTGCCCAGCGCCCGCCTGCACAACCTGGCCCATGATCACATAGTCGACGATGCCGGCATCGATGCCAGCGCGCTTGATTGCCTCGGCGATTGCCACCGAACCAAGCTCGGCCGCGCTCTTGGTTTTTAGGCCGCCCAGTAGGCGACCAAACGGGGTGCGAGCACCGGCCACCAAAACGGTTGGGTCTGCAAACGACATGTTTAGCCCTTCAACGAGTCGGCAACGGCAAAGCCCGCGCCGGTCTTTTCGGTTAGTTCTTCGAGGGTTACCCCGGGCGCCATCTGGGTTAGCAGCAGGCCGTCGGCGGTCACATCAAAAACCGCAAGATCACTGATGATGCGCTTGACCACGCCCTTGCCGGTTAGCGGCAGGTTGCAGACGTCAACGATTTTTGGGGTGCCATCTTTGCTCACGTGATCGGTCAGAACAATCACGCGCTCGGTGCCGGCAACCAGGTCCATTGCGCCGCCCATGCCCTTCACCAATTTTCCAGGGATGGTCCAGTTGGCCAGGTCGCCGGTGGCCGAAACCTCCATTGCGCCAAGCACCGCAAACTTAACGTGCCCGCCGCGAATCATGCCAAACGAGGTTGCGCTGTCAAAAAAGCTGCCGCCCGGGTTTAGGGTCACGGTCTGCTTGCCGGCGTTGATTAGGTCGGCGTCTTCTTCGCCTTCAAGCGGAAAAGCGCCCATTCCGAGCATGCCGTTCTCACTCTGCAGAATCACATTGATGCCAGCCGGGATGTGGTTGGCCACCAAGGTTGGAATTCCAACGCCCAGGTTCACATAGTCGCCGTCACGAAGTTCGGCTGCGGCGATAGCCGCCATTTCATCGCGGGTCCAAGCCATGTTAGGCACCTGCCTTTGCATCGGTGCGCGGGGTAACCGTGCGCTGCTCAATCGGTTTTTCGCGCGGCACAGACTGCACCAAACGCTGAACAAAAATGCCTGGGGTGATGATTTGGTTCGGGTCTAGATATCCGTCGACGATGTGCTCAACCTCGGCAATGGTTTGCTTGCTCGCGGTTGCGGTGATCGGGTTAAAGTTGCGGGCGGTGTGACGATAAATCAGGTTGCCGGCGCGGTCGCCCTGATAGGCGTGCACCAAGGCAAGGTCGGCCAGAATGCCACGCTCTTCGATGTAGGTTTCGCCGTTAAAAACCTTGTGGTCTTTGCCCTCGGCAACCAGAGTGCCAACACCGGTCTTGGTATAAAAAGCTGCGATGCCCGCGCCACCTGCACGAAGGCGCTCGGCTAGTGTGCCCTGAGGTGAAAACTCGACCTCAAGCTTGCCGTCAAGATACAGCTGGGCAAAGTGCTTATTCTCGCCAACGTACGAAGAAATCACCTTCGAAACCTGGCCGTTTTCGAGCAGAATTCCAAGGCCCTGGCCGTCAACGCCCATGTTGTTCGAGATGATGGTGAGGTTCTTCGCGCCCGAATCACGCACAGCCTCAATGAGGTCAAACGGGTTTCCGCCAAGGCCAAAACCGCCCACGGCAATTACCGCTCCATCAAAGACAAGATCACGCACAGCGTCAGCGGCATTTGCCGGAAAGTTCACCATTGAAACTCCAATTCGAGGTTGCTATCAGGTTATCGAACTTCAACACATTTTCGACAAAAGTTGCCTTTGCTGGAGCCGATAGTTGCCATTTGTGTTTGTATGTAGTTATGCCTCTTGACCCGCTATTTGCAGACCGCCTTCACTTCTTCGACGAGATTGCTTTTCCAGAAGCCATCAAAGCCTATGAAGCACCCCTGAGCGAATATGTCAGCCCGCCGATCACCACCGAAGAGCGAGTGATTTCGGGGCCAAACGGCGAAATCAAGGCTCGCCTCTATCGCCCGGCCAACACCTCGGCAACCACCGATGTTCTGCCCGGCCTGGTTTGGTATCACGGGGGCGGTTTTGTGATGGGCGATTACAACATGAACGAGTCAGATGTGGTTGCGCGCGAAATCGCTCACCGCCTCGGCGCAGTTGTTCTTGGCGTCGACTATCGCCTGGTCACCGAGACCGTCAAGTTTCCGGCGCCTCAGCTAGACGGCATCGCCAGCCTGCAGTGGTTTGGCCGCAACACCCGCGAGCTCGGAGTTGACCCAAACAAGATCTTTGTCGGTGGCATCAGCGCGGGCGGTTGCCTGGCGGCATCGGTTGCGGTTATGGATCGCGACATGGGCGACAACTATCTAGCCGGTCAGCTTTTGAACTGCCCAATCGCTCACAAGCACATGCCGAAATACAGCGATGAACTACAGAGCAAGTTGGATGAACTGCCAGCCGGCTTTGGCTTGAGCAAAGACTTTGTCGACCAGAACAACGTGTTCATGGTCGAAAACGGCGACCTTTCAGACATCGAGCCATACTGGTTTGCCGGTGAGGTCGAAGACCTTCGCGGTCTAGCGCCAGCGCAGATCATCAACTGCGAATATGACACCCTGCGCGCCTCGGGTGAGCTCTATGGAAAGCAGTTGGCCGAGGCCGGCAACAAGGTTGAAGTTCTAACTCAGGATTCTGTGCCGCACGCTCACATCAACCGCTACCCGGCAGACTGCAAGCAGATGGTCGAAACCCTCGACCACATGGTTCGCTTTATGCGCGAAACGTCGAAGAGCTAGACAGCACCGAGCTTAATCTCGCCCCGAGCTTGCGGCTGGGTTATTTGTATTCGCCGACTAGGCGAACTGCGCCACCGTCAACGCCCTTGGCACCCTGAACATAGGTCGATAGGTCTGCAGGTGCAGCTTCGATCTCGCCCAAAGTCCAGGTGTGAACACCGAGCTTAGAAAGGCTGGCTGCGATTTCGTCGGCCTTGTCGGCTTCGACCACAACTGCCTGGCCAAGGCCAAGGTTCCAGGTTCCTTCAACAGATTCAAGCGAGAAGTCGCCCCAACCGGCAAGAACTTGGAATACCTCTTGCGGGGTCCAGGTGGCACGGTGAACATCCAGAGCAACACCCTGAGGCAAAACTCGTGCGATGTTAGCCGCGATGCCCCCTCCGGTGATGTGGCTCATGGCGTGAACGCCCGAACCAAGATCGCTTTCAAGCAAGCTGTTCAAAACGCCGGTGTAAAGCGCGGTTGGCTCTAGAAGCTTTTCACCAAGTGAGATGCCGGCAAACTCTGGCACCTGGTCGGTGTATTTGTAACCCATGTCGCGAACGATCTTGCGAACCAGCGAATAGCCGTTTGAGTGCAACCCAGATGACTGCATGCCAAGCACAACATCGCCAACGCGAACGTTCTGCGGGCCAAGCAGCTTAGCCGCGTCAACAACGCCAACCGCGGCACCGGCTACGTCGTAGTCGTCAACACCCAAAAGACCAGGGTGCTCTGCGGTCTCGCCACCGACCAGTGCAACGCCAACTGCAGAACAGGCCTCGGCGATGCCTCGAACGATGTCGGCAATGCGTTCAGGAACAACCTTGCCACAGGCAATATAGTCGGTCATGAAAAGTGACTTTGCGCCAACCACAACGATGTCGTCGACAACCATGCCAACTAGGTCTTGGCCAATGGTGTCGTGCTTGTCGATCGCCTGAGCGATGGCAACCTTGGTGCCAACGCCGTCGGTCGAGGTTGCCAAAAGCGGGCGGTCATACGACTTCAAAAATGAAACATCCATCATGCCGGCAAAGCCGCCAAGGCCGCCCATCACAAGGTCGTTGTGAGTCGCGCCAACGGCACGCTTCATAAGTTCTACGGCTAGATCGCCGGCTTCGGTGTCGACACCTGATTCTGCATATGCGTTAGACATCTTGCGCTTTCTGTGCGGCTAAAAGTTAGTTGGTTTCGGCAGCGCGCACGGTGGCGTCTAGCTCTGAATCGGGGCCGGGGTTGCAAGCCGCCTCGTCGGGGCGCTCGAGCAGGTTCTTGCCAAGGCGCTCTGCGGTTGGCAGTTCGATTGGGTACTTGCCGGTAAAGCAGGCGGTGCAAAGCTGTGACTCTTGCTGACCGGTGGCGGCGATCATGCCATCTTTGGTCAAATAGCCGAGGGTGTCGGCACCGATTGATGCACGCACATCGTCAACGCCAAGTCCGGTTGCAATTAGCTCGGCGCGGGTTGCAAAGTCGATGCCATAAAAGCAAGGCCACGTGATTGGTGGGCTAGAAATTCGCACGTGAATTTCGGCGGCGCCGGCCTCGCGAAGCATTTGCACCAGTGCGCGCTGGGTGTTGCCACGAACGATCGAGTCGTCGATAACAATGATGCGCTTGCCGCGAATTACCTCTTTTAGAGGGTTCAACTTAAGGCGAATGCCTCGCTGGCGAATGGTCTGCGACGGCTGAATAAAGGTGCGGCCAACATACGCGTTTTTGACCAAACCGTGGCCAAAAGGAATGCCCGACTCTTGCGAGAAACCGATGGCGGCCGGGGTGCCCGACTCGGGGGTTGGAATAACCAGGTCGGCCTCGACCGGATATTCTCGAGCCAACTGGCGACCCATTTCGACGCGGGCGTCGTAAACGTTTTTGCCGTTGATGGCGGTGTCTGGGCGAGCTAGGTAAACGTATTCGAATACGCAACCGGCACGCTTGGTTTCGGCAAAGCGGGTTGAGCGCAAACCGTTTTCGTCGATCGCGATTAGCTCGCCCGGCTCAACCTCGCGCACCAAAGATGCACCAACAATGTCGAGGGCTGCGGTTTCAGAGGCAACCACCCAACCGCGCTCTAGGCGGCCAAGAACAAGTGGGCGCACACCCTGCGGGTCGCGGGCGGCATACAGAGTGGTTTCATCCATGAAAACCAAACAGAAAGCACCCTTAACCTTTGGCAGCAATTCGAGCGCTGTGGCCTCGAGAGTGTGGTCTAGGTCGCCGGCCATCAGGGCGGTTAGAACTGCGGTGTCGGTGGTGTTGCCGCCGGTGATTTCGTTGGTGCCCTGGTCGGGGTAGCGCTGCTTTAGAAGATCAAGCAGGTCGGCGGTGTTGGTTAGGTTGCCGTTGTGGGCAAGCGCAACGGTGCCGGCCGAGGTGCGGCCAAGGGTTGGTTGCGCGTTGCGCCAGTGGCTTGCGCCGGTGGTCGAATAGCGGTTGTGGCCCACTGCAATGTGGCCAACCAGGCTCTCGAGTGCAGACTCAGAAAAGACCTGCGAGACCAAACCCATGTCTTTGTAAACCAAAATCTTTTTGCCGTCAGAGGTGGCAATACCGGCAGATTCTTGACCGCGGTGCTGAAGCGAATAGAGACCAAAGAAGGTCAGCTTGGCAACCTCTTCGCCGGGTGCCCAAACGCCGAATACGCCACATTGATCTTGTGGTGCCTTTTCGTCACTGCTAACTGCAATGTCGGTGTTCAGAAGTCCATCGCCACGAAGCAAGGGTTGCGTCCTATCAAGAGGTTTGCGATTGCGGGCTTTTCGACGCCCTTGTGAGG
>JACCDL011367493.1_pt1 | contig 34117 bp, 30 predicted proteins | sample 7441931 | NCBI WGS metagenome assembly JACCDL01 (sample SAMN15323437, study PRJNA562643) | freshwater metagenome | isolation source: river surface water | place: USA:Blue River Watershed | collected 2017-08-16 | reverse complement strand
CGAAGGGCGCGTTCAGCGCGTTCAACATCAGCAACGACCAGGTGTCGAAAGTGATCGCAGACGACCGCATCGCGGCCGGGGCAGTAACCGGCAGCGTGCGTGCCGGCTCGGCCATTGCGGCGCAGTCCGGTGCGGCACTGAAGAAGTGCCTGCTCGAGCTGGGCGGCTCGGATCCGTTCATCGTGCTGGCCGATGCCGACCTGGAAGGGGCAGTGAAGGCTGCAGTGGTGGGGCGTTTCCAGAACACCGGGCAGATCTGCATCGCGGCCAAGCGCATCATTCTCGAGAAGCCGATCGCGGCCGAGTTCTCCGAGCGTTTTGTGGAAGCAGTGAAGGCGCTGAAGATGGGCGACCCGCTGGATCCGTCGACCTATATCGGCCCGATGGCGCGCGCCGACCTGCGTGACGAATTGCATCGCCAGGTCGAAGGCACGATCGCGGCAGGCGCGCAGGTCTTGCTGGGCGGTGCGCCGGTGGCGGGCCCGGGCAGCTACTTCCAGCCGACGATTCTGGCCGGCGTGAAGCCGGGCATGCCGGCGTTTGCGCAGGAGACCTTCGGTCCGGTGGCGGCGCTGATCGAGGCGAACGACGTCGAGCAGGCGCTGGCGCTGGCGAATGACAGCGAGTTCGGCCTGTCCGGCGCGCTGTGGACCCGCAACCGCGATCTGGCGAAGCAGCTGGCGCGGCGGATGGATACCGGCGGCGTGTTCGTCAACGGTTTCTCGGCGTCGGATCCGCGCGTGCCGATCGGCGGCGTCAAAAAGAGCGGCTACGGACGCGAACTGAGCGACTACGGCGTACACGAGTTCATGAACATTCAGACGGTGTGGTTTGATCGAAAGTAACAGTTATTTTTTGGACCGTTTAATAGCGGCTGACGGCGGCTTGTCGAGTGTCATAAAACAGCTCTACTTCAAACTCTATTAAGAAAGTAAGCTTGTTGTTCTTGCCAGTTCAAGGGGAACGGGGTAAGGAGGTGTTTCATGGTTAATGATGCAGGCTGATTGCCGTCCAAGATTATATTAACGACCAGCGGCGATAAGAGCGTCAGACGAAGAATGCGACTGACATAAGATGCATTAATTTTTTCTGCAACCGCCAAGTCCTCAATCGTCAAGTACCTACCGGAATCAAGCAGCCGCTGCCAACGAAAACCCCGGGCGATTACTTTGACCATGCTGTTGTCAACGATGGCTTCGCGTCGGGCTAATCCACGAGATCCGTCCGGTAGGACGATGACAGTTTTTCCACCTCGTGTTTTAAATGTCATCGGAATATCCGTCGTATCAGTTGCGGTACTAATGGATTTCATGCTGCCTCTCTTATTGCAGTTTTGGCTATCGAATCACGTAGAAGTTTTGGCATCCCGTTTGTGTTCCATCGGACGCTTATGCCATCTTTACGTACGGTGATTCGCTCTATGAGTACTTGCGCGATGCGCGCCTGCTCTGCTGGGAACAGGTGATCCCAGACGTGATCTATCGCTTGTAGTGTTTGGATGGCTTCTGCTTCGCTGATGTCCGACCTAGTCATGGTCACTTCACGGACGGCAGAGGCAAGGATTTCAGGTGCTTTCAAGATGCTGCGAATCTGCTCGGTTACAACACCTTCGATCTCGCCTGCTGGTATGCGGCGAACTTCGCACGCTTCTTTGCCGAGTTTGATGGCATCCGTGTTGATGTAGTACCGATACTGTTTTGATCCTTTACTAGTCCAACCAGGGGTGAACGCCCTACCTTCCGGCGAAAATAGCAGCCCTCGCAGGATGGATGGCGCTTTAGTTTTTCTCGGAGCGATACCGCCCTTGATGTGCTTGTCGCCGGCTCTAAGAAGTTCCTGCACGGTCCCCCACAATTCCTGATCGATGATCGCCTGATGTTCACCCGGATATTGGTTTCCTTTGTATGCTGCGATTCCGATGTAGACCGGGTTCTTGAATAGCTTGTAGACAAAACCTTTCGTGATCAGCTTGCCTTTGCGCTCGATACCCTTGGAGGTTGTCCATGATTTTGAGGTCACGCCCTTCACTCGCAAGTCCCGAACTAATGTAGCCATCGATGGCAAAGCGGCGAATCGCTTAAAAATCTCTTGCACGATCTGCGCTTCGGCAGGATTGGGGATGAGCTTTCGTTCGATTACATCGTAACCAAGCGGGGGCATGCCTCCCATCCAGATGCCGCGTTGGCGGGAGGCAGCGATCTTGTCGCGTACCCGTTCGCCTGCGAGTTCACGCTCGAACTGGGCAAACGACAGCAAAATGTTCAAAGTGAGCCGTCCCATGGACGTGGTGGTGTTGAATGACTGCGTCACCGACACAAAAGTCACCTTGTGCTCATCGAAGATCTCGACCAACTTGGCGAAATCAGCCAGGGAGCGGGAGAGCCGGTCGATCTTGTAGACCACGATGATGTCCACCAAGCCCGAGCGCACATCTTCAAGCAATTTCTTCAGGCCGGGGCGATCCATGTTGCCGCCCGAAAATCCGCCGTCGTCATACCGCTCCCGCGACAAGACCCAGCCTTCGGACTTCTGGCTGGCAATAAAGTTTTCGCAGGCGTCCCGCTGGGCATCCAGCGAGTTGAAGTTCTGGTCGAGGCCTTCTTCGGTGGACTTTCGCGTATAGACCGCGCAGATTGAACGTCGCTCAGCCTTCATCCCGTGCTCCTTGCCGACACCAGCCCGAAGAAGGCCCAGCCATTTCGGTTTGTGCCAGTGATGGCTTTAGCTATGCTGGAGAGCGATTTATACCGCCGCCCTTGATAGTCAAAGTAGTCGACACCGACCAACACTTCGCAGGGGTTTCCTTGCCACTCCCGGATTAGGCGAGTGCCTGCAATTGGGCGGTTGTCCTGTCGCCGTCGTCGAACTTCCTTCTTGCCGCCATCAAGCTGTTCGCCCAGGAGTTCCAGGCGCTTCAGGGGCGCAAGCGGTTCTGGGTTGCACCGTTCGATTCGAATCCCCGGTCGCACCAAAAAACGATGTATCCTGACAAGAGCGGGTTATTGATGCGGTATCTACTAGCCCGCCAAGCATACTTTCTTCAAAGTTTCAATTCTTCAATCTCCATCGGCAAGATGTTGATTTGATTGGACTTTCGTCCAGCAGCTCCTGACCAGCGATTGAAGAAAGTGGCCTCACACAGGGTCACGATGCAGATTGAGACGCTGTTCTGCTCAGCAGCTCCTGACTGAGCGAGTTCGAAAAACTCAACAAGAACAACGACTTACGCCGATTTCGAAACTCCCTCGTTGCCGTACTCTCCCGAGAAAGTCAGGAGCTTTTGCAGGAAGCCAGTATCCATACGGGTTGAAGGCGCCAGGGACTCGAATGCACTCAATTTGAAGCAATCCGACCAGCTTGAATCGCCAAGTTCGTATACGCCACTTCCAAAAGCGGTGTTGGGCAGGCAAGATCTTGACCTCGGCGAATCATGGCACCCAATATGTGATCGTGCTCGGTTGGCTGACCATCCAGCAAATCTCTGAGCATCGATGCCGTGAATGTTGATCCAGACGCTGTGAGCATCTCAAGTGCCTTAGCAGAAACCTCTGCACTGGTGGAGTGGCCTGACGCATGGGCCACTCGGCAACATTCTTCATACATCTGCACCGTTGTCGTTTTGCCATAAGGCGTTGCCACGATGTCTCCGACCGAGCCACGACACAGTGTGGTCATGCCTGCCAGAGTGGCAAGGAAGACCCACTTGTCCCAAAGCACTTGTTCAATGTCCTCAGCTAAGACGCTGTCGAAAGAGGCCTTCTTGCACAGTTCGATGAACTCAGAGGCGAGTGTTTTATGGGATGTGTGTCTGGCACCAACGGTCAGGCGATGCATTTCGGTCAGTTGGCGGATGGCGCCTTCGGGGGTGATCGTGGCAGCGATGTGGGCCACGCCACCCATTACCCGTTCTTTGCCGAGCAGAGCATCCAGTTTGCCCAGGTGATCCAGTCCGTTCAAAAAGGGCAGCACCGTACCTCTGCCCAAAGCGCCTCTTAATGAGTACAAGGCGTCATCTAGGTCATAGGACTTCGGTGCCAAGATGATGAGGTCGTAATCGGGCTGGATCTGCTCTGCTATGAGGGTTCTTGGCTGCACTGCGAATGCATCCCGTGGGGTCTCAATTCGTAGTCCTTGTGCATCGATCAGCGCTTTGCGCTTGTGACGCACCAGATAGGTGATGTCTGCGCCAGCCTGAATGAGGTGAGCACCGAAATAGCCGCCTATACCGCCGGCGCCCAGGATCAGGATTTTCATGGGTGAACTCATTTCTGTTCAAAGTGCGCCGGTGTATTCGCCACGCGCCGGATAGTCCTTGGCCACGGCAAAGTCGATGGCCCCCAGCAGGTCCTGAAATTGCGGGCGCGCAAAGGGCATGGTCTGTGTGGAACCGTAGTAGAGGATTCCGTCAGGGCGAACAATGAACACACCGGGTTCGCTGAACAGATCAGGCTCTTCAATACCAATTGAGGTCTGACCACGGGAAGCGCTGATATACAGGCCCCACTGGCGTGCGCTTTGCAGGCTCAGTTCGTAGCCCATACGCAGGTGCTCCGCTTTTATCTTGTCTGCCATAGCCTGGGCACGCTCGGCGCTATCGCTACTGACAGCGATCACCCCCACGCCACGCTTTTCGAACTCGGGCATGAGGCGTTCGAGTTCCATCAGGTATTTGGCGCAAATTGGGCAATGCAGGCCTCGGTAAAACACGACAAGGTCAAACGTGGGTGCGGGTGTGGCGCCTAGCACATAGCGTCCACCCCCCACCAGAGGAACGCTCAATGCAGGGACAGGCTGGCGCGGGGTCAAAGCGAGGGTGTTCATGTTAAGTCCTTTCAAAATAGGTGCCTTCTTTGGACGGATCGATCAGATGGACTGAAGTATGATGTATGAGTTGCAATCAAAAATTCATAAAAATTTGCATTTCGTACAATATGAGCGATACCAAGTTAGATCGACTTTCTGCTTTACTGGAAGGTTTGGCACCCGTAGTGACGCTCGGCTTGTCAACGCAAAGGCGTCTGCAAGGTGTGCCACATCCGGACAACGACAGTGCTTTACAGCTGTACTTTCTGACTTGCGGAACTGCCGAGCTACAGGTCGGGACTGTTTCTCAGCATGTCGACTCTCCTGCCCTGATTGCGATCCACGCCAGTCAATCCTTTGTGCTCCACGAATTCACGGCAAGTGCCCCCAATCGTCTGATTTGCGCCCAGGTGCTATTGACGGGCCCAGTGGCCACTCTTTTTCTGGAGGAGTTTGCACAACCGAGAACCTTATCACTAGCTGAAGACGAGCCTGCCTTGCGCTTAGCTATAGCAATGATCGAGTCCGAGTTGAATGCGCCGCGTTGTGGTCAACCCGCCTTGCTCAACCGAGCAGGTGACATTCTGTTCATCGGACTTTTACGCTATCTGGTTGCTCACCCAGTGGCCACAGGAGCTGGACTATTCAATGGCTTGGCCGACCCCCGTATCGCCAGAGCATTGGTGGCGATGCACCAGCGACCATCATTTGACTGGAATTTAGAGCTGCTTGCTCATGAGGCGGGCATGTCAAGAACCGCGTTTTCTACCAAGTTCCATGAAGCGATGCGGCGTCCACCAGGAAAATATTTGTCAGCCATTCGCTTGGCGCTGGCGCAACGTGCTGTCGATTTGGGGCAGGGTCTTAAAGAGGCGGCCAGAGTCGCTGGTTATAAAAACAGCTCGGCGCTTTCTCGTGCTCTGGCTAAGGCTAGATTGCAGTCGGCTATAAATTGATTTCGAGCGGTTCGAATCCCCGACCCCACCAAAAAACGATGCTTCTTGACCTGAGCACGTTATTCATACAATCCCTTTTGGGCCGCCAGTAGTATCTTTAGCTTAAAAAATCCTTTAAAATCAATGGTTTACGTAAGTTATCAAAAAAGCTTTCAACACATGTTTTCACCACATGTGTTGAAGTCTTCTAGGTGGATTCAGCGCCATTTAACAGCAGTGCGTTCAAATCAATTGAAAGCAACTACTGAAGCAAATAATGACCAAACGAATGGCTATTTACGCTCGTGTCTCGACTGACAAGCAGACGGTCGACAATCAACTCATCGAACTCCGCAGCCTTTGTGAACGACTGGGTTACACCATCGTTCAGGAATATACCGACAGTGGTATCTCAGGCGCTAAAAGTCGCAAATTCGATATGGTCATGTGCTGGAGCATCGATCGTCTCGGTAGATCACTTCAGCACCTCGTAGAGATTCTCAACAAACTCCAAGCACTCAAGATCGATCTGTACTTTCAGAAGCAAGGCATGGATAGATCTACACCCAGCGGCAGGATGATATTCAGCGTCTTTGGTGCTATCGGTGAGTTTGAACGCAATCTGATTCATGAGCGTGTGCTAGCCGGTCAGCAAAGAGCAAAAGCAAATGGGGTCAAATTGGGGCGACCTAGCAAGATGAACGATGGGATGAAGTCTGCTGTGAAACTGCTGCGTGAAAAAGGTATGGGTATGGAGCAGATCGCACGGGAGTTGCAGATCGGGGTAGGGACGGTTTATTCTGTTATCTAACTAAAACTTTTAGCTTGAAGAAGACGACCCGATTTTTAGAGAGTTTGACTATCTTTTGTCAGGCGGGATTCTTATTTTTGATTTGTACTGAACAAATCCTCTCTCCTTGGCAATAAGCGCCACTTCAGAAACAGATGATTCCTCAATCTCTGCCGCATTCATTGAAGCCACAACATCAAAAGCCTCATCTACCACAAAAAATCCCAACCTCTTCATTTTCTGTAATTCAGCTATTAATGAGTTTCGCCGGGACTCAGGATTAGAATTTTCCATGGGGATGCAAAAAAATTCAGAAGCCTAGATTAAATAAAAAATTTGTTTCGTCTCAATGACTGCCAGCTCATTTTGTAGGCTTTCCCTTCTGCGAAAATCAAAAATTTAGACCTGAAACACAGCTGTCATCGAAGCGAAATATATACCGACGATTATGGATTTCTTATTCCACCTATTAATTCGATATGGGAACCAGTATGACTTCTAGAAAGTCTAAAGTACGCCTTCCAGCCTTCGATAATGGAAATTTGAGAACGATCAGCGTAACGGACTCTGGTCCGCCTGACTCTAAGGATATTTATGTCTGCTTACCCGGGTTATTGGAAACGCAAAGAACGTTTGATACTTTTGCTAGCCTAGTCGAAAAAAATAATCGGGTAATAACATTTGATTATGCGGGCAGGGGGGAATCTGATCCTCTTCCTAGCAGACAGCCTTACAAGATGAGCAGCTGTCTAACCGATATTGCCACCGTGGTTAGCTACATCATCGGATTTGAGGTATCAATTAATGAAAAAAGAGGTTTGCCGGAAAATGATTTCAGTCGGAAAAAATCTTCTGTTCATTTAGTGGGAAACAGCATGGGTGGACTTTTGGCTGTAGTTTTTACCGCTAATTATCCAAACGTGGTTAGCTCAATTATCTTGAACGATGTAGGTGCAATTTTGCCGTGGTCTGGGCTCGTCTCATTAATTGGAATAATCGGAACAAATGCGGTTTTTAATGTGGAAGGCACGATTCGAATAGGACCGAAGTTTCTTGCAAGAGACTTAAATGTTGATCCAAGACTCGTCGTATCAGTTTTAAAGCCAACCTATGCTGATTTACTTTTCGAAAAAACTTCTTTTGGTCTGAGCTTTGAACAGCACTTCTCAAAAATAAAATCACCAATACTGGTGATTCACTCAGAGGAGTCACAGCTTGTTAATTGGAAGGTCATAGAATCTATGTTATTAGTCGATCCTAAGCCGGAGTTTATAGCAATCTGCGGCAAAGAGCATCCAGTTTTTTATACTGAAAATCTAATTGAAAAAATTCTTACTTTCGCAGAAAAAAACACGAGAACAAGGGAATTTGCAGCCAGCTGATTGCATTAAACTATTTGGCTACCAAAACCCGTCCAGCATCACCAATTAACTGAGTGGTCTGCTTGCGACCGAGTATCGTAGCTTGCCCAGCTACTTTATCTGACAGATAGTCTTGCATCTCACCGACAGTGATCTTTTCGTCTTGATTGGTATCTGCCTCACCCTCCATACCTTTCCTCAGATAGAAGCTGAAAATTCCATGCTTGAGTTCAGGTGATGAACTAGAGATTTGGTCATTTGCAGATGCAGTAATAACGGTGAAATTGGCTGGGTATGCATTTTTATCTGCCTTCAACGCGACTGGCTTTGCATTACCTGGCTGTAGCTGGGTCGAGTATCGCTGCTCTGCCCATGTGCATAAGGTAGACAAAAAACTAGTGAACTAATGATTAAAAACAGTTCAATAATTTTTTTCATAACACCCATCGGCTTGCGCATCTTGAATTAATTCAGTAAAAGTAAATAGTGATGAGCTGCTCAAACTCTAATTCAAAAAGTTTCTTGTCAGAAAACGACATGGGTATCAAGCAGATTAAAAACAACTACAGATTAGTGTGAGTACAGTTCATTCGACGGTCAGCCGCCTTTTTTCGAGAAGGATGCATCAGGCACGGAATCGGATTACGACATCAAGACTGCGCATGTAACTGAAGCTGCACCGAGTTTGCGCACACTGAAGAAAAATATTCCGGATTGGCTAGAGCAGCTGGTGATGGGGGTGCTCCAAAAAGAGTCTGACCAATGCCCACCTAGTTGCGACGCGGTGTTGGTACAGGCAAAGCAAGCTGGAAATAAGCACTACAACGCAAAGTTGCCACCGTCCAATAGTTATTCCGTGAGTATCGTACAAAATTCTGCTAGATCGTCTCCAGATTACCGCGGCGGGCGCACTCACTAAACATATCAGTAGCGGCAGTGCAAAAATGGAAGGCCGCATACTAGATACTACTTTTCAGCTTGTGCTCTGTCGACTCGCAAGGCTTGATCCTTGTGGATATCTCGGATTTTTTGAATTACAAATATCAGCATCCGAATAAATAGTAAAAGATCAATCTATATAGCGCCGCTACGAGTAGTCAAAACTATGACATGCGCTGCATGCTCATCTTCTCGAATTACCGCCTATACAGATTTGACTAACACCTCTCGGTGCTAACCTCTCTTTTACGTAATGGCATTGAATCAATAAAGGCGAAGAGCTCTTTTATTGATGGGCTGTTGGAAGTTAATTTGACTTTGCCATCTTTGCCCACCAGAACCAATTTGAATTCTTTGTCGGTTATGGAAAATTTTTGGCTCAGTGCTTGGTAATCATTTGAGCCAGCGATCAAGTCAATGTGGACCATATCGCGTTTTCTGAATTCACAGGGATGCTCGGCAATCTGTTTAATAATCGACAGCCGCTCAGGCGCCGATTTTTCAGATACAAAGGTCACGATGACCCTGTTTGTCCAAAGGTATTCCTTCAGTTGCTCGGCGTGTGCAGAAAAGAAAATGGCAAGCAGTGTTGTTGCAGCCAATAGCTTGTAAGCCAGCAAGCGCAGATGAGATAACACGGCAAATTTTTGGGGCTGAAAAAGGGGCGTCAAGGCTTTGACGCGCCAAGCCGGCATTGCGCACAGCTGCGCTGGAACACCATAAAACCCGGATTTATTCGGCGTTTCCCTAAATCGAACTAACGCGCTCATAGTCTTTGAAAATCATATACGCGGAATCAGTCTGCAGCCGTCGTCATGTTTTACGCCGGTAAAATCTGGCGGGTGGCCCAGCTGTGCGCTATTACTGTTTCCGGATAATGTAGGTCACTGCGCCCCAGATGGGAAGCGATTTGCATCCAATTTCTGGCGCGTCTGATAAATTCGATGAAGCCTTGGCTTCTTGCAAATTATGGCGGCTGATTTGTAGCTCATTATTTGCCGAAATAATAACAAGTTGCCCATCGACGGGATTGGTGGCCCGGTCGACGATAAGCAGATCACCGGGTTTGAGCTCATGGTGAATTGCGGCAGCGTCGCGGACAGGGAAGATAACCGTTGATGCTGGCTTGGGTATCAGCAGATCGTCCAGCGTTACTGGTGATGTGATGGAATTACCTGATTTAGCGCCAATAACCAGATCAGCAGCGCCGTTTGAGGCGCTGGACGGAGATAGAGCAAGGCTTTGCGATAAATCTGACATGAGATGAGATTACTGTATATTTGTACAGTAATCAAGTAATGTCAAATAACTATCTCACGAGAGGTCTATATTTTTGAGCAGTCAGTGTGGCCGTGCGAAGTGGTGGCTTTGAACATCAAAGGCTTTGCGCCATTTTCAATCACAAAAGCTGTTGAGGGTAATCATCGCGTCTATAGAAATACAAGGGATAGCGAATATGAAACGAATTCTATGCTCTTGGCTAATGATGACCTGCTCGGTGTCGTGGGCTGAATGGGAGATAACTTCGGGTGCACCCGAGCAAATTGTTTATCACGACAAGACTACAAAGGTCAGGAAAGGAAATATCGTCAAAATGTGGACGATGACTGATTTTCCTGAGGTCAAGAGCGATGAATTCGGGGATTTTTTATCCATCAAGACCTACGATGCATTTGACTGCAATAAGAATTCGCATGCGTTGATTCAGGCGTTTTTCTACGCCGATAAGCTTGCGACGGGCGCTATGATTCACAAATTAAAGATTAAAGAGTCCGAGTTGGACTGGCTTCCGATCAAGCCTGAAACAGTTGCCGAAGAAGAGCTGCAAATTGCCTGTGAAAACTGAAATTCTTTTATTCTGGTTCGGTAATGTATGCTGAATCAAACCCCTGTATCTGGACAAGATGTACGCATGGCGAATAACCCCCATGTCCATCGTCGAGACCGGATGCTGGAAAGGCTTGGGCAACTACAAGTATTGTCGAGCTTAGACTTGGTCTGGCAATATGAGCTTGCAGCCGATTTTTAACCAGGCACTGACCCCATTGAATTTTTTATTAACTTGCTTATTGAGACAATATGACCGCACCTGTTCGTAGTCTGCCGCCAATTCTGCAGAAGATTGAATTCCCTGTCATTGGCAGTCCGCTTTTTATTATCAGTAATCCCAAGCTCGTCATCGCTCAGTGTATCGCCGGGGTGGTCGGTTCGATGCCGGCTTTGAATGCGCGGCCGGCGTCCCAGCTTGATGAATGGCTTGCTGAAATTACCGAGGCTTTGGCGGCCCATGACAAAGCGCATCCGGATCGTCCTGCTGCACCGTTTGCGATCAATCAGATCGTCCACAAAAGTAATGATCGTCTCGAACATGATTTGCAGATTTGTGAAAAATACAAGGTACCCATCACGATCACCAGCCTCGGCGCACGCGAAGATGTGAATCAGGCCGTGCATAGTTGGGGCGGCGTGGTGCTGCATGACGTGATTAATAACGTCTACGCGCACAAGGCCATTGAAAAAGGCGCTGATGGCTTGATTCCCGTTGCGGCTGGCGCAGGTGGCCACGCCAGTGTGAAAAGTCCGTTTGCAATGATCCAGGAAATTCGCGACTGGTTTGGTGGTCCAGTGGCGCTCTCGGGTTCTATCGCATCGGGTGGTGCTATCCTGGCAGCGCAGGCAATGGGTGCTGATTTTGCGTACATCGGCTCAGCCTTTATTGCCACCGACGAAGCGCGCGCCGTTGATGGGTACAAGCAGATGATCACGACATCCAATTCGGATGATATTGTTTACAGTAATTTCTACACGGGTGTGCACGGCAATTATCTCAAAGGCAGTATCAAAAACGCCGGCATGGACCCGGATAATTTGCCTCAAAGTGATCCCAGCAAGATGAATTTCAGCACCGGTGAAAGCGGCGCCAGCGCCAAGGCATGGAAAGATATCTGGGGCTGCGGGCAGGGGATAGGTGTTGTACGTGAAGTGGTGCCGGCGGCGGCACTGGTAGCGCGTTTTCAGCGCGAGTATGCAGAGGCGAAAGCGAGGATTTGCGCGTCCTGATTGTGCTTGAATTGGATGGATCTGAACGGCATCACCTTGGCGAAGGCGATGCCGTTTTTTTTACCGTCGTTGAGCTAGTACCGCATCGCGAACCAATTCCAGCCTGTCATTGCCAAAGTACATGTCATCGTCGCCGACAAAAAAGGTGGGCGAGCCAAAGCCACCGCGCGCAATGAGTGCATCAGTGTTTGCTTTTAATTGGGCCTTGATATCAGGCTCGGTAATACCCTCCAGCAGTACTGCGGCATCAATGCCGATCTGCTCGCACAACTCACGCAGTACCGTGTCACTCGAGATATCCTGATCGTGCGTCCAGTATGCTTCAAACGCAGCAGCGGCAAAGGGTTCAAGCTTTCCCGGTAGTTTTGATTGCAACCATAAACAGGCACGCATGACCTTGACGCTATTGACCGGAAATATCGTGGGCGGAAAAAGAATGCGTATGCCTTCATGACGCGCCCAGTCGGCGAGGTCTTTGCGCAGATACGCCTGCTTGGCCGGTGCGCCACGCTCGCGAAATTCATACACACTGGGATTGACGGCGTTGAAGACGCCACCGACGAGTATCGGCTTCCAATCCACCGTGATGTCGAGCTCGGCGGTCAATCTCTGTAGTCGGCGAAATGCCAGCCATGTCCACGGGCTGGAAATATCAAAGTAGCAGGTAATCATTTTGTTCCTTGCGTACCGAACAGATTTTTTCGGGCTTCGTCATCCAGAGTTTTTTGGCGAGACTCCTTGCCCACTGCAAGCCCGCGCTGTACGGCATCGCGCGCTCTTACCAGCGCATACCAGCGTTTGATGGCCGGATAATCATCCAGCGTCAAACCTTGGGCTTTATGCGTCATGATCCACGGGAAAATCGCGATGTCGGCGATGCTGTAATCGCCAAGCAAATACGCAGTACTTTGCGCGAGCTGGGTCTCGAGTACGCGGTAAAGCCTCTGAGTTTCTGTCGCATAGCGTTCGATCGCATACGGCAGCGGCTCGGGTGCATAGAGTTTGAAGTGACCATGCTGACCCAGCATCGGCCCCAGACCGCCGATTTGCCACATCAGCCACTGCTGGACAGCGAGCTTGCCGCGCCAGTCAGCGGGCTGGAGCTGGCCGGTTTTATCAGCGAGATACTGCAGGATCGCACCGCTCTCGAAAACAGAAACCGGTGCGCCACCATCAGTGGGCGCGTGATCCACAAGCGCTGGTATGCGGTTGTTGGGATTGATCTGCAAAAACGCCGGATCAAATTGTTCGCCCTTGCCCAGATTGATTGGCACGACGCGATAGGGCAGCGCCAGCTCTTCGAGAGCAATTGAAATTTTCCAGCCGTTAGGTGTCGGCCAATAGTAGAGATCAATCATTCAAATTCCTTGCGCAATGACTACGCTCATTCATTCAGCAGGTCGCTATTCCGGGTCATAAAATACTGGCGGACGTTTTTCGATATTGGCTTGTACAGCTTCCATTTGATCGGCACGACCGATTAGCCGACTTTACTCATTAGCCAGCATCAATTAAGGCCGTGAACATCGCCGGTGCTAGTGCGTTCATTTTGTCAGGCCGGTTGAGGATGACTTCGGCTACGCCGCCGGCGTGGTGCACGATACGAACGTTATCTGTCATGGTGAGCTCTTTTGCTGGAATCAGATCACGCCATCGGCGCGCAAGATGGTGATGGTTGCTTCGTCGATACCCCAGTCACGCAGGATCGCGTCGCTGTGCTCACCCGCTGCCGCAACCGCGGTGGGCGATTCTGGCGGTGTACGAGAAAAGCGCGGCGCAGGCGCAGGCTGAGTGACGCCATCAATCTCAATGAAAGTATTTCGTGCGCGATTGTGTGGATGATGGATGGCCTCATCCCAATCAAGTACCGGTGCAAAACAGGCGTCGCTGCCTTCGAGCAGTGCGCACCATTCGTCTCGGGTTTTGAGTGCAAACAGCGCTGCGGTTTTTTCTTTTAACGCAGGCCATACAGCGCTGTCATTTTGTACATCAAATGCAGCATCGGTGGCGCCGATTTTCTCCCGCAGTAGCGCATAGAATTGAGGCTCAATTGCGCCCACGCTCACATATTTGCCATCTGCGCAGCGGTAGTTGTCATAGAAATGCGCAGCACCATCAAGAAAATTAGCATGACGTGCGTTATCCCACAGGCCACCTGCTTTGAAGCCGTAGAACATTGCCGACAGTAGCGCAGCGCCATCGGTCATCGCAGCGTCAATCACCTGACCTTTGCCAGTGTTTTTAGACTCAAGTAGCGCGCACACGATGCCAAAGGCCAGCATCATGCCGCCGCCACCAAAATCACCCACAAGATTGAGTGGCACAGGAGGTGGCGTATTCTCGGATCCCATCGCATGGAGCGCACCGGAGAGCGCCACATAATTCAGATCATGACCAGCAGCCTGCGCCAGTGGCCCATGCTGACCCCAGCCTGTCATGCGGCCATAGATCAGTTTGGGATTGCGTGCATGGCAGACCTCGGGCGCCAATCCAAGACGCTCCATCACACCGGGACGAAAGCCTTCGATCAGACCATCGGCCTGTTCAATCAATTTCAGTACGGTTTCAACGGCGCCTGGCTTCTTGAGATCGATGGCGAGAGAGCGTCGACCACGCGCCATCACATCAAAACGCGTGTCCAGAATGGGAAAAGTAGGCGCCTTGTCTTTGGCATGCAGGCGAATCACCTCTGCGCCCATATCGGCGAGCATCATCGCGCAAAATGGACCGGGTCCCAGGCCCACGAATTCGATCAGGCGCACACCCGCCAGAGGGCCAGCCTGTTTACCAGTGGGCGTCATCAGCGACTGGTTAAGGCGCCGATCATGCCGCCGTTGGCAAGGTTAATTTCCTGAGACATGGCAAGCATTTCCTCTTGTAATTGGCATCCAGCGCTCGCGCTTGCGTGCAAACAGAACCGGAGGAGGTCGTTTTTTTGCTGAAGCGCCGGCACAAGCATGTGCGAACGGCAGCCCGCTGATCGGAAAAGATTCTCGCATACTCGGGACCGATTCACGGAACCCGAGCAGCCGATGCGATCAGTCGAGAAAGTCGGGTTGCTCCTTCAGGATGCGTGCGTAGAGTGGTTGAAACTGAAACCAACCTGCAAAGGACGAGCCCGTAAGCGCATAGGTTTGTTGCGCAGATTCGGGTGATACGTGTACCAATGGTCGGCCGTTGGCAGCAGCTTCTGTCATCAGCTGCACCTGACAGCTACGCTCAAACGCGATGTACCACCAAGCTGCGGCGTCAACGCTGTCGCCAACCGTCAGGAGACCATGATTTTGCAAAATAACGGCTTTGTTGTTACCCAGTGCTTTGGCGATTCTGCCGCCTTCGTCGAGATCAACGGCAACACCACCAAAATCAGTGTAGACGGAATGATCGTTGTAAAAAGCACAGACATCTTGCGTGATCGGATCAAGCTTGCGACCGAATGCAGACCACGATCGCCCATGGATTGCGTGGGTGTGGGCGGCCGCCACCGCATCGGGCCGCGCGCTGTGAACATTGGAGTGAATCGCAAATGCAGCCGCATTGACTGGCAGGTTGCCTTCGACCACATTGCCGTGATGGTCGACCCGAATCAGGTTGGAAACCTTGATCTGGCTGAAGTGAACGCCGAAAGGATTCACCCAGAATGAATCGGGGAATTCAGGATCGCGTGCGGTCACATGTCCTGCAACCCCTTCATCAAAACCAAACTTTGAAAACAAGCGGAAAGTTGCTGCCAAACGTTGCTTGCGATGCAGGCGCTCGTCCGCGACATTGTCAAATGTCGGTGGCGAGGGCAGAGGCGGGTTGGTCTGTCCGCCCACCTCTGCGTGGCAGGCATGCATGGCGGAGATTTTTTCGGGTGCGTTCATGATGCAGGGCTTTCTTCAGAGAGGTTGGCAGTCAATGATGTGTGGTGCTGCTCATGGCCAAGCGAAGGCCTTGAAAGACTGAATACACCATTTTAACGCGTAGCCCAACGCTGAATGAAGGTGTGGCGATAGCAAATTGACAAAGCAGACTCTGCGCAAGCATCAGGCAATGCAGCGCGACCAGATCGCCTAAAGGATCAGATCGCGCCGGCGTGAGCTTTCCAGCAGTGCGCTGGTTCGCTCCTGAACGGGAATCTATCCAGCGTCGTTTTATTTTTTCTGCTCAGGCATCGATCCCGTATCGCCGCCGGACTTGCCACTCGCCGCGCCAGCGCTGGTGTCGGCAAGTGCTTGCCTGAGCGCATCGGAGCTTGGGTTTTTTACCTTGCCCTCGATGACTTCCATCGCCGATGTGGCTTTTCCATAGTAGGCGCTCGTCATGCGCTCATTGTAGCGAATGTCATTGACACCAATGGTGGCGACATTACCGAACAAGCCTTTGGTACCCGACCAGGCAATTACATCGCCTTCGCCGGTCGATCCCTGCGCAATCTTTGTCCAATTGACGACGGTGATGCCCGCATCGGCACTCAGCGAGAAATTATTTTTATCGGTGAAGCGTTGCACGGCTTTTTCGTTTTTGAGTACGAAGGCAACCGCGCCACCCTCGGCGCCGACTTGTGCACCGATGCTGATGCCACCGATGTTGTAGAACGCAGGATCACTCCAATCGGGGCCTTGCCGAATGAGCAGCACACCAGCCCCGCCCTGACCACCGATACCCAATGCTGCGCGGCCATAAGTTGGCACGATATAGATACCTTTGGCATCAATCATGACACGCTGCATGGTTGGATCGGACTCCAGACGTTTGACAACGGATACGGCATTCTTGACGTGCTTGTTGGCGCTATTTTCGTAAGCTTCCTGGGTCTCGCGCTTTTGCACACCTTGCGCGAAGGCAGGTGATGGTGGCGCAGCCACTGCAAGAAGCGCCATAGGGACGATGCACTGAATGATAAAGTTTGATTTCGAGCTGATCATGAGGGTTCCTTTTCAATCTTTTCGTAATGTCGAAACGAAGATAGAGCACCCTCAATGCTCTACCTATCCTGAAACGAGCGCTTGCGCTGTCGCAGCAGCATTGACTTTATTGAATGAGCGAAAGCAAGGATGGGTAACACGCTTAGGAAAAACTCAGATGCACGTAGGCGCAGAGAAAATCAGAGCAGTCGGCACGATTTAGTCGCAACCGGCTGGGTGTTGAAGCAGATCTGTTGATCAGCCTGGCGGCGTAATACCCAGTAATTCAAAAAATTTGTCCAGCGAACCAGCCGAGGCGCTGACATCACGAATCATGTCCGGCAAATTCAGTTGGCCCAATTCGACGGCGCGCTGTATCAGATACGGTGTCGGACTATGCGGCTCAATGCGCTGCAAGTAGACTGCAATCGACATCAGAGCTGCATAGGCTTGCTCGCGGTCCCTAATTGCAGTTACATCCAGATTAATTTCTGCGCTGGCTCTTGTCGGCCTTGCTTGTTCTTCAGCCGGAATTGCCTGTGGGTGAGCGCTGTCTGATGCAGCGCTTGTGCCGCTATCCGAGCTGCTACTCATCTGCGTGGTTTCTACGGGCGGCGGTAATTCTTTCAGCAGGCTTTGGGTCGCTTGTCGCAGGCTTGTGATGGCATCCGCAAGTTTGGACAGCGAGGGCGAAGCCGCTGCCAAGTGCGTGTCCAGCAAATGGGACAATCTTTCGAGCGTCGCCAGTGCCTCGTCAGAATGAAGATCAATGGCTTGCAGCCACTCGCCATCTATCAGTTTCACACTCTCGCGTATTTCGCGACGGTTGCGCTGCTCACCTTCTTGAGCCTTGGCATCATCGGCACTCGGTGCGCGTTCCCAGTCGAGCAGCGTGACCGGTGTTTCACGATGTAATACCGGTCGCAGCAGCAGGGTACTCAGCCTGAGCGTCAAGGGCAGATTTGCATTCATCCACACAAAGGGTGCAACGCGACGCTCTGCATCGTCATCTTCCATGGCGGGCCACGCGGAGCTCCAATAGCGCTCAGCCATACCGGTAATCAGGTTCAGTCCGGCGTGCAGTCCCTGCAGACCCGAGGTTCGCGTCCATGCATCACACAACCACGCCGCCACCTGAAAATCTTTGGTTTCTTTATCCAGTAGCTGTATGCAGGCCTGCGCAACTTTGCGCCAGTCTGCTTTTACCAGTGGCCTTTCCCACTCACCCATTGGCAGCAGAGGATTATCTTCTTCGCGCAGGCGTGCGATGTCCGTGAATGTGCGCTCGTAGCGCATCCATCGTCCTGCCGGCTCGGCGCCAGTCAGCGGCGCAAGTAGCTGCTGCACGAGTTTATCCAGATGATCGTCTGCCATCATCGCTCCACCAAGGGTGCGCGTTCAGGGAATACAGCAGGCCAGGGCAAGGGCGCGGTCTTGCCCGGCTCGGACAGGATGACACCAACAAAAATGCGTACGGGTTTCGAACGAAGCGTGGTCTCCTTGCCGTCGCTCTGCACGGGTATATCGAATTTCAGCGCGGAGCTACGCGCATCCGAGGCTTCTGCAACGCGCAGCAGTTGCACCATGTCGAGCAGCGCCCACGGGCCATCGAAACGGAACACCACCTGTTTGCGGCTGACCTCCAGATGCGCATTGTCCGGATCAGCGCGGGGTATCAGCATCGCGTCATTGGCAAATCGCAGTGTCAGTCGGATGGGGTCGCCTGCTTTCCAGCGCAGAGCGCGAGGCGGATCGCGAAGTTTCAGCGTCTGGTCGCCGATCGTGATCGTCCAATCGATAATCTTGTTGCCATCGATTTCTGCATTCACATTCGTTCTGAAACGCAGACTGACATCGTAAGCCGCCGGTTGCGAGGCGTCGGCAGGGAACAAGGGTGCGAGCAGCTGTCGTACCTGCAGCAGCTGCGTGGCGAAGTCTCGAATAGGCGCAATCGATCCTTCAGGAACGTTATTGCGCGCAAAGACCTCAGGTGAAACAAGGGGCAGTCGCGCCAGCAGTCCGGCGGTCTCAGACAAATCCGCTGCGCTAATGGCGGCGTACTCACTGGCCTTGATCCCGCTGCGATTGCCGATGAAAGGTCGACGGCCTTTGAGCAGGCGATTGAATTCATTGGCAAAGCTGCTCCACTGCTCTGTGAAGGATCGGCGATCCAGTGACAAACAGCGGCGTGTGATTGTCTTGTGCAATTCCACATGACGATCAGCGAAATAATTGTTGGGTCGTTTCGGCGGCTCATTGGCCTTGAGGACAGCCAGACATGCATTGCCATCCAGCTCGCGACCGAGTTCAATCATGAAACGCTCCAGTTTTATGAGACTGCCTTTCGGATCTTTGGCGGTGTAAAGATCAAGCTCGCGGGTGATGCCAGTCCATCGCACCATGTCAGGATTGTTGCGCATCTCGGCTGGTAGTGTGCCTCGAAGTATTTGGACGTGAGCAGACATGGACTGCATGCGGGCAAGCTGCTGATTCAGATATTCATGTACATCACCGCCTGAGAACAAATTCACTACGGACCGCTGATCCGCCTTGCCATCATCGGCCTCGTCGACAATCTGATAGGGACGCTCATCTAGCACCTCCTTGTGCAGCATCTGCAGACGGGCACCCGCATCATTGCCCAATATGGTTTGCAGTGTGCGTGACTCGGTGTCCTGACCCAGATCCTTGAGTATGGCGATCAGTCGTTTTACATGGCCGCTGGTGAGCTCGAATGAAGCCAGTGACACTGCCGCCGTGTGATTACGTAAGTCCTCAGCATCGATTGGACTATACGCGCGGCTGATCAAGTCAACCAGACGCAATGCGTATTGGAAATCGATGACATTACTGGCGCTCTCCTGCATCTCGGTCGGAAATTTGGGTAATTCATCGACGATGAATTTTTTATGACTCTCTCCCAGTCTGACTGCTTTGGTAAGTTGCTCATTATCCCAGCGCAGTATGGTGCCGCGTTGCGTAGCGACCAGCGCATCGCCGATGGCAGGTGTCATGAAGGGCTGGCTCAGGAAATGCTCGATGATGGGCAGCATGGCCTGCCGGGCTTTTGACTGAGCCAGCTTGCCATTGGCAGCGACAATAATGTCACTGCTATCGCCAAACAGAGAGCTATAGCGCTGTCTCAGCCTGGCATGCTCCTGCCGCTGCTTGCGGCGGATCTGTTCCACCAATTCTGTACCAATAAGTTTGTTGTCGGCGAATTGCTGCAGCATTTTTTCATGCGCCTCACCGAGATCTAGCGAGTCACTCGTCATCCAGCCACCATGACCCTTAGCAAGCAAAGTTTTTTGCTCAAGCAGCGCGTCGAACAATTCTTTATACGCCGTAATCATCTCAGCACTGCTTGGATCAGCTGGTCCACCAAACAAATTAGTCACATCATTGAGTTTGGATCGAACCCGTTCTTCACTGCGTATCAGTGGATTATCGATGAACAGCTTTTGGTTCAGCATTTCCATGCCTTTGACAAAGCTGCATTGCGTAGCGCGCTCGATTGCCTTTTGATCAATTAGCGAGGTTTCTCTAGCAGTTGCGGTGCGAAACAAGGCGAGACTGCCTTGCAGGTCGCCTGGTAATTCTGCACCCAATGTATCAAGCACCAGCATACGCAATTCCCGCTGGCTATCTCGGTGCAACGAATTGAGTCTTTGTATAGCTCCCACGTCAAAGCTCAAGCGATGAATTTCCTGAGCATAATTCGAAAGCACATAAAACTCATTCAGATTTTCCACTGACATCGAGCTGTGGAATGAACCTGCTATGCCCGTCGTTTTATTAACTGGCGGATCACAATCCGATGAGCCGCCCGAAAGCGCATACGTAGTAGGATTGCTTGGCGCATTCGTGAGCTCAGCAGTGCGCCGATAAATCGCATGTTGTATGGTCTGTAGTCCCAGCTCAGCAAAATCTTGTTCGATACGTCTGTATGCGCGCAGGAGTAAATCATCAAAAATTGGCCATGAGCCTGGCATGAAAGGATTGAGCAAGCCAGTCGAACCAGAGCGTACATTATCGAGCTGATGCAAGGTCCCATCATAAATACTCATGCTTTTTGTGACGCGTTTTGTTTGTAACTGTTCGAGTCCAATCATCAATGAAAGTGCGGTCTTGCGATACCACTCGAAATCAATGCGCTCGCCCTTGTTGCTGGCGTTGGTGCGGAAGTTTTTGTCGCGATTCAGTCCCTCCAGACCCTCGGCCAGGTAAGGTAGGGTGCGATTGAGTTGCATCGTGCTCAGCAGAAGACCCAGACCAAAAATCAAAGGAATGCCAACTGCCACCCAGCGGAACACCCGGCCCAGCAAGGGACGTGACAGTTTTTGTGCATGGGCGGCGCGTGAGAGGCCAAATTCGGCAAATACTTTTTCATCAAGCAAATCGCGCAGGAATAAGGGCTGATGACCGTTACCGCTCAAATAAATGCCTCGCAAGAAAAACGGATCATGAAAGGCATTGGGTTGCATCAGCGCTTGCAGATAATCTGCCGCACCTGCACGCATTGCCGCAATGCGCGATGGAAGCAAGAACAGGGCTGCAGATGCGGGTACATCGGTGTTTGAGGCGAACAGCTCAGCGCTGATGTCGGCGACATCTTGCTCAATCTGATCAAAGGCTTGCGTGACCCAGTTCGATTGGTATATCGCCGCTGGCTGATAAGGAGATGACCAGCCCAGCATGCTGCGGCAAAGTGCATCGGGCAGTGACCAGGCCAGTGCATCAAATCCGGGTAGATCTTCGGCCCCGGAAATGACGACATACACAGCAAAGCGCATCGCATAGCGATTTTGTGCAATCCAGATACGTCGACTGATGGCATCGGCGCGCTCGCGCAGACGCTCGCGACCTTCAGGTGTGCGATCCAGCAGCAAGCTGGCGGACACCGATACGATCAAGGAGTCGAGCGGGCGCTGTGGCCTGTATTTTCCGCACAGTGCGACGAATTCTTCCCAGCGCTTTTCCTGAGCGTCGGCACCAGCCGGATCATCGAGTTGATCCGAGCTCATTTCAACGACGACACCTCGATCAAACAAATGCCAGCGCGGTGCATCCTCGGGTTGTGACTCGGGTTCATTTTGCAAGGCTCGCGACAGGCCACAAGCTTCAATCGCAGGCCTTGCGTCGTTACTCCCATCATGCAGCAGCACGACCCAGGGAATGTCATAGCGTTTGTCGTGACTGACGATATTGACTTCGATCTTGCCGGTCGCTGCGCGGAACGAGGCACGTAATCTGCCAATATCCAGCGCGATCCGTCGTGCACCGGCTTTGTCGCTCGAGCGATCAATTCCATAGCGTATTGCGACGACGAGCACCGTCAGTACTGTCACCAGTAGTACCGCGATCCAGACGATGGAGAAACTGTTATCCACGATCGCCCTCACTGGGAACGTTTTGTTGCATGCGTACCGGTGCTCCCGGCTCCAGCGCTTTGCGAACAGGCGCTGAGGTGACGCGCCATAAAACCTGAGACAGGATCAGCAGTAGCAGCATCACGCCGATGAATCCGACAAAGCCACGGCTGAATCGAAAAAAACGTACCGGTACGATATTTGAGAGTGGATAGCGATAGGCTTGCGACGAGAGCACGCGGTCGGCATGTGCAGGCTGGTTGGCCAATCCCGGTGCGAGGGCGGGTTCGCGACGATAGATTTTTCGGAACAGCGCATCGCGCAAGGGCTGCAGATGATGATCTGCCCGATCGCCACGGTAGCGGCCTTCGAAACCAATCGCAATCACAAACAGATAGAGTGGTGCCATTTGCGCTGCTGAGCCGCTGGTCTCTGCGAGCAGTGTATCAATCTGTTCAAAAATCTTGTCACCTGAAACGCTACTGCCAAATAGTCGTGTTTCGATCAACGTCTCGGTAAATCGTGATTGCCCTGGCCAAGCCCGCGACAGTAGAAATTCATCTGCAATCGCGGCTTTCAGGTAGCGCAATTCTTCTACCGCTGCGCGATCTGCTGGTGTGCCTATCCGCGATATTTCCATGGTTTGCGTATCAATCTCTCGCGCCAGTTTGTCGCAGACTTCCTCGGCAGCGGCGCGCGCACTTGATTGATCGTCATCTGATCCGATGCGTTGGTTCTCGTAGCTCTCGATAATGCGCAATACCTCGGCGACAAACAGCCGCAACTGTCGCAGCAACAAGGAATCGGTCGGCATGCTCGCCGCCGGCGTTTGCGCCCATGGCTCGGACGCCGGCGCCGGGATCAGCGTGGTGATCGCAGGTGTCGGTGTGCGGGTTGGAAGAGTGAGCTTACCCATGGATGCAGTCCTCAATACCCCTGGGTGTGAATGAACAGCGCAATGCTGGCGGGGCGGCTTGTGCTGGTGGAGCGGCCCGAAGGACCTATCACCAGCCGACTGTCAGCCTGATTCAATTCGGGTCCGGCCAGGATTTCATAGAGCATTACGTCGGGCAAGCTGCGTAATTGCATCTCGGGCGCTTCCGTTATCCGCGCGCGCCGGTAGCCCAGTACGCGTTTTTCGCGCAGCTCGGAAAACACGTGCGCCGGTCCGATGACAGCGGTGTCCATCCATCGCTCGATCTCGGCTGGTTTTGTGCCTTTCACACCGATCACCAGACGTTTACTGATCCACTCTGGGCGTAGCACCAGCTCAAATGCGCTGTTCACCCATTCAAGATTGATCTCGCGATAATCCTGGCTGACTTCGGCTAAGTTGTCGCTCAATTCCTTGAGTAGTGGCAGCAAAGTGCGATGTGGTTGCGCATGATCGTAAGGCGGTGGCGTGATCGGCAGCGCGCCGGGACGCAGCAGTGACAGCGGGCCCAGCAGATTGCACAACGCGAGATAAAGCGGGTAGGGTGAAATCACGGGGCTCTGCAAATGCGCCTCCAGCACCGGTAAGGCGGGCACCATGCAGGAGAGCCTTTGCAACAGCACCAGTCGCTCTGCGCGCTGCTCGGCGACCGAGACGCCGGCGGCCTGTCTTGCAACAAACGCGGCTTTGCTGCGCAGCAGATGCACCATGTCGCGGAACTGCTCCAGCAGGTCAGGTACGGCATGTAAATCGAGCAGTGCGGGCAGCGTCTCGTTCAATTTGATTACGCCATCATCTTCAAGCACACCAGCAATCGCCATGCTGACCATCAGCGCGGGCGGTGTCTCGCCGGCGGCTAGCGAGAGATTGGGTATCAGGCGCGGAATATCGGCGGGTGCAGCTTCTGAAACTTCGTCTTCAACCGGATCAGTTTTCACCGATAGAAAACGAGGTGCCATCTCGGGCATTTTCATGTTGCGTGAAACCGGCAAACACAGCCAGATGGTTTGCGCGCCTTGTGAGAGTGCGTCTTTGATGGCATCCAGACGGATAGACAGATCAATGGCTTGCGTCTCGTCATGCGAGAGTGCAATCGCCGTGCCGTCCGGGAGGATGGCTTCGAGTTCCAGTACGCGCACGGTACCCGAGGCTAGCAGTGCCAGATCAAATTTCAGACGCTTCACGCCCCACGCATACGGGGTACCTGTCAGCGTGTGCCAGGCAATGAGTGCGTCAATGCGTGCCGACTCCAGCTGGAAATGCTGTGGCGAGAGCAGCATGCCCTCATGCCACTGAATACGATCAGGACATTTCATGCGTTTGCTCCATAAAACTGGATCTGATAATTCATTTATTTCTCCGAAGCGCTGACCGAAAAATCGGTCGCACCCAATTCAACACTGAGCTTGCCTTTAAAAGTATCGACTCGTACATTGTGCTCACCTGCGGTGAAATAGTCCGCCATGATCACGGCAAGGAAAACACGCTTCTCCGAGAAGCGCTTGCCGGGCAAGGTGATTGTCGCGCCCGGTACCAGTTCGAGACTTTCGATATCCAGATCGCCGGGATTCGCCTTGATCAACCCTGAACGTGAAGTGAACCAATCAGTGGCCTTCATCGTAGAGATTTTTCTGGCCAGTGCTTCATCCATGACCAGCACAATGTCAACCGCCACTGGAAAATCCCGATTCGAGCCCGCCGTGGTGGTGAGCGATACCTGATTCCAGTCAGGCTTCACACCCGGCGGGAACAGGGCATTTTTCACCGTGCTGCAGCCGCTCAGACTCAGCATGAGCAGCAGCATTGCAAGCCAGCGGGATGATGCGGCAGTCATCGCTATTTGCCTTTCCCCGGTGCGGTCGCGTTGTACATCACCGAGCTTGCTGTGGGCAGCACGACGGGCGAATAAGTCACCGCACTCTTGTTCTCTGCCGTGGCTTGCATCCTGGCTTCGTAATCTGCCTTGGCCGATTGATGGCCCAGCTCAAAGCCGAGCATGACCAACAGTGCCACCAGCAGCACAGAACACACGGTGCAAATCATGACCAGGCGTGGTGTCATCAGTAGCGTGATTTTCATGCGACCTCCACGGTCATTTGGCCGGGCATCGAGACCTCAATTGATCCTCCCCAGTTGCACATCAGTTTCGAGCTATCGTTCAATGCAGGCATGTTGGCGATCTGCACAGTGGGCGAGCCAGGCACCCAGGGCGCGACTGTCATGGGTATGCAAGGCATGGGCGTGAGTACGCCCAAGGCGGCTGCAGTGGCGGCAGCAACCATGGGATTGGCCATGGACTGACACATGCCAAAGGGCATGATGTTCATCATGGGTACGTTATCCATGATGTTGGCCGATGGTGCGCCCGACATCACGCAATTCAGTGGCAGCACATTCAGCGTTCCCGGTGCCATACCAAATGAGCATTTCAACATCGCGCCTGAACAAACCAGTTTGCCCATCAGCTTCCCCTGAACAGTTTTTCGAACCGTTCCGCCATGCGCGGCGCCTCGCCACCTTGCGGTTTCCCGTTCTGATCAAAGCGCGCTGCATTACCCACACTCAATCCCCTGTCAAAATTGCTGCGTTCCATTACCTGTCCATTGGTCCAGTAGCGAATCATGGGGCCGTGCAGCACATTGTCTTTGTAAGTGGTGCGCTGAATAACTGTGCCATCAGTACTCAAATCTTCAATCACGCCGTCAAGCTTGCCGTCCTTGTATTGCGCACGACGAACCAGTCGACCATACGTGTAATAACGCGCTTCACCTTGCAGCAGACCCTTTACAAAATTCAGCTCCGCCGCCACATGACCGGCACTGTCGTATACGGTAGTACGGCCATGCGCCTGACCTTGCTCATATTGCTGCTTCATCTGCAGCCGATCATTGAAGTGATATTCGCTGCTGCCATGACGCTGCCCTTCGCTATAGGCAGCACGTTGCAGCAGGCGACCGTATTCGTCATAGCTCTCAGTTGGGCCATGCAGTTGACCACTGCGCATGCTGACGGATTGGCGCAAGCCGCCATCGTCGCCCACGATGTGCACCGCTTCGATCGGAGAGATATTGAGAATGTCGTCGCTCATGGTCAGTAGGTTCTCAATTGATTTTCACCATGCCGCCCTTGAGGGTCAGCATGCCACCGCCATTGATCTCGGCCGACGCAGAAGCTTTGCCGGCAATCGACAAGGCCTCGGCTTTCAGATCCGTGCCTGCCTTGATGCCAAAGGACGTGCCTGCCTCGCTCGTGAGTGCGGTACCTGCCTTGATGGTGGTGGCGGTAGCCGAGGTCATGGAAATCGTCTTGCCCGACTTGAAGGTAATGCTGCCGGTGACATCAATGAGCAGATCACCGGTGACCTTGATGGTTGATTTGCCCTTGATGGTCTGCAGCATGTCCTTCGTCACTTCCAAAGTGTAATTTTTTTTAACCGTATGCGAAAAATTACCCGTGTTCTCATGGGTCTCATCACCGGTTACACTCACATCGCGCGTACCGCCAACTGAGTGCGATTCATTACCCTCGGTGACCTCAATAGTACGATCACCTTTTTTTATCAAGTGCTCTTCTGATCCTTTGTAGAGCGTTGTCTCAAGATCATCTTCTACGTCAATTTTCAGATCGCGCTCGGCATGAAAGTACAGTTCTTCGTCTCCTTTTTTGTCTTCAAACCGGATTTCATTGCCGTGCATGCGACCATCTTCAATAACCGTCGTCTTCGAGATACCGTTACCGGTTTTAGTCGGGCGTGAACGCAATACACTTTGCGTTTGCATCTTGGGTAGCTCAACGGGCGTAGCACGCTCGCCGTTGTAGACACAACCGGTGATGATGGGGCGGTCCGGATTGCCATCGAGGTAGTTGATGATGACTTCTTGTCCAATGCGCGGGATAAACAGACTGCCCCAGCCATTGCCGGCCCAAGTTTGAGAGACTCGCACCCAGCACGATGAGGTATCGTTTTTTGTATCCGAGTGATCCCAGTGAAATTTCACCTTCACCCGACCCATCGTGTCGGTCCATATTTCTTCGCCGCTCGGCCCCACGACCACCGCAGAATGACTGCCGGGAACCACTGGTTGAGGCACCGAGCGCTGCGGACGGAAAGTGACAGACGCCGCAAATGCTTCGAAATGATTGGTGTAAGTTGAAGGCGTGGCCCGATGCGTGACCCGGCGCAGCGCATAGCGAAGATTGAGCTTGCTGTTCGGATGTGCAGTCAGGGTAAACGCCCCACCCGCATGCAGGCTGTTGCAGACGCTTTCGCCCTGAACGGTGGAGGCTTCAACCTGGCTAGCCTGCACGCGCACACCCAGAATTTTTTTGCCGGCATCCAGTGTCTGACGGAGATGCGGATAGTCGTAGAAAGTACCCCGGCCCTTGGCACCGGTGGCATTGGCCATTAAGGCGGTGCTGGGTGCGGGATAGTCATAATCAGCACCGGTAAAAGTCTGCGTGACTAACTGACCGCTGGCTTCAAAGCGCAGCACGCTATCGGGAAAGTTGTGGATGTCGCTGCGCCCGCGCAAAATAAGCGTCGATTTATCGCAATCGGTAAATGCACTCGGATCGTCGGCTAGCACCAGGGTATGCGTCGTGCCATTGAAAGTGAAATAGTAATAAATACCTTCTTGCGCCATCAGTCGCATGATGAAATCCAGCGGTGTTTCATCATACTGAACGCAATACTCGCGCGGGGTATACGAGCCTTTGAGTTTTTTCTCGAAGCTGACGCTGTGCGTACCGAGTATGGACTCGATAATCTGCACCACGGTTTTATTCTGAAAAATCATGCGGTCGCGCGAGAGCGACAGCAGCCACAGTGCAGGCACCATCTCGGCACTGTAAAAAGCAAAGTCGGCATCCATGCCGGCCTGCGTGAACCGACGGATCACGCCGCTGAAGTTACGAGTCATGCCATTGCTGTGTTTCACCGTGACCGTCGCCACTGTACCAATGATGGTGTTGGGATCCAGAGCAATCTGGGACGACTTCATCGACAAATGGAACTCGAAGGTCTGGGACAGTGATTCAGTACCCGAAAACTCTTCCAGCAGCAGCACGTTGGCACCAAAGACGGAGCTGACTGATAGCAGCGCATGATCTTGATTGAAGCCGGTTCTCATTGCGCCGACTCCTTGTTATGCAGAGCAAATTGGAAATTGAGATGACTATCGAGCGATAACCCGACTTCGTTAAAGGCATGGCTATCAGCAATATGCTGCAGTACCTGCGATGCCAGCTCAGGCAACAAGGTGTGTGTCACGATGTGATCGATATTCCGCGCACCACTTTCGACTTCATGGCAGCGTGCGACGATGGCATCAGCGACTGCGTCATGCCAGACAAAGCGGGCGCCGTGATTTTGTGCAACGCGCGCGGCCAGCTGCGAGAGCTTGATATCCACGATGGTACGAAGCTGTGCATCTGCAATGGGCCGGTAAGGCACCAGAATGACCCGACCCAGAAAAGCCGAAGGAAATTGACGCAGTAAGGCCGGGCGCAGTGCAGCCGTCATGGATTCCAGACTCGCCTCTGGCTGCTGACGACAGGTCTCGACCACCACGTCCTGCGCCGCATTGGAGGTCAGCAGAATGAGCGTATTTCGGAAATCGATGCTGGTGCCTTCCGCATCATCCATCGTGCCCTTGTCGAAGACTTGATAAAACAATTCCAGCACATCGGGATGTGCTTTTTCCATTTCGTCGAGCAGAATCAGGCTATAGGGTTGTCTGCGCACGGCTTCAGTCAATACGCCGCCCCGACCATAACCGACATAACCCGGCGGCGCACCTTTCAGTCCCGACACCGAATGGGCTTCCTGATACTCGGACATGTTCACCGTGATCATGTTCTGCTGACCGCCGTACAACAAATCAGCCAGCTGACAGGCGGTTTCTGTTTTGCCGACGCCACTGGGTCCGATTAGCAGAAACACACCCACGGGCTTAATCGGATCATCAAGTCCAGCACGATAGCTGCGCACGCGGCGTGCAATCGTATCCAGCGCCTGATCTTGTCCGATGATGCGTGTCTGAAGTCGCTCATGCAAATGCAGTACGGCCTGTTGTTCATCGTCGAGCATACGACCCAGGGGAATACCGGTCCAATCGGACAGCACTTCGGCAATCACGCGAGGATTGACGGCGTCATGTACCAGCGGCTGCTCGCCTTGCAAGGCTTTTAACTGAGCCTCGAGAGCGATCAGCGTATCGGATTGTGTGGACGGCCCCGAGGCCTGTTGCAATTCAACGCGCAGCGCTTGCAGATGCGCGACTTGCCGTCGCTCTTCCTGAAGACGTTGTTCAAGTGTTGCAAATTGCTCCTGCAATTTACCTAATGCGGATTCACTCTCGGCGATAGCGGTGGCGCGATCTTCACCGGCTTTGAGGTCGCGCTGATAGAGTCGCAGCTGATGCTCGGTATCGGCGATATCCCTACCCAGCGCTTCCATCACCGCGGGTAGTGCGGCCTGACTTTGCGCCACGCGTGCGCAGGCGGTGTCCAGAATGCTGATGGCTTTGTCGGGCAACTGGCGTGAACGCAGATAGCGGTGTGAAAGATGCACCGCATCGCGTACTGCCGCATCAAGAATTTGCACCTGATGATGTTGTTCGAGTTTGCTGACGATGCCACGCAACATGCCCACGGCGACTGCTTCGCTGGGCTCATCGACTTTGATCACCTGAAAACGCCGTGTCAGTGCCGGATCACGTTCGATACTTTGTTTGTACTCTGCCCAAGTAGTGGCCGCAATAGTGCGTAGCTCGCCGCGTGCCAGCGCAGGTTTGAGCAGATTGGCGGCATCACCGTGGCCTTCAGTACCAATCAGTTGATGTGCTTCATCCACAAAAAGTACAACGGGCTTGATCGAGGCTTTGACTTCAGCAATGACCTGCTGAAGACGATGCTCGAATTCTCCGCGCATGCCTGCACCGGCTTGCAGCAGCCCCAGATCCAGCGTGCGGATCACGATATTTTTTAGCGCCGGGGGAACGTCACCGCTGGCGATTTTTTGTGCGAGCCCTTCGACCACGGCGGTTTTACCAACGCCCGGTTCACCGGTCAGGATGGGATTGTTTTGACGGCGACGCATCAGTACCTCGGCCATCTGCCGCACTTCGTTGTCTCGTCCGTATACGGGATCCAGCAGACCACGAGTGGCTTGCGCGGTGAGATCAATGGTGTACTGGTCGAGCGCGGGGGTGTTCGATGAGGCTGGTGCTTTCATCGATGCATGAGCGCTGCGCTCTGCCGATGCAGCTGTCGATGAAGTACCCGACAAGGCAGGTAATTGCGCGCGCAGGGTCTCGCGCGCAATCTGCAGCAGGTTGGGCGCAGACTCCAGCAATAGACCACGGAGGGTGTCTGACTCAAGTGCCGCCAGCAGCACGCAGCTGGCGTTGACCTGCTGCGCTCCCAGAACCATCGATGCTATCACCCAGGATTGTTCCAGAAGCGGTGGCAGATATTCCGAGAGTAAGGGTGTACGTCCATTGCCGCGCTTCAAACGATCCAGCGCTGCCTGCAATTGCTCCTGGGTGCGCTCGGAGGAGATGCTGAAACTATTGAGCAGCATCGTCAGTTCGCCGGCAGGATCGCGCAGCATTTCCATGAACAAGTGCTCAGGGTCGACACTGAAATGCGTATGCTTGGCGCACAACTCGGCAGCGCGTTCAAGCGCTGCACGCGTGTCGCCATTGAGGCGAAGAATGAGGGTGCGCAGTTCAGTGCTCATGGCCTGCGCATTCAAAAGCAAAGCGCGCAGGCACGGGTGTGCTGCGCTCGCTGGTATCACTGGGTTCACCCATCCAGGCATTCCAGCCCAGTCGCGGCGAGGATTGTGCCGACAAGCGGCCTGCCGGCAGGGTATCGGCTTGTGGCGTGAGTAAAACTTCCACACGCAGCGCTGATGGAATGAAGGCGCGCACCGTGGTTTTGAAATCATCATGGTCGCTGCCACCGGGCAGCAAGTCCATCACCCTGTCTGCGGGTTGATCGTCGGCGCGCAAACGAATGGCGGCCGCCTGATCCCAGATACGGCGTCCAAGAAAAGCGGTTCTACCAAGCTGCGGGGATTGCTGCGGATGTCCCAGCTCGGTAAGCTCGTCTTGTTCAAGTCTCTGCCAGCCACCGACGAATTGCTCACCCTGAAAGCGGATAGCGTAGCGATCGGCGAGCAAGGCGCATAGTGCCGTCATCGAGCGCGGCGCACCCGCGATCAGTCCGGCATGACGCAGCCACGGGGTATGCGTCTGGCGATCAGGATTGCCAACGTCATGTCCGCACAAATAGCCTGTGCTGCGCGCTATCGTGGATGCCTGCGGTGAGGCCCAGCCCAAACCCAAGCGACGCCGTTTGCGATTGAGATAAAACAGGGACAGCAAGCGATGCTGAATGATGTCCAGAAAATCTGAAGTTGCAAAATCCTTGACTGCGTTTCGTTCCAGCAGAAGCTCGGTAAACGCGGCTGGCAGGGGGCCACCCTGACCGGAAAGTGATAGCACGGGTGTGGAAAGCGTGAATGCTTCGCCGGTCTCTGCGCCACGCGAGATGTTGCGTACATCGCTGGCCTCGAAGCTGAGCGAGATATGGCTTTTGAGTCGCACCGCCTCGGGTCCACCGCTGGCGCCGATTTCCACCCGACCTTCGGCGACACCTTCACGCTCAAGCAGACTGATGGCCTGAAACAAATCAAAGCCCTGCGGCGCATTGAGCAGGCGCTCGTGAAGCGGGAGCTGGGATTCGCGCGCGTTCATTTACACCAGCTCCTGTGAGCCCGTCATCGGCTTCCACTGCACGAGGCATTCATCACCGCGCCAGACGCCCAGCTCGACGAATGAGTTTACGGTGGTGTACAGCGCAAAGAAATGCGCCAGCACCGCAGAGAAAAGTATCGCGGAAGAACCTACGAAGGCTTCGGGTTCCAGTTCAAGGCGCACGGCAGTGCCACGACAATGACCGCGCCAGGCTTCATGTCCGATTTGCCGTGTGACCGGACGTGACTGCAGATGCGTGATACCGCGAATTTGTTCCAGATCGCGATTCTGATCGGAGGCAAACAGGGACAGCATTTCGCGCAGTCGATCACGACCGGTCGCGCCACTGACCAGCGAGTGATGATTCAGCGTCAGCAATGAGGCGAGACGCCAGACCGTGTCACTACCCAGTGGCGGATGACGCTGTCGCGAAGGCTCGGTGACGCAGCGAATCTGCAGGCCATTGGAGACACCTTCACCCTTGATGCGGGTTTGCGTGGTTATCTGCTCGGCCAGACCGCGATTGGTGCATAGCGTGCGAGCATAAACAATAGGTGCTGATGGCTCGCTGCGCATATTGCGTTGATCAACGAAGGACAGGTACATGTCCGAGCCGGAGATGTCTTTGCGCAGACTGCGCTCGCGCCGAGATGCCCAATACACGCCTTCATGACGATCGCTGAAATGATCCAGCGATGAAAACTGTGGAATGCGCTGCGGCCTGTCCGATCCCGGATCAGACGCTGTCACTTGTTCAATGGTGTGAATCTCGGTAAATGCCTCGCGCGCCCGATCACCCACCAGCATGTGCTCATGTTGCCGATGATCGATGTGAATCGGCTCGGAAGTGCGAGGGAAGAGATTGATCGCCACGACACAGCCCAGCTTGAAATTTGCAGCAGATATCTGGCGTAACTTTCGCGACACACCGCCGATATCGATCCTGAGCGTGAAACGCTGACCACTCAACTTCTGTGCGCGCAAGCCATGGATATCAAAGAAGTGAAATTTCGCTGGAAACGCAAAGTATTCCTGCAGCAAGCCATAGGCAGGATGAGCACCGGGTGCTTGTGGCAGTACCGCATGGGCTGCGTCAAAGCCCACGCGCTGGCAGGCGCTGGCAGACAGCCTGCGAGGACGAGAATCATCGCATTGAATATCGATACCGCGAATACGCGTTGCCAGACATTCATAGAGCGTCGCTACTGTTCCCCAGTCACCGGAGAGATGAATGCGCAAGGTGTCGATCTCAAGCTCGGAGAGATCAATGCCATCCTGTGCTGCTACGCTGATCAGGAGACGACCTTCATCATCAATCTGCGCTTCGTCAATCGACAAGGGCCACAGCGTCAGATCCCATGCCGAGCGGAAGCGAACTTCTTCGCCGCTATCGGCATCGGCCACGAGTGCGGTGTGACGCGGAATCTGCAAGCCTGCGGTGACTTTGCCCTGAGCCTCATCGAGTGCCATTTGCATGACCACCATCGACGGTATGGGTGCCAGCAGAGAAGGACACAGATTTTCCAGCAGCGAGCTGGCAACTTGCGGAAATTCAGCCTCAATGTCGCGTCTTACACGACCTGAGAGAAATGCGACTGATTCGATCAGTCGCTCGGTATGCGGATCTTGTGATTCGGCGCCATGAAAATCGAGTCGCGAGGCGACTTTCGGATAGCGACGCGAAAAATCCTGTCCCTGCTCGCGCAGGTAAGCGAGCTCGCGCATGTAGTAGTCGAGCAGGTCATTGTCCGAGGTGCGCGTATCCATCAGGCAGCCTCCACCGCAGAATTCACGCTGGTACTCTCACCCGTATCAATCCGAAAGTTGATGCGTCTGACCGTGTGCGCTATCCGCAGATTGGCCGCAATCATGTAGCGTGCCACGGTCTTGCCCGATGCACCGGGCAGGACGGTAACTTCGACCTGCGTGAGTCGCGGCTCGAATACAGCGATCGCACGTTCGATGGCTTCGCTAATGACGGTCTTGTCGCGCTCGCTCAGTGCCGAGCGTGCAAGGGTATCGGGGATGCCGTAATCCATTACGGTCAGCGTTGCTTCCTGAAATACGGAAAGGGGGATACGCGAGCGTGAATTGGTCAGACGCAGGAGCTCGCGCGCGACGGAGGCTTCGAGGCCGTCTGCCGAGAGTACCTGGTCAGTTTCATTCGCGGCTGCGGTGAGGCGCTGATCGAGTTTGTCGAACAGCGGGATGGCCCCACCGGGAATCAGGCGCGACATGTGGATTCACCTTGCGGCGGGCCCGCGATCGCGCGCGG
>JACCDL011304801.1_pt1 | contig 34306 bp, 25 predicted proteins | sample 7441931 | NCBI WGS metagenome assembly JACCDL01 (sample SAMN15323437, study PRJNA562643) | freshwater metagenome | isolation source: river surface water | place: USA:Blue River Watershed | collected 2017-08-16 | reverse complement strand
TTGGTCTCCCTTTCCATGACCTCATCTGACACGATGCTCTCAATGTAGGCATTGGGATGAGCAAAAATTTCTTGCCAATCGATGTAAGAATCCCACAATCCAAATCGCTTGGCATTGTTTCCCAAATCCAAAACATTGAACTCTTCTTTTCCAGGAATCAATCGTGACCCGCGACCAATCATTTGATGGTAAAGCGTCAATGACTTGGTGGCTCGGTTCAAGATGATGGTCTCAACCGTGGGTTCATCAAAACCTGTGGTCAAAATGGAAACAGAAGAAAGAATGGCATTGGGAGTGACATGAAACCACTCCAAAATCTCTCTACGTTCTTGCTCATTGTGGGTATTGTCCAAATGCCTTACATCATAACCTGCCTCCACAAACATCATGTAGACCTGCTTAGAGGTATTGATTCCATTATTAAAAATCAAAGTCTTGGTCCCCTTAGCTATTTGCTCGTAGGCATACAGCAGTTTTTCTTGCATGAATATATTGCCATACAATTTCTCAGAAGACGATACCGTATAATCACCATTGATTCCCAACTTCAAGGAATGCAAACTCACATCGTAGGAATAGGTATTGGCTTTGGCCAAATATTTTTGATCCACCAAACTGGATATGCTTTCACCAACAATTAACTCATCATAATTTTCATTCAACGGAAGAAGAATATTGGAGCTCAGTGGGGTAGCAGTGACACCCAAAATGATAGGCTCGTCAAACCATTTAAACAATTTTCTAAATGAGTTGTAATGCGCTTCATCGACAATAACCAATCCCAAATTGTCAAACTTCATGCGCTCATCCTTAAGCCGGTTGTTAAGGGTTTCAACCATGGCGACAAAGCAATCATGCTTCTCTTCTTCATCCAACTCTTTGACCTTGCTCACAATGATTTTGTTCTTTACTCCAAACTCATTCAAAACGCGTGACGTTTGTCCCAACAATTCCACTCGGTGGGTAAGAATCATGACTTTTTTTCCAGTCTCCCGGATATAGCGCTTGGCAATCTCAGAAAATATGATGGTTTTTCCACCGCCCGTGGGCAACTGAAAGCAAAGGTTATAATTGACGGGAAACTTCTGAATCCGCTCAAATATTTTATCCAGTGCTGCTTGCTGATATCCATAAAGGACTTTTTCAGTGGCAACTTCTTCTTCTATGGCTGATTCAATCTCATTCATTCCAAAAGGGCGATTGGCAAAAATAACCCTTGTTTTTACAAAAACAGATTTAAATCATTAATTAATTGAAAAAAAATATTTTACGGGTGAAAATGAAGGGAAGTTCCCTCATCAAATTTCAGGAAATCCATGACTTGGTTTCTAAATCCTCTTTGGGCATACAAATCATGTTGATCGTCATAATGTTCACTCAACCAATGTCCACTTTGACCGCTGGGGGTAACATTCAAACCGTTTTTAACATCCCCAAAATCCACAATGATGCGCATCTGAGATCCAAAATGGACTTTAAAATGGGCCAAAGAATCGGGATGAAAACCACTTTGGTGGATGGTTTCATTGCTACCATAAACGGGATGTTTTGGCCCGTTGAAGAAAGGCGCCAATAGCGCAACTTTTCCTACTGGGTGACCAATTTCCAATTGACATGATTGCTCCCAAGTCCACGTAGCAGGATTGTCTCCATATTCTTGTTTTAAAATGGTCCATGATTTTTCCCAAGCCCTTTTGAGAATGGTCGATCTATCTTCTCTCATAGGTGTACGAACATCGTCCCACCACGGAGAATGCTCCTGTAGCAATAAATGTCCGTAAGCACGTTGATACTGATGATTGCTGCAAAATAATTCCCATCCCTTATTTCCCAACTCATCCTCCATGGCCATTCTCATGTAATAGTACAAAACGGTTTGATAAATGGTTGGACTAACCCTTTCTGGTAAATATTCCCCCTGCCACTTTTCTGGAATGGCTTCAATCTGCGCTTGAATGTTGGCCGGAGCCATGCTCAATAGAGCATACCAAAGTACTTTATCGGTGTCGTTGGTGATGTCATTGATCACCTCCTTCATGCCTTCTGAATCCCAATTGTCTTTTCCTTCAATCAAATGAGCTATTCTATCCGCTCTGTATTGCGGCTTGTAATAACCAGGATACCAAAAGGGGGATCTAAATGGCATTTTAACTTGTTGGGGCCAATCATTGGCTGAATAAATAAATCCATTGCTTGGATTAACGTTGGAAGGGTTGTATTTAAAATCAATGTAACCTATGGGAAATGTTAAAGCTTGACTGCCGTCCATGATGGTCCATGGATTGTCAGGGTAGAGTCGATCCTTCAAAGAAGCGGTCGCCCACCAAGCGATGTTTCCCTCTGCGTCCGCATAGTTAAGACTGATTCCGGGTGCGTGAATGAAAGGTAGGGCAGATTGAAAAGATTTCATGTCTCGACTTTGGTTCATCCCCCAAAATCCCCGAAAAGTGTTATTCTCTTTTTGCGTATAAGTCCAATGGCAACTGATCCAATTTTTATCCGCCAACAATGGCGTTACTGAATTGATGATGGGACCATGTGGACCGGACATTCTCGTAATCGTAGTGTCATCCCCTCCCTTGACATGTATAACTTCGGTGGTTTCTTGAATAGGATAAACTTTGTCGCCGATGACGACACCTTTTTTATCATCCGTGGTTTTCTCGTAGAAATAATCCATATCATCATTCAGCAACATGGTCACACCCCACGCCAATTTTTCGTTTCGTCCAATCAACGCAAAAGGCACACCTGCTAAAAAGTGACCATACAACTCAAAGCCTGGACACTCCAAGTAGGCTTCATACCAAGTTTGCGGCATCATGTATCCAATGTGGGTATCATTGCAAAACATGGGCTTACCACTCTTGGTGTGCTTTCCGCTGATGGCCCAGGCATTTGATCCGTCCAAAGGCGGATAAATGGGAAAGTGAGAATCCATTGAAGAGTGCATTAATTCCATCATACTTTTTTTCAGCACCAACTCGTCAATTAACCCATTAAAGTTGTTACTGGGTAGGTATGATTCTGTTGTATCGTGGTACAATGCAATGTCTTTGAGGTGTTGTTCGGTATAATTTTTTGCGATGAAATCAATAACGGGTTCTGTTTTATTTCCCTGATTGAAATTAAAGGCCAATGCACCAGAAATATAAAACATGTCTTTGATTTCAAAATGTCTTTTAGGAATTCCCATCAAATGAAATTCTACCGGGGTTGCACCATTATCGATAAAAGCGTTGAGTCCATCTAGATAAGCATTCATCTCTTGAACATAAGCCACCGATACAGAATCGGCCAATCGTGCGGCACTTGCTTCAGCATATTGCGGTAGCTCCATTGATCTGAACAATACATCTACTTTCAACCCATCATGTCCTACAATTTCAGATAAAGTTCCGCTTCCAACCCTACGCATTAACTCCATCTGAAACAATCGATCTTGGGCATGCAAATAACCCAATGCTCGCATCACATCCAATTTGTTTTTTCCTTGAATATGGGGAATACCATACGCGTCAAATTCAACATTCACCTCAGCGCTCAACCCTGTAAGTTGGACATCTCCACTATATTGAGGTCGGGTAGACCACAAGTAAATACCCAATGAGACCATCAATAAAAACACTATCCCGACTATGACCAACAGTACTTTTTTTGTCCTTTTCATAATACAATATTAAAGAAAGGTTTAATTTAGTAATGACCTTAGCATGAAGAAATTACTCACCACGGGCATCCTGGGATTATTATCCTTAACATTCTTTTCGCAAAATGATTGTGGAAGTGCTATTTCATTGTGCAACGACTTTTATCAAGAAACCAACTCGAGCAATACCATAGGGGTTGCAGAATATGTTGGTGGGTGCAACGCTGCGGAATATGCCAGCATGTGGTACACGTTTACGGTACAACAAGCGGGCAGCCTCAGTTTTGTTCTCAATCCCATGGACAATGCGGACGATTACGATTGGGTTTTATTTGACATTACCAATTCAGGATGTGCGGGAATTGGAACAACCGCCATTGAAGTGAGCTGCAATTCTTATGGCGATTTTTTCAGCAATGGTCCGACAGGCATTTCAACCACCAATGGTGGAACTGGAAGCAGCAATGGTCCCGGCAATTTGAATGGCCCCGCGTTCAATCAAGACATCAATGCGACAGTGGGGCAGACCTATGCATTGTGTGTGATGAATTGGAGTCAAAGCACCAGTGGATTTAATATCGATTTTGGACAAAGTACAGCAGCATTATATGACAATCTTTCACCCAACCTTATCAGTGTTGTATCTGAGTGCAACCAAAATTTCCTCATTGCCCAGTTCAGTGAACCTCTGGAAAGCGGATCCATTCAAACAGTGGATTTCACGCTTCAAGGTCCAGGAGGTGCCATTCCCATTACCAATGCTGTGGTCAACAATAGCAATGGATTACCCGATGATGAAATTGTACTCACAGTTATGGTCAACAATTTGGCCGCTGGAAATTACACCTTGAATGTCAATGGAAATTTTGGAGGAGTAACAGATGCCTGTGGCAATCTGTTCCAAGGAACTTTTGACTTTTCATACAACCCTGTTGATTTGAGCATCAATGCTGGAGATGATGTTAGTTTTTGTCCTGGCGATGAAGTAACGTTAACGGCCACTGGCAATTATCAGAATGTGCAATGGACAGGTGGCCCATCAACGGAAACTTTTGTGGTGGATGTACAAGGCATATACACGGTCACCGCAACGGCCAATGGATGTTCAATCAGTGATGATGTAGTAGTTCAACAATTGGTTTTACCCAACTGGACTTTGGGATTGGATACCAATGAATGTGCGGATGCGCCTTTGATTTATACAACAACCCAAAATGTGCTTTGGGAAAACGGAGAATGGGGTCAGATTAGTCATCCCGATGGAGAAGGGTATTGGAGTGCCGTATACACCTACAATGGCTGTGAAATGGAAGACAGTGTTTGGATAGAGGTGCACGATCCGATCCAATTTGATTTGGGTTCTGATACCATTTTGTGCCAAGGACAAATACTCACATTGACCACGCCCGAACCTGTGCATTGGAACCAACAAGCGACTACAGCAACACAATACGTTGTTCAATATGAAGGAACTTACACGGCAACCTATGATGAAGTTTGTTTCTTTGAGGATCAAATCAATGTGTTGTATCATGAGTTGCCTTTCATTCCGTGGCATGAAAAATCGTATTCCATATGCATTGGAGATTCTTTGACCATGGACGCTTCATCCTATCCCGCATGGCAATACACTTGGTGGGATGCAGATACGGTGAGTTCAAAGACCATAGGAGATGCGGGGCAATATGACATCACCTTGACCAATGATTGCGGATCATACATGGCAGAATTTGAGATCATTGCGGAGGATTGTGAAGAGTATTGCTATTTGCCCAACTCATTCAGTCCCAACCATGACGGCATCAACGATGCCTGGCAGGGTGTTTTCAATCGCGCACAGTCGATTGAATTGGACATTTTCAATGCATGGGGAGAGTTGATTTACAGTACAACGGATGTCAATTTCAAATGGCAGGGCAACGCATTGGGCAGTGAATACTTTGTCCCCAACGGCATTTACCATTATCGTCTCAATATTCAATATCCCATTAAAAAGGAGCAAGTGCAGGTAGGGTGGGTGAGTGTGGTGAGGTGAATCAATGGCATAAAACAAAAAAGGCACGAGTGATCGTGCCTTTTCATTTCCTCAAATCCTGTTAACTTAACCCAGTAACCATACCATTGGCATCGATGTCCATGCCTTCTGAGGCGGGAGTGGCGGGAAGCCCCGGCATACGCATCATATCTCCCAATATGGGAATAATAAATCCAGCTCCTACTGCAAACTCAAACTCACGAACGGTAACATTAAATCCTTTGGGTCGACCAATCTTGCGCTCATCGTCTGAAAAAGATTTCTGTGTCTTGGCCATGCAGATTGGCAAAGATGACAACCCCAATTTCTCAATCATCTTCAAATTGCTCTCCGCCTCTTTGGTGTATTGCACGGATTCAGCACCATAAATGGTCTTGGCAATCTTCTCTATCTTCTCCTTAATCGGAGATGCCCAATCATACAATGGTGCAAATGCATTGCGTCCTGATTCCAAAACGTCTACTACCTCTCGCGCCAAATCGCGCATGCCATCGCCCCCTTGCGAAAATCCTCTGGCCACAACAGCCTTAACACCCTTCATTCCACATCGATCAATCACATATTGCAACTCTTCCTCACTGTCCGTTGGAAAATGATTGATGGCTACAACTGGCGTAATACCAAAGTGCATACAATTCTCAATGTGCTTCTCCAAATTTTCAATCCCCTTAGTGACACGCTCCAAACTCACCGTATTGTATTCCTCCTTGGTAGCCCCTCCATGGTGGCGCAAAGCACGAATTGTTGCTACCAAAACAATGGCATGGGGCTGAATACCGCCATAACCACACTTGATGTTCATGAATTTTTCCGCTCCCAAATCCGCTCCAAATCCGGCCTCTGTCACCACATAATCACTCAAACTCAATCCCATTTTGGTAGCAATAATGGTATTGGTTCCCTGTGCGATATTGGCAAATGGACCACCATGTATAATGGCTGGATTACCTTCCAATGTTTGCACCAGATTGGGTTTTATGGCATCCTTCAACAGCAAGGCCATGGCTCCTTGGGCTTTCAAATCACGGGCATAAACGGGCTTTTTATCGTAGGTGAACCCGACAAAAATATTTCCCAACTTCACCTTCAAATCCTCAATATTCTTGCTCATGCACAAAATGGCCATGACCTCAGAAGCTGGCGTAATATTGAACCCATCTTCACGGGGAATTCCATTTCCGGTTCCTCCCAACCCAATGGTAATTTTTCTCAATGATCGATCATTCATGTCCATGACACGCTTCCAATATACTTGGCGAGGATCAATGCCTAAATTGTTGGTCTTGGATTGAATGTTATTGTCTATCAAAGCGGCCAACAAATTATTGGCCTTTTCAATCGCCCCAAAATCACCTGTAAAATGGAGATTGATATCTTCCATCGGCACTACTTGAGCATATCCTCCACCCGCAGCACCACCCTTGATACCAAAGACAGGTCCCAATGATGGTTCGCGTAAAACTACCGTGGCCTTCCTTCCAATTTTATTCAAACCTTCTGTTAAGCCGATGGAAGTGGTGGTCTTTCCTTCCCCAGCAGGGGTTGGGGTTATGGCACTCACCAAAATCAGCTTGGCTTGTTTCACTTTTTCTTCGTCAATCAAATGCAAAGGCAACTTGGCCTTGTATTTTCCATAATGTTCCAAATCATCCACTGAAACATTTAATCTGTTGGCGATGTCATTGATGTGACGCATCTGACACGCTTGCGCTATGGCTAAATCTGTAGGGAAGCTCATTTCTTCATCTATTTTGTCCAAAGAAAATGGAAACAGACATTGGTATGGAATGGGGTTCAAAAAGGTTGTTAACCAAAGAACGTGAATGAAATTTTGTTTGCCCACCAAAAGGGCTTTTTCAGTAAGTTCGCAATTCAATTATTCTTTATGAAAAAAATCTTCTTTTCAATTTCTGCGTTAAGCCTAGCCTTAATGGCTTCAGCGCAAAATGCAGACATCAAAACACAATGGCAACATGCTGACGCTGCTACTGATGGTATCATTGGAACTAGCGCAGCCAAAGCTTTAAAAGAATTTTCGCCCAACAATGGTTCTTTTTCTCCAGTAGTGGTAGCCATTATAGACAGTGGAACAGAGACAGAACATCCCGATTTATCTTCAAGACTGTGGACAAACAAGGGCGAAATTCCCAACAATGGAAAAGACGATGACAACAATGGATACATTGATGATGTGCATGGTTGGAGTTTCATCGGTGGTAAAAACGGTGATGTGGAAAAAGACAACTTGGAATTCATTCGCGTTTACAAGTCATACAAAGCCATGTTCCCCAACGGAGAGAGCATAAAAGGAAAAGAAAAAGAATTCAAGTACTATCAGAAATTAGAAAAAGATTTCCAAAGTCGCATTCAAGATGCCAAGAACAATGTGCTTGAATTTGAAACCTTCTCAAAGATGTACAATGGTGCGAAGAACTTTTTCAAGAAAAACATTGGCGCAGATTACACCAAAGAGGAAGTGGCCGCTTATGATGGAAAACAAGATTCTGTCGCCATATACAAGCAATTGGTTGTTGCCGGGATGGAGAGAGATTTTGACAAGTTACTTCCAGAGTGGGGCAATCAAGTGAAATCCGCTTTGGAAAGTGGATATAATTTGGATTTCGATCCTCGTCACATTGTCGGAGACAATTATTTAGATGTTACAGAAACCAAATACGGAAATAACCACATTGATGGTCCTGCTGGAGAGCACGGCACACACGTGGCAGGAATCGTGGGTGCAGCTCGTGATGGAAAAGGAATGGATGGTATTTGTCCCAATGCGGAATTGATGATTATCCGTTGTGTTCCCGATGGCGATGAGCGTGATAAGGACGTCGCCAATGCCATTTTTTATGCCGTTAACAATGGCGCCAAAGTAATCAATATGAGTTTTGGTAAGGCGTTCTCACCCTACAAAGGTAGAGTAGACGAGGCCGTGAGATATGCTGAGTCAAAAGGTGTTTTGTTGGTTCATGCTGCAGGAAACGACAACAAGAATATTGATGTAAAAGACAACTTCCCCAACGCCGTGTATAACAATGGTCGTGTATGTTCAACTTGGTTGGAAATTGGAGCCAGTGGTCAGGATGAGTCCGGATTGAAAGCAGATTTTTCAAACTACGGTCGTAAAAAAGTAGATGTTTTTGCACCAGGTGTTAATATTTATAGCACAGTACCCGGAAAATCTTATGAAGGAATGAGCGGTACATCAATGGCTTCCCCTGTTACAGCAGGAGTTGCTGCCGCCATTTGGTCGTATTACCCTCAATTAACCGCTCTGCAGGTTAAAGAGCTGATCATGACTTCAGGTGTTGATTACAGCAGATTGGCTTTGCCTCAATTGACTGAAGAACAAAAGCCAACCGGCTTGAAGAAATTATTGTTTAGCAAACACAGAAGAACCTACAGTCTAGGATTTGCAGCCATCGATGACGACGGTAAAAAATATGAGGACCTTTTGGACATCAGCAATGGTTGGAGCTACGGCATTGTGCCCTCTCAATTCAAATTGAACCAAGAACTCAGCGCCAATTGGTCATGGGAAATTTCTATCGCAGCAACATCCTACAATGCAGCCTCCATCAATGGAATGGAAAACAAAGAAAAGAATCAATTCAGGGCTTTTGATTTCAACACCCAATACATCATGGCCAGTTTAGGTGCCAAGAAAAACTTCAATATTGTATCAGTCCAAGGTTTGGGCTATACCACAAGAAGCGCGGGTAATTTTGACAAAACAATGACCATCAATACTGGTGTAGGTTTACAATACAACTTGAACAGAGCATGGTCTATCTCAGCTCAATCTCAAGCCAAATGGGGAATATCTGACATTGACAATGGTGCCAGTTATTTGCACCATCAATTGTCTTTGAACTATACATTGGATGGTTGGAACACATTTGGTCGTTTATCCAAAACTGGAAAAGTAGTTAACCTCCACAAAGCCCTTGAATTGGCTGAAAAGCGTTACGGAAAATAACGCATGGTCAGATCCTATCCAGGAATTAAAAAACTGAAAGGTGATTCTATCCCAGTGCATGACGCATTGGTGGTGGAATCACCTTTTATCATTTCCATCAACCAACAACCCTTCACGGTCACCATGCAGACGCCTGGAAGCGAATTGGAATTGGCGATAGGTCTCTTGGTTACGGAAGGTGTTTTACCGTTGAGCACCGCTGAAATTCCTCATTATGATTTGCAAACTGGTCCCAATGAATCTCGGATTGATCTTAAAGTCGATTCAAATGAATTTTCATTGGCAAACAAGCGCTCGCTCATGAGCATTGCAGCTTGTGGTATTTGCGGCAAGATGGATTGGAAAATTCCGGAAGGAGACACCCTTCAAAACAAGCCGCAAACTTTCCATATTCAAAATGCTTTGGACAAAATGTTTGAACAACAACAAGCCTTTCACGCTTCTGGAGGATTACACGCCGCAGCTTTGTTTGATGAACAAGAGAACTTGCTTTGCGTTCATGAAGACATAGGAAGACACAACGCAGTAGACAAGTGCATTGGAGAGTTGGTTTTAAAGAACAAAATAAAACAAGGACAATGGCTTTTGGTCAGTGGCCGAATTTCATATGAAATCATAGCCAAATGTTTCAAAGCCAAAATCCCCAACATCGCAGCTGTATCTGCACCCAGCTCATTGGCTGTAGATTTTGCTAAAGAGTGGGGTATACAACTTTGGGGATTTTGCAGAGAAGGAAGACAAACACAATACGCATGAAAATCACTTTTTTAATAATCTTTCATTCCATATTGTTTTTGAGTACAACTGGACAAAAATCTTTGGACTCTGTACAATATGAAAACTTGGTATTTGAAGGCGCTGGCATCCGCGGGTTGGCCTATTGCGGGGCGTTGATGGAACTGGATGAACGAAACCTATTGAAACCCATCAAGCGTGTGGCCGGTACCTCCTCTGGTGCCATCACTGCGACGTTATTATCCGTAGGATATACTCCGCAAGAAATATTTGAAATGATTGGCAATACCAATTTTGCAAAATTCAATGATGGACGCGGATTCTTTATCGGCGGCACATTGCGACTTTTCAGAAGAATGGGATATTACAAGGGAAAGAAATTTACACAATGGATGGAAAACTGCATTGCCGCAAAAGTGGGGAATGCCAATATAACCTTCGCGGAGCTTGAAAAACTGACCAAAGAACATGATGCAATAAAAACATTGGTCATCACCGCCACTTGTATGAACCATCAGAAGGTTGAGTATTTCAGCGTTCATACTTATCCGAACATGCGAATTGTAGATGCCGTAAGGGCCTCGATGGCAGTTCCATTGTATTTCGAACCCTTAATCATCAATGACAAGGGAGAGCCCCAAGATGTTAAGCAATACCAAGACCATGATCACGTTTTACTGGATGGCGGATTCCTGTCCAACTTTCCCATTTGGGTTTTTGATGATTCAATAAAATACGACACACAGGCCATCAAAACCATTGGTTTTAGAATAGACAGTGATTATCAAATACAAGTGGATAGAACCAAATCAAAATTGCCTCCATATTATTCCATCCATTCAACCAAAGACTTGATTGGTTCCGTTTATTACCTCATGAAAGAAAACCTCAATCGCTTCATCCTGACTCCATTTGACTGGGAAAGAACGGTGAGCATTAGTGATTGTGGAATAGGTCCAAAAGTAAAACGCCTTTCCAAAGATGAAAAGGCGTTGTTTATCAAAGCGGGCAGGGAAGGGCTTCGCCGATACTTGGATGACCCCAATTATCAGTGACGAACTTCAAATGACTTTACGCCATTTCCAAATTTCAACCAGTACATTCCATTCGATAAATGCTCAGTATTGAACTCCTGTACAACTGATCCTCTGTGGGCGTATACATTCCGTCCTGTGATGTCTAACACATCAAAAGAGGACAACGACTGAGAAAAGTATAGAACCGATTGGGTTGGATTGGGAAATAACTGAAAATTAAACGCATCCATCTCATCCATTCCCGTGGACAATAGGTCAAAATTGGCTACTTCTATCCTTGATGAACCACAATCATTCATCGCTTCCACTTTCCAGTAGTGCATTCCAGATTCAATGGCATTCAAAGACAACGTATTGTTGGTTGTGTTCTGGGTTTGAACGTTTTGTAAAAAATGAACATCCGTAGCCATCGTCCAAACATAATAGTTGGCATCAGCTGATGTCGACCATGAAAAGTCAATTGGATTACCCTCGACACTGACACCGGACACAGGGGACAATAATGAAACCGCTGTAGGTGCTGAATCGGCAGAAACATTGACGCGCAATACTTTGGTGTAGACCTGACCATTCTGAGCCGTCATATTCAATGACAATTCATAAATTCCAGGTGCAATGCCCGTTGGGGCATCAAAGTAAAAAAAGTAATTGCCTGTTTGGGTTATTTGAGAGATGCCATTGGCCGCAAAACCTGCAGGCAATTCCCAAGTCAGCGTTAATGGAAATAACAGGTTGGTGTTCACTTCCAAATAAGCAGAAAATCCGCCACCTTGGCAAACATTGTACGCATTCTCAGACCACTGTAAAAAAGTAGGCTTGGTGATAAAGAACCCATCATACATGCTCGTAGCAATGTTCACTCCAGATGGCAAATAGGGATAATTGCTCCATGTCCCACTAAATTGAGGATTGTCGTTGGCTGAAACCAAATCAAAAAATGCAACCTCCGTTAATGCAGCATCACTAGCACGGACAGCATCAAAAACCCGAACACCACTGCGGTAATTGCTCTCGTATATGAATTGATCATCTGCATAAAGGTTATGGTCTATCGAAGTGTTGCTGGTTTCGTGAAATCCCAAATAAGAAATGTCGTCCAAATCATTCAAATCAAAGAAATGTGTTCTGGTATTATTTCCTATGTTCATTTCATCTAACTCGTCATTGATCAAAAAATAACTTTTGTCCTTGGTAAACCATCCTTGATGCGTGTAACCTGTTTCAGGATATAGGTAGTTGTCCAACAATACAACATCATTGGGATCGGTAGCGTTGACAACATAAAAACCATTGTAACCGTTGCAAAGGGCAATGATGACATCGCCTTGATGATCTTGATCTGGTCCTGAATAGGTAGTTATAAAACCATCATGGGTGTATCCAGCTTCGCCATACCCTCCAACAAAAACCGGATTCAAAGGATTGGTGATGTCCAACAAGTGAGGTCCGCCATTAAAGGTATTGGTTCCCATAGCACAGAGCAATTTGCTTTGAGGATCAATATTCAAAGTATGACAATGGCCAAAACCAGGGTAATGTGCATCCTCTGAAAAATTAACGGGGGGATTTACCACATTGTCCAACTGTAATAGATTCATCACCTGTAAACCGTGATTGCTCGACTCGCTCACCACATAAACGTAATTGTCCAAAGTCTCCAAATCCCGCCAAAGACTTGGCGTGTCATGACAAGGAAGCAATCCTAAATAAATGGGTTGTGTTGGATTTGAAATATCAACGAAAGCTGTTCCATTACTGCATCCAACCAACGCGTATTCTCTCTTGGTCAAAGGAGAAACCCAACCCCATATGTCATTGGTATTATCGCATCCTCCAATTTGAGCATTGGTCATGTGGGCCAACAAATCCATATTCAAGCAAGGATATTCTCCCGCAAATCCGTTTTGACAAGGTGTTTGTGCACTCAAAATTTTCGAAAGAAAAACGAACATGAATACCCAACCTGTGATTTTATTTTTTTGCATGGTTCAAATGTAAAAGGAAAGTTTGAATACAAGATACAACTTTTGGCGATGTAAAGCGTCTATTGTATTATTGTAAAAACAAAGTGTCATGAAAAAAATATTCTTCAGCATCATCTTCAGTGCCGCCACCTTTTGGGTTAATGCGCAATGCAATGGTGAATTTTCATTAACCGGAAATCAACCTTTTCACAAATTCAGCAATGGTTCACAAATCCAAATGACCTACTGCGGAGAGAAGAGCAATTTACATGCTGTGATGAATAACGCCAATGGTTACAAAGAAAACGTTAAGTTAGAAATTGAAAACGATAGCAAGAACGAACAACTCTATAACATCGTTCTCACCATTAAGGACAGCAACTCAGGACAGTATGCTGTCAAAATACTCACTGCTCTGGGTATTCAATCTTTCTATTTCGAAGGAAAACAAGTTAACACGGAGAAAGCAGAGAGCATCTTCAAATAACCTATGATGAAAAAGCTTATTCTGGTTGGATTTTCCCTTTTATTGTGCGGGATAAATTGGGGGCAAGTGGTGGATGCAGGTGATGACATTTCGCAATGTTCTGGTCCCGTTACGCTCAGTGCCACTGTAAATGGTGTCATCTCATCTAACAATTATACCGTTGCCGCGATGGGAGCATTTACTCCTGAGGTTATTGGTGGAACAGGAGTGACTTTGGGAGATGATGCCGTATCTGGTTCACTTCCCATTGGATTTACCTTTTGCTTTTTCAATAATTCATACACCAACTTTTACATTGGCTCAAATGGTTGGATTTCATTCACTGCCGGTCAACCCACTAACTATGTTGCGGCTTCCATTCCCAGTTCTGCAACTGGAGTTCCCAAAAATTGTATTATGGGACCTTGGCAAGATTGGCATCCTGGAACGGGTGGGCAAGGTCCATATATCAAATACCAGACAATTGGCACAGCGCCCTTCAGAAAATTGGTCGTTAGCTTTGATCAAATACCCATGTTCTCTTGCACCTCATCGAAAGGGAAATTTCAAATTGTCATCAACGAAACTTCTAACTTGATTCAAACCCATATTTGGACCAAACCTGCCTGTAACACATGGCCAGGGGGAAGTCCTAATTTCTCCGTTTTGGGTATTCAGAATTTAGCGGGGACCGTTGGTGTAGCTGTCCCTGGTAGAAACAATACTTCTTGGACCGCAAGCAATGAGTCATGGGAATATACTCCTTCAGGATCCCCTCCTGTCGTTTGGACCAACAGCGCGGGAGTGCAAGTAGGTACAGGAAACGACATCAACATCAATACCATCGGTAGCGACAATTACATTGCTACAGTTACTGTATGTGGAGGATCAACTTTTTCAGATACGGTTCATGTTCAACTGACAGGGGTTTCCATCAATATGCCTCAAACCTTGGCTTCTATTCAATCTACGGGCTGCGGGGTAGGAACCGGTGAAATTTCCGTTTCTCTGACCAATGGAGTAGGGCCATATACCTATGTTTGGGATCAAGTTCCTGGACTTAATGCGTCCACAGCAACTGGTTTAACAGAAGGGATGTACACCGTTACGATTACGGATGAAGGTGCGGATTGCGATATCACGGGTACTTTTAATGTTCCACAAGAAAACAACCTGAATATCACCGCGGCTGTGCAGGCCGTAACCTGTCCAGGTTTGGCCAATGGTCAAGCGATGGCCATTGTCAATGGTCAAGTGGGTGATGTTACCTACGAATGGTCGGGCACATCGCAAACAACTCAAACGGTTTCTAATTTGGCTGCTGGTACTTATCAATTGTTGGTTACGGATGCAGCAGGTTGTTATGATTCTATTCCTGTTGTTATCAATCAACCCAATCCCATTGTGATCAATGTCCTGAACACTGATGATAACCCTTGTTATGGTGGAGCTCAAGGTGCCATTCAAGTTCAGGCCACAGGAGGTCCAAACAATGTTAACTTTACCTATTCTTGGAATACCATAGGTGGCCCTGCTTTTGCCAGTACCCCCAACGTCAATAATCTAGAAGCGGACATTTATATCATCACAGCCTCTTACATCAATACACAAGGTCAAACCTGTGCCAATCCAGACACCATTCAGATTTTTGAGCCCCTGCCCATGGGCCTCAATTTAAATGTGACCAACATTGGATGCTCAGGAGCTGGATTAGGCAGTATTGAAGCGGTTATTGATAACCCCATCTATCCCATTAGCTACAATTGGAATGGATTCCCTGCGGATACCGATTCAATCTTAAACAATATCCCTTCGGGAAATTATAGCCTCACCGTGACAGATGCCAACGGTTGTATCGAAACACAATCTGCCACTGTAGTCTCATCTGGTAATGTAATCAATACCACTGCTGATATTGAAAATGTCTCATGTGCCAATGGAAATGATGGAGAGATTATTCTCAATCCAACAGGCGGCGCTCCGGATTATGATTTTGATTGGGAGAATAATATTTCCAACTCCAATACCGCAGTCGATTTAACTGCAGGAACTTACAATGTGACCATTACTGATGCCAACGGTTGCGCAGTCAATTTTGAATTCAATATTACCCAACCTCAACCACTTACCATCGACATTCAAAACATTGTTCCCGTTCTATGCAATGGCGGAAGCAACGGTCAAGCTACAGCCATTGTCAATGGTGGCACCATGAACTATGATATTCTTTGGTCCAATTTTGAATCAGGAAATTTTGCTGATGCATTGAATGCGGGAAATTTTTCAGTCACAGTTACAGATGCCAATGGTTGCACTGCTACTGACAATGCATCAATGACTGAGCCTCAACCATATGTTGTAACCGTCAATACCACTCAACCCTCTTGCAATGGAGGAAACGATGGTGAGGGGATTGCAATTGTATCTGGCGGAACACCAGATTACAACTATGTTTGGTCGCAATCCAATCTAACGGGTTCTTCAGTAAACAATTTATCTGCCGGCCAACAATCTGTTACTGTAACGGATGCCAATGGTTGCACCCAAACACAAAATTTCAATTTGCTACAGCCAACCGCAATCCAAGCCAACTTCACCGTTACGGATGATGTTTGCGGAGATAGCCTGGCAACTGGAGCTCTTTCCGTTACCGTCAATGGAGGTACACCCGGTTATCAATATGCTTGGCTCAATCAAACCAGTACTTCGAGTATTCAAAGTAATCTCAACAACGGAACCTACTCAGTAACTGTAACAGATGACAACGGCTGTATAGAGACATTCAATGGCACAGTAGGTACCATTGAAATTCCCTCTGCATTGTTTGTCATTGACTCATTGATTATGGTCAATGATACGGTCGAGGGATACATTCCACTTAACCTCAACATTCTTGATTTAAGTCAATACAATAGCCAAGTGGAATACAATTGGGGTGATGGCGATTTTTCAGAAATTTCAGCTGGTCTAGCCACCAATCATTTATTTGACTCTTTGGGCTATTTCAATGTAACGATGAACATCACAGGACCAGGCGGATGCACAGACTCAAGAGATTTTGTTGTTTTGGTATACGACTACGCTGAATTAACCTCATTCAATGTGTTCTCACCCAATGGCGATGGTGACAATGATGTTTATCGGGTGAGTTGTGAAAACTTCAACGGTGGATTTTACTACGATTGTGGTGAGTTTACTGTGGAAAAATTTACAGGTACCATTTTCAATCGTTGGGGGAATGTGGTTTACGAATGGAGCAACGTCAACAAAGGATGGGATGGGAAGATCAACGGAAATCCAGCTGCTGAGGGACAATACCTTTTTATCGGCAATATAAAAATGTACGATGGCACTTCATATGATTTCCAAGAATGGCTAACGCTCATGCGCTAATCAAAAAGACCAAATACAGCGCTTCCACTCCCACTCATGGCCGAATAAAAAGCACCTTGACCATACATTTGGTCAATGTGGGACTGTATAATGGGATGTGATTGAACCGCTCCTTTTTGAAAATCATTTCTTAAAATATCCTTCCATTTTGATTTTGGTATTAGAGACAACTCTCTTAATTCAAACTCCATCGGTTGTGGATCCAATCGAGAAAAAGCTTCTTTGGTTGAAATATGAACATTGGGAAAAGAAAGACTGATCTTAAAATTCTGGTGGAAAGAAAATGGTTCAATTTCCGGACCACTTCCACTCAAATAACAAGGCTGATTATAGATAAAAAAAGCTTGATCACTTCCCAGCAAAGCGCAATACCTCACCAATTCTTCCTTGCCAAGACCCAGTGAAAAAATATCATTCAAAAGCTTTAAAGTAAAAGCAGCATCCGACGATCCTCCTCCCAATCCAGCACCACTTGGCGTGTGCTTAATGAGATGAATATCCACACCCTCAATATCAAAATCACGTTTCAATAAAGACCAAGCTTGAAAACAAGAGTGGGATAGTAAGGGAATCTCAATCGCACTGTTATAAGTGTGCACAACGCATTCATTGGTTCCATTAGGGACAATTTCAAGCGCATCGTAAAAATCAACAGGAAGAAAAATGGATTCCAAATGATGATAGCCATCCTGTCTTTTGTGCGTAACAAATAACCCTAAATTGATTTTACAGTTTGGAAATACCACCATAACTCAATCCCAATATCCCATTGTTTTTAAACGATTTACATTGTTTCGCCAATCCGGATCAACTTTAATGAAAGTCTCCAAATAAACTTTTTTGTCCAAAAATGCCTCCATTTCTTTTCTGGCAGAGGTGGCCATGCGCTTGATTGCACTTCCCTGATGACCAATGATAATCGCCTTTTGCGATTCTCGTTCCGTTAATATAATGGCTCTGATCTTGGTAACATTTTCCTCCTCTTTGAATGATTCGATTTGAACTTCACAAGAGTAGGGAATCTCTTTGTTATAATATTTAAGGATTTTCTCCCGAACAATCTCACTACAAAAGAATCTCAATGTTCTGTCCGACAATTCATCCTTTGGAAAGTAAGGAGGACCCAAAGGAAGTGCCTCTACAATCTTAGCCAACAATTCCTTGGTGTATAGGTAGGTAAGCGCACTAACAGGGTAAATTCTTGCTTGTGGCAATTCATTGGTCCAAAATTGAAACAATTCATCAGCCTTGGTATTGCCAATCAAGTCCAATTTATTCAACACAACAAAAATGGGCACATCCATCTTCTTTAGCTTATTCAACGTATCTGCATGGAATGGTGTTCTGTCATTTCCATCGATGACCATTAAAATCAAATCAGCATCAGACAGTGCAGAGCCCACTGCTTTCATCATGCCTTCATGCAACTTATACTTAGGATCCAAAACACCTGGAGTATCACTGTACACTATTTGATAATCCTCACCATTCAAAATCCCCATTATCCTGTGCCTTGTTGTCTGAGCCTTGGCCGTAACAATGCTCAATTTCTGTCCCAACAATGCATTCATCAAGGTGGATTTCCCTGCATTGGGCAATCCAATAATATTAACAAATCCAGCTCTGTGTTTTATCTCCGTCATGCAACAAAGGTAATCCATCATTCATCGCTTTTCATCCCGCTAGTTTTGATTAGTTTTGTAGCATGGGTTTGACTTTTGAATTACAAGGAACGGATGCGCAATCAAAAGCGCGTGCGGGAAAGATTACAACAGATCACGGATGCATTGAAACCCCCATCTTCATGCCCGTGGGAACAGCCGGTACTGTAAAGGCTATCACACAACAAGATTTAAAAAATGATGTCAAAGCCGAAATCATTCTCGGCAATACTTATCATCTTTACCTCAGACCTGGGTTAGAAATCATGCAAGCTGCAGGAGGTCTGCACAAATTCAATGGTTGGGATCGTCCCATTCTAACGGACAGCGGCGGGTACCAGGTATACAGCTTATCGGGGAATCGCAAAATCAAAGAAGAAGGAGTCATTTTTCAATCCCACATTGATGGCTCTCGTCACACCTTCACTCCTGAAAGAGTAATGGATATTCAACGCATCATTGGTGCTGATATCATCATGGCTTTTGATGAATGTCCGCCGTATCCATGTGATTATGCTTATGCCAAAAATAGCCTGCGCATTACGCACCAATGGTTGGATCGTTGTTTCAATCGCATCAAAGAAACCGAACCGATTTACGGTTATCATCAGAGCTTATTTCCCATTGTTCAGGGTTCTACATTTTCAGATCTCAGAAAAGAAAGCGCCGAATACATCGCCAATAAAAATGCCGAGGGCAATGCCATTGGAGGACTCAGTGTGGGTGAGCCCCATGAGGACATGTACCGAATGACTGAGGAAGTTTGCGAAATTCTTCCCAAAGACAAGCCAAGATATCTCATGGGGGTAGGCACTCCCGCTAATATTCTTGAGAGCATCGCACTGGGTATTGATATGTTTGACTGTGTCATGCCTACAAGAAATGCAAGAAATGGACAACTCTTCACATGGAATGGAATCTTGAACATGCGCAACAAAAAATGGGATCGTGATTTTTCACCATTGGATGAGTCTGGTGATAGTTACGTGGATTCATTTTATTCCAAAGCCTACGTTCGTCACCTCTTCATAGCCGATGAAATTCTTGCTTTACAAATTGCCACAGCTCACAATTTGAATTTCTACCTCCGTTTAGTAAAGACAGCAAGAGAAAAAATCCTCGATGGTACTTTCCGTGATTGGAAAGAAAAAATGATTCCTCAATTGATGCAACGCCTGTGATAAGCACGTTAGACAAATTTGTCATTAAAAAATTCATGAGCACTTTTCTGTTCATGATTTTGGCATTTGTCATCATCGCAGTCATATTTGATGTATCAGAAAACATTGATGACTTTCTCCAATCCAAAGCTTCATTTTGGCAAATTGTTATTTATTACTACGTCAATTTCTGTTTTTACTTCGGAAACTTACTCAGTTCATTCATCATTTTTCTGACAGTCATCTGGTTTACCAGTAAAATGGCACAACAAAGTGAAATCATCGCTGTGCTTTGTGGGGGTATTTCCTACAATAGATTGCTCAAACCCTTTTTAATGGCGGCAACTGCAATGGTTGTGCTTTCACTCATTCTAAGCCACTATGTCGTTCCATGGGCCAACAGAACCCGGTATGATTTTGAATTGGCCTATATCAAAAAGGCACTCACCGTAAGCGAAACCAATTTGCACCGCGAAGTAGAACCTGGAACCATCGCCTTCTTTTACCGGGTTAATGCAGAAAAGAGCAGTGGATCCCAATTCGCTCTTGAAAAATGGGATAACGGAAAATTGATCCAGAAAATAACCGCTTCGGGCGCCAGTACCCAACCCAATTCTACCCAATGGAGCATTGAGCGTCCCCTGATTCGTGAATGGGACAAGGATGGAAATGAGAAGGTCATTTTCAAAAATAAATTGGACACTGTTCTTCCCATGACGATTGAAGACTTTGCCTTACGAGCCGAAATCATGAGCACCATGACTTCGCCTGAGCTACTCAATTTTATCGACGAGCAAAGATTGAGTGGATCGGGTAGGGTAGCTGAATTTGAGGTGGAATTTCACACAAGGACATCCAATGCTTTTGCCATACTTATTTTAACCTTTATCGCAGTGACCATCGCTTCAAGAAAAATAAGAGGCGGAACAGGTGTCCATCTGTTGCTAGCAGTGGTCATTGGATTCATTTATGTCTTTATCAGTAAGGTGGCAGCAGTGGCAGCCATGAAAGTGGGAATACATGTCATTCTTGCGGTCTGGATTCCAAACTTCATTTTTGCATTGGTCTCGACCTGGCTCTACAGCAGAGCTCAGAAATAAAAACATATTTTTTTTAAAATTAGAGGCAACCTTGTTTTTTAGATGCGTCATAGTAGTATAAAAACAAAACCCGGACGTTTCCGGGTTCTGCTTTACCTTAACTAAAGACTCTTTAAACCTATGAAAAACCCCTCTCGGGAGAGTCAATCGTGTGCAAATTTAGTCCTTTCGAACGGTTTCTGAAATTTTATTTATGTTAATTTATTGACGTCACTCCGTTAATAATGAAATCTAAAATTAGATTCACCAGCGTCATTGGTCCTTAAAAGATAGATACCTCCCGGCAATTTAGGCAACTGAATAAATGTCGTTTTATCTTGAATTGCGTATGATTGAATCAACTGTCCATTCATTCCCAACAACTCCAATCTACATTCCGACTTCTGTCCGTTTTCAATAAGAATCGTATCAAATGAAATCCTTTTAAAACGAATACTGTTTTGGATATTCTCAACGGATGCTGGAGCCTCGATAAAGGCCTCCCAATATTGAGAATAATAATCTCCACATTGATAGGCCACCATTGTTATTCCATACAACCCCGGCTGATCATAAGTGTGCGTAAATGAAGGAACATCATACACCGTTCCATCACCAACATACCAATAAATGGAATCACAATTCACACCATCGGATTCAACCACAATCGAAAAATCAACGGTGTCCAAAAGCGCAGACACGGCAAAATCATATTCTCCAATATTCCATTCCTGCCAATCTCCAACTACAATTGTGTTGACAGCCTCCTTTGCAATTGCGACTTCTTCAGCTGTTAACCCCGCCGTAAAAGTGATCAAGTCCGGTGACTCGTTGTAAAACACCGCATAAAAACACAATGCTCCAACATAACTACCAAACAAAGAAGGATGAGAACCATCACTACTGTACAAATTGTTATTGGGATAATTTTCTCTGATGTATCTCCAACATGCGCCAACAGGACTAACCACCGCATGGTTATCATCTGCCATCATTTGATATCGCAAACGCAATAAACTGTCCATTCCCTCATAAGTGCAAACAGGTGGCCAATTGGGACAATTGCCCGCATCTCCGTTCTGTCTTCCCCATGTTTGATAGAAAACCGTTTCCCCACATCTAGAATATTTCTCAATGGTATCATTCAATTGAGCAGCGTAAGGAAAGCACTGACTTTCTACCTGACCTATTGGAAAGCTTGGGGTTTGACTTTGCTCTTGCAAAACAACGTAATCCCAATTTCCTTGTTGAAGCAATCCGATGGAAGAAGTGTTTGTCGAATGTTGTGCAAATGTGTACCCCCCAGGTGTATTGCTTGAAGATACCACAACCTTTCCAACCGAAGCTGCACATTGTTGTATCAAAGAAGGCAGATTATTAACGGCTGTGTAACTATTGCCCAAAAAGCAAACACGCAGAGTATCCTGAGCCATAGTCAATCTGGAAAGCAAGAACATGCACGAGAATAAAATGATATTTTTCATAAACAGAATTTAATAACACAAATGTAAACGTTCAGACCACTATTGAATTAGTTTTGTTGTATGAAAAAGTTATTGCTTATTGTTGTCGGTGCTGTTTTATTGGCTGCGGCTTACGGTATTTACTTGTACAATAAACCCTCTAAATCTGCAGCCTCCGAAGATGTTTTTGCGATCGTAACCGCACCGAATATCTACGCCGAATTTCTCAATAATCCTGAAGAATCCGCTAAGAAATATTTAAATAAAAATTTAGAAGTTTCAGGAGCTGTAGATTCTTTCTCGCAAGACTCTACTGGTTCAAAATGCGTCTTGGTGACCAATGCCCCAGATATGGGTGTGGTTTCTATTTCCTTTTTAGAAAACACTCAAACACTACAATTAGGGCAGAACATTGTCATTCGAGGACTATGTGCGGGTTATTTGGCTGACGACCTTCTAGGTGGAAACCTTCAATTGAAACAAGCCATTTTGGTACAGTAATTGAAAAAGAAAATAAAACAATAAAAATGAAAAAAATATTCTTTGCCTCGTTGTTATTAATGACAACACAAGCGTTTTCTCAAAAATACGCTACCCGAACAGGTTTCCTGGGCTTCTATTCTAAAACCAACATGGAAGACATCAAAGCCAACAATAATAACGTGAGTTATGTTATCGATTGGGCCACGGGAGACATTCAAGTATCTGCACTTCAAACCAATTTTAAGTTTGAGAAAGCCCTGATGGAAGAGCACTACAACGAAAACTACGTAGAAAGCGCCAAGTTCCCCAAAGCCACCTTCAAAGGAAAAATTGAAAATGTTGGGTCTGTTAACTTCAAAAAAGACGGCGTATACAAAACTAAAATTTCTGGGAATTTAGAAATTCATGGTGTGAGTAAAAACTACTCCTCAGAGGTTACCTTCAAAGTCTCTGGAGGAAAAGTGAATGCAGAGACCAAATTCAATGTAAAATGTGCAGACCATAATATTAAAATTGAAGCCAACCTGAAGAACAATATCGCGGAAAGTATTGAAGTTACAGCCAAAGCTGAATTGACTGAATTAAAAAAATAATATGATTAAAAAGTTTTGCTTGTTAATGACCTTGATTTTTACTCAAGGTCATTTTCTTTTATCACAATCAGACACAACAGATTTACTATCATTATTGGGAGAAGAGGACCCCGTTGTTTATTCCACCGCTACTTTTAAGTCAACAAGAGTCATCAATGGCCAGTCCATTGAAAACGTGGCAGGAGGAGTAATGGACTTTAGGGTAAGTCACCGTTTTGGAACATTCAATACCGGAATACACAAATTATTTGGTTTGGATTTGGCCAGCATGAGATTGGGATTTGAATATGGAATAAATGACCGCATCATGGTGGGTATTGGACGGTCAAATGTGAATGAAGAGGTAGACGCGTTCACGAAAATCAAAATATTAAAACAAGTTGAATCCGGACCAAAAAAAATGCCCATCTCGCTTTCTTATTTTGGTTCAACTGTCATGAGAGGAACAGCATGGGCCGATCCGAACATCGATAACTTCTTCACATCAAGATTATACTTCTGTAACCAACTATTGGTTGGTAGAAAAATGGACGATAATTTATCCATACAAATCAGTCCAACCCACATTCACCGCAACTTGGTAGAAACATCCGCGGTGGCTCATGACCTGTACGCAATTGGATTTGGAGGTAGATACAAATTAACCCGACGATTAACATTCAATGCTGAATACTTTTCACTCATCACAAAGAACGTAGGTGCAGAAGTCAATAACAGTTTAAGTCTTGGCATTGATTTAGAAACAGGTGGCCATGTGTTTCAATTGCACCTCACCAACAGCAGCAGCATGAATGAAAAAGGTTTTATATCTGAAACAACAGGGAATTGGGACAAAGGAGATATTCAATTTGGATTCAATATCTCTCGGGTCTTTACGATTAAAAAACCCAAAGGGTTTGAGGAATAAAACTTTCTGGAATAAAAAAAGCGCCCGCGAGGCGCTTTTTTAATATCTATCAATAAAGATCAACGATCAGACCATTCAATCAAAAAGTATATAACTACAACTGCAATGGCAAATAACATAACCGCCAAGGTTACTGGACCGCCAATCTCATTTTGCTCAGCCTCATGATGGCCGTGATGTTCTTCGTGATGTCCCATTTTTATTTTGTTTTTACAAATGTATAAAACAGCGAGCGCAATCGTACATTTGCCACTCAAATTTTTCTTATGTCATTGAAATGTGGAATCGTAGGACTACCCAATGTGGGAAAGTCAACTTTGTTTAATTGCTTGTCCAACGCAAAAGCACAAGCGGCCAATTTTCCTTTTTGTACCATTGAACCCAATGTTGGAACCATCACTGTTCCAGATGAACGTTTGACCGCTCTTGCTGAATTCATCAATCCTGAGAGAATTGTACCAACTACCATTGAAATTGTGGATATCGCTGGATTGGTAAAAGGAGCAAGCAAAGGAGAAGGTTTAGGCAATAAATTTTTATCCAACATCAGAGAAACAGATGCCATCATTCATGTTTTGCGCTGTTTTGATGATCCCAATGTGGTCCACGTTGATGGAAGTGTAGATCCTGTCCGCGACAAAGAAATCATTGACATTGAACTTCAATTAAAGGACCTTGAGAGCGTTGATGCCCGTTATCAAAAAGCAGCCAAAGCTGCGAAAACAGGAGATAAGGACGCCAAAAAAATGTACGACTTCTACACCCAAATCAGAGAAAATTTAGAGCAAGGAAAAAGCGCCAGGGTAGTGGTGCCTCAAAATGATGAGGAAGTAAAATGGATGAACGATCTTCAATTGTTGACTTCAAAACCTGTCATGTACGTATGCAACGTAGAAGAAGCTTCAGTAAAAACCGGCAACGCACATGTTGAAAGAGTAAGAGAAGCTGTGAAAGAAGAAAACGCAGAAGTCATTGTGATTGGTGCCGCAATTGAGGCAGACATTGCCTCATTAGAAACTTTTGATGAACGTCAAATGTTCTTACAAGACCTTGGACTAGAGGAACCAGGCGTATCCAAACTCATCAAGGCAGCTTATAACTTACTAAACCTTCAGACGTACTTTACCGCAGGTGTGAAAGAAGTCAGAGCTTGGACCATTCACAAAGGAGATACCGCTCCACAAGCAGCCGGTGTGATTCATACCGATTTTGAAAAGGGTTTCATCAGAGCTGAGGTAATAAAGTACAACGACTACATTCAATACAAATCCGAAGCAGCAGTGAAAGAAGCAGGTAAGATGGGTGTTGAAGGAAAAGAGTACATTGTTCAAGACGGCGACATCATGCATTTTAGATTCAATGTTTAAAAACACTTTTTTTTCCATAGCAGCATTTGCATCCGTTTTTTTGTTGGGATGTTCAGCACCTGCTGATCCCAAATGGGAGATTCAGCAAATCATGAATAAGCAAGCTGAGGCCTGGACCAATAAAGATCTAGATGGATTCATGGAGCCTTATTGGCAGAGTGATTCCTTGCGTTTTATTGGACAAAAAGGTGTTGTTTTGGGTTGGGCTTCAACGCTAGCACGTTATAAAAAAAGCTATCCACCTGAAAAGATGGGAACCTTGATTTTCAATGATCTTCACTTTGAAATTCTATCTGATGAAGCAGCTTGGGTGGATGGTCAATGGACTTTGCTTCTCCCTGATAAAAACGCCATTGGACGTTTTTCTTTGCTTTGGAAAAAACAAGATGGAAAGTGGCAAATCTTTGCAGACCATAGCACTTGATTATGCTCACCCCCATTACCTTCATCATCATTGGGATTACGGTCATCGTATCCTACCTGTCTTGGGAAAACCCAGCGCTTTTTAATAGACTAGCCTTACATCCCTACGTTGTAAAATACAGCAACGAATGGGATCGGATTTTTGGTCACACCTTTGTACACGCCGATTGGATGCACTTGGGATTTAATATGTATACTTTTTATTCTTTTGGACAAGTGATGGAGTGGGTGTTGGTCAATCCCTCTATTTTGGCTCAAACCAATCCCTACTTTCAGCCATGGACACCTTTCATGGGAAAATTGTTTTACGTCTTGTTGTACTTTATCGGTGGGGCCATCGCCTGTATTCCCGCCATCCTAAAACATAGCGACCAGTACGCTTACCGAAGCGTGGGAGCATCCGGAGCAGTGAGTGCTGTGATGATGGCCTTCATGCTCATTTTTCCAGATATGGAGGTTGGATTTTTCATGATTATTCCAATGCCCGCTTGGGTTGGAGCATTGGTATTCTTGGGACTAGAACATTACTTTAGCAAAAAAGGCCAAGGGCTCATTGCCCATGATGCCCACTTGTACGGTGCTTTAGGAGGTGTGTTGATGGTAGGTCTGTGGGATTGGCACTTCTACTTGCACTTTTTTCAAGTAGTTATCAATGATTTGTTTGTGCATTGATCTCCAATTGTTCTTTTCTTTTCCAAACTTCATCCATAAAAGATTCTCGATCTTTGGGTGAAATCAAAACGTATCCCCACTTGTTGTAATAAATGGCCAATCGCTTCAACGAAGCTGCCGGCGAACTCAAAGGATTATTGCTCAACTCCATGCGTCTGATACTCAATAAATCTATTCGTCGATAGAGGAAGGGACCTACATGAATCAAAAGCTGATCTGTGGTGAGCACATAGCGCATGCGCATTACCAAAAAATAAATGATCAAGGCCAATGACAGATGAAAAATCAACATCCAATAATTGCTTTCAAAAGCAATAAAAATACCCTGACCAATGATCAGGGTATAAATGGGAATCCACAACCACCAAGATATTGCACTGGGGTAGGTTACTGTATCAAACATTTACTCGGCTTTGTTGACCTTCATTACAACTTTTGATTCAGCCTCATCAAAATCAACCAAGAGGGTATCTCCTTCTTGTAAATTGGAATTAATGATTTCTTCAGCTATGGGATCTTCTAAATATTTCTGTATCGATCTTCTCAAAGGACGTGCTCCATACTTCTCATCGTAACCTTTGTCAGCAATAAAATCTTTCGCCGTATCCGTTAACTCAATTTTATAACCCAAATCTGTAATACGGTGAAATAGTTTTGCCAATTCTATATCGATAATCTGATGGATATGCTCCTTTTTCAATGCGTTGAAAACAATTAAATCATCCACACGATTCAAAAACTCAGGAGCAAAAGCCTTTCTCAAAGCCGCTTCGATGATGCCCTTGCGATCCATTTCTTCACTGGTTACCCTGGATGAAGTTCCAAATCCTACACCTGATCCAAACTCCTGCAATTGTCTAGCACCAATATTAGAAGTCATGATAATCACAGTGTTTTTAAAGTCAATTTTTCTTCCCAAACTGTCTGTCATTTGTCCATCATCCAAAGCTTGAAGCAATAAATTGAAAACATCAGGATGCGCTTTTTCAACTTCATCCAAAAGGACAATAGAGTAGGGGCGTCTTCTCACTTTTTCGGTCAATTGCCCCCCTTCTTCATAGCCAACATATCCGGGAGGCGCTCCTATCAATCGAGATACAGCAAACTTCTCCATGTACTCGGACATATCAATTCGAATCAATGACTCTTCGGAATCAAATAAGAACTTAGCCAATTCTTTGGCCAATTGTGTTTTACCTACACCTGTAGGGCCAAGGAATAAGAAAGAACCTATAGGACGATTCGGATCTTTTAAGCCTGCACGATTTCTCTTAATGGCGCGAACTACTTTTTTGATGGCCTCATCCTGACCAATCACTTTTCCTTCCAACTCCTGATCCATCTTGGCCAACCTTCCACTTTCTTTTTCTGCCACACGATTCACGGGAATACCCGTCATCATGGCTACTACTTCTTCCACATTGGCCTCTGTTACGGTAACACGATGCGTTTTAGCATCCTGTTCCCATTGCTTTTTAGCTGCATCCAGGCGATCATTCAATTGTTTCTCTTTGTCACGAAGCTTTGCGGCCTCTTCATATTGCTGAGACTTGACCACTTGCGTCTTCTCCAACTTCACTTCCTCAATCGCTTTTTCTATATCAATGATTTCTTGAGGAACTTGAATGTTGCTCAAATGCACACGCGATCCCACTTCATCCAAAGCATCAATGGCCTTGTCCGGCAAATGACGATCAGTAATGTAACGTCCTGTTAACTTGACGCAAGCCTCAATGGCTTCGTCCGTATAGGTAACACTGTGATGTTCCTCATACTTGTCTTTGATATTGTTCAAAATCTGAATGGTCTCAGGAATGGTGGTAGGATCTACTACAACCTTTTGAAAACGGCGTTCCAACGCACCATCCTTTTCAATGTATTGTCTGTACTCATCCAATGTTGTCGCGCCAATACATTGAATTTCTCCGCGTGCCAATGCGGGTTTAAACATATTGCTCGCATCCAAAGAACCACTGGCTCCTCCAGCACCAACAATGGTGTGAATTTCATCGATGAACAAAATAACATCCGGAGATTTTTCTAACTCGTTCATCAATGCCTTCATGCGTTCTTCAAATTGACCTCTGTACTTTGTACCCGCGACCAATGATGCCACATCCAAGGTAACAACGCGCTTTCCAAACAGCACACGACTCACTTTTTTCTGAACAATACGCAATGCCAATCCTTCGGCAATGGCTGATTTACCGACACCTGGCTCACCAATTAATATTGGATTATTCTTCTTTCTTCTGGACAAAACTTGACTCACTCTTTCAATCTCTTTCTCACGCCCTACAATGGGATCTAACTTTCCATCCTCTGCCATCTTGGTTAAATCTCTTCCGAAATTGTCCAAGACTGGCGTTTTACTTTTATTGTCACCCGGCTTTTTAGCCGCTGAAGATCCGCTGCTACTGCCCATGAATTGATCATCATCATCATCTGCAGAAGAAGGAAACTCAGCTTTTGGCGTATTCAAAGGAGAATCACTCGGCGTGTCCAATCCCTCTGAAGTGATTAATTCTTCGCGAACCATTTTGTAATCTATGCCAAAACCCACCAATGTGCGGGTAGCTGCATTGTCTTGGTCTTTCAAAATGCTGAGCAGCAAATGTTCCGTTCCCACCATAGTGGCTCGGAAATTTTTCGCTTCCAAATAAGTTAATTTTAATATACGTTCAGCCTGTGTAGTCAGTGGCACCGTTTGCAAACCTTGATTGGCTGTAGCCACAGACGCCAAGCGCATTGTCGACTCAATTTGCTTGCGCAAATAATTCATGTCAATGCCCATGCGCTTCATGAGATTGGCTGCCAAACTCTCGCCTTCTCGAATAATGCCCAACATCAAATGCTCAGGACCAATATATGAGTGCCCCAAACGCAATGCCTCCTCTCTACTAAAAGATAAAACATCTTTTACTTGCGGTGAAAATTTTGCTTCCATTCCTTTCAACTTTTTATGAACCTCAAATTTATTCGGGATAAATCCAAAACAAGATTCACTTAACATTAATTATCCACACTTTTTTGTGTGAATGTGAATAAATGTAGGGGGGATGCAAACCCAATATTGATAAGGCTTTGATTAAATTCGCACGCTACCACACAAGTGGTGTTTAGAAATAAAAAAATTGAATTATGGAAGGCGAAAAAATTGTCCGGATAAACATTGAAGAGGAAATGAAAACGGCCTACATCGATTACTCGATGTCGGTGATTGTAGGTAGAGCGCTTCCGGATGTTCGTGATGGTCTTAAACCGGTTCACCGCAGGGTGTTGTACGGGATGTTAGACCTGGGCGTTTTGAGCAATAGACCTTATAAAAAATCTGCCCGTATTGTTGGGGAAGTTTTGGGTAAATACCATCCACATGGTGACAGCTCCGTTTACGACACCATGGTGCGTATGGCTCAAGATTGGAGCTTGCGCTATCCCTTGGTAGATGGACAAGGAAACTTTGGTAGTATGGACGGTGATAACGCCGCAGCCATGCGTTACACTGAAGCCCGCTTGAGGAAGATCGCAGAGGAATTGTTGGAGGACTTGGACAAAGAGACCGTTGATTTTCAGCCCAACTTTGATGACAGTTTGCAGGAGCCAACGGTTATGCCTGCTAAGATCCCAAACTTATTGATCAACGGGGCATCAGGTATTGCTGTGGGTATGGCCACCAACATGGCCCCTCACAACTTGACAGAGGTTTGTGACGCCACCATTGCCTACATCAACAATAACGAAATCACAGTGGATGAATTGATGGAGTTTGTGAAAGCTCCTGATTTTCCAACAGGCGGTGTCATCCATGGTGTGGACGGAATCAAGACTGCTTACCACACGGGAAGAGGTAGGGTAGTATTGAGGGCTCGTGCCAGAATTGAAGAGGTAGACAATAGAGAATGCATCATCGTTGACCAAGTTCCCTATCAAGTCAACAAGGCCGACATGATCAAACGCACCTGGGAATTGGTGCAAGAAGGTAAGATTGAAGGGATATCCGAGATTCGTGATGAATCCGATAGAAATGGGGTTCGTGTGGTGTATGAAATCAAGCGCGACGCCATTACCAATGTGGTTTTGAACAACCTTTATAAGTTCACTGCACTGCAAACTTCTTTCTCGATCAACAACATCGCATTGGTGAAAGGTCGACCAGAAGCCTTGGGATTGAAGGACATGATTGCACTGTACGTAGAGCACAGACATGAAGTCGTTACCCGCAGAACACGTTACGAGTTGCGCAAAGCAGAGGAGCGAGCACATATTTTAGAAGGATATTTGATTGCCCTTGACAACATTGATGCGGTGATTAAATTGATCCGAGCCTCTCAAACCCCAGACGAAGCGCGTGACGGATTGATGGCCAACTTTGGATTGAGTGAAATTCAATCTCGTGCCATTTTGGACATGCGTTTGCAACGTCTTACTGGTTTGGAGAGGGATAAAATCAAAGCAGAGTATGATGAGTTGATGGCTTTGATTAAAAAATTAAAGGAAATTCTTGGCAGTGAAGAATTGAGAATGGGTATCATCAAAGATGAATTGTTCTATTTGAAAGAAAAATTTGGGGACGAGAGAAGATCCGTGATTGAATTCTCTTCAGCAGATTTGAGCATTGAAGACATGATCCCTGATGAGGCCATGGTAGTGACCATCACCCATGCGGGTTATATCAAACGCACCAATCTCGCTGAATACAGAACCCAGGCCAGAGGTGGGGTAGGATCCAAAGGTACTTCTGCAAGACAAGAAGATTTTGTGAAAGATATTTTCACAGCCACCAACCATGATTGGTTATTGATCTTTACCAAAAAGGGAAGATGTTTCTGGATGCGTGTTTTTGAAATTCCCGAAGGATCAAAAACATCCAAAGGAAGAGCCATTCAAAATTTGTTGCAAATTGAGCAAGACGATACGGTGTTGGCTTATATCCCAACAAAAGATTTGATGAATGAAGAATATGTGAGCAAGAACTATGTTATCCTTTGCACCAAGCAAGGGTTAATCAAGAAAACTTTACTGGAAGCGTATTCCAGACCTCGTTCTTCTGGAATTAATGCCATCACCATCGTTGAAGGTGATGAATTGTTGGAAGCAAAACTGACCAATGGCGAGTGCGAAATTTTAATGGGAACTTCAGAAGGAAAAGCCATTCGTTTCAATGAAAAGACCGTTCGCGCAGTGGGAAGAACAGCTCAAGGGGTGAAAGCAGTAACCTTGGGCAGTGAAAAAGATGAGGTGATTGGAATGGTGTGTGTGGATAGTCCTGAAAGAGACATTTTGGTTATTTCCGATAAAGGATATGGAAAACGTTCCGCTTTGGAAGATTACCGCATCACCAATCGCGGAGGTAAAGGGGTTAAAACCATCAACATTACTGAGAAGACCGGAAATTTGATTGCCATCTTGTCCGTGGATGACAATTTGGACTTTATGATCATCAACCGTTCTGGAATCACGATTCGTCTAAAAGTAGAGGATTTGAGAGTCATGGGGCGCGCCACGCAAGGGGTAAGGCTAATCAGCTTGAGAGGAAATGACGCCATTGCTGCGGTAACTGCAGTTATCAAGGACGATGAAGACGAAGAACGTTCAAGCGATATTGTCATGGAAGAAGATGGATCTATCGCGACGCCTGAGATGGACAATACCGAGGAAAACAACACCGAAGAAAATCAAGATTAAAATGTGAAATGATGATTTGTTTCGCATCAAGGTTAAAATGGCAAGATGATTGAAACAATGAAACAAAACCAAAAAAGTATGAGAAAACTAATGATGGTGGCCTTGATGATGGTCACAGGATGGATGGCTCAAGCGCAACCCAAGGTAACCAGTGCTTACAATGCGAACAAAGAGGGAAAGTACGAGGACGCTAAGCAATACATTGACGAAGCCATGACCGATCCCAAGGCGACTGAAAAAGAGAAGTATTGGAGATATCGTGGAGATATATATGCCAACCTAGGAATGAATTCTTCTGAAAACGATAAAATCCTTTCTATGTTCCAAGAAAGTCTTAACTCATATGAAAAATGTATAGAGAAAAAAACTGATTACTCTGAAGACATTTGTGAAATGCTTTTTAAAATGTTTGGATTTTGCGAGAAAAAATATATCGAACTATATGAGTCAAAAGATTTTTGCAAAGCGATTCCGTTTACTTCCTCATGTCTTGAAATAGTGGAAATTAATGAAAAGTTGGGGTTAAAATCTGATATATCACAAACAATAACAGGGGGTAAGAAATCAGTAGATGACAATCTAAACTCATTCGAGAATATGTGTATCTCTCAAAGAATTTCTTCATTAATCGATGAAAAAAAATCAGAAGATGCCCTAAAATTGATTGAACAAGAAAAATTAAAAAATCCAAATAATGTTGAGTTGTTATCTTATGAATCTGATATTTTCCTCTCCCTCGGCCAATTTGAGAATGCATCGAAATCATTAGAAGCTTTAGTTAAAACATCCCCAGAAAATGCCATCTATCATTACTTTTTGGGAAATTTATATCAGAAAATTGATGAGGGGCCAAATGATGCATTAAACTTGAAAAGAAGTTTGACAAAAGGGGATAGTGAAAGGAAAATTGACTCATTAGCAACGAAATATGAAGTTAAATTAACGAAAACAGAATCTGGTTTGGTCTATCAATATGGAGACAAATCACTGACTTTGTTAATTCAAAATGGAAAATTGACAGACTTCAAATCTCAGAATTTAGATATTCCTATATTTTCAACACGGGCGTTAGACGAATACATTACTTGTATTCGTTTAGACTCATTGCATTACGATTCAAACTACAATCTTGGGGCGCAATATTATAATAGAGCTCAAGAGCAATCTCTAAATTGTAATGCAATTCCTCCTAGAGAAACAGCAAAGTTTGATTTATGCAAGTCAGAAATGAAAGCCCTTTATTTGGAATCAGCTAAACATTTTAAGGTATGCTTTGAAAAAGACAAGAATGATCTTTCTTTAAAGAAAATTCTGAAAGAAACTTATCTAAAAGGTGGTGATCGAGAAAAATCAAGTCTCTACAATTAACTTAGATGTGATATTAATAAAGCCGTCCCAATGGGGCGGCTTTTTTATTTTGGTGGCAATTCGAAACGGTAAAAGACTGAAGCTAAATACAATAACCCGTGAAATCAAGTTTACATAATATAAATTATGATTTAAATGGCAGTATCAAAGTTGTATGCGCGATAACCAGTCTACGGATTGC
>JACCDL010903374.1_pt1 | contig 34324 bp, 32 predicted proteins | sample 7441931 | NCBI WGS metagenome assembly JACCDL01 (sample SAMN15323437, study PRJNA562643) | freshwater metagenome | isolation source: river surface water | place: USA:Blue River Watershed | collected 2017-08-16 | reverse complement strand
GTACGCACCACGGAAAATGTACATACAACGATAGCGGCGGTAGCGCTGCAAGATTCAATAAGCCTGGCTTTAAATAACTATCCACGACGTTACGGGGAATTGCTTGCAGGGTTTCAGCACGAATCGGAATCATAAAAGCTTAGCGACCAATTGACGCAGCGCTTGCCCGCGATGCGAGAGCTGATTTTTTTCAGCGGGCTCAAGCTCGGCGGCAGTTTTACCCAGACTAGCTACCCAAAAATGCGGATCATAGCCAAAGCCACCCTGCCCGCGTGCTGTTTCTATGATTTCGCCATCCCACCGCCCTTCGGCGATGACTGGTTGGGGATCATCGGCACTACGGATGTAGACCAACGCACAATAGTAGTAAGCGCTTTTATTCGATTGCGCACGTAGTTCTGCAACCAACTTAGCGTTATTTGCTTGATCAGATTTAGGCTCACCAGCAAAACGTGCTGATAGCACGCCGGGCGCGCCGCCTAATGCGGGCACGCAAATACCTGAATCATCTGCCAGAGCTGGCAAACCACTCTGGCGTGCGACATGACGCGCCTTGGCTAAAGCATTTTCAATAAAGGTTAAATACGGTTCTTCGGCTTCACTGATACCCAGCTCGGTTTGCGTGCATAAATCAAAACCTAGCGGCTGCAGAAAACGATTAAATTCTGCGAGCTTGCCAAGATTACCGGAGGCTAAAACGAGACGCTTTGTCATTCTGTGTGATTTCAGTAATCAAGCAACTCTAGCCGCATCAAACGGCTTATGAAACTGCGCATCACGTTGTTAATCCCAGCGCTTGTTTTTGCAGACGAAGTAAGTCTGAAATACCCGATTCAGCTAAATCGAGTAGCTGGTTCATGGTTTGACGATCAAACGCATCGCCCTCTGCAGTCCCTTGCACTTCAATGAAATGACCGGCATCGTTCATAACAACATTCATATCGGTATCGCAATCGGAATCTTCGAGGTAGTCGAGATCAAGCACGGGAGTACCTTTGTAAACACCTACAGAAATCGCCGCTACAAAATGTCGCAAAGGGATAGCTTTAATTGAGCCTGCATTCATCAATCGTGTAAATGCATCATACGAGGCTACCATCGCGCCGGTAATGGCAGCGGTGCGTGTTCCACCATCGGCTTGCAACACATCGCAATCGATTTGCAAAGTACGTTCACCAAAAGCTTGTAAATCAAATGCGGCGCGCAAGGAGCGGCCAATCAGGCGCTGAATTTCTTGCGTGCGACCAGACTGCTTGCCTTTAGCTGCTTCTCTATCCATACGAGTATGCGTTGATCTAGGCAGCATGCCGTATTCCGCAGTTAACCAACCTTTGCCCTGCCCGCGCAAAAACGGTGGGACTTTTTCATCGACGCTGGCGGTGCACAGTACGCGCGTATCACCGAATTCCACCAAGACAGAACCTTCGGCATGACGGGTGAAATGGCGTGTTAAGCGCACATCGCGCAAACGGTCAGCGGGGCGACCACTAGGTCGTAATGCATTTGAATTTGACAACTTATCCTCGGACTTTTATGTTTTTTGATTGGCGATTCGTATCTGCGCCATCGCCTGCTCAATGGCTTGTGCTCCGCTGCGATCAACCTCTGGAACACTCGCATCTTGTGGCGCAGGCTGAATGCTGGTGATGACTCGATCGCGCGGCAAACCTTCGGTTAAAAACGTACCGCCGCCCATCTCGTTGTCTGCTCCTAGCCATGTCAGCGCCAACGCGGTGACATTATCGCCGTTTTTGCCACCGATCTGAACCGCACTCCTTACCATCTCCGGCACAGCTTCTTCGAGTGGCCGCGCTGATAGGCGATACGCAAGCTCATGTTCAGGGATGCTGCCCCACAAACCATCTGAACAAAGCAGTAACTGATCGCCCTCATTTAAGCTGACAACCGACGACTTCGTAATGATGGGTAAGGTCGGCGCGCCAAGGCAGTTATACAGTTTGTTGCGATCGGGATGCTGCATGCGTTGATGCGGTGATAAGCGTCCCATAGCCACCAATTTCTCTACATGCGAGTGATCAGTAGTGCGCGACAGAATACGACCACCACGCAACCAATATAGCCGTGAATCACCGCAATGCGCCCACACTGCTTTTCCCTCTTGCACCAGACAGGCGACGACGGTAGTACGAGGTGTATCGTCAAGTCGATTCTGCGAGCGATATCGGTGTAACGCTAGATGTGAGGAATAAATCAACTCATCCAAAAATGCTTCGGGATCAGATACCACAAGACTAGCGGCTTTTTGAAATAACGAACCCATGGTTTGCAAAGTCAGCGTAGCAGCTAGTTCACCATGCAAATGTCCGCCCATGCCATCGGCCAGTAACAGCAGTAAGGATTCGCGCGTAAAACAGTAACCCATGCGATCTTGGTTAGTCGCACGACCACCGGCCTGACTTTGTTGATAGATTGAGAAACGCATCGTCAGTTCACCATTTTTCGCAAGCGCGAAAGTAAGGTATCGGGCGCTTGAGCTGGATCGGGTAATAGCCGCATGGCCTTCTGCAAAGCAAACACGCTTTGCGGACGTTGAAGCGGATCTAACATTAAACTCCAACGCACCAGTTTTAAAATGTCTGACGTGTAGATACTTTCCAGCTCGCCGTAAAATTGATCCATGCGATCTTCTCGTTCGCGTTCAATCGCCGACTGTGGTGGTACACCGACCATGCAATTAAAAATCGATGCGCCAATGCTGTAGATGTCAGTCCAAGGGCCTAGCTCTTTCTTTGCATGCAGCTCCGGAGCAGCAAAGCCCGGTGTATACATAGGATGAATCGTTGACAGATCTGTTTGCAGAGTTTGTCGGGCTGCACCAAAATCCAGCAATATCGGTGTGCCATCGTTACGCAAATAAATATTGGCCGGCTTGAGGTCTAAGTGCAGCAGTTTATGGGTATGCACTTCACGCAATGCATCCATGACTTGAGCAAACATGCTTCGTAGTGCGGATTCAGACACCAGCGGTTTGTCGCCTTTCTTTCTGCGCCGCGCAACATGCTGTTGCAACGAACGTCCATGCTCATAACTCATTACTAAATAAACAGTTTCGTTGGCACGGAAAAAATTCAGCACTCGAATCACATTTGGATGAACAATCGATGCTAGCGCGCGCCCCTCATCAAAGAAATACTTCAACCCTATTCGGTATAAATCGCGATGTTCGCGCGCAACGACAGGTTCAAGCTCACCGGGCATGCGTCGCACTAACGCGGCGGGAAGATATTCTTTGATGGCCACTTCATTGCCTTGAACGTCCTGTGCAAGATAGACAATACTGAAGCCGCCGACAGCAATCTTCTTTACAATGCGATATCCGCTAATTTCCAGTCCGTCTGGCAATGCAGCGTTGTGTTGAACGACCATGGATGTCTTTGCGCAGTGAATTTCCCGGGTCGGAATTGTGTTGATTTATTAATGTTTTGTAAAGATAAAAGCACCTGATAGGAACCCTATTTTGAGTATTCGTAGCATGACAGGCTATGCGATCAGTGCCCGCGAGAGCGATGCCGGCACTATCACCCTCGAGCTAAAGAGCGTCAACTCTCGGTTTCTCGATCTTCAATTTCGCATGAATGATGATCTGCGTTCCCTTGAGCCGTTGTTGCGTGAAGCCATCATGGGTAAGGTGCAACGTGGCAAAGTGGAATGCCGTTTGTCCTTTGGGCGCAAGGCTAGTTCAGGGACCAGTTTGGCTATCAATGAGACTTTGTTGTCTGCCCTAGCTAAGGCTCAGCAGCAAGTAATAACCCAGTTCGACCAAGCCCGCCCGCTAACGGTGAATGAATTATTACGCTGGCCGGGCGTGCTGTCGGATAGCGAAGTTGGTGAAGACAATCTTCTGGCCGATGTCCAAGCCAATATGACGACTGTTTTGGATGCTTTTGTCGAATCGCGCGAGCGTGAAGGTGCTGCACTCGAAACGATGCTGCTGTCGCGCGTCTCTGATATAGAGCAAATTGTTCAACGAATCACACCACTGATTCCCAAAGCGATTGAGCAATTTCGCCAAAAAGCGATTGATCGCATGCAAGAAGCGCTGGGCATTAGCCTGGCTGAAGGCAGCTCTACACCCTCTATCAGCAAAGATGAAGTTCAAGACCGTATACGTCAAGAAGTGACGCTGTACGGCATTCGAATGGACGTAGCGGAAGAACTGACGCGATTGTCTGGTCACTTAACAGAAACCCGCGCTATTTTGAAAAAAGGTGGCCAGGTCGGTAAACGTCTGGACTTTATGATGCAAGAACTCAATCGCGAAGCTAACACACTGGGCTCGAAAGCCGCATTAAAAGAACTCTCCGACGCGTCCATGGAAATGAAGCTGCTGATTGAGCAAATGCGTGAGCAAGTACAAAATCTAGAATAAATCTGCAATAAGTCCTTAGGCCCATTACCTATCTCATGACTAGTTCCTCCGCCTCATCGGGAAGCCTGTTCGTCATTGCCGCGCCCTCGGGTGCAGGCAAATCGTCGCTGGTGAATGCGTTGTTACAGCGCGAGCCCTCGGTCAAACTTTCTATCTCGTGCACAACCCGAGCACCACGACCTGGTGAACAGCATGGTCGTGAATATTTTTTTCTGAGCGAAGCGGATTTTTTAAAGCGTCAGCAAGAAGGTGAATTTCTGGAATCTGCTTCAGTGCATGGCAATTATTACGGGACATCACGCATGATGGTGTCTGAGCATACCGATGCAGGTCATGACGTGGTGTTAGAAATCGATTGGCAAGGCGCGCAACAAATCAGAAAACACTACCCCGAATCCGTTGGTATTTTTATTTTGCCGCCATCGCTGGCGACATTAGAAGAACGACTGCGCAAACGCGCACAAGATTCAGATGAAGTCATCGCTCGACGAGTGCAAGCGGCCAGCAGCGAGATAGCGCATGCCCCAGAGTTCGAGTATGTTATTATCAATACAGAATTTGAGATGGCGCTGAACCAATTAATCGCTATCGTCCAGGCCTCACGCTGCCGGTTCTCGCAGCAGGCTGAGCGCAATCGCTCTCTATTTGCTAATTTCGGCATTCACGTTAAACCGAATTAATCTAGTCCGAACTCTGGAGACACCATGGCACGCATTACTGTCGAAGACTGTTTGAAACGTATCCCTAACCGCTTTCAGCTCACGCTGGTAGCCACCTACCGCGCTCGTCAGCTGCTTCAGGGTCACACCCCGAAAGTACTGTCGGATGACAAAGCCACCGTTACTGCATTGCGCGAAGTCGCGGCAGGATTGGTCGGCATAGAAATGCTGAAAAAAGTACCCGGCTAATTACGATAACCTCGTGAACACGGGTCGGCTCTGATGAATCCGACAACCGCTGATACCCCCGCACCCTCCGCTACCCGGAGGACATCAGCGGCTGCGCCATCGAAATTTCCCCCATCGTCTGATAAGAGCCCACCGAATGCGGTGGGTGTTGCGTCCGTCACTGAGTTGACCGCAACGCTGGCTGAATACCTCAGCCCGGCCGAACTCAAAAAAATCAAAGAAGCCTACCGATTTTCAGATGAGATGCATCTGGGACAGGTGCGTAAGTCTGGCGAACCGTATATTTCTCATCCGATTGCTGTGGCCGAAATTTGCGCCGAGTGGAAACTCGATGCGCAAGCGATTATGGCGGCGCTTCTGCATGACGTTATGGAAGATCAAGACGTTCGCAAAGATGAGTTGATCGAACGCTTTGGTGCACCCGTCGCTGCCTTAGTCGACGGCTTATCTAAGCTAGACAAAATTGAATTCCAAAGTCAGGTCGAACAGCAAGCAGAAAATTTTCGCAAAATGCTGCTGGCCATGGCGCGCGATGTACGCGTTATTTTGGTAAAACTCGCTGATCGTCTGCACAACATGCGCACGCTGGACGCAATGTCACCCGACAAGCGTCGACGGATTGCGCGCGAGACTATGGAAGTGTATGTGCCGATTGCGCACCGCTTAGGTCTCAACAATATCTATCGCGAACTGCAAGAGCTTTCTTTCTCACACTTATACCCGCTGCGCTATCGCACCATTTCGAAAGCATTGCGCGCTGCACGCGGTAATCGTCGTGAGGTGGTTAGCAAGATACTGACGTCCGTTAAAGATGCGCTTGATCGTGCTGGTATCAAGGCCGGTGTATACGGTCGAGAAAAAACTTTGTACGGTATCTATCGAAAAATGCGCAACAAGCACCTGACTTTTTCTCAAGTGTTAGATGTGTATGGTTTTCGTGTGGTGGTCGAAAATTTCGAGAGCTGCTACATGGCACTCGGCACCTTGCATGCGCTCTTTAAGCCTATGCCCGGTAAATTCAAAGATTACATCGCGATACCCAAGCTCAACGGATATCAGTCTCTACATACGACATTGATTGGTCCGTATGGCACACCGGTTGAATTCCAGATTCGTACCGAGAATATGCATGGTGTTGCCGAGTCAGGAGTTGCTGCCCACTGGCTATACAAAAACCAAGACGGACAATTAACTGATCTGCAGCAGCGTACGCACGCTTGGCTGCAATCGCTGCTGGATATTCAGCATCAAACCGGTGACTCGGCGGAATTTCTTGAACATGTCAAAGTCGATCTATTCCCCGACTCTGTCTATGTATTCACCCCAAAATCAATCATCATCGCGCTACCTCGTGGGGCTACTGCGCTAGATTTTGCCTATTCCATTCACACAGATATCGGCGACCACGCGGTGTCTGCTCGCATCAATCATGAACAAGCGGCACTGAAAACTGAGCTGCGTAATGGCGATATCGTGGCCATTGATGTATCAGACGACGCACGTCCCACACCGAATTGGCTAGCCTTTGTTCGTACTGGTAAAGCGCGCTCTGCGATACGCCACCATTTACGCACTATCGACAGAGAAGAAGCGATTGATCTTGGCCGCATGCTCTTAGAGCAATCGCTGGCGGTGCTTGAGTTACCCTCAAAAATTCCTACGCAGATTGCTGATCGTCTGCTGAATGAAACTGGTGTGAAATCCGTCAGTGATCTGTATGCCGAGATTGGGGTTGGTAAGCGCTTGGCCATGCTAGTCGCTCGGCATATTCAAGGCTTGGAGGCAAACCAGGCTGATAAAAACCAACCGGAAAAAGCCAGCAATAGTGCTGAAAACAAAATCAAGCCTGTCATTATTTCCGGGCTCGAACCAAGCACGTCAGTACAACTTGCTAGCTGTTGCCTGCCTATCCCTGGCGATGCATTGGCAGGCCAGCTGCGGCGCGATCAGACTTTGCAAGTGCACGTTGCTGATTGTGAAATCGCAAAACGTCAGCGCGCTAAAGAGCAAGGTCGTTGGATTGATGTGAGTTGGGCGGCCGACCATGCGCGTCGTTTCGAATGCCGTATCCGAGTGTTATTGCAAGACGAAAAAGGTGCTCTTGCTCGACTAGCTGCAGAGATTAATGAATCGGATTCGAATATTGTTCATGTTGGGATGGATGAAAGCCATGCTGGCCCCATGACCGAATTAAGGTTTACTGTGCAAGTAGAAGACCGTATACATTTGGCGCGATTGATGCGCAATGTTAAACGCGTTAAAGGTGTTGAACGCATCTTGCGCGAGCGTAATTAAGCGCACTCTTCGCGTTTATTTTCGGACCTCACATCATGTCGTGAGGATTTAACTGAGATTCTTTTTCAGCTGCCGTAATCCCACCCAAACAATTAATCCCAAGACAGGTAAGGAGATGCCTGTCATCAAGTCAGTATCAATGTGAAGGCCTGCCGCTTTGAGTGCCTTTCCGACATAACTCACCAAACCCGCCAGATAGTAAGAAATAGCCACCACCGATAAACCTTCAACGGCTTGCTGCAAGCGTAATTGTTGTGCTGCACGCTTATTCATTGACTGAAGGATTTGGTTATTTTGCTGTTCCTGACGTATGCCTACGCGCGTTCTAAGTAAGGAATTCGTATTGGCGATTCGTTCTGCCAAGATTTTTTGTCGTCTATCAGTTGATAAACAGGTGTTCATTGCAGGAGTCAGGCGGCGTTGCATAAATTCGCTAATGGTTGGCACGCCTTCAATTCGACGCTCGCGTAATTCCTCGATACGTGAATGAACAAGTTTAAAGTAAGCATTCGATGCAGAAAAACGGTAGCTGTTATCAACGGCTAGTTGTTCTAATCGTGCCGCTAAGCTGGTGATACGTTCCAACAGTTGCTGCTCTTCTGCCATGCCTTCTTCGTCGCCTTTGTGACCTGTCTTATCCATGTCGACCATGGCAGCGGTTTGAGACGCAAGCTCCGCCTCAATAGAATTTAGTATTGGACTAGCGCGCTGCGCGTTTGGCAAACCTAGCATTGCCATCTTGCGGTAGGTTTCTATTTCAAGAATGCGTTGTACTAGTCGCCCTGCCTGCTGGCCTTTCAAGCCCGCGTCGCGAACGACAAAGCGAACGAAACCGCTGGCATGAATCTGAAAATCTGTCCAAACCTGTGCTGCCTGTGAAGCTTCGCAACCTACAATCGGATTACCTTCGAATAAGCGACGCATATGCGGTACCGCTTCATCTGGAGGCATCGCTGAACTTTCAACCACGATGTGCGTTGCGACCATTAACTTACCTTGCAAACGCAAAAGCCACTCTTGTGGGAGATCTTCGGAGGGCATGCGGTCAAAAAAACTCTCAGACTTCAAATCACCATGCACGCTCGAAACAAAGGTGAAGCTAGCAAATTCGCTGTGACCTTCCCACTTCAAGCGAAAACGACCAAAGTCATGAAAAAAATATTTGGCCTCAACCACGGGCGGTGTGACACCGTAGTGTATGCACAAGTCAGCCAGTAACTGAGTCTGCACACCAACTGATTGATTTTCTTCTGGCTCGTTACGCCCGAAAATACCTAAGTGGGTGATGCGCTCGGGTGCCTCAAGCCGTATCGGTGGCCGCGAGTGAATCTCCGCAGAAAGTGGTACTCGTAGGGGGTGATTCAAGGTGGGGAAAACGATAGCCATGTATTTCTAGCGTTATGAATCTCAGAATTTATTATTCTACGTCAGACTGGCGCAGGGTATTCGACGGCGATTATCTCAAGCTCATCCAAGCCAGACGGTGTACTCAGGGTGACAACATCACCTTCTCTGGACTTAGTCAGCGCTCGCGCCACGGGAGAGACCCAACTAATCTTTCCATTCAAGGGATCGATTTCATCGATACCGACAATTCGTATCGTTTGCTCCACGCCCTGACGATTAAGGTACGTTACTGTCGCACCAAAAAATACTTGATCACTACCGTGATGAATCGCAGGATCAACCACTTCGGCAAGATCCATACGTTTAGTTAAAAAACGAATACGTCGATCAATTTCACGCAGGCGACGTTTGCCATAAATGTAGTCGCCGTTTTCAGAGCGGTCCCCGTTCGAAGCTGCCCAGTGAACAATCTTCACCACCTCGGGCCGCTCAACATCAATCAAACTGAACAGCTCTTCGCGAATACGCTGATAACCTTGCGGTGTGATGTAGTTTTTAGCACCCGCTGGAATCGGCGGAAGACCTTGACCCAGATCGTCGTCATCGTCTTCGCCAGACGATTCTTTGACAAAGGCCTTGTTCATTCTTCGCGCTCTTTCTTAACGCGTGCCGCTGTGCCCGATTGCAGTACGAAGCTACCTGTTCCCTCACCCAGCACTTCCGCCAGCCAAGGCATTGCCTGCTCTAACGCAGCCTTTAACGTCCATGGTGGATTAATTATGAACATGCCACTGCTATACAGCCCCTGGCCTTCGACATAGCCTCTAACGGACAAATTAACATGTAACCAATCCGATGCTGCACAGCGTTTGAGGCGTTCGGGCAGTTGCTGTGATTCGAGGCGGCCTAGCGCCGGATACCATACCGCGAAGGTACCGGTTGCAAATCGTTTCTGAGATTCTTCAATAGCGACTCGCACCTTACGATAGTCATCTTTATCTTCATACGATGGATCAATCAGCACCAAACCTCTACGTGAAGGCGGCGGCAATAAGGCTTTCAGACCCGCGTAGCCATCGGCGCGCTGAATCATTACCCGCTTGCCACGCGTCGATGCGATAACTCCGTTAGCCGCTTGGTGGGCTTCGAGTTTGCGAAAATTATCTTGTAGCTGACGTACATCGGTGGGGTGCATCTCAAACAAGCGCAAGCGATCTTGCTCGCGCATTATCTGTTCAGCCAAAAAAGGCGAGCCGGGATAATGACGTAAACGACCAGACGGATTGAGTGCACGAATCTGATCCAGATACTCTGACACCACGCTCGGAGCATCGTCCCTATCCCACAGTAGCCCTATGCCTGATTCGGCTTCGCCGCTCTTACTGGCGTACTCGCCATCGAGTTGATAGGTGCCTGCACCCGCATGGGTGTCGATCACCATGTACGGGGTTTCTTTTTGGTTCAGATACTGCAATAACTGGATTAAAACCATGTGCTTGAGCACATCGGCATGGTTCCCAGCGTGAAAGGCGTGTCGGTAACTGAACATGAAAGAGCCATAGCGGCGAGTGATAAGACATAGATTCTATCAAGCCCAAAGAAAAAAGCCGCACCCTTGTGAGGTGCGGCCCTTCTTTAAGACTTTGTCTCCTCAGCCTTTCGTTGATCAGGCGGAGCGCTACAGCGCCCTCTAAGCCTTACATCAAGCGACTTTCTTGTCGAAGAATTGTTCGTCTTCGGTTGATCCGTGCAATGCGGTCGTTGACGACTGGCCTTGCTGAATGGCTTGAGTCACTGCGTCGAAATAGCCGGTACCGACTTCGCGCTGGTGCTTAACGGCGGTAAAGCCTTTTTCAGCAGCGGCAAATTCAGCTTCTTGCAATTCAACGAAGGCCGACATCTGGTTGCGTGCATAGCCGTGAGCCAGATTAAACATCGAGTAGTTCAGTGCGTGGAAGCCAGCTAATGTGATGAACTGGAACTTGTAACCCATCGCGCCGAGTTCTTTTTGGAATTTAGCGATCGTTGCGTCATCCAGATTTTTCTTCCAATTGAAGGATGGTGAGCAGTTATACGACAGCATCTTGCCTGGGAATTTAGCGTGAATAGCTTCTGCAAATTTTTTCGCAAACGCCAGATCAGGCTTGCCGGTTTCACACCAGACCAGATCCGCATACGGTGCGTAAGCCAGGCCACGCGAAATCGCTTGATCAGCACCTGCACGTGTTTTGAAGAAGCCTTCAACGGTACGCTCGCCAGTGCAGAAAGGACGATCGATAGGATCAACATCCGAGGTCAACAGATCGGCGGCTTCAGCATCGGTACGAGCAACCAAAATAGTTGGAGTACCTGATACGTCAGCGGCTAAACGTGCTGCGTTCAACTTCTCTACTGCTTCGCGTGAAGGCACCAATACTTTGCCACCCATGTGACCACATTTTTTAACGGACGCCAGCTGATCTTCAAAGTGAACGCCAGCAGCGCCCGCTTCGATCATGGATTTCATCAATTCGAAAGCATTCAATACACCACCAAAACCAGCTTCGGCATCAGCAACGATCGGTGCGAAGAAATCAACATCATTTTTACCTTCGGACCACTGAATTTGATCAGCGCGTTGGAACGTATTGTTGATACGCTTAACCACCATCGGTACCGAATTGGCGGGATACAGCGATTGATCGGGATACATTTCGCCGGCGAGGTTCGCATCGCCCGCAACCTGCCAACCGGAGAGATAAATAGCTTTCAGACCCGCTTTAACTTGCTGCATCGCCTGATTACCAGTCAACGCGCCCAGCGCATTAACGAACGGCTCGGTATGCAACAGATTCCACAGCTTTTCGGAACCGCGCTTAGCTAAGGTGTGATCGATTTGTACTGAGCCGCGCAGATTGACGACTTCTTCAGCGGTGTAGTTACGCTTAATGCCTTTCCAACGTGGATTTTCAGCCCAATCTTTGTTTAGTGCCTGAATTTGCTGCTCGCGAGTGGCCATAATGCATTCTCCTGGAGTAAGTATCACAACGGGTATCAAACGAAATCCGATGAGAGAATCTTAGGCGTTTTTTTGCGCGGCAACAAGGTCTTATATAAGACATATAAGATAATTTTTATTGTTTTAAATCATAAGCTTAAGACTATCGTTTTGCGATGTGGAAAGTAATTTCTCCAAATGAAATGAATTAGTGCTGCCTCGCAGCTTATTTAATTTCACAATACAAATACAAATTTTCACATTATGAAATGAGCCGGCTTGTCAATCATGGAACTCTAAAGGATCAAACAAGCCTCTCGTTAGAGATCAAAACACCATCCACATCGGCATAAATCCACTCACCGGGATGAACGATCACACCAGCTACCGTGACAACACTATCTTTTTCACCGACACCTTTACGTGCACTGCGTCTGGGAATCGTAGCTAACGCAAAAATACCCACGTTACAGGCCTGTAACTCCACCGTGTCACGCACGCTGCCGTAAACAAGAACGCCAGCCCAACCATTTTTTTCAGCTAATGCCCCCAGATTACCGCCTACCAAAGCGCTGCGTAGACTGCCGCCGCCATCAACGACTAGCACTTTGTTTTCGCCGGGAGTCTCAAGGGTAGATCGAACCAGCGCATTGTCTTCAAACACCTTCAAGGTACGCACGGGTCCGGCAAAATGATTGACCTTACCGAAGCTATGAAATCCCGGTGGCAAGACCCGCAGGCTGCCATTAGCTAGCTGCTCTTCATGGGCATCGCATAAGTCACAGGTTGAAAAGCTCATTGCAATTTCCTTTTAATGTTTAGATCAGAATTGTTAAGCGTGTTTTGGGATGCAAAAAATAGCCGACAATCCATCGGCTTGCGGACTGTAGATCATGGCACGAATCACCTTGCACAGTCGGAACCTGGATGAGCGCTTTGTTACGCAGCGAAGGCACATTTTCATCTGACAAATTCTGACAAAGTTACTCACATGGACGTCCAGCAACTTTCACCCCGATTGAACGAGGATTCGGCCGATGTTGGCGATCGACCCGTAGCTCCGGTGCTAGACCCAGCGGTTCCATTGCTTAAACAGGGGGAGCATCACGATTCCTGCCTTAGCGCGCCTAATGCCGAAGAAATGGCGACACCCATGTCTTCGTCCGCACCGGCCATGCGCTCCCAAACGACGGTGACGCCGGAAAAATCGCCGATACCAGCTTTAGAGGGACGATACGTTGCCGGCACGATCTTCCGCTACAAGGATGGCAACGGCGAAGTTGACTACGACATTCAGGCAATCATAAAAGAGCTGTCTAGCAAGGATCTAACAGCTGTGACTAAATACCCGGACAGGGTGCGATACGAGTGCTATGTTAGCGTCTACCGGTGGGATATCTACCCGGGTCTCCGCCAATTTCTGAAGGAAACAATTACCAGTGACGAATACATAATTCGCATTTTAGCCATCGAAGTGCGTTACCAGAATGAACCGGCACTGGCTGCGCTTATCCGGGTCCGCGGTTTGCAACTGAAGAAGCCTGGCCTGTTCGGATTGGCCTGTCTTCTGGCTGAATTCGATGGTATCGGGGTGGCACGGTATTTTGAAGAATTTAGCGTTACTGACCCGCAGGAATGCTTCAGCGTCGCGCTTGCATGCCTGGAGGGGAACCCTCGCGGTGTTCCCGACCTACTCGGAAACTTTAGACTCACCTACACGCAACGCCTGCAACTCGCCCTCGCCATGTTGGAATCTGCAGCCGAAGAAGTCTGCGAATACATCGCAAATTATGATCTCGCCGATGAAATGGACAGGATCAACGTGGCATTGGCGTGTATCCCGCAAGGTGCAAGGTTCGTTGTCCGAAATTTCAGGAGTTTTGGCATCACAGACCAAAGACACATTGAAATACTGGCACAGGCTTGCGGGCTCGCCGATGGCGAGGAAACCGCCGAAAATGTGGGAAATTTTGGCCTCAAAAATCAAAAATTCATTCGGCAGCTCGGTCTGGTTTGTGCGAGGGAGGACGGATCAGCGGCCGAGTACTTCCAGAATTTCGGCTGCGACGACCTGGATTACAAGATGCGCTTCTCCATGGCCTGCGCGCAGTCAAACGGCTGGGCGACAGCCGCAAACGTGGAAGAATTCGAGTTTCCAGACGATACGCAGACCCGCGCGTTCCTCTGGCGCCTGGCATTGGCCTGCGTGAATCAGAACTGTAACGCGGTTGATTATATTTACAAATTCGGAATGCTCGAGCCTGACCGTCTCTACCAGCTAGGGCTAAAGGGTCTTAAAAATGGTGCGAGGAGAAACGTGCCGGTATTTAAATCTATCTTTCCAGAACTATACGAGTCAGACGGGAAGCGGCATTTAGGAAGGAAAGTCGCCCCGATCAACTTGGAGGGCTCTACCAAACAGGTCGTTACGCTTTTATTGATCACAGACCAGAACTGCGGCTTCTACTCCGATATTGGGGAAGACAATGCGTGGCTCCTGTTAGGCGACACGCTCGCAGCAATGCAGCAGTATCCGGCGTTTAGATTTTTTGCGAGAAATTTCTTCGGTGGTGAATATATACCTGACCCATTGCTGACCCTTGACGAGGGCGGGCGGCTCCCGCATGAAGCCGTCTGCGATGCAATGAAGGTCTTTGGTGGGGGCGGGCCGCTTGCCACCTTGTCTGCGCCACAGATCGCGGCGCTCGCGCAAATTGATTCAACCAATTTTTCCAACTACTTTCGCATTCACGCCAAGGGAGACTTGGTGCCGCAGACCAAACTGGACAATCCGATTGCCCGACTAAAAAAAGCGGGAATCGTGCTGACCTCAGACGAGTTGAAAGCAGCGTTGAGCGTGGTCACGCAAGGCAACAAGGATCAGGTATTTCTACAAGCGCGCAACAAGGCCTTCTTGCAGGAAGTCGTCAACCTGCTCAAACATCCGAAAGAGCCCGGCAAAGGACCCAAGGCAGCTGCTGCCTTGAAAGCCGACGCAAAATGGACGCGCGACGTCCTGATCCAGATTGATCTGCATGAATTCAGCGCGGAGCTGGTGAACGCCCTGCTGCCGCTTCTGAAAGCGATCCATTCGCTGCGAGACCTGCGTGTGAGGAAGGACCTTACTGCCCTGGTTTTCGAGACCTCGCCACAACTGCTGGCGCTCTGGCAAAAGGAGGCCGACAAGGTCAAGCCCCAGAATGCGATCCCGCTGCTTTGCGTGCTGCCGTACCTGGCGCAGCAACCGTCCTTAAAGGAAGCGCTGGACTCGGATGCAAAGACCAAATCGCCACGACTCGACAATTACAAGGCCTCCCGGCCCTTCATCAAGGCTTTTCGGACCCTGCAGGAATCCGAGCTTGGGCACGATACAAAATCAGGCATCCTCAAGTCGATCTTCCCCGAAGCGAAGCCAGATATCGACACCATCATTGCCCGCATGCGCAAGCTCAACAGTCTTCTCGGCCTGTCGGAGGAGCGCGCAGAAAAGCTGACCCAGCCCGACAACACCCAAAGCCTAGATGCCCTGCTTACCGCCGCGTTGGAAGAGCGGCTCGCGCTGAAGAAACCCCTCAACCTGGAAGTATTCCAGAAGACCTTTGGATCCTATCGCGAGCCCGACACTTTGCTGGTTTATGCAGGCCGGATTGCGGGGCGGACGCGGCCCATGGAAGGCTTGCGCGAATTTGTCGAAGCCGTACTGGAGGGGCGCTATCCTGCGATACGTTATGAGCAGGCCGGGCTGTTTGCCGGCTGCAGCCCAGCCTTCGTGGAAAAATGGAAGACCAATCGACGCGTGGCGTTCAACGAAGTGATCGCCACCAGCAGTTCATCGAGTAATCAAATCGACTTGCCGCAGACGCCTTCCGCGCGCTACTTCAGGCTCATAAGCGACGAAATCTTGCGGGACAACCATTTACCGATGGCACGCGGCGGCCTACTTGAATCCTATCTGCGCGACAAGACAAAGCCTGCTCAACTGCTGGGAATCACGAACGACAATGAAGCCAGCGCCGACCTGGCAAATGACGTGATGCCCGTCAATACCGGCAGCACCTTCGCCGGCGTCAACAGCACCCGCTCAAGCAGCTCCAGTTCCAGCAACACCAGCAGCTCCGACAACCCCGCCTTGCACGAATTCCAGCGGCAATGCATCGCCTTCCTGGAAGCGCCCACCCTGGAAGCCCTTCATGGGCTTAAGGCCTCCCTCGCCGCGCTGGACCCCACCTCTGAACTGAATCAAGCGCTGGCCGTCATGGAAGCCGATATGCTCGGCGTTGATCGCGACCATGATCACGCAACCCTAAGCTTTGTCTTCACCGATGACCATCAGCAAATCATGCGCATGGGCTCGGATATGGACGGCAGTTGCCAAAGAATCGATGGCGACCCGCGCCTGAACCAGGGAGTGGTCGGCACGATCCATGATGGCAACAGCCGCCTCTGCCTGATTGAGGGCGAGGGCGGCGTCATCATCGGGCGAGCAATCCTGCGCCGGGTTTCGATTGAAGCACAGGACAAGGACTGCCTCCTGATGGAACCGATCTATCCGCCCTTGCTGTCCGAGGAATTAAGCACGGCGCTCACGCACTGGGCCACGCTCTGTGCCATCGACCTGGGACTAGACATGGCGGTGCTTACGAAGGATAAGAGCCTTCCCGATTGCACCGATACGCTAGTCTCGGGACCGCTCCGCTACGCGCTCTATTCGGACGGCGCCGGGGGGATCGTAGACAGCGCATTCCGCATCGACAGCCTATCGGCGCAGCGGCAGGAAAACCGTCTGGCATGGCGTCATCGCATCGCCGACGCGGCCACGTAATGCCGCTAGCTGTTCAGGCATCGCGCTGCAAGCCGCCCGCCTTATAAGTCACAGGTCGAAAAGCTGATTGCAATCTCCTTTTAATTTTTAGATCAGAATTGTAAAGCGTGCTTTGAGTTAAAAAAATAGCCGATAACCCACGGGTTACCGGCTATTGCTTCGCAAATTAATCGTGTATCAGGCGGCTTTTCTAAAGCCTAGCTCAGACCCTGCAACATCAATTTCAATCGTATCTTTGGGGCCAAAACGGCCTTGAAGTATCGCTTTTGAAAGTGGATTTTCCAGTTCCTGCTGTATCGCGCGCTTCAATGGACGAGCACCATATACCGGATCGTATCCAGCCTCGGCCAACTTGCGTAATGCCGCATCAGAAATCGTTAAACCAATATCCATCTTGGCTAAACGTTTTTCCAAGATACCTAACTGTATTCGCGCAATCGAGCCAATGTGTTTGTCATCCAGCGCATGGAAAACAATTAATTCATCAACCCGATTTATAAACTCGGGACGGAAATGTCCCCGCACTTCAGCCAAGACAGCTAATTTAATTAATGCCGGATCGCTGCCTTCCATCGACTGAATTTTGTGTGAACCCAGATTCGATGTCATCACAATCACCGTATTTTTAAAATCAACCGTGCGACCCTGCCCATCAGTCATACGGCCGTCATCGAGCACCTGTAACAGCACGTTGAAAACATCGGGATGGGCTTTTTCAATTTCATCTAACAGAATCACGCTATAGGGCTTACGGCGCACCGCTTCGGTCAGATAACCACCCTCTTCGTAACCCACATAACCTGGAGGAGCGCCAATCAGGCGCGCTACTGAATGCTTCTCCATGAATTCACTCATGTCGATACGAATTAGCGCATCTTCACTATCAAACATGAATGCAGCGAGGGCTTTGGTCAGCTCAGTCTTACCGACACCGGTGGGTCCAAGAAACATGAACGAACCATAGGGACGATTCGGATCGGATAAACCCGCGCGCGAACGGCGAATAGCATCGGAGACTGCGCTAATTGCTTCATCTTGACCGACGACGCGCTTGTGTAAATCATCTTCCATATGCAATAGTTTTTCACGCTCACCTTGCATCATCTTAGAGACTGGAATTCCGGTCGCGCGTGACACTACTTCAGCAATTTCTTCAGCACCGACTTGCGTACGTAATAAGCGTGGTTTACCTGACGGCGCTTCACCTACGTCAGCTTGTTTTAAACGAGCCTCAAGCTCTGGCATACGGCCATACTGAAGCTCAGACATTTTTTGCCAGTCGCCCTTGCGTCTCGCCTCCTCCATCTGGAGGCGAACTTTTTCAATCTCTTCTTTGATCGTTTGGCTGCCTTGCACAGCGGATTTTTCAGTTTTCCACACTTCTTCAAGGTCGGCGTAATCGCGCTCAAGTTTAGTAATCTCTTCTTCGAGCAAACCAAGGCGCTTCTGAGAGGCTTCATCTTTTTCTTTTTTAACCGCTTCTCGCTCAATCTTTAATTGAATTACACGACGATCGAGCTTGTCCATCACTTCTGGTTTGGAATCAATCTCAATTTTTATTTTTGCGGCAGCTTCATCAATCAAATCAATCGCTTTATCGGGTAAAAATCGATCCGTAATGTAGCGATGCGAAAGCTCGGCGGCTGCCACAATCGCTGGATCCGTAATATCAACGCCATGATGGACTTCGTATTTTTCTTGCAGTCCACGCAAAATAGCAATGGTGGCTTCTACGCTAGGCTCATCGACGATAATTTTTTGAAAGCGCCGCTCAAGTGCGGCATCTTTTTCTATGTATTTACGATACTCATCTAAAGTGGTCGCACCAACGCAATGCAACTCGCCACGCGCAAGTGCTGGCTTTAACATATTGCCCGCATCCATGGCACCTTCTGCTTTACCCGCACCCACCATGGTGTGAATTTCATCGATGAATAAAATCGTTTGACCTTGGTCTTGCGATAATTCTTTGAGTACTGTTTTCAAACGTTCCTCGAATTCACCACGATATTTAGCGCCCGCCAGCAATGAAGCCATGTCGAGCGAAAGCACGCGTTTATTCCTCAGGCTATCGGGTACCTCACCATTCACAATTCGTTGGGCTAGTCCCTCTACGATGGCGGTTTTACCTACGCCGGGCTCACCAATTAATACGGGATTATTTTTGCTACGACGCTGCAGTACTTGTATCGCACGACGAATCTCATCATCACGACCAATCACGGGATCTAACTTACCCTGACGAGCGCGCTCGGTCAGATCCATGGTGTATTTTTTTAAAGCCTCACGCTGACCTTCGGATTCTTGAGAATCGACATGCGCACCACCGCGCAGCGATTGAATCGCTGCTTCCATGGATTTGCGAGTGAGTCCATTTTCACGGGCTACGCGACCCGCATCCGATTTATCGTCGGCCAAAGCAATCAATACCATTTCACTGGCGATAAATTGATCGCTGTGCTTTTGCGCTTCTTTATCCGCAAGGTTTAGTAAGGAGGCTAGTTCACGACCGATCTGCACTTCACCACCCGTACCGCTGACTTTAGGTAAGCGATCCATGCCAGACTTAAGCCCACTAGCTAATCCCGGCACGTTAACGCCAGCGCGCTGTAGCAATGAGCTCGATGCTCCATCATCCTGATTCAACAGGGCTGTTAACAAATGAACGGGATCGATGTATTGGTTGTCGTTGCCTACGGCAAGGCTCTGGGCATCGGCCAGCGCTTGCTGCAACTTGGTAGTGAGTTTATCGAGACGCATAAATGGGACTCCAGTAAAAGCTAACGTAGAGTCATTATTGGGTCCGACGGACAGAAATCAAGGCTAAAGGGGCAATAGCCCACTAAATCAATCCAACTCCTCCACAAAACGCAAAAAAGCAGGCACTTTAATGAACGTTTTGCTTAGCTGGTATGCCCAATTATTAGCCGACCAGCCAGCGCCAGGTGGCCAAGCCAGCGATACAACACGCCACCGATCCCAGCAGATGGGTGCCGGTATGCAGTAATGCCCAGCCGTAGGTGCCACGCTGTAGCAGCATCATGGATTCAGCTGAGAAGGTGGAGAACGTGGTCAAGCCACCCAGAAAGCCGGTGACAACGAGTAAACGCCACTCAGGTGAGAGATTGGGAAAATCCTGAAAAATACCGACCGCAATGCCAATCAAATAGCCGCCACCCAGATTGGCTAGCAAGGTACCCAAGGGCAGGCTTTCAATACGCGCATTGAGCCAGAGGGATAAGCCCCAACGTGACCAAGCGCCAACCGCAGCGCCGAGTGCGACGGCTAAAAAACTTAGTGCGCTTTGGCCCATTTTTTCATCGCCTCATCATCAGAAACTCGCGCATCCACCCAACGCGCACCAGTGGGGGTTTGTTCTTTTTTCCAGAAAGGGGCAAGTGTCTTGAGGTAATCGATGATGAATTCGCAGGCAAGAAATGCCTCACCACGATGAGCCGAGGTAACAGCCACAAGAACAATTTGCTCCAATGGCTTAAGTGGTCCGACGCGATGAATAACGAGCGCATCAAAAATATCCCAACGCGATTTGGCCTGGTTAACAATGTCCTCCAGTGCTTTTTCAGTCATGCCGGGGTAATGCTCAAGCTCCATCTCTGCGACGTGCTCTCCTTCGTTCAAATCGCGTACCGTACCAACAAAAGTCACCACTGCTCCGACCTTGGGTGTATCAGCACGTAACTGGGCGATTTCTGTCGTCAGATCAAAATCGTGTGTTTGCACGCGAACGGGCATATATGTTCCTTTAACCGCCTGTCACTGGCGGGAAGAATGCCAGTTCACATCCATCAGATATCAAGGTCGAGGTATCTGCCATTTCTTGATTACAGGCGATACGCACAGCACGCCCTTCTGCCAGCGCATCCGCCCACACACCACCGCGCTGGCAAAGAAATTCTCTCACCTGCCCAGCGGTTTTAAGATCGCTAGTCAAAACTAGCGTCTCCTGACTAGTACCAACTGCCTCACGCAAGCTGGCAAAAAATTTGAGATTGATCTGCATAATCAGAAACTTAATTCAGTAAACGGGATGAAGTTTACGACATCTCCCACAGCGATCGCTTGCCCCGGTGGATTATCGACCAGCCCATCACCCCATACGGTGGAGGTCAACACGCCTGAACTCTGATTAGGGAAAAGATCGAGACCACCACCATTATTTACACGCACGCGTAAATATTCGTTCCGACGATCAGGCTTCTTCCAAACAAAATCGGCACGCATGGGATACGACTTGGGAGGCACGACTTTCGCGCCCTGCAAGGCAAGGATGAAGGGCCGAACAAACAGTAAAAAAGTAACTAAGCTAGAAACGGGATTGCCGGGCAAGCCCACGAAGAAAGCATTGGCTGAGTCATTCTCACGGCGCACTTCACCAAACGCGAGTGGCTTACCGGGTTTGATCGCAATCTGCCAAAGATTGAGACGACCTTCGGCTTCCACCGCAGGCTTAATGTGATCCTCTTCACCCACCGAAACACCACCTGAAGTCACAATTAAATCATGTCCCTCACTTGCCTGACGTAGCGCCTGACGAGTCGCCGCTAGGGTATCGGGCACATTCCCGAGATCGGTCACTTCACATCCTAATTGCTGGAGTAAGCCGCGCAGCATAAAACGATTCGAGTTATAAATCGCACCCGGTTTAAGCGCTTCGCCCGGCATAGTTAATTCGTCGCCGGTAAAAAATACAGCAACGCGTAATTTGCGAAATACCGACACACTCGCTAAACCAACCGATGCGGCAAGACCAATTTCTTGGGCTCGCAAACGCGTACCCGACTCAAGAATAATGCTGCCCGCTTGTATATCTTCACCGGCTCTTCGTACCCATTCACCTGAAGCGGGCGTGTGATTAACAGTCACCGAACCGGTGGCTTCATCAAACTGACACTGCTCCTGCATCACTACCGCATCCGCGCCTTCAGGAATTAATGCTCCGGTAAAAATTCTCGCCACTGTTCCCGCCTCCAGAGGCTGGCCCACATGTCCGGCTGGTATGCGCTGAGAAACGCGCAGTCGTGCGCTACCACTAACGCACTCATTGGCCCGGACCGCATACCCATCCATCTGAGTATTGTCCATCGTAGGAACGTTTAACTGCGACTTCAAATGCTCGGCCAATACACGGCCTGTTGCATCGATGGTCGCAATGGTTTCAACATCGATCAATGGCTTGGCAGCACTTAATAGTGAGGTTAGCGCCTCTTGGGTGTTCAGCATGGGCGGTTTTGTGTTCATGTTATTGCCAGTTTCTGTCTCAGTGCGCGGGGAATGGTGGCGTCGACTTACAAACCCGTTCGGGTGGCAACATAACGCTTAATTTCTGCAGCATCAGCTGCCATCACATCAAAGCGTTGCGGCAGTGATTCGATATTCTCAAAGCCAGCAGGACGCTCCGCATCACGGCCCAATGCTTCTCGAATAGTTTCATTAAATTTGGCAGGTAGCGCTGTTTCAAGCACGATCATGGGTACACCTTGTTCGATGTGCTCACGAGCGACTTTAATACCATCAGCGGTATGAGTATCAACGACCAATTGATAACGGGCTGCGGCGTCTTGAATTGTTTTTATACGATCGGTATGCGTTGATTTTCCAGACAAAAAACCAAACTGTTCAATACCAACAAATTCATTGCCATCGCTACCGGGTTTACCGGAGAGATCAAACCCACCTTCTCGTTCTACTTTATGAAAAAGCTGGCGCACGCGATCCGTATCACCTTTGAGTAAATCGTAGATGAATCGCTCAAAATTCGAGGCCTTACTAATGTCCATACTAGGACTACTGGTGTGCAAGGTCTCGGAAGACTTACGTACGCGATAAATACCGGTTTGGAAAAACTCATGCAGCACATCGTTTTCATTCGTCGCAACGATCAATTTTTTGATCGGTAAACCCATCATTCGCGCAATGTGACCAGCGCAAATATTCCCGAAATTTCCAGATGGAACGGTGAATGACACCTGCTGATCATTGGACGTTGTAGCCGATAAATAACCACGGAAATAGTAAATAACTTGAGCTACTACACGCGCCCAGTTAATTGAATTGACCGTACCTATTTTTTGACGCTCTTTAAATTCCAAATCATTCGATACGGCCTTTACCATATCCTGGCAATCATCAAACACACCCTCTACTGCAACGTTGAAAATATTCGGATCCTGCAGACTAAACATCTGAGCAGTCTGGAACCCGCTCATTTTACGATGAGGTGAGAGCATGAATACTCTAATTCCATGCTTTCCGCGCATCGCGTACTCGGCAGCACTTCCGGTGTCACCCGAGGTAGCGCCCAAAATATTTAGCTCGGCACCTTGCTTTTGTAGGGTGTATTCAAACAAGTTTCCCAACAATTGCATCGCCATATCTTTGAAGGCCAAGGTTGGGCCATTGGATAAGCTCTGCAAAATAAGCTGCTGACCATTAGTTTGTTCCAAGGTCCGCAATGGAGTTATACGGCTTGCGTCTTCGCCAGCACGACAATTACGGTAGACCTGAGCTGTATAAGTCTTCGTTACCAGCTGCTTAAGGTCGGCGTCGGGAATGTCCGTCGCAAATTTGTGCAATACCTGAAAAGCCAGCTCGGCGTAGCTCAAAGAGCGCCAGGCGTCCAGCTCAGCGCCACTGACGTGGGGATAGGTCAAAGGAAGGTACAGACCGCCATCCGGTGCTAAACCACCCAGCAGAATCTCTGAAAAAGAAGGTCTGGCCGTATGGCCGCGAGTCGAAATGTAGTGCATGTCGAAAGAGTTTCAGCAATGAAATAAACGCCATTATAAGAGGCGCCTAGCGTTTCGTGCCGAGAACAACCATTTGGCATTCCCAAATAGCGAAAAGCAAGCACAACCCAATTCTTATTCCATCAAATCTAGGTATCCACAACTGTCCATTCCAGCCGGATAGCGTAAGCGCGGCAATTCTTAAGCGCAACCAACTAGTTTAAGCAAAGAACCATCAGCAAATTCAAACAGTCGTCTTGATCTACTGCAACCCTAGGCCATGGGAAACAGCACTTTTTTCTCATCAAATAAGGACACATGAGTTTTACGAATGCCAACTGACTAATTTGGCATTTCAATTTTTATGGTACCAAACTCGAACTAATCTGCGTTTGTCAATCCCACGAATTAGGTAGTTTCTGAAGTTTTTTGATCTGAGTTCGAATTTTTTCTTTCCTTAAAAAAAGATTAGATTTGCCTCAACAGAAAATAGATGGTTCTTGGGTTTCAAAGGTCATAGTCCGCGATAGGAGCAGTTCCATGAGCGCGAATCCCGTTTTTAGTACAGAAGCCTACCTAGAAGACCCTTTAAGTACCGAAGAGCTCGACGATATTTTAGAAGAAGAAGTCAGTATCCATTTCGGTGATATGCCAGACGAGGAATTTGACGAGCAAAAGTCTGAAGAGTCGATCGATTTGACCATAACAAAGAAAACTACAAGATCGATCTATGCAGATGAAAGTGATACCCCACCATCCGAACGAGACCAGGAAATTTTATTCAAAGAATTAATGAAGGAGCATCAAAAGCGTCTGTATAGATTCGTCATTCGCTATATCGATCAAGCTGAAGACGCCGCCGATATTACTCAGCAGGCATTCGCAGAAGCAGCCCGAACAATTCACTGTTTTCGGGGGGATTCCAAGCTATCCACTTGGCTTTACGGTATAGCGATGAATATGGTGAGGAACTATATAAGAAAAATGATTGAACAAGACTTGTATGAGCTTCCCGTTCTCTCTTACCAAGAATTAACTCAAGATATCAATATACAACCACTTGCACGAGTGGAATTAGGTTGAATGCTATGACTTTACTCGTTAAATTCGCGGAACGCTTATTCACTGTCTTGGTCAATTTCAAGCAGCGACTCCATGGCGGTGTCTATGTCGGGGAACGAATCTATCAGTTTAAAAAATCCCGCCACTTCCAAGGCCGTTTCGACTTGTTCCAGCATTCCCGTAACAACGACGTCACCATCAAGGGTTCGTACTTCATTCACCAAATGAAGAACAACCCGCAGACCATCACTGGATATTTGATTAATCAGAGCGAAATCAAACACTATTTGGCGAAAACCTTCGTCGAGTTCATTCGTCAGCAATTCTTCCAGCTCGCTGGACATGGCCTTATTCAAGCTGCCTTCAGGACGAATTATCAAAATCGGGCCACGAATTTCAGTTTGTATAGACATAGGTATTTTTCTTAGATCGATTCAGAGATGACGTGACTAATATTATCAAATAATTACTAAAAACCACAATGAAACTCGAACCCAGTCTTGAAACCTTACAAGCGCGAATAGAATTGCGCGTTCTCTTTGGACCGCAGGCAGGAAGTCGACTTCAAGTTACTCCCGGGAACTACGAGCTTGGTGAAGGGGATGAATGCGAAGTCATACTTAGCGGCCCAAAAATGTTGGGCCGACATGCGAAATTGAGTTTTGATGGTGAGCAACTAACCATTACTCCCTTGGACGGCAAGGTATGCGATGCGCAAGGTAACGAAGTTACAGAAAGCTTCCCACTGGGATTGGGTATGCCAGTGGAAATGGGTGGTATTTGGATATCCGTTGATGATGTGGATGCGGAATGGCCAGATCCCACCGACGTTGTCTCTATCATGCCTCCAACGGCAGCACCGGCTGCTGCAACTACCATTGCTGAAGATAGTAGCGGCATAAAAAGTGAAAATGCTGACGAGACACCGCGCCGTCGAGCCAAAGCCGCACTAATCACATCGATCACCGCACTCACGGTAATGGGTATCGCCGGAATTACGCTTGCGGCATGGCTCGTCAACCATCCTAGCGAGCAAGCTAAGACATTGGACGTCGCTCCCAAAGTGGCGTTACCAGACCCACCTAATCTTCACAAAGTCCGTCAAATTCTTGGCACAACAGCTGCAGGGTCATCGGTTGAAGTGATCATCACTCGCGATCGTCGATTATTGATTACAGGTTTTGTACCCGATCAAGCGAGCAAAACTGCACTGACAACCGTTCTAGAAACCTTAACCCCACCACCGCAGATTGAATTGCAAGTCGATGCTGATTTATCTGCAGCCGCCGCTACTCTACTTGCCGAAAGAATTGATCCCACTAGCGCCAAGCTAAAAGTTGAAAGTGTCAGCGGTGGTGTACTCACTATTGAGGGTGCTGTTTTAACGCAACGAGCGCGCGATGCTGTTATGGATATGTTGCAGACTACTTTACCAGGTCTCAAGCGCGTGAATGCATCCATAGTGATGGCGGAAGATCTCCCTCAGCTATTACAAGATCAGCTAGCGGCATCAGGCCTTTTGAAAAAAATACAAATCATCGATAGGCAACCTGAATTTATTCTTCGCGGCGCGCTAACTGACGATGATATGCGACGCTGGGAGAACTTAATTGTTAATTTCACTGACCGCTATGGAAAGCTTTTGCCTGTTAAAGCTGTTTTCAAACTTGCGACGAGAAAACCGCCCGTCAATGTACAAGCGATTGTAGGAGGTACTACTCCGTTTGTTATTACGGAGAATGGCGATCGCATAACTCGGGGCGGCGATGTCAATGGCAACACGCTAATGATAGTAAAAGACACCGAAATAATTTTTGAAGGCAGTGAGCGATTTAGGATATCCCGATGATAAATCACGAAAAAATATTTATCACACAACTGCAAGAAGCCTTGCATAACGATACTACCGGACAGCTAGAAAATGAAGTTAATCAACGCTTAAAGGATATTTTTCAACGATTAGAAAAAAATCAGCAGCAACTTCATTCAATAGAAGTACATAACGATATTAAAGCAGCACAACAAGCGGTTGCAAGCGCACAGCGATTCATGCAGCTATTTACAGGTAGAAAATAATTTAAAGGGAAAGTACCATGCCAATTACAAAAACCACGCTAGACCAGCTTAATACCTATATAACCGCTACTGATGGCGCATTAGACAAAGGTGAGAGAGACGTTATCGCACAGATTAATTTACTTAACGGCGGCGGCGAAATCACCCAAGTCGACCTTGTTAAGCTGCAGTGGAGCATCTCGCGATATAGCATCACGGCATCCGTATTCGGGAACGTGATGAAGGAATTTGCCGACTCGCTCAAGCAAGGTGCAAATCGACTCAGCTAATGCTGAACAGTACGTACTAGTAGAAGCAGTGCGAGCTAATCTAAAAAAATTAGCTCAGCTCTTCCAGACGTATGCGCGTGACTTTGGCAACCACGGTTGATAAAGCCTCGATCGCTGCGATGGCTCGATCAACATGCTTTTCTTGGGTTTGATGTGTGAGGATGATGATGTCAGTCTGAGTCTCCCCATCGGCGGGCTCTTTCTGCAGCATGGCATCGATAGAAATGGCACCGTCAGCAAGAATACGTGTGATGTCAGCCATTACACCGAGCTTATCGGCGACGCAGATTCGTAGGTAGTAGCTGGTCGTGATCTCCGACATGGGGAGTATCGGTGTATCCGACATTTCATTCGGCTGAAACGCCAGATATGGCACGCGATGCTCTGGATCAGCCGTAGCTAAACGAGTGATATCCACTAAATCAGCAATTACTGCAGAGGCAGTGGGTTCAGCACCCGCGCCCTTGCCGTAATAAAGCGTGGCACCAACGGCATCACCCTGCACTAACACAGCGTTCATTGCACCTTCGACGTTGGCAATCAAACGATTGGTAGGTATCAGTGTAGGATGAACGCGCAACTCAATGCCATTGGCTACACGTTTGGTAATGCCCAATAATTTAATGCGGTAGCCAAGTTTTTCTGCATAACGAATATCCGACGCCTGCAAATTGGTAATACCCTCTACGTGGGCTTTATCAAATTGCACTGGAATACCAAAGGCAATCGCTGACATGATGGTTGCCTTGTGCGCGGCATCGACTCCCTCAATATCAAACGTAGGATCGGCCTCGGCATAACCTAAACGTTGTGCTTCTTTGAGCACAACATCAAAATCTAATCCCTTATCGCGCATCTCAGACAAGATGAAATTAGTAGTGCCGTTAATGATGCCAGCTATCCATTGAATGCGATTAGCCGTTAAGCCTTCACGCAGTGCTTTAATAATGGGGATGCCACCAGCGACAGCGGCTTCAAAGGCCACCATCACACCGCGCTCTTGCGCTGCACGGAAAATTTCAGTGCCGTGCGTTGCCAACAATGCTTTATTTGCGGTCACTACATGCTTGCCATTAGCGATGGCTTTCATCACTAGCTCGCGCGCTATGCCATAGCCACCGATCAATTCAATGACGATATCGATATCGGGATTATCAACAACTTGATGAGCATCCTTAACCACAACCACATTGCTACCGACAATCGCCTTGGCGCGCTCGGTATCTAAATCAGCGACCATAGCAATTTCTATTTCGCGCCCTGCCCGTCGGCGGATTTCTTCTTGATTGCGTTTGAGTACAGTAAAAGTACCTGCACCTACGGTACCTATGCCAAGTAAGCCTACTTTGATTGGTTTCATTGTTTACTAAGCGACGCTAATGTTAGTGACGAATTTCAGGCGTGGGCGTGATGACGACGATAGCCATCAAGGAAATGAGCAATGCGACCAATGGCCACAGAAAGATCATCCACGTTAGGCAGGAACACCACGCGGAAATGATCGGGGGTAGGACAATTAAATCCTGTACCCTGCACAATCAGTACGCGTTCTTCTGCCAAGAGATCATAAGCAAATTGCTGATCATCTTTGATCGGATACATTTTTGGATCTAGTCGCGGAAACATGTACAACGCTGATTTTGGTTTGACACACGTCACACCAGGAATATCCGTCAACAATTTATGCGCCATATCACGCTGCTTGAGCAAGCGGCCACCTGGCCCCACTAAATCATTAATGCTCTGGTAGCCACCCAGAGCTGTTTGAATCGCATACTGGCCTGGCACATTGGCACACAATCGCATCGAGGCCAACATATTCAAACCTTCGATGTAATCCTTGGCATGTTTCTTTTCTCCTGAAACTACCATCCAACCAGCACGATAACCGCAAGAACGATAATTTTTCGAGAGACCATTGAAGGTAATAAACAGAACATCATCTGCCAGTGAAGCCAGCGATGTATGTGTTTCGCCTTCATACAGCACTTTGTCGTAAATTTCATCTGCAAAAATGATCAGTTGATGTTGACGCGCTAACTCAACTAACTCTTGCAATAACTCGATCGGATATAAAGCACCGGTTGGGTTATTCGGATTGATGACGACGATGGCACGGGTATTCGAGTTGATTTTCTTTTTGATGTCATCGATATCGGGATACCAGTCGGCTTGTTCATCACACATGTAATGAATAGGCTTGCCGCCTGATAGACTCACTGCCGCTGTCCACAAAGGATAATCCGGCGCAGGAACTAAGACCTCATCACCTGTATTGAGCAACGCATTCATGCCCATGACGATTAATTCGGACGCGCCATTGCCAAGATAAATATCATCAATCGTTACACCAGTGATTTTCTTTTCTTGGGTGTACTGCATGATCGCCTTGCGAGGGGCGAACAAACCTTTGGAATCGGTATAACCTGCGGCATTGCCCATATTTCGAATCATGTCGCGCACAATTTCGTCGGGCGCATCAAAACCAAATGGCGCGAGGTTGCCAATATTCAGCTTGATGATTTTTTGGCCCTCTTCTTCCATTTGCCGTGCTTTCTCGAGCACAGGTCCACGGATGTCATAACAAACATCGGCTAGTTTTTTGGATTTTTGGATTGGTTTCACAGCTGTCGTTCGCCCTGGTTAGCTCGTGCACTCAGTGGGTGTTGCACCGCGATAAAACAAGCATTTTGCCCCAAATTGGCGTGCTTTACCAATACGAAACCCCTTAGCTGGGCTGATCGCGATAAAATCGTATTCACTATGAAGTTGCATTCCACCCAGACCCAACAATATCAAACCGTAACCGGCTACGAGGACGACTGGATAGAGATTAATGCCCAGCGCTTTGCTCATAGTTTGGTCGTTTTGCCCGAATCGGCTCCGCAGCCTTGGCAAGTTAGGGCCTTCGAGGATTTGCAGCCTTCGGATTTCGAGCTTTTGGGAAGTATGAAGCCCGATCTTGTCATTTTGGGTACAGGTCAACGGCAGCGGTTTGTCTCCGCGCGGCTAACAGCCCAGTTGCTGGCACAAAGGGTGGGCGTTGAATGCATGGATAATCAAGCAGCATGCCGAACTTATAATATTTTGATGGCTGAGGGAAGAAAAGTGGCGCTGGCGGTCATTCTTCCTGGTCAGCCCACATAGCAGTCCCACTAGGAGAAAGAGTTGAGTGAACGTCCGTCCATCCTGAATATGACCGTCCCGGATTTTTCCGCCGAAATCACGGGCACGATCCCATTTCAGTTATCCCAGCATCGCGGCAAGAATTTGGTTCTGTACTTTTATCCCAAAGATAATACGCCGGGCTGCACCACCGAAAGCCTACAATTTCGCGACCTCTATCCCAAATTTCAAAAGGCTGGCACCGAGATTATCGGCATCAGCCGAGACAGTATCCGCTCCCACGATGGTTTTAAATCCAAACTTGATTTACCGTTTGAATTAATTTCTGATTCCGACGAAGCGGTGTGCACCATGTTTGATGTCATCGTCATGAAATCTATGTACGGTAAAAAAGTACGTGGCATTGAGCGTTCAACATTTGTTATTGACGCTGCCGGTAAAATAGTGAAAGAATGGCGTGGAGTAAAAGTTCCTGGCCATGTTGATGACGTTCTGGAATTTGTTCAAAGTTTGGGTTAACACAAGATAACCAATTGAATCTCAAAGATTATTCGCGTTCAAGGCTGTTTAAGAAAAAGGATGACGTCCTTTTGCTTAAACAGCCTTTTCTGTTTTATTCCCTGCAGTTCGTTCGTTTTCGACGTTCCTTTCCCTTTAATTTAAGTTTGAGGTCCTGATGCCCCTGCCTAAAATGCCAAACAAACCCGCAGCACTGCTCTCCCCGGTTGATTATCCCAAGGCAGAAAAAGGCAAATCCGTTAAACCAGCAATCGCGCTGGTGACTACAGCACCGACGGTGCCGGTCACCCCACCTCAAGCTCGCACGAAATCTGAAGCACCGGTTCAAGACAGTTCACCGGCACGTCGGTCACGCAGCGAAACGAATACCAAGTCACACACCAGTCGCACGCCAGGTAAGCGCGGCGTGACTAAGTTGTTTGTGCTCGACACCAACGTATTAATGCACGACCCAACGTCGCTGTTTCGTTTTGCTGAGCATGACATTTATCTTCCAATGATCACACTGGAAGAGCTCGATAATCATAAAAAAGGCATGTCCGAAGTTGCGCGTAATGCGCGCCAGGTGTCGCGTTCATTGGATGCGTTAGTCGCCGATATTTCTGAAGATACGATTGATTCAGGTATTGCACTGAATAAGTTAGGAAATAAAGACGCGGCCGGACGATTGTTTTTTCAAACGCGACTAGGTCGCTGGACACTTCCTGAAGGTCTGCCTGAAGGTAAAGCCGACAATCAAATTCTGGGAGTCGTTCGCGCGCTGCAAGAGCAACAACCTGAGCGCCCCGTGGTGTTGGTGTCTAAAGACATCAACATGCGCATCAAAGCTCGCGCTTTGGGTCTGCCTGCAGAAGAATATTTCAATGACCATGTATTAGAAGATACCGATCTGCTGTATTCGGGCATTTTGCCTCTGACAGACGATTTCTGGAATCGTCACGGAAAAGGCATGGAATCCTGGCAGGAATCGCGACAAGGCTATAGCAGCACCTTCTATCGCGTTACAGGTCCACAAGTTCCCGCCATGTTGGTCAATCAATTTGTCTACATGGAGCCGCGGAATGGCGAACCTTCATTCTATGGACAGGTAACACAAATCAATGGCAAAACAGCGGTGCTGCGAACGCTGCGTGATTACGGTCATAACAAAAATAATGTCTGGGGTATTACCGCGCGCAATCGTGAACAAAATTTTGCGCTCAATCTATTGATGGATCCCGACTGTGATTTCGTCACCTTGCTTGGTCAGGCCGGAACAGGAAAAACTTTATTAGCGCTAGCTGCAGGTTTGGCTCAAGTGCTGGAATCTAAGACATACAATGAAATTATCGTCACGCGCGTGACTGTACCTGTCGGTGAAGATATTGGATTTTTACCCGGTACAGAAGAAGAAAAAATGTCACCGTGGATGGGTGCCTTTGATGACAACTTAGAAGTGTTGAACAAATCGGATTCGGATGCAGGTGAATGGGGGCGTGCAGCGACACAAGAATTAATACGTTCGCGCATCAAGATCAAATCGCTAAACTTTATGCGTGGCCGCACCTTCGTCAACAAATACCTCATCATCGACGAAGCACAAAATCTCACACCTAAACAGATGAAAACACTGGTAACGCGTGCTGGCCCGGGTACAAAAATCGTCTGCCTTGGCAACATCGCCCAGATCGACACCCCTTACCTGACCGAAGGATCAAGTGGCCTGACGTATGTTGTGGATAGATTCAAAGGCTGGGGTCACAGCGGACACATCACACTAGCACGCGGTGAACGTTCGCGACTGGCGGATCACGCCAGTGATGTGCTCTAGCTAATACAAAACGAAACTAAGCTAGAGCGTGTGAAGGGTAAGTAGTAATAAAGCGATGATTACAAAAACTGCTTACCTACCCACCAAGCAATCGCTGCCATAAAAGCAGATGCGGGTATGGTGAAAATCCATGCCCATATAATATTCCCTGCAATACCCCAGCGCACTGCCGAAAGTTTGCGAGAAGATCCAACGCCGACGATAGCGCCAGTAATGGTGTGCGTGGTCGACACGGGAATACCTAGGGACGTTGCCAAAAACAAGGTAATTGCTCCACCCGTCTCAGCACAGAAACCACCCACAGGCTTTAGCTTAGTAATTTTTTGCCCCATCGTTTTCACGATACGCCAGCCACCAAACAAGGTACCCATACCAATGGCTAGATAGCAGCTCACGATGACCCATGTGGGTAATGGATCACTGGCAGCCGCAGCGCCGGACGCAATCAACAACATCCAGATAATGCCCATGGTTTTTTGTGCATCGTTTCCACCGTGACCCAAACTGTACATAGAAGCGGATATCAGTTGCATTCGTCTAAACCACTTATCGACGTGTTGTGGCGTGCTACCCACAAACACCCAAGCGACAATCAACATCATCAATGCCCCGAAAAAAAACCCTAATAACGGTGACAAGACTATAAAGGCAATGATCTTGATAAGGCCGGCCGAGATAAGCGCATCCGTACCCGACTTTGCGACGGCGGCACCCACCAAGCCTCCAATTAGTGCATGCGACGACGATGAAGGTATCCCATAAAACCAGGTAATAAAATTCCACGCGATAGCGCCAACTAGTGCACCAAACACCACGTAGTGATCAACTACCATGGGTTCAATAGTCCCTTTACCGACCGTGGTCGCCACGTTAAGTTGAAATACGGCTATCGCGAAAACATTAAAAAATGCTGCCATCATCACAGCTTGAGAGGGCTTTAACACCCCAGTCGATACAACGGTAGCAATCGAATTCGCAGCATCATGAAAGCCATTCATGAAATCGAATAGCAAGGCCAGAATAATCAAAAAACCAAGTACGTAAATACTAATGTTCAACGTTTGCATGCGTCAGTATCGCTGAGTGTTTAATAGTGATTTAGGCATTTTCAACAATAATGCCTTCAATGATATTAGCAACATCTTCGCAACGATCGGTTACCGTTTCTAAAATTTCGTAAATTGCCTTCAGCTTGATCAAATTGCGGACATCGCCTTCTTCGCGAAAAAGTTTAGACATCGCAGCGCGCATGACGTGGTCTGCATCTGATTCTAAACGGTCAATTTCAGCACAGATAGCTAACATGTCGCGCGCATTATCCATGTTGTGTAACAGCGAAACGCAAGTCAGTACTTTTTCACAACATGACTGACACAGTTCAGCTAAACGCTTAGCCTCAGGTGTAATGGCTTTGATGTCATAGAGTGAAATAGTCTGTGCGACATCTTCCATCAGATCAATGATGTCATCCATGCGATTTATTAGCTGGTGAATATCTTCACGATTAAGTGGTGTGATGAACGTCGCGTGTAGCAATTCAAGCGCTGCATGAGTGACTTTGTCGGCTTGCTTCTCTATGGTTTCAATTGCATGCACACGATGCTCGAGGTCATCAAAGTTAGTCATTAAAGAAACAAGCTCTTTACTACCTTTTACACATAGCTCACCATGCTGAATGAAAAATTCAAAGAACTTGCCCTCAGTGGGCATTAGACGTCCAAACATATAGGCTCCTACGTTTTGGAAATATTTTATGTAGAAATTATTCTGAGCCATACACAGGTGCGCTGCCCGTGTAGTTTTCAAATTTTGTGAATTGGCCTAAAAAGGTCATGCGAACACTGCCGATAGGACCATTACGCTGCTTACCAATAATGATCTCAGCCATACCTTTTTCAGGCGAGTCTGGGTTGTACACTTCATCGCGATAAATAAAGAGAATTAAGTCGGCGTCTTGCTCAATCGCGCCCGACTCTC
>JACCDL010167459.1_pt1 | contig 34383 bp, 24 predicted proteins | sample 7441931 | NCBI WGS metagenome assembly JACCDL01 (sample SAMN15323437, study PRJNA562643) | freshwater metagenome | isolation source: river surface water | place: USA:Blue River Watershed | collected 2017-08-16 | reverse complement strand
CTGCTTTTATCGGTGGATTGGATCCTCGGGCGCGCCCGATCGGTGACTAATGTGCTCAGCGATATGACGCTTTCCATTGCGATTGAGGGGCGTTCGGAGCGGTAAAAAATCCAGTCGTCCGCTTCCTTCTTTTTGGGGTAAGAGCCTCCGTAGGGAAAAGGGGGATCAAGCCATGCGAAGATCATGGGTTGTCGGAAGCTGGGTGGTTGCTGCGTGGGTTTTCGGGAGCGGGGCTAATCCAGGGATCGCTTCGGCTTCTTTGCTGAGTTGGGATCGCTCGTCCCCGACGTTTCAAGTCATGGTTCGCGCGGCACGCAGCGCCCTTCAAGAAGCAAAGAAGGACGCGAAGGCGAAAAAGCCAAAGTCGCCGGAGCCCGAGAATGACGAATCCATTGGCCGGAACGAACACGCGCGCCTTTTGAAGGCGGGATTAAAGCTCAGCCAAGACCCTGAGAAGCTCTCGCGCGTCGAAAAGATTGGCCGATCGCTCGAAGCGGCAATCCGAACGCTCGATCTAGAGCCTCTCTACGGAAAGCGCTCGACTGAAGGGTTTCCGTTTCGTTTCTTCGTTGTAGAAGATGAGTCAATCAACGCTTTTGCCCTTCCGGGTGGCTACATTTACGTCCATACGGGGCTCCTCAGCTTTGTCCGTTCCGACGGAGAGCTTGCGGGTGTCATGGGCCATGAGCTCATTCACTCCTGGCATCGACACGGCTTTGTGTTGAATGCTCAGGTCGAACGAATTGCTTCGGTTTCACAGTGGGGAACTCTCGGAGCCATGCTGGGCTCAGCACTGGCAGGACTTCCGCTCGATGTGGCCCTGGCTGCTTATTACGGCGGGCCACTTTTGGGACAAGCCAAGATCAGCGAGCTGAGCCAGCGAGCCGAGAACGACGCCGATCACGGATCGGTCCCGCTTTTGAAAGCTGCGGGAATCGATCCAGTGGGCACGCTGACGATGCTGGAAAAGTTGGCAATGGAGGCGAGTCGGCGGGGCTTCCCAGAGTACGGGGTTTATCAGTCCCACCCAGATGAAAGAGATCGCGTCTTGCGTGTGCAAAGTCAGCTGGTGAAGCTGGGCTTTCCCATCCGGAGGCGCTCGACGAACGGCCTTCTTCCGGTGGACGTTTTGGCGCGGCTTGAAAAAGGATGCTTAGAACTTCAGGTGTCGGGGCATCCCATCCTTTGTAGCGATCCGGGTCGAGTTGCGCGCTTCGCCGAGGGATTGGATGTCGCCATGGATTTGGCGCTCGCTATTGCACTCGTCAGGGTCGAAGGCTCTGTTCTGTTGATCGACGCGGGAGAAAAGCTGCCGCTCGGACTTGAGCTTGAGAGTTCTGAGATCGCACTCCAGGCGCGCGATGCTCTGAGAAGAGTTCTCTGGCGTGCGGAGTTTGAGAAGGCCGACGTCCTTTACTCCAAAGGACAGCGTCAGGGTTCTGCCATCTAGTATCTAGCCGTATTCAAGCCGGATTCCGGGATTGCCGATGCGTGGGCATATGGCCTCGGCACGCCTTTTAAAGATCAGTCATTGGACCAAGAAAACAGCAAGTAACATCTACCTCTTGGGAATGAGCCAGGTTTACCGAGGCAGGCGGTTCATTCGTGCTCGCTACGTGCTGCCTCTGCTAGCAACGTATCGTGGTTTCTCAAGTGATGCGAAGTGGGCCATGGGCATTGCCTTTGCGGTCGGACTCTTGGGACAGACGCTTTTAGGCACGCTATCCCACTTGCCGCATCAGATCGCCACTTGGCTGAGGGCACGCGACAATCCGAATCACCCCGCAGTGGCTGTCGCGATGGCCGAACTTCAAGACCTCTCGGACGTTTTCTCGCTCTACACGACCTTGCAGCCCATGCGCGAAGCTCTTCTTCGCCCCCCGGCCCAAGTGGTCGTGGGCGATGTCCTGGTCAGAATCGGCGACCCAGTGAAACGAGGACAAGTTCTCGTTCGATTTCGCTCCGATTCGGAAAATCTCCGAGGTGAACTCGAGAGAATCGACATGGTTCGTAAAGAAATGGACATTGAGCTTACTTTGGCTCTTTCAAAAAAGAATTTCGTTTCGGGAAGAGAATTAAAACAGACCGAACTCGATCAGAAAGCCAATCGCATTCGACGGCAGCTCTCTGATCTGGAGAGCTCGACTGTCCTTCGTTCCCCGATCGATGGAGTCGTTGCCGAACTGACTCTTTCACAAGGCGACTATATCGATAACGTTCAAAATTTCGGTGTCCGAGTGATTCAGCCGACAGGCTTCCGAGTTCAAGCTTACGTGCCGAATCAAGTTGCACAGCGACTTGCGCCGGGTGCAACGGCATATCTGGAGCTGGTCGAAAGCCAAGCCAATCGCCTTGAAGCGCAGGTTACGGCCGTTGGATCCACCATTGATCCAAAAACAGGCTCGGTCTTCGTCGAGGTCACAGCTCCTCAGGCCACTGAAGGTTGGAAAGTGGGCTCGGTCGTTGAGATGGGCTTGGTCTTAGAGACTTCGGAAATGGCGATCACCGTTCCCTCGGGCACTTTGGTGTGGAAGAGCGGAGCACCCTATGTTTTTCGATTTGCTGATCTCGAGGCGAGTGAATCCAAAGAGGGGGGAATTGTTGGACGAATCCCCGCGAGCGCTGCTGCCGACGAGGATTCGTTGAGTGCGCCGGAAGTGGGTAAAGTGGAGATGGTTCCCGTGAAGCTGGGAATTAGAAATGACGCTGTGACCGAGATCCGAGAAGGGATTGAGGGTGGAGACCGGGTGGTGGTGCGAGGACAGTCGAATCTGGTTCCTGGCACTTTGGTCCAGTTGGTGGAGTAATGATTCAATTCTCTGTCCGCCGACCGGTAGCTATCTTGATGCTCTGCTTGGGCCTGATGGTCCTGGGGCTGCTTTCCGCGAGTCGGATCCCGATGCAACTCATGCCGCCGATGGAGCGGCCTGAATTCACGCTGATCACGGAATTTAAGGGCGCCGGCCCTGAAGAAGTCGAAGCGCAAGTGACAACACCGATCGAGCGCGCCATTGCGACCACGCCCGGTCTGGCGGGGATGGAATCGGTCAGTCAGCGCGAGCGAAGCGAGATTCGCGTGCGTCTGCGTGGCTCGGTCAAGGTCTTGGACACTCTTTCGATTCTCCGCGAAAAGATCGATACGGCAGGTCTTCCAGAAGGTGCGGGAAAGACCCGAATTGATCGGGCGGGCGCAAGCCAAGAGCCTTTGATGCGTTTGGGCTTTGTTTCGGCTGATCCCGAAGAGTCCTTGCTACTCTTTGCCGAGAGGCTTCAACAGACTTGGGTTCGCCAGGCAGAGGGTTTAGACGGGGTTGCCGTAGCCAACTTCGTTGGGGTGCCGCACCGAGAGCTGGAAGTCGAGATTCATCCGGCGAAACTTCAGTCCTATGGACTGTCGCTGGCGCAGATTGCGCAGCAGGTTGGCATTCAGGCGCGAAGCAGTTCTGCTGGAGAACTGATGGACCGCGGTAAGCGTTTGAGCCTTCGAGTAGGCGGAAGTCAGCGCTCGATCGAGGATCTTCGTTCGACCGTCATTCAGCGCGCCGGCGATGTAACGCTTCGTCTCTCGGATGTGGCTCAAGTGAGAAGTATCGAGCAGGCACCCAGTTCCTTAACTCGTCTCAACGGCCGTCCTTCCTTGCTTTTAGAAATTCGTAAGGAAGCGGCTGCCAATGCGGTTGAAGTTTCGCGAAGGCTTCGGGAAATCCTAAGGGATGCGCCTGAAGCAACCGTACTCCTCGACGAAGGCGCCCAAATCGAGGCCGCTGTTGAGAATGTAAAGTCCTCCGTACAGCAAGGCGCCATTTTGGCCGCTGTTTGCGTGTACTTATTGATCCAATCGACGTGGCCGACGTTTGTGGTGACGATCATCATTCCGCTTTCGCTCTTTCTGACTTGGATTGGGATGCACTTCGCCGGAATCAGCTTTAACTTGATGTCGCTGTCCGGCTTGGCCCTTGGGGTCGGGATGCTGGTGGATAGCTCGATGGTGGTCTTAGAGAGCATCAATGCAGAAGGTCTGGAAACACCAGACAAGCGCCAAGCGGCATTGACCGGGACGATCAAGGTAGTCGGTGCGGTTGCCGGCTCAAACCTTGCGACGATTGCCGTTTTCGGTCCGCTGGCTTTCGTATCGGGAACTCTAGGACAGGTATTTCGCGACGTCGCACTCACTGTTAGTTTTTGCCTGGTTTCGTCGCTATTTATTTCTGTGAGCGTGGTGCCCATGCTCTGCTCGTTGGATCTGAGCCAAGCATTCCGGCGGGGACCTAGAAGCTCTTCGCAGGGCGAACCGATACCGCCCGAGCTGGGAGAATTTGGGAACAATCCGGGCCTGATTCAGCGCTACCTTTTAGCCGGTGAGTGGGTGCGCTACTTGGTTCGGTTGGCAAGCTTTAGGGCCTATCAAGTCGCTCTTTCCAGGTTCTCCGGTCACTTCTCCACTCTGGCAAAAAGGGCCTCTGATGGGTTGTTGGCTCCCACTTTGGCTTGGGTGGCGGGTGGACTTCAAAAGGTTGAGTCCTTGGTGCGCTCGACTTTGCCGCGAATCCTAGCTGAGCCGAAGCGGCTCCTTGTGGGAACGGCCCTCGCAACAGTTCTTGGCGTCATACTCTTGAACGGACTTGGATCAGAGCTTTTTCCCGAGGATGAAGCCGCGGGCTGGGTCTATCAGCTCGATTTTAGTCCGGGTCAGGTTCTTGAATCGACCTCAGCGCAAGTGGCAGCTATTGAGAAAAAGCTGGTCGAATCTGGGGAATTTTTGCGTGTGGCAAGCGTGGTGGGCGCTCCGGGTGGGCATCAAGCTCGACTGCTTTTAGTTCCACTTGAGGGTCAGTTCGCTACGGCGTCGATGCGGCTTCAGGAGTTTCTGAATGACACGCCTGATCTCTTTTACTCGCGTGTTCCAAATAGTCTGCTCGCTTCTGGAAAGCCTCTGAGGGTGGAGATTTTTCACGAGAATCTAGATGCACTTCAGCGTCTCACTCAAGAAGCAGACGCACAGATTCGTTCGCTCCGGGGCATAGTCGACGTGGAGAACGACCAACGTGCCCGCTTGACTGAGGTCGAGATCCTTTTCCGAAAGTCGATGCTCGATCACTTCGACTTAGATCCAAATGCCTTTGTCTCTGCGTTGAAGGCTGCACTTCAAGGAGAGGCGGCAGGTTTGTTCTATTCCGAAGGGCGTGCAGCGGGTGTCCGAGTGCGCGCTCCCGCATCGACCGTCACGGGAGTCGAAACTTTGAGGCAGTTCTCGATCCCGAATCAAGATCGAAGGGCTTACCTTCAGGACGTGGCGACGGTGACCGAGCGAAGCTCCCCAGCTTTGATTCGGCATATTGAGCGAAAAAGAGCTGCTACGGTGACTGCTGCATTGGATGGAACCGACGCCGCTTCTGCTGGAGACCGAATCCGCTCCCGCTTGGGTCGCCTCTGGGCAAAAGGCAGTGGCTCGAGTGAGCGTCCGGAGCTGATGGAGATCGGTGGCCAGGAGGCCGAACGTCGGGAAAACCAGAAAGCTTTGACCGAGGCCATCATCCTTTCCGTTTTTCTGATCTTCTTACTTCTCGCCGCTCAGTTTGAAAGCCTCGTTCAACCCCTGATCGTCCTACTGACAGTTCCGCTCTGTATCTCCGGGGTTGGTTTGGTCCTAGGACTTTCCCGAGTGCCCATTTCTGCACAAGTGCTCGTAGGATTCGTGATCTTGGTTGGATCGAGTGTGAACACTTCGATCGTCCTCGTTGATTTTGCGAATCAATTGAAAACCGAGGGAATGGACTACCAACGCAGCATCATTGAAGCGACTGTGAAGCGCTTACGTCCAATTCTGGTCACGACGCTTACCAATATTTTAGGCCTTCTTCCCATGGTCCTTGCCACCGGTGAGGGGGCAGCCATGCAAAAACCCTTGGCGCTTACTTTGGTGGGCGGCTTGATTAGCTCCACCGTTCTTTGCGTGTTCGTTGTGCCCGTCGCTTACTGTGCTTGGGAGAAGTACCGGGAGAGTCGCGCATGAATTCGGGCTGGGCTGCGAAGCTCGAAGCGAAGTTTTTCACTTTGAGCATCGTGGCGGGGCTCTTAGTCGCAGGCTCGATCTTAGGTTGGCTTCAGATCCCGCTGGAAGTGGCTCCTGCCGAAAACACTCCGAGCTTTCTTTACATTCAGGCTCAGGCTCGAGAAGAACAAACTCCGGTACAGCTCGAAGCTCTTGCTACGCAGGCTATCGAAGGTTCCATGCGCACTGTTGGCGGGGTTCTGGAATTCTCAACTCGAACCGGACCTAAAGCCATTTCAGTCTCGATGCAATTGAAGCCGGGAACGGATCTTGACCTGGCTTCAGTTCAAGCCATGGAAGCCCTTCAGCCGCTGATTGATGCGCGGGTGCTGGATCCTAAAGGAATTTCGATTTCCCGCTTCAATCCGGATGCGGCACCGATCATTCGTCTCGGGCTCACGGATCCGTCAGGGCTTTTGGATCTTCCTCATTTGGTGCGCGATCATTTAGTGCCTCGTGTGGAGTCGATTCCTCAGATCTCGAAGGCTGAACTTCTCGGCTCGGAGCCCGGAACCCTGACCTTAAACCTTGGATTAGCCGCATTACTCGGACGGGGTGTCGATCCCGTTCAGCTGGGTGGGAAACTTCGTCCTGCTCAGTGGCGTGAATCGATTGGCCAAGTCAGGCTCCAGGATGGCCGTACCGCTCTCAGTGTTCGGGGCCAACTTTTGGTCGAGGATTTGGCGACTTATCGGTCGCAGATGCTCACTCGTGGACAGGGACTCCGCTTGGCAGACTTGGGGGAACTCAAGCCCGAAGAGCGGAAAGATAAAAGTGCCTCGCGAGTGGACGGAAGAGATGCAATCTTTCTTGAAATTTACCTGAGGGATCGTGCTTCTCCCTTTGAAATGGAGAAGGCGTTGCGAGTAGCTCTTTCGGAGTTCCAGCGAGATCCCAGGACGCGGGGAACGGTTCACATCGAGTGGATCATGAATCGAGTGGATGATCTCTCGGTTGCTCTGGGGGACGTGAAGAGTTCGCTTCTTCAATCCATTTTGATCACTTTTGCCGTCATCTACTTCTTTATTCGCAAGTGGGGACGAACTGCTGTGATTAGTTCGACCATCCCTCTGACTCTGGTGCTGACGGTGGGTCTACTTCGGCTCGCAGGGATGACACTCAACATTATGACCTTGTCTGGACTCATCTTGGGAATCGGGATGGTGGTCGACAACGTGATTTTGGTGGTCGATCGGACTCTTGAGCTCACGGAAGAGGGAATTCCTTTGGGTCGCGCCGTGCTTCAGGCCGTGGGACTGAGTGCCCCGGCCTTGATCATGGCAACTGTGACGAACGCCGTGATTTTCCTTCCTGTGGCATTTTCTGAGTCGGAAGACGGTTTTGTGGTTCTTCTGAAGGCATTTCAGGCGCCGATTTTGGCCACTTTGTTGGCGAGTCTTGTTCTCGCAGTTTTTATCCTACCTGTAATGGTCAGAAGCTTTCCAAGGACCATGGCAGTCGCGGAGAAGGTCGATCAGGGCACCGCGACTGAGCGGTGGTTCGTTAGGCTCTATGAAAAGCGCAGATTAGCCGCGCTTGCTTGCCTTTTGGGAATGGTCTTTCTTGCTGAGCGAGTCAGTGAAATTCCGCAAACCGATCTTGAGCCGCCCGCCGATCCTTGGGTGAGTTTGAACCTGAACTTTCTTCCTGAGTTCCCGAAAGACTCCAGGCGCGCCGTTTACGAGGCGCTCGATCAGAAGCTATTGAAGGCGCAAAGCTCCTTGCGGTTCAGATCGGTTGCTTCCACTTTTCAAGCTCAAGGGGATTTGGCGGGAATTCAGCTCTACCCTGAGGCAGCGGATGAACCTGAAGTGGAACTCAAGGAGCTCGAGGCAAGAGTGAGAACGTGGCTTGCGCAGGAGTGGACCCCCATTCCTGGTACGGGCCTCGGGGTCGCCTATGAGGCCATGACCTATTCCAGCGGAAACGGACCGAGAAAGGTTTTTGAGTTTCAAGGGCCAAGCTCTGCTGTCTTAGACGAGATCCTTTCGGGCCTAAGGACACGCCTGGCGGCCATCGATGGAGTCACGCGTGTTTTGAGTGAAGAAGAGGCGTTTGGCGAAAAGGAATGGGTGCTGGTCCCGAACGAGATGGTCTTGGCTCGTGCCAAGTTGAATTCAGTCGAACTGGCGCAAAAGATCTCAGCTTCGATGCAGTCAGTGCAGGTAGGCCCTCTCAGGTGGAATGGGGGCGAAGTGGGGATCCGGATTGCCTTACTTCCGGGGCAAGCACTCCCGGGTCAGGTTTGGGATCGGAATACAGTGATGAGTATTCCGGTGAGTCTGGGTAGTGGTAAGTCGGTCACTGTCGGCGCGCTGGGGTGGCTTGTTGAGAAAGCTAAGCGTCGATCGATCTCCCGGGAAAAGGGCCTATCGAAAGCGCGTGTGGCAGTCGAGTTTCGCCTGGGTCTCAATACTGCACCCACCCGAAAGGCACTCGGAGAGGCGCAATCTTTGGTGTCTCAGCAGCCCTTTCCGCCGGGTTACGGGATCAAGACGACGGGTACCGAAGAGCGACTGGAAGCCATGCAGAAGAACATGATCTTCATGATCGTTCTGGCTTCCGCCTTGATTTACCTCCTACTTGGCGCGGCATTTGAGAGCCTGCTCCTGCCGTTGGCCGTTTTGGCGACGATCCCGGCTGCTATTCTCAGCGGGATCTTTGGTCTCTGGCTGATGGGTCGCGAACTTGACGTGATGGCGCGCCTGAGTCTTGTCGTTCTCGTCGGAATCGGTGTGAACAACGCGATCATTCTGATCGACCTGATTCAGGAACTCCGCTCTCAGGGGCTTTCGAAGCGCGACGCTGTGATTCAAGGTTGCTCGCGAAGGCTTCAGGCGGTCTTGATGACCACTTCGATTCAGGTCTTGGGCGTGATCCCAGTGGCTGTTGGAAATTCCAAAATCATGGGAATTCCGTACGCAAGCCTAGGAGTCTGCATCATCAGTGGGATGCTGCTGGGAACGTTGATGACCTTTGCGGTGTTGCCGTGGCTCTACGAGACGCTTGCAGGCATTGAGGAGCGCTGGAAGGGGCGCGGGTTTAGCGAACTCGAGCAGGATCGATCAGCTCGGACTGCAGGCCTGGAGGAATCACGCCCTGGCCCACTTGCACGAGAAGCTTCGCAGCCGCAACGTATTGCGTCCTAAGGCGGGTAATCAAGTTGACCCGGGCGTTGGCGAGTCGCTCGCTGGAGGTTTGCGCCTGCAGAAGGCCAATTCGGCCCATTTGGTACATGGCCCGCGTGTATTCCATTTGTGAGATTGCTTGATCAAGAACGAGTCTTGCGTTCTCAATCGTTCGCTCGAGGGTGTCGTATTGTTCAAGTGAGGTGAGGAAGTCGTTACGAACCTGACGGTTCTTCCGGGTGAACTCGATTCTTTGAATCTCTAGGTCTTTAGATGAGTTTCGGATATCCCGGTGAGTCGCGAACCAATCCCAAACGGTCCAACTCAGTGAGAAAGTGGCAGTGGTGGACGGGATCGACTTTCTGAGTGCTTCGGAGGTTCCTGGAACGACATAACCATCTAGGTCGTAGTCTTTGCTCAAAGTGAAGGAAGTACTGGGCAGGTATCCCAGAGTCGTTTGGCGGAAGCTGGAAAGCGTTCGGTCAACCCGAAGGCCTTCGATTCGAAGTTCTGGGGCTGAGGCGATTCGATCTTGCTCGGCCATTCTTCGAATCTCGGGAAGGGTCTTTTCGAAGCCCTCCATGAAATAGGGTTTCGACTTTAAGACGTCGATAGTGGGGATGGCCTTCTTTTCCGGAAGATTTAAGAGAATAGCAAACTGCCGTTCTGCAGCGTTGATGCTGTATTCAAGTTCCTGCGCATCGTTTTCAAAGTTCTTGAGCTGGATTTCGGTATCCATTTGCTCGATTCGTGTTTTTCCGCCGAGCTTGACGAGTTCTTCTGCCTCCTCTGCAAAAGCGCGAGCGTTCTTCACGACTTCGGCTGCGGTGGCACGTCTGACGTAGAGTTCTTGAAGCCCCAGGTACTGATTCACTACTTCGACGATGTGGTTTTGAACTTCCAGATCCGACTGTAGCGTTTGAATGTCCTGGTCGAGCGATGCGAGGCGAACATTTCTAACGTTCTGGAAACCGTCCCAAATTTTCCAGGTAGCCGAGACAGATAGCGTATCGGATCGGGAGGATGCCGTGGAAATCGTGCCCGCTTCATCGATTGATCCGGTGTTCGAGAGAGTCCTGCCACTCGAAAGTGAAACGGAAGGGAGCAAGCCGGTCCACGCTGTATAGAGCTGGTTGTCAGTTTTGTCTTGATTGAGCTTTTGCACTCTTAGACTGAATGCGCGCTCAATGCTGTCTTTGATCAGCGACTCGAGGCTCTCAGGAGTGCTTGCTGGTTCCTGTGCCGACACCAGAGTGGAGGTCAGCAAGACGAAGGCAGTGATCCCTTTTTGCAGCGTGGCCATGTGTATTTGCATTTTGAATCGACTCAATTCAATAATATGAATCGAGGCTAGAACGTGCCAACGCTAATTCTCCCGGCAAAATCGACCGATGAAATGAACGACGTACTCATGCTTCGGTATGAGTTATTGGACGAGTCCGGGGTGTCCTTAGATGGACTCAGCACCTTAGGACGACGCGTGGTGGATGCGCTGGATCTCTATCCCGATACGCTGAATTTAGTGGCCTATCGAGACGCGGTGGCGATTGGCACTGCCCGATTCATGTCATTTCGTGCTCGAGATCCTTTGCTCCGGGGAGTTCACGACTTTGACGATGCGGCAGTCCGGCTCGAAGGTAGGATTGCGTTTTTGGATTGGTTGGGCCTGAGGCGAGACGCCCTAGACGCACAAGCGAGTGGGGCAAGTATCCTCGAATACGGGATGCTGCTCTTGGCGCGTAGGCCGTTTCATCACCTTTTGGGTGCTATCCCGGAGGGCATTCTTCAGGCTCTAGGCGCGGAAGGAGTCGAGCGTTTGGCCATTCGGGAACTTGGTCCAGCAGTGATCATTCCGGGAGGCGGACGGTCGGTACCGATTGCCGTAGATCTTCAGAAGTTCTATCAGCGCTGGGTTGCCTCGATCCGCGATCGCGAAGTACTTCGCTTTCAAGACCTCTTTTATTTTTCTCTCTTCGAGCCAGGCGAGATTCTCTTCGTGCAAGGCGAGCGAGGAACCAGCGCTCACGTCATTCAAGAGGGAGAAGTCGAGATCGTTCTTCAAAAGGATGACCGAATCATCCCCATCGGAACTCTCTCGGGTAGTCAACTCATTGGCGAAATTGCCATGATTACCCAAGAAGTGCGGACCGCCTCGCTCTTGGCCAAGACTCGAGTTCGTTGCATTACAATGGATCGACAAGCTTTCTTAGGCGCACTCGATCGAGAGCCACACCTTTCGATGGATATTTTTAAGATTTTCTCAAAACGCATTTCCGAGGCGAACCAGCGCATTGCTCAGGCCTCTCGGCCTGGAGGAAACGCATGAGGAGTGATCGGTTCTCAGTGTTGATCTTTGCGGGCGATGATCACCTCACTCAAGAGATCGCGGCGCGTCTTCGCTCCCACTTTCAGAACTTTCCGCTCGTCTTGGAATTTGAAAGCGCTTCGAGAAGGTTGGTTTCTGAATTTAAGAATCAACTGCATGGTTTAGTGATTTTGGCGGCTGGCTCGGGCGATCAAGAGATGCCTCAAACCATCCTGCAGCTTCAGGCAGTATCAGGTTCGGCGCGGATTCTGTATTTGGGCGTGAATCCATTGCCCGAAGGCTTTCAGGGAGTCGATCGTTTCGAGCTCCCCATCGTGAAGTGGGATGTCTTACTCGACTGGGTGACCGGGTGTATCCCCGATCATTTAGCGGTACGACATCGTTTGAGGCGTCTTGAGAACCCCTTGAGAAAGGCGCTCGAGGAATATTCGCGGAAATACGAGTCAGGCGAGGGCCGGGTCGCTTCTGCTGAGCAAGGCCCCAGTGCTCCGTTGATTCAGGCACCTTTGGCGTGGCTGAGTCTTCAGTCGGGTCGCGATCGTTCCGGAGCGGCGGACACGCCTGCGCGAGATTCTGCAGTGGTTGCTCCGAGCGTCACTTTTGTTGAAGATCCGGTGGCTCGGCGCGCAGCCTTTTGGCGTGAAGCTGGAGTAGTCGGAGTGCTGGTCTTGGTCGCTGCACTTACGCGGATTCTTGCAAACCCGGATGCGCCCGATCACTGGCTGAGTTTGAAGACTCTCTCGACGGGCTTAGCGTGGGCAGGGGTATTCGGATTTCTTTCGGCGCGGGCTTTGGATCGGTTCGCCTTCTCTCGCCAGAAATGAGAGCGGGGACCTGGTCAGTGACCCGATCCCCGCTCATTTTTGACTCTCGTTAGGTTCCTGAGGAACCTAACTCATTGGTGGATCGCTGAACCCTGTGATGGATACAGTGATTTTTCCTTCGCAGCGACTTCCTGCTTCATTCCTTCATAGGCTTGGTCGCAACCTTGAGGAAATTTCTTTCCGATCATTTCGAAGCAAGCGCGGCGCTTATCTTCTGCTGCGACTTTCAGGCACAGGTCCGCCTCTTTCGCGACCATGGGGCGTGCCTTTTCGCATGCTGCCATGTCGACCGTTTGAGGCCTACCCATGGACGAATTCGAAGCGCTGTTCATGGATTGCCCCTGCTGGCCCCCCTGGTTGGGCTGACCTTGTGGGTTCGATCCACCAGCCGATGCCACGGTTTGATTGGGGTACATCGACTTTTCTTTAGCCATGATTTCTTGGCGCATGGGCTCAAAGAAAGGTTCGCAACCGCGTGGGATCGACTTTCCTAGCTTCTCAAATTGCTGAACGCGTTTTGCTGCATCCTTAATTTTCAGGATGTTCTCGGCGGTACGACGGACAGCGGGAGCGGCTTTCTCGCAGCGTGCAATCAGTTTCGGATCGGGCTGCGCCATACCGGGCTGGTTCGGCTGCCCAGATTGATTCGGCTGTCCGGGCTGATTGGGCTGGCCTTGAGAATTCGATCCGCCTGCCGATGCGACAGGCTGATTCGGATACATGGACTTCTCTTTGGCCATGATTTCCTGTTTCAGGGGTTCAACAAAAGGTTCGCAACCTTTCGGAATGCCCTTACCAAGCTTCTCGAAGGCTTCGCCGCGCTTGGCGGGATCTTTGATTTTCAGAACATTTTCGGCTCGGACCTTGAGGCCGGGGAGAATCTTCTGGCACTTGGCGGCCAATTTCGGATCGGGCTGTCCTTGATTCGTGGCTTCCCCTTGGGCAAAGGCGGAACCGCTCACAAGGCTGAGGGCGGTGATACTGCTGAAAACGAGCTTCTTCACGTACGTTCTCCTTTTTCGGTGCGTCTGGGCACCGACTCGATTTTCAAACGCCGGCTTCGCGGAACAAGGAACGGCACTTTCGGTTTCCTTGCGCTGCGAATCCTGCGTGCACTTGCTTTCAAGCGTAGTTTTAGTTTCGGTATTGAAAGCACAGTGATCAATCGAAAAATTCGAACTGATTTATCCAGTAGTTCTGGCAAGCTAGTCCTGTGTCTGAAGAGAGACAGTCACTGTTCAATTTTTATTGAACGGTGACTGACTTCACTAAGCCTTCGCAAACTGCTTTTGCGTCACCGAAGACCAGCGAGCAGTTTTCGTAATAGAACAGATCGTTATCCACGCCAGCGTAACCCGCTTTCATGGAACGCTTGATCACGAACACTTGTTTGGCCTTGTAGGCGTCTAAGATCGGCATGCCGTAAAGGGGGCTCGATTTGTCTGTCTTTGCGGCAGGATTGATCACGTCGTTTGCACCGACGACGAGTGCGACATCTGCGCCCGAGAACTCAGAGTTGATGTCCTCCATCTCATGCACGATATCGTAGGGGATGTCGCTTTCGGCCAGCAGAACGTTCATATGGCCTGGCATACGGCCCGCCACCGGGTGGATGGCGAACTTCACTTCGATTCCCTTTTCAGTCAGCGTGTGGACCAGTTCCTTCATGGAGTGCTGAGCCTGCGCCACCGCCATGCCATAGCCGGGGACGACGATGACTTTCGAAGCGTTCTCGAGCATGAAAGCCACGTCCTCGACCGGAGACGAGCGAATGGTTTTTTGGGCACCGTCGGTGGCTTTGGCGCTGGCTTCGGTACCGAAGCCTCCCAGGATCACGCTGACGATCGAGCGGTTCATGGCCTTACACATGATGTAGGACAGGATTGCGCCGCTACTTCCCACGAGCGCGCCGGTCGTGATCAGAAGTGGGTTGTTCAAGGTAAAGCCCGTCGCTGCTGCTGCCCAGCCGGAATAGGAGTTCAGCATCGAAACCACGACCGGCATGTCGGCTCCCCCGATGGGAAGAACCAAGAGGACGCCAAGGACCAAAGCCACGACAATCATGAGCCAGAAAGCCATAGGGTCGACTGCGATGGTAAACCACGCGCAGAGACCCAGCATCAGTACCGCCAACGTCAAGTTCACCCAGTGTTGGAAGCGGAAGATCAGGGGATTAGAGCCCAGGATCTCTTGAAGCTTACCAAAAGCGATCAGCGAGCCCGAGTAGGTGATGGCTCCGATGAAGCCGCCGATCCCGATCTCGATGAGCATTCCACGGGTCATTCCGTCGCCTTCGCCGATGTAGCCGTAGTAAGTGCCGGCCGCGATGCAAACGGCGGCTAAGCCAACGAAGCTGTGCAAGGCAGCAACCAGCTGAGGCATCGCCGTCATCTGGATTCTTTGCGCAAGCGGTACACCGACTGCCGCTCCACCCAGTAAGCCCGCCCAGATCCAGGTCGTGCTCTTCACATCGGGATGGAAAAAAGTAGTGACGATCGCAAGCGCCATTCCCGCCATAGAAAGACGGTTTCCACGGATGGCAGTCTTGGGTGAGGAGAGTCCCTTCAGGCCCAAGACAAAGAGGATGCTGGCGACGAGATAAAGGGCGGCAAAGATTTCGAGTTTTGCTTCGGTGCTCACGCGCTTCCCTCTTGATCCGTGTTGGGTTGGCTCTTTTCCTTGGGTTTGAACATTCCCAAGATTCGATGGGTCACGACGAATCCACCAAAAATATTTACCGAAGCCAAAAAGACTGCTGAAAATCCGAGGAGATTCACTAGGTTGCTGGCTAGATCATTATCGACCGAGGTGGTTCTATAGCCTGCAACGATCATCGCTCCGACGATCACAATCGCACTAATGGCGTTGGTGACGGCCATCAAGGGAGTGTGAAGAGCAGGCGTGACGCCCCAGATGACGTGGTAGCCGACGAAGCACGCCAATACAAATACCGTGATCCCGAACATGGTTGCAGACATGGCAGGTTTATCCCTTCTTCTTCCATCGAACTTGGCCTTGGTGGGTGACCAAGGCGGCCGCGATGATGTCATCTTCCAGATTCCAGTGGAGGATGGACTTCTGATCTTCGGTTTTTGTGTAAAGAGCGAGGAGATTCAAAAGATTTTTCGCAAAGAAGCCAGATGCATCAGCGGGAAGCATCGAGGGGTAATGAGTGAGCCCAACGAGCGTCACGCCATGCTTCTCCGTGATTTCTCCTGAGACTGTCAGTGGACAGTTTCCGCCGGTAGCGGCAGCAAGATCCACGATCACCGATCCAGGACGCATCGCTTTGACGGTATCTTCAGGAATCAGGATGGGGGCTTTCTTGCCCGGGATGGAAGCAGTCGAAATAATGATGTCTGCTTTCTTGAGGCGCTCGGCCAGGGCTGCGTTGAGCTTCTTACGCGCTTCTTCTGAAAGCTCCTTGGCATAGCCGCCTTGGCCGGAGCCTTCTTCGCCGAGGGAAATATCGATGCTCTTTGCGCCCAAAGAGAGAATCTGTTCTCGAGCCTCAGCTCGCACATCGAATGCTTCAACTGTGGCGCCTAAGCGCCGTGCGGTGGCAATGGCTTGCAGACCGGCAACACCCGCCCCGAGGACCGTTACTTTTGCGGCTTTGGCGCTTCCTGCCGAGGTCATCAGCATGGGGAAGAATCGAGGATACAGACGAGCTCCTTCGATGACGGCTCGGTAGCCCGCGATATTGGCCTGGGACGAAAGGACGTCCATGGATTGCGCCCGTGAAGTCCTCGGAATCAACTCTAAGCAAAGAGTGTTGATCTCGCGTCCAGCAAGCTTCTCCAGCAGATCGTCTTCTCGGTAGGGATCCAGAAGACAAGCGAGAGTAGCTCCGCGCTTCAGGTAAGCCACCTCTTCCGTGCTGGGGCGTTGAATTTTCCAGACCACATCGCACGACAGGGCCTCTTGGGCCGATTTCACTACCGTGACGCCGAGATCGGCATAGGTCGAATCGGGAAAACCTGCGCGGCTGCCTGCGCCCGATTGAAAGAGGATCTTCCAGTGCTGGGAGATCAACTTTTTTGCCAAGTCCGGCGTCAGAGCGACGCGATTCTCTCCCGGGGCAGTTTCTCTCGGAATACCTAAGGTGTAGGTCATGGCGTGGGGGTTCCTGTTGAGACAGAAGTATCCCCCGGACGCGTCCCGGCTGGCAAAAGAATTTGGCTGTGAACTTAGAACCCGAGGGTCAAGCCGATCCGGAAGCCATTTAAGGCAACGCCGCTTGTCTCGGCAAAGGTACCGGAAGCGGAATAAAGGGAGCTTTGCAGGCGGAAGTTTTTCCCGCCGTTCGTGCGCCAGTCGATGCCGGCGCGCAGCTCATAGCCGTAGACTAAGCTTTGAGTGTTTTCATCGATACCCGTAGGCGGGGTGGGGAGCTTCATCAAGCCCCAGCCGACGATTCCAGACGCGCCCACGTAGGGGTTCAGGGTGCTTGCGGGGGCGGGGAAAAGGTTGATTCCGCCCAGGAACGAAGCGTTAAATAAGGTGCAGTCCGGAGTGTCGGTGCCGAGGGCGGCGGTTCCCGAAGCGTACATGATGTCGGCTGCGTAAACTGGGCGAATCATCTTGCCTTTTCGTTCGGCGGAAAACTGCAGAACGTAGCCGGTGCTGCCCGTCAGGCTTTTGTCATCTGCGCCTGAGAACATGTGGTAGGCGACCCCAAACAGCGAAAGTGAGTCGCCGGCTGCATGAGAGGCCTGAGGCCTTCCGAGGAAGCCGAAGAGGATGGTCAGAGCGTAAACTAATGGGAAAAGGTTCTTTCTCATCAGTAACTCGATCGGCATTTTTTTCTCTTCACTTGAGAGAATTGATCAGTGTCAATTTCTCAACGTTCTTTAGAAGTTCATTCCGACGCCCAGAAGGTCTCGATTTCTTTTAAGATCCCCGTGGACACGAGTTCTCCCGGTGAACGGTCGAACCAGTCCGTCGGAAAGCTTTGGGAGTAGGATTTTTGGGTGAAGCGTTCGTCGAGAAGAATGATCAGGCCGCGATCGTTCTCCGATCGAATGACCCTGCCGGCGGCTTGAATAGCCTTGGCCATCGCCTGAAAAGTGTAGGCGTAATCAAACCCCAGGCCTCGCCCGTAGTTTTTCTCGTAGTAGTCGCGGAGAGTTTCTCGCTCGAGATCGAACGTCGGTAGCGGTGGACCCACGATGAATGCGCCAATCAGCATATCGCCTGGGTAATCGACCCCCTCTGAGAAGACCCCTCCTTGAACGGCAAAAACCAAGGTGGGAGTAGCCCCGTGTTTCAGCTCATCCAAGATGGCTTGTGTGGAGTCCGCTTTCATCTCCCGGTTTTGTTTCAGAACCTGAAACCCAGAAGGTGGCTGAAACTGATTCAGCACACGCTCCATGAAATCGAAGCTCGGAAAAAAGACGAAGTAATTTCCAGGCCGAAGCTCTGCCACTCTTCGAATGGTCTCAGCGATCTTCGGAGTGCTCCGTTCGCGTTCCGTGAATCGTGTCGAGACCTGGGGGATAATGAGAATTTTGCGATTGGACTTGGGAAACGGGGAGTGGAACTCGGCCGTTTGCACGGCTTCTGGATCGAGGCCTGAAAGTTTAGCGTAGTAATCAAAAGGCTTCAGGGTTGCCGAAAAAGCGACGACGTTTTGGTAGGAGTCGTAAACGGGGCGCACCAGCGCCGAAGCGTCGCAGCAGGTGATTTTGATCGTTCCCCCCGCGGAATTGGGCTGGAAAGTCGTAAAGAATTCCTTTCGATTTGGGTCGGCGACGTACTCTAGGGCTTGGGCGAATTCAGACCAGTAAAAGCAGAGCCTGAGTACGGGATCGCGCGGCTGGATCTCGACGTCGCTTTCTAAATAGCGAGACAAAAAGCCACGAAGCACGGTGTCCTGATCCAGAAACGGAACCAGCGGCGGATCAATCTTTAAAGGCTTGGTCTCGCCGGGCGGGCGACACTCACGAATGACTGCCAGGCACTCATCCAAATATTTGAGACCTTCGGCTCGGAATCGCTCAGGAATCTCCCGGAGATCCTTCCTCATGAATTCCAGCGCAGCGGTGGAAAGCTGAGGCGAGTAGTAATCCATCGTCCTGCCCGGAAGGTTATGGGCTTCGTCGATGACGAGGTTGGGCTTTCCTTCTTGGCCGAGTACCGCTTCAGTGAGTTTCCCTAAGGCACTTCTCGGGCCGAAAACGTAGTTGTAATCACCAATCACCACGTCCGCGTCGATAGCGGCATCGAGCTGAAGTTCAAATGGGCAGACTTGAAACTCTTCCGCCATTTTTTGGAAAACTTTTGCCGTGAATTTTCTTTTTTTAGCGATCTTGGCGGGAACCCCGTGTTCAGCGAGCTTCGTGTAGTGGTCTTTTGCGTATTCACAGTAATCGGGTCTGCAGAGCGGCTCAGGCTTCATGCAGATTTTGCTTTTCGCTGTCAGCGTGATGGACCTGACGGGTGTGCCTTGGGCTTGGAATCGCTCGACGGCATCTTCAGCAACAGAGTGCTGGCTGTTTTTCGGGGTGACATAAATGGCTCTTTGGCCTCGGGCCAGTGCTTCGGCAAGTGCGGGGTAGAGGACGCCGGCTGTCTTCCCGAGGCCCGTGGGCGCTTGAACTTGGAGGCGCTTTCCTTCCTGCATGGCCTCGGCCACCGTGGCAATGAGCTCCTTCTGCCCGGTTCGCGGCTTCTCAAACGGGAAAGGGAATTTCTCGGCCGCTTTCCGGCGTCTTGCTGCGCGCTTTTCGTGGGCTCGAGATTCTGCAACGAGCTCGTCGAGTCGAAGTTCAAGCCAAGCTTGGTAGCCCTCTAAATTCAGGTCAATTTCCAAGTCCTTGGATTCGCCGTTTCTCGACGAAACAATATGAAGATTGAGTTCTGGCTCGACTTCATTGTCGAGATAGAAAAAATAGCCGTACGTTCTGAGCTGCAAGCAGTAAGGATGTTGTCCTTCTGAGGAGCGAAGCTTTTTCCAGAGGTCGTGAATTTGAAACGAGGATTTGATTTCCTCAATTCGCGGGTCTTCTCCTTCGAAAAGACCATCCATTCTGCCGGAGATTCGAAAGAGGAAACCGCCACGCTCAAATTCCCTCATCAATGGCACTTCTGCGCGGTAATGGTCGTAGTCCAGGGCGCGGAGCTTTTGAATCCGCTGATGGATCTCCTGGCCTTCTTGCGCTGAACGCCCGTATCCGGAATGCGTTTCAATGCTTCCTGTGCGGGGCACCGGAAGAGCAAAGTCGCGAATGGAGAGCTCAACGAGCTTTAATTCCATAGCACCCACTACAGCGAAAACTCACGGCAAGCCATCCCGGGTTGGCCAGGGACGGTCTGGGAGTGGGCCTGATAAATTTCCCTCTCCAAATTCAGGAGCTTACCGGCTTGCTCTTCCAGATGCCGGATGCCGCGATCGAACTGCTCTCTTCGTCTTCGGTATTCGGCCAGAGCTGGGAGGGCTTTTTCGTCGGGCGGAAAGGGCTCTTGAGCCTGGAGCTCGCGGAGGAGGGTTTCGCCAGGGGCAGAAAGATTTTCTGGCCGATCGAGCAAGTCGCCCAAATGACCTGCAGTGACCTTCCTCTCCCCTCCTGGGGTGGAGATATTCACCCAGTGGTCCCGATAATCTTGAATGAGGGGGGCGATTTGCCGCTCCAGTTCCCTGCGGGCATTGAAAGCTTGCTTGAGCTGAACCGCCAAGCGTTCGCGGTGCGAGGCAGAGAGCCCGGGAATTGTTGAAATTCTTTCCTGAAATTTTGCTTCGTTGAGGGGATGAGGCAAATTTCTCAAATTCCTGAGGTCTTCAAAGACGTCGAGCGGATCAAGTTCGCGAAGGACTTCATCCCAGAATGGAAGGCCAGGTGTGGTCCTTGACGAAATTTGAGGCAAATTCGTGCTCTTTTCCTCTTCCTTGCGAGCCGAAAGGAACTGAGTCTCGAGATTTGTTTTTGTCGGGGCCTCGGGGAGTTCAAAAAAGTGTGAGGTAAAGAGGCGCTCTTCGGGCCGGCCTGAGCAAAGACTCAGGTAGCCTGGCGCGGCGAGCGTCACCGTGCATGAGGCTCCTTGAAAGGCTTGGGTGGCCCCGGAATAACAGCTCAGATCCACTAAAGCGGTTCGGATTTTTCTCTGACTGCTTTCTTGCAGGGGGGCTTGAAGGGAGTCGAGATCGATTCCGCGAGAGTCGAGCATCCAAGTGTGGGTGCTTTGACCGAAGGCGATTTCTCGCTCGGATCCGTGGCCGTGAAGGACAACTAAAAAAGAGTCCCCCGCTTTCAGAGAAGTTTGGGCGTGCTTGAGCGATGCCGCCCAGCCTTGGGGGCTGGAAGGAGCCCAGAGTAGTTTCCACCCGCGCCTACGAAGGCGTTCTGAGAACTCTTGTAAGTCCTTTTTGAAAAAGGAGTCCTCTGGATTCTCCGCGTTTGAAGCCGCTAAAAACGCAAGTCGTACAGGCTGCTGATTTGAAAGGAACTTTCCAGAGGTTCCGCGCGCCAAGAGCCAGACGCCAATCGCACTGAAAAGAGTCAAGCCAACGAGTGTCAGTGTTTTGGCGCGCATGCGGGTACACCCTATCCCGAATCCCGGAGTCCGACTCAAGTCTGAACTCACGGAACCCGATAGATCAGTGAATGATGAACGCCTCTCGGCTAACTTCCATCCCGAGCACGCCTGGTGAGCCAGGAAATGCCAATCCTGTTCGGGATTTGGCGGAAGTGGTTCGTGACGGGGTCAAGCTTCCTGAGCCTTGGAAAGTGCGCGTCTTCGTCTCGGGTGAGTCGGTTGGCTATCTGGCCGTGAACGAGGCCACTCGTGAAGCTTTGATCGTCGATCCGGTTCGGGAGGACTTGGATCTTTGGATTGCCGAAACCAAGAAGCTGGTCGGTTATCGCTTCGTAGCTGTCGTTGATACGGCAACTCACATGGGTCATGTTTCAGGGGGGGCTCGCCTGGCGGGCGCAGTTCAAGCTCCCTATATGATGAACAAGCGGTCGTTCAGCTCGCGGGTTCAGTTTAGGGTGAATGGTGACGTGAGTCTCTCGACCCAGGCCGGACCTTTGGAATTTCTCGAAACTCCCGGTCACACCGCAGACAGCATTGTTTTGATCTGGGGACCCATGATTTTCACCGGTCAGACCGTTACTTACGGCGATACCGGCCGAAATGACCTTCCTACGGGCAATCACGATGTCCACTGGGATAGCCTTCAGAAAGTGAAAGTTCGCGCCAAGGGCGAAATGATTTTCTTGCCTGGAAACGATCGGCAAGGCGGCCGTGCCTCAGCGTGGTCGACCCAGCTTCGAGAAAACCAAGCACTCGGACAAGCACGCGCTACCTATGTGCGTGAAGCTTTGGCTCGCAGCGAGGCTTTGCCGGCTCTGTTCCGCGAAGCGCTGGTTGAGAACTTCCGCTAAACGGTCATCCCGCTTGGGCTGCGGAAGTCAGCTCAAGCTCGACCAAAAGCGGTGCGTGGTCAGATAGCGACCGCCAGGGGCTTCCTCCGGGTTCAGAAGCACTGATGCAGCGGAACGATCGGTAGTAAAGGCGATCCAGTTTCAGCCAAGGTAAGAAACTGGGGAAGGTTCGTGCGTGCGATCCTGTCCGCTCCAGAAAAGCTTCCTGTAGGCCCAGATGGCGGGAAAGAATCGGCGTGGCCGTCTCACGCCAGTCGTTGAAGTCCCCAGCAATGATCAAAGGCTGGTCGGCTTCAGTGCGTGACCGGATCTGGCGGCAAAGCGAAAGCAACTGCGCTTGGCGCCCTTTTTCAAACAAACTGAGGTGCAGGCACGCAAGATGGACGGGAACCTCGTTGCCTGGAATCTCGATCTCAGCGTGGAGGATTCCTCGGCTTTCTAGCGGACTTTCGGAAACATCTACGTTCTCCCAAGCAGAAATGGGAAATCGGCTAAGCACCGCGTTCCCGTGATGACCGCTCGTGGTGACTGCATTTTTTCCGTATGCGTAATGGGGCCAAAGACGATCGGCCAGATATTCGAACTGCGAAGATCCTCCGTCAGACAGGTCCTCTCCACGTACTTCTTGGAGAAACACTAAATCGGCATGGACCTGCTCGATCGCTTGTCGAATCCCATCCAAGACGCGCTTGAATCCCAGGCCATGAAAGCCTTTATGGATATTGTAGGAGAGGACTCGAATCGACTGCCCCATATCAGAGGGATCACCTTTTCTGAGAACGATCGCGCGCGACGACTACGGGAACCGGAGACTGAAGAAGCACGTCCCGTACGGTGCGTCCTAGGACTGCGCCTCTGAGGAAAGAGCGAGAATGGGAGCCCAAGACGACCAAGTCATGTTTGCCTTGGCGAAGAGCCCGAAGGACGGCAATGGATGCGCTGAGCGAGCGGGTATCGAGGTGAGTCACCGCTTTGATTTTTGATTTTTCAAAAGCTTTCAGCTCGCGAGCCATGAGGTCTCGCGCGTCGCTATCTAGTCGCGAGTGAAGGCTAGCCAAGTCACGCTCGGCAGAGGGCGAGGAAAAAGCTGTTTGAAGAACTGGGTGGAGCCCTTCATAGAGGCAATTTAAGATTTCGACTTCTGCCCCGAGGGCCTTTGCTAACTGGATTGTCGCCATGCGAGCGGGCTTACTAGCGGGAGAAAGATCGGTACCGAAAAGAATCTTGGGTTTCTTCGAAGGGCTCCAGGCCTTCTTTTGGGCTTCTGGACCCAGGACGGCCACAGGGACCAGCGACTGCCGAATGACTTCTTCAGCCACACTTCCTAGGAAGATTCGCCCCAGTCCTTTGCGCCCGGCTGTTCCCAGCACAGCAAACTGGTAAGTTCTACCCGTGAGTAGATCGATCAATCCGTCCCGGGGATTATCAGCAAGAAGCACAGGGCGCGCTTTGGGCTTCATTTTCCGCGCGACTGCTTCCAGGTTAGATCCGATTTCGTTGACCATCACGGACAGGAGTTCTTCGAGTGGCCGACCCTGAATCGGAGAAAAATCAAAGTCGTCCACGTGAACCAGATCGATCGGTAACTCGAGCGCCTTCGCCAAGTGCGATGCGCAGGAGCGGACTGCATCCGACCGACGTTGGGTAGCAGGATCGTGGGAAAGTTCTTCGGCAACGAGGAGGCGTTTCATCTTGTGGCTACCTTCTCAGATCCAGCGCCGAAAAACGAGCAACAACCGGCCAAGAAGTACTTGAGCCCAGCGCCAGCCCCTCAGATGGTGTTTTCGGATCTCCAAGGAGGCTTGAAGATCTCTTTGAAAGCGGAGTTCCAGATCCTTCAAAGTCGGTAGCTGAGACAAGACGATCCCGACCTCGAGATCATGGAGCAGGCTTCGGTGGTTCAGATTGGATGAGCCCACTACGACCCAATCATCGATAAACGTCATCTTGCCGTGATGGAACGCCGAGCGAAATTCATGAATGCGGACACCGGCATGCAATAGGACGGGCTGAAAGGCGCGGTTGATCCACCGCATGAAGAAAACGTCCGAACGAGAAGGGGTCAACAGTCGGACATCGATGCCTCGGGCTGCTGCTTCGCGAAGCGCAAGAATCAATCGAAGATGCGGCACCAGGTAGGGCGTCGTGATCCACACTCGGCGCGTAGCTTGTTGAATGCGAAGAATCCGCTCCTCATTGATTTGGCGGCGCTGAAATCGGTTAGAGTTGAGTTTGACTCCGGCCGGCAGGGGCTTAGATTGGGCGCGCCTGAGCCAACGTCGAGCGCTTCTGGGGCGACTGGCGCCCGACTCGCGCCAGGCTAGGTAAAAAGCGGTCGCGAGTGCTTCGACGCTTTCCCCCGAGACGCGCACCGCTACATCGCGCCAGGCTCCGGGGCCTTTCCACTCTCGTAGGTGATGCTCGCTCACATTCATCCCACCCGAGTAGGCAATGTGACTATCGATGATGCAGGTCTTTCGGTGATTCCTTCGGTTGAGCTGACCCAAGCGACTGAGCCAAGGGCGCCAGCTGATCAGCTCGCCCCAAAGTCGGTGGGGGCGCACTTGCCAGGGGAGCGGATGGTAGATTCTCGCTTGAATGCCTGAGCGCCTGATCCGTTCGAGATCCCGATAGGTCCAACCCGAGCTGCCGGCACCATCAATCAGGAGCCGGACGCGCACTCCCCGAGCCGCAGCGCGCGAGAGTGCAGTCAGCACGCGCTGTCCCAGTCGATCGGACTCAAAGATGTAAGTTTCCAAGTCTACCGATTGCTTGGCACGGTCGACTGCGGCGAGAAGCCGGTTGAAGTAGGCATCTCCGTCGTGAAAAACCTCTTCGTCGTCCCAATAGCGCACCCAAGGATCTTCAGGCTGCTTGACTCATTTCGCGAATAAAAACTCGCAAAAAGAAGCGGGCCGAGATTTCAGATACTTTCTCCAAGGCGCCTGGCTCCTCAAACAAGTGACTTGCGCCGGGAATGATTTCCAGCTCGCTTCGCGAAATCTGCTCAGTAGCCTGGCGGTTCAGCTCAAGGACCGGCGTGTCGTTGCCGCCGACTAGAAGTAAGACGGGGCATTTCACGTTCTCCCAGCGGGCTTGGGCTAAATCGACTCTTCCGCCGCGGCATACCACGGCATCGATGGCTCTACCGAGATCAGCCGCAGCAATTAAAGCCGCCGCCGCCCCGGTACTGGCTCCGAAGTAGCCGATCGGGAGCTCTTCGCGGCCGATCAAGGCGCCGCCTTCGATTCGAATTTGCCGAGTCGCGCGCTCCAAGCGGCGCGCCAGAAGAGCCACGTCAAAGACTCGTGCCTGAGAGTGGCCTTCTTCTGCAGTCAGTAAGTCAAAAAGGAGTGTCGCAATTCCTTTCTCAACCAAAGACCTGGCGACTGCTTGGTTTCTAGGACTGAGGCGCCCCGAACCGCTGCCGTGCGCGAAGAGCACAAGACCCTTGGGATCCGGGGGGACTGTCAGCGTCCCCTCGAGAGTTGCGGCTCCGGCGACCACTCGAAACTCATGCTCGACGGGCGGAGGCCTTCTTCCTCCGCCGACTAAGCGCAAGATCTCCGCATCCGTCACTTCTGGAAATTCGCGGTAATGATCGCTCGTTAACCCAAAGGGCTCGGGCTGTTGGTCGACGACGACTTGGTCGTAATGAGACTCTAGAATTCGCACGGCGCGCCGAGACGCAATCGGTACAGCTAAAACTAAACGCGCAACACCCAGAGTCCGAAGGAATCGCGCTGCGACGATGGCAGAGATTCCGGAAGAGATTCCATCATCAACGACTATCACGGTGCGATCCTTGACGCGCGGTAGGGGACGCCCGCGCCGAAGCTTCCTGATCCATGCGTCGACTTCCCGGCCTCGCTCGATCACAGCCGGATGGACTTTTTCAGCGGGAAGCCCCAAACGATCGAGCGCGCTGTGGTCCATCCAGTAAAAACCTTCTTCGGTGATGCCCCCTACCGCTGCTTCGGGATTACCCGGAGGCGTGATTCGTCGCACCACCAGTAGCTCCATGGGAGCGGCTAACTCGTGGGCGACCGCAGCAGCGACTGGAACGCCGCCTCGTGGAATCGCTAGAACCAGAGGACTCTCCTCGCGAAAGGTTCCAAGAACTTCTCCCAGTTTTTTTCCGGCTTCAGTGCGGTTGCGAAATCCCATGGTGGGATTGATTTGCAGTTTCCGCGCCGCGAACGAGCGGAAGCTGCATCCTGAAAGTCGTATTGGGACGAGTGGTGTCGAGCTCCAGCCGGCCACCGTGATCGATCAGGATGTTCGAGCAGATACTGAGACCTAAGCCGGTCCCTTTTCCTGGTGGTTTGGTCGTGAAGAATGGGCTCATGATCTTTCGCGCAATCGCTTCCGGTATTCCCGGACCTGAATCCGAAACCGTGATCGTGAAATGTTCCGAGTCCTGCGAAAAATCCATCTTCACCCAGCGCTCTTCCAAAGGTTCAACGGCGTCGAGAGCGTTATTCAGAAGATTCAGTAAAACCTGTGAAATTTGCGAGGGGCGACACGGCAAATCGATGTCTTTAGGCAAGTTCTGGATCTTGAGTTCCACGCCCATCGATTGAAAGCGGGCTTGGCAAAGATCGAGCGTCTCAAGAAGAATTTCTGCAATCGGGGTGGGCGTGAATGGGTCATAGGAAGATTCGCGCGAGAACATGCGCAAACCCGAGACGATCTTCGCGATCCGGTCGACCGATCGTTGAATCCGAGCAACGCTGGCTTGTCTCACGTCGGCACTCGAGCGAGGGTCTTTTACGAGGCGAAACAAGTGCTCGGTTCCCAAAGTAATGGCTGCCAGCGGATTATTGATCTCGTGCGCGATCCCTGCAGCGAGCTCTCCGAGTGTGGCCATCTTCGAAGCATGCGCAAGTTGGGCAATGCGAGCGTGCTCCCGTTGCAAAACCGTTTGTCGCTCGATGACCCGACTGAGCTGCGAACAAAGGGTCTCAAAAAAGGGAATCAACTCGCGCTTGGCTTCGGCTTGGGGCGGTTTGTCCGAGAAAAACTCGATGACTGCGGTGATTCTTCCTTCCATCTGAATCGGCGCAGCGACTCCAAAATGAATCCCAGAGCCATCGAGATAACGTTTCCTCGGAAAATTTGAGTCGAGCCACAGGTCATCGATCCAAACCACTTTCCCGCTCTCGAGCGCTCGTCCTGGAAGGCTAACTCCTCGCTTGAGTGGAGTGCTCATTGTGGCTTCTTGAAAGGCGAGGAGCCCGCTCTTTTGGGCTTTCGACCAAAGGCCGGTCGAACGAAGAGTGTCGGACTCACTCTCTGATATTTCGTACACGTGACCTAAATGAAATCCTAAAGTCTCGGTGACTGCATCCAAGGTGGCTTGATAGGCTGACGCTGCATCGGACTCTTCTTGAGTCCTGAGCGCCAGGCGATGGAGGAGTTGGCTCAGGCGATGTTGCCATTCAAGCCGCTGAAGTGCTTGGCTGGTGCGTTCGTGAGCTTTGTTCTGCGATTGCAGGAGCATCAAGAAATCAAAGATCGGATCGCCTGCGGGAAAATTAGAAAAATCGAGATTCCAATCTCGGAGCTCGCGCATCTCGGTGATCGCGGGCGATACGCTGAATAGAAATTCATCAGGATTCTCGGGAAGGGGTAGAACTTGGCCTCGAAGCCGAATGCCGCCTCGATTGAGCAAAATCAATTCGCCGACATAGGTACTGGGGCTTGGGCCTTGAATTTCGAGATTTGGCCGCAGGACTTCAAACGAATCTCTAAAATGCGCTCCAGGTTTTAGATCCGGAAAGCATTTCTCGAAGGATGGGCCGAATCGAAGCAATCTTCCTTCGCGATTCGTCGTGAAAAAAAACGGATGGATTCGGCTATGGAACTCAGTTTGAAAGGAAGCGGATGTCGAACTCGTCATGATCCGAGCGGCTCCCTTTGGGTTGATGAGAAATCTCGATCTGGTCGCCAAAACGTCGGGCTAAACCCTCGAGGAGGCCGATCACCATGGGCCCTAAGCCTTCGCGGTGGGAATAATAGTGAACGATAATTTGGTCGGCGGAGGCCTCTTCCACGCGAAACCGCGGAGGGCTCAGTTTTGGCATCATGGCACCCATGTGACCGTGCATGCCGTTCAGGTTCTTCAGGCACGACCTGAGGTCGCGACCAAACATGTCCATCATTTCGCCGTAGCCTTCTGCTGCGGTGAAAGTAATCCAGTGATCGCCCAGCGAGCGAAGCCAACGGGCGGGATCCGCTTGGCTCATTTTGCAAATGGCGCCAACGAGTTGGTAGGTCAGTTCATCGGGATAACTCTTCATGGGCTCGAACTCAGTGCCCTCGAATGCAACTTCTTTACAGATCGACTCCCATGCGTCGCTGCCGTGTTCCCGAGTCACCAAATCTTGAATGGCTTGATTCACGAGTCCGTACATATTTCGGACTCTATCTGGCGCGCATTGTCAGGTGCAAATGCTTAATTTTTCGTGCAAATTGCACCCATGAGGCAAAGAAACATTAACCGTCCAAAACGCTTTCATTGGCTGATGGGTTTGCTTTTCATCAATGCTTTCAAGGCCCCGATTGCTCAAGCGGGTAATTTGGAGATCTCCGCGTTGGAAAAGCGTCCGAAGCTCGTCGTCCTGATCGTCTTTGATCAGATGCGTTCGGATTATTTAAGTCGCTTCAGCCCCCGATTTTTGCCTGCCGTTCAGGCGAACCAAGCTCCCGGAGGATTTCGTTGGTTCATGGAAAAAGGGACTTTTTACCCTCATGCTGAATACGAGCTTCTTCAGAGTATGACGGGTCCGGGGCACGCGACGCTTCTTTCGGGTGCCTATCCCTACCAAATGGGGATCAGTGGAAATTACTGGTTTGATCGTGAGCTCGGGAAATCGGTTTACTGTGTTTCTGATCCGGCTTCATCCATCATTGGAGCAGGCGAGGAAGCAGCCAAACTTCCGGGTATGTCGCCTAAGAATTTCCTCGGGACGACGCTGGGCGATGAGCTGAAAAATTCAGGCCGTAAGTCGCGAGTCGTGAGTGTCGCACTGAAGGACCGGGCGGCGATTTTAATGGGCGGCTACCGAGCGGATCTCGCACTTTGGTACGAGCCCAAATCAGGTACTTGGGTTTCGAGTCGCCACTACCTGAAAGACGAAAGCTTGCCCGCTTGGGTGGGGGGTCTGAATCAGAATCTCAGTCAGGAAAAAGGACAGCCATTTGTTTGGGGTGTCGGTGGAAAGCCCACGGGCCTCTCTGCAAACGACTCTTTGAAACTGGATTGGAAGAAGGAAGAAAATCGCGGCACGAAAGAATCGCTCGCTTCACCTTACGGTGTAAAGATCACGGTCGATGCAGCTCTTTCTGCCGCAAAAGAGTTTAGCCTCGGTAAAGGCCCGGATTCGGATCTTTTGGCGATCAGTTTTTCTTCTCATGATTATTTAGGGCACTCAGCCGGCGCTCAGAGCCGCGAGATGGAAGAAATGACTGCCGCAGAAGACCGCGAGCTTTCACGCCTTCTCGGTGGGCTACAGAAGCTGGTCCCGGGAGGCTTGGAAAACGCAGTCGTGGTTTTAAGTGCCGATCACGGTGCCCCTCAAAATCCCGACTGGCTTTCCGGCCAAAAGCTCCCGGCAGGAAGATTCTCGACGGTAAAGTTAGGCGAAGGCTTGGAAACGGAGCTGACTCGGCAGTTTGGAAAGCCTCCTGGCGGTAAGTGGATTCAATTCGCCACGCACCTTCAGTTTTGGCTCACACGAGAAGTGCTCGAACTCTATTCTTCGCCAGAGAAGCGCCAAGTGATCGATCGTGCGGCTGAAAGCTATCTTTTGAAGAATCCCGTCGTCACTCACTTCATGTCGCGTTCCAGTGAAGTGGCCGGAGCAACTGTGCCTCCGGGGCAACTGGGCACGCAGCTTTTGAATACTTGGCACCCTAGGCGGAGCGGGGACTGGATTGTCGTGCCTCGGGCTAACTTTTTTGAAGACGGCTCGCGGGTCGATCACATGACGGGCTACGCCTATGACCGAGTGGTGCCTCTCGCTTTTGTGGGAAAGGCCTTCCGTCCCGGCGTTCGTACCGAGCGCGCAAGGATGATCGATCTTGCCCCCACTCTCGCATTCCTTCTCGGCGTGACACCGCCGGCTCAGAATGAAGGCCGCGTATTGGGTGAGGGGATCGGAAAGTAGTGCCTTAGCGAACGCGCAGGCGGGTTTCTGCGCTTCGGAAGGTAATGACTCCGACTGCGAGCATCACAAAGCCTTGCTCCAGAGGTGCAGGACTCCAGCTCAAGCAGGCAAGGCCAAGAACTGAGCCCAAGAACAAAGTAGCTTCGAGGCGGTGCTTGGGGTGGATGAGTCGAAGGCCCATTCCGAGTGCCGCAGCAGCCAAACCAGGAAGAGAACCGACCGCGAGCGCCCAAGCGGGCGATACGGTTTCCGGACGAGGATCCAGTTGCGCCCAAGCTGCAGCCGAAGGAAGAGCACCTAGGAACAAGACGCCCAGGAGATTTTTCAGAGCGGCTTTTCGGTTCCATTCGCCCCATTTGGGCCAGTGAAGATCGGGTGCGCGAACTTTTTCCCAAACACGGGCCCAGCCACCGGGCGGGTGAAGAATTCCGCGAGTGATGCCTTCAAAAAGCTGAGGGGCGCCTCCGGGAAGGAGTGCTTGCAGCGCACCGTAGGCGGCTTGAACGGGCTTTTCTGATGAGAAGACGCCGTAGCGCGCTTCGAGGCGGGTCGGAGCAAACCGAAGCTTAAAGGCATGCAAGCTATTGAAGCGGTACGGAAGATTTCCGTTTCTGAAAAGCCATTGGAAGGTGTCTCGCGTTTGCGCCAAAGGCGACAGTCCGAGCGTGCACCACTGAGCTTTTCCTTCGATCAGGAAGTGCCGAAGCGCTTGCGAGACCAAAAGCGTCTGAGCCCCGTGCGGAGCCTCGGGCGAACGAATGATGTCGACCAAGTACCATGCCTGAGTGGCCGGAACGGGAACGGCCGCAATGAATGCTTCTAGGCGCCCTTGGAACCTAAGCAAGAAGAAGCGCTTTTTCTCAGGGTTTTCCCAAGGTGCAACGCGATTCAGGAATCCGAGTGGACGCATCCAGCGGCTAGAAAGCCAGCGCTGAAGAAGACGATCGCATTCCCCGCGCTTTTCCTCGGTGAGCTCGCTCCAAGTGAGGCACTCGATTTGGGCGCCCTGGCGGTGCAGCTTTTGACTTTCATGAGTCGGGCCACCCTCGATCGGTGCCTTTTCAAAAATGGCCTCAACACCGATTCTCACTGAGTGGAAGCCTTCGGTTCGTGCGCGCGCTGCGAAGCGGGCATCAACCGGAAGACCGACGGCTTGCCGCCCCTGGGCTCGCGCTTCGGTGTGAAACGCTTTCCAAGCATCGAGTTGCCGGGCCGAATCGACAAGCGGCACGTGCGCTGCCACCCAGGCGTCTCGCGTTTCTTGAAACGCGAGTGCTTCGGCGTTCTGGCCGAAGGAGAACTTTCGGTAGCCTGGGTAGGTGGTCAGGTAGTGAACGCTGGGGGAGTGCGTGGGGGAGTGTTTCATCGCACAACCAGTATGTAGGAATTCGGGCAGTAGAGACGAGTCAGGGTTAGGTTAGGGATTCCTGCAGATTTCATGAGGCGGTGGAGCCTGGGCGAGCAGGGTTGAATCTCAAGCCCCCGCCCCAGCGCCCGTCGCGCGCGCTCGAGGCGGCCCGCTTGGAGTTCGGCTTGGGCTAGGAGCCCCCAAGGCTCCCACGCGAGCGGCACGCGTGCCGCCAGCTCGCGCGCTTGGAGCGCGGCGGCCTCCGGCCGGCCCTGCTTCAGCCAGCGCAGCGCCGCGCGCAGGCCGGCCTGAAGCTCAAAGTGCCGCTCACTTCTCAGCGCCAGCGCGGCCTCGAAGCTGGGCTGGGCCGGCCGCCCCAGCTCGGGCGCGACCCACGCGTGACAGAGCGTCCTGAGCGCGCCGAAAGACTCCGGCTCGCGAAGCACCCCGATCCACAGCCAGCCTCGATTTTCGGGAGCCCGTCTCGGCGCGCGAAGGGCCTCCCAGTGCGCAGGGTCGCAGGCGTGGGGGTCGATCACCACGGCGCGCACCGAGTGGGGAGCGAGCTGGGCGGGGAGGCCAGGCTCCCGGGCCGAAAGCCGCACCACCGCGTGACGCCCCAGCTGCTGGCTTCGCAGATTCTCGAGCAGCGTTTGCCGAAGACTGGCCTGGGTGAAGGGGAGCTCGGGGAGCCACTTCATTCCCGTTTAGTTTAGCAGATCTTCAGTCCTTGGAAGCTCAGCTTCAAGACGCCTTGTTGAAGAGTCTGGGCTTTCTGCCAGGAAAACTGCAGCTCGGCGTCGTGATGCCCTTCGGGGTCGAGCAAAGTCTGGGTGATGCTCTCTTCCTCGATTTTGCAGCGCGCTGGATTTCTTGCGTTTCCGTCCGTCAAAATCTTGGTCCGCTCGCTAAAGTAAGGCGCTAGGTCTTTTTCCAGCTTCTCCGGGTTCCAAGCGCTCTCAGAATCGAGTTCCAGAAGAATGGCAGAAGCTTCTTCAAAGTCCTTTTGAGAAAGCGCACGAACGAGTCGGAAAACCGAGTTTCTGACTCGAATGAGCCATTCTTTCTCGGTTTTCTGAGCCAAAGCGCGCGCTTCGGCTTGGCCTAAGCCTTGCGAGTCCCGAACGGGCGCTTGGCCGGTTCTCATTTTCTCCCATTCATCGATCAGGCTTGAGTCGATTTGGCGAATGGTCGAGCGCAGGTACTCTTCAATGGCCAGAACGTCGTCGGTCTTGAAGCTTTCAGGAACGGTCTGGGACAAAGTTCGGTAGGTGTCCGATAAGTAGCGAAGCAGAAGGCCTTCGGAGCGCTGAAGCCCGGTTTCGCGAATCATCTCGGAAAAGCTCATGAAGCTCTCCGCCATTTCGCGGGCAATCGATTTTGGCCGAATGTTCTCTTGGCCGACCCAAGGGTGCGCAGCCGAAAAGGCATTGAACGTTCGGTAAATGAAATCGCGATTGGGCTTCGGGTGCTCGATTTTTTCAAGCTCCTCCATCCGCTCCTCGTACTCCATGCCTTGAGCTTTCAACTCATAAAGCTTCTCGGTCTTTAAGCGGTCCACTTGCCGTCGAAGAATCGCTTCTGGGTTTTCGAGAATCGATTCAACCAGCGTCAAAAGGTCGAGCGAATAGTCGGGCGACTCGCGCTCAAGCAGCGGCAAAGTATCGATGAGATAAAGAGACAGCGTTTGGTGGAGAGAAAAATCCTGCTGAAGCTCGACGTTCAAAGCCACCTTCGACGGGCCGGTTCGCTCATGAAGCGGAATGATTCGGACAATTTTTCGGTCCACTAAGGTCCGGAAAAGTTCGAAGCCATGAACCCGCAGACGCTGTTTTTGGCGATCCGACTCATGGCACGCGCGAATGAGTTTTCGGGTGGCTAAGCAGCCGTCTTCCTGGGTGCGAGACAAGAGCTGAAGAAGCACACCGTGGCTCAGGTCAAAACGTGACTGCAGAGTTTCTGGCTCGGATCGTGAGAGGCGCTCAAAGACGGATTTGTCCCAGTGGACGTAGCCTTTTTCAGGAGGCTTTCGCTTCACGATCTTTTTTTGCTTCTTCGGATCGCCTGCGGCTTTCCGCTCCATCTCCAAGTTCTCGATGACGTGCTCGGGCGCCTGGCAAACGACGGTGCCGAGATCGTCAAACCCCTTTCGTCCGGCGCGACCCGCAATTTGCTGAAAGTCACGAACCGTGAGGAGCGCGGTTTTTTCGCCGTCATATTTGCAGAGCTTCGTAAACAGCACCGTGCGGATGGGAACGTTCACACCGACGCCCAAGGTGTCGGTGCCGCAGATAATTTTCAGAAGTCCTTTTTGCGCCAAGCGCTCGACCAGCATTCGGTAGCGCGGCAAAAGCCCCGCGTGGTGAATCCCGATGCCGTGCTTCAGTACTCGCTGAAATTCTTTTCCATAAGGAGATTGGAAAGACGTTCCTTCCATCTCTTTGGCGATTCGTGCCTTTTCGTCGCGTGTACAGAAATCCAACGAAAGCAGATTCTGCGCTTCCTCGGCACAAGCGGCTTGGGTGAAATTCACGAGATAAACCGGTGATCTTCCCTTCGTAACGAGCCTCGGTAAGACGGCGTGCAGGGGTTCTTCCGAGTATTCGTATTCCAGCGGAACCGGGCGCTGGGCGTTCTTAATGACGACGGTCTCTAGGCCGTTTAGCTTCGTCAGCGCTTCTTCAAACCGGGCCGTGTCGCCTAAAGTGGCTGAAAGCAGCAGAAACCGCGCTTGCGGCAGAGCCAGGATCGGCACTTGCCAGGCCCAGCCACGTTCACGGTCCGAATAGAAGTGAAACTCGTCCATGACCACGTCATCGACTCGGGCCAGGCTCCCGAGCCTGAGCGTGTCGTTTGCTAGAATCTCGGCCGTGCAACAAATGATCGGCGCGCCGGGATTCACGGAGCCATCGCCAGTAATCATCCCCACCTGCTCGGGCCCAAAGTCGCGGCAAAGGGCCAAGAACTTCTCGTTCACCAAAGCTTTAATGGGAGAGGTGTAAAACGATCGCCTTCCCGCTGCGAGGGACTGAAAGTGAAGAGCTGCTGCCACGAGCGATTTGCCTGAACCGGTCGGGGTATTCAGAATCAGGTTTTTTCCCGAATAAAGCTCGAGAATAGCCTCTTCTTGCGCGGGGTAAAGAGTCAG
>JACCDL010863109.1_pt1 | contig 34435 bp, 45 predicted proteins | sample 7441931 | NCBI WGS metagenome assembly JACCDL01 (sample SAMN15323437, study PRJNA562643) | freshwater metagenome | isolation source: river surface water | place: USA:Blue River Watershed | collected 2017-08-16 | reverse complement strand
GGCTACAACAAAGCAAAGGAGAAGTACAAGTACACTGAGGCTGATCTAGAAATTGCAATGAATTGGCTTTTTGAAACAAAAGGCAGGAAAGGCCTTGAAGATCTAATAGAGAGACTTAACCAACCATCAAGACCTACTCATTTTGAGTTAGAGCACGATGATGAATTTGATGATGATAGATTTGTACCTCTTATTAAACGAAACTCGCAAGGTCAAGTAGAACTTGTGGGTAAATATTCTAATCAATAAAGAAATGAAACAAACAAAAACAATCCCATTTGATTGGGAAGAATACAACAACAATCGAGACAAGTACAAGGTTGTAACTCGTGATGGTGATGAGGTAACTCAACTTACTAAGTTTGAAGGTGTATATAGTTATCAATTGGTTGGTATACTGTTTGATTCATTACAATCTTTTTATATAAATGGTAAATATTTAAACAATGCCGATAGTAGATTTGACCTTCAACTCCAATACGAAGAAGAGGTCAAAAACACGGAATCAGATGCCAGCGTTTACGATTCAATTAGAGCCGATTTAACCGCACGTGAACAACTCGGACGTGAAAAGTATGGAGTAAGTGTGGATGAAGCGAACCTTACCCCAAAAGAATGGGCACAACATGCCATCGAAGAAATGTACGACATGATTGTTTACATGAAATCTTTAATGAAAAAGTTATGACAATGAATAAAGAAAAATTTTGGGATTCGTTTCCTCAACCAAAAAAAAGAATTTTTACAATTCAGTACGAAGCAGCGGATCCAAATGAAATAAAAAAAGTTCTTGAAAAAATCATGGACGAGTTATCCAGTGGCGTACAAAATGGCGAAGGTTCAGGCAAATGGGTGAAATACACATTCAATCAAGAATTTGTACCGAATTTAAATTTCACCTTTCAGATTATTGGAGGGGTCGAATGCAAGGTATTTAAAAGTACCATTTAATCAGATTTTATTTATATATTTGCAACGATCATGCAGGGTCAAAAAGTAAAATATTGGAGTCCTTATGGGTGGAAGTGCTGCATCACGACCGCTCGTAGGGACTTTTCATTTTAATGCAGTAAAATGGCAAAAGACAAAAATTCTTTCATTCTTTACAGCGATTTAATTCATACGATTGAGCGATTATCGGATGAAAACGCGGGCCAATTATTCAAACATTTGATGCGTTATGTTAACGATCAAGACCCAGTTTGTGACAATTTATTGGTAGAAATTGCATTTGAGCCTATCAAACATCAACTCAAAAGGGATTTGCGCAAATTCGAGCAAACCAAGGAAAGACGTAGCATTGCTGGTAAAATTGGAGCCGAGAAGAGATGGCAAGAAATGGCAAATGATAGCAATCGCATACAATCGCATACAAAGGATAGCAATCGCATACAAACGATGGCAAACGATAGCAAAGAATGGCAAGCGATGGCAAAAATGGCTGTTAATGATAATGATAATGTTAATGTAAATGATATTAATAATAGTAATGTCGATTTTCAATCGATTCTTGCTCATTTCAATTCTACTTTCCAAAAACGATGCACCGTGTTTTCGACCTCAGCCAAAAACAAATACAGAGCTCGATTCAAAGAGGGGTACACAATCGACATGGTAAAACAAGCAATGGTGGCAGCTTCAAAATCAAAACACCACCTGGAGTCGAATTTCAAATATTGCACCTTAGAATTTTTCTCACGCGCTGAGAAATTGGACATGTACGCCACGGCAACAAGCAACGAACCCAAACCATACAACCCACGCGCATGAAAGATTTAAAGAAAAACCCATTAGCCAACATGAACCTTGTGGAGGTTGCATTGGGGCATTTGTTGACCATTCCGAAAAAAGACGGTTATCGAACATACTCGCAAATTGATCCACGATGGATGAAAACGGGGTTCGAAAAAAACGTTTACAAAGCAATTGGGCAACTCATTCAAAAAAATGAGGAGTTGGACTTGGTTAAATTATCGATGCAGTTCAAAGAAAACGGATGGTACGAGCAGGGGATTTATGGTAAGATTGCAAGGTTGACAAATCACAATGACATTTTGGACAGTCGAATCTACATAACGTCCATTTTTGACCAACTCAATTTGAATTTGGCAATTGAGATGGCGTACCAGTTCAGAAATTCTTTCGATTCATTAGTTCAATCGGGAAACATGACCATCATAAAGTACAATGAGATTCTTTCCAAGATGCAAAGCATTGAGTTTCGGAAGCAAATGGATGATAAGACCAACGAGCAGGTTGTTTTGGACCTTATTGCGAATCATGAGCGAGCAAAACACGGTGAAATCACGGGGTTGGAATTGCCATACAACAGTCTCCACACAAAAATTTTACTTGAACCCGTGGATTTGATGGTAGTAGGTGCACGTCCTGCGATGGGTAAAACAGCGTTTGCAGTATCCACAGCGTGTAATCTTGCCAGACAAGGAAAGAAAGTCGTTTTTTTCGCCCTAGAAATGAGCCGAGAACAAATGATGCGCAGGATAATTGCGAACCTTGCTCAGGTAGATTCAAACGCGATCAAGTACGGACGTTGTACATCAATCGAATTGCAAAAAATTAGCATGGTATCTGGTGCCGAGTTTTTGAACAACATTGAAATTTATGAAGGTTCGCACATGGTAATGGACATCGCAAACAAGGTATCAATGAGCCAAAACAAGGGAGATGTTGATTTAATCATCATTGACTACTTGCAAAAGATTATCCCGAAAAAATCAAATAGTAGGTATCAAGAGGTCACTGACATTTCCAATGGCATCAAGTTACTTGCTCAAAATTTTGGAATACCAGTCATGGCAATGGCACAACTTTCAAGAGAGAGTGCAAAGACGGGTTCACGACCTAAGTTGCCAGACCTCAAAGAATCGGGAGAGATTGAGCAGGATGCCAGCGTTGTTGCGTTTCTGCATCGCCCCGAATATTACGGACAAACTACCATGGAAAATGGTATGAGCTCACAAAACATGTGCGAGTTCATAATCGCTAAGAATAGGGAGGGATTTGACGGAATTGTAGAGCTCGAGAACTATTTAGCCTATTCGATTTTCAAAGATGTTGAACATAAAAAAGATGAATTTTAATGAAACAGGAATATCATTTCAATGAGCACGGAACTTGTACTAATCCAACACATCACACATTCAAGTGCTCTAAAAAATATACAGCAGTCATAAAATTGGCTCAATTACCAAATGGCAAATGGGTATATGGAATGGGTTTTATAGGGAAAAGTCAAGGATTTGAATATGGTTGTTCATTGCACGAACCGAACTCAAATCAATTTGATAGCAAGCGCGCATGTTATGAATCAGGCGTTTCATGGATGATTCAAGTAATAAGCGGACGTGGTGATGTTTATCAAAGATTAGTAGAGATTTTGGAAATGGAATTGAGACCAGTAGCCGTACCCGCAAAAACTTATATCCAATTAGATTTATTTTGACATGAAAAAGTGCAAAAATTGTAAGCAGCCATTCTCACCCAGGTTCTCGACCATGGAAAAATACTGTCAGTCTATTGATTGCAAGACAAAACAAGCAATGGAGAATCTTGCCAAGATAAAAAGCAAACCAAAGACAGCATGGCGAAATGAAAAGAAACTACGCGTTGAAAATCTACGATCTCTCGGAGATTGGAAAAAGATATTGCAAACGACATTCAATCGGTTTATTCGTCTCAGAGATGCCAAAAAAGGATGCATCAGTTGTGGTGCAAATCTCAATGGCAAATTTGATGCTGGGCATTTCTTTTCTGTTGGGTCCTATCCAAATTTGAGATATAATGAGGACAATGTCCATGGTCAATGTGTGAAATGTAACATGTATCTGCACGGTAATTTGTCCAATTATCGAGATGGGTTAATTGCTCGAATTGCTAGTGATAGGTTCCATGTTTTGGACCAAAAAAAGAATGAGCCATTGAATTTAACCATGGCCGAAACCATTGATTTGATTAACCACTACAAAAAGAAAATTAAAGATGTTCAATAGTGAATTTTACCCCACTCCAGACCACGTAATCGAAAGAATGATTGCAGGGTTGGACCTTAATGGAAAGAATGTTTTAGAGCCATCAGCCGGAGCAGGACATATTGTTGACGTATTGAAATCATACGGAGCAAATGTCAAAGCATGTGAACGTCATCCGGACCTTGCCAAAATTGTAGAATCCAAATGTCATTTGATTGAAAATGATTTTTTCAAATTGAAAGATGATCAAATAGTTCAAATGGATTTCATCATCATGAATCCACCATTCTCAAACGCGGACAAACACATTCTGCACGCATGGGAAATTGCTCCAGCAGGTTGTGAAATTATTGCATTATGCAATTATGAAACAGTAGTGAATCATTATTCACGTCATAGGAATCAACTTTACCAAGTCGTTAAAAATTACGGATTTGCCGAGGAACTTGGAGAGGTATTTTCGACAGCCGAAAGAAAGACGAATGTCAATATTGGCATGATCAAACTATTCAAACCAAGCGCGAACAATTCGTTTGATGGATATTTTGACATGGATGACGATGTAGAGGAAAGTCAGTACAATGGCATCATGCCGTACAATGTTATTCGAGATGTCGTGCAGAGATACGTTGGCGCGTGCAGATTATTTGATTCCGTGGCCGAAAACGCGGTAAAAATGAACGATTTGATTGGTCAATTCAACACTGGTAAAATTGTTTTTGCACTGAGACAAGATGAAAAGGAACAATCCGTGGCCGATTTCAAAAAGGAGTTACAAAAGCAATGTTGGTTGTGGGTATTCAATAAAATGAACATGCAAAAATACCTTACTGAATCACTCAAAAAAGAGGTCAATTTGTTTGTTGAGAAGCAACAGAATGTCCCATTCACGATGAAAAATGTGTACAAGATGATTGAATTGGTAGTTGGAACACATGGATCGAGAATGGAAAAAGCAATGGTAGAGATTTTTGACAAACTGACCATGCACTACCATGAGAATCGGTATGCGGTTGAGGGATGGAAAACAAATAGTCACTACCTCGTCAACAAAAAGTTCATTTTGGAGTACGTTGCCGAGCACAACTGGGGAAATGGTAAACCTGCGATACGTTACAACGGAAACGCGGATAAAATGAACGATCTACACAAGGCCCTATGTTACCTCACAGCCACCCAATACGATGCTGAAAATACTCTCCAAAAGCTATTTGATGGAGTAAGCTATAAAGACAATACGAAAATTTACGATTACAAAGAATGGGGAGTTTGGTATGATTGGTCATTTTTCAAGGTCAAAGTATTCAAGAAATCCACCATGCACGTTCAGTTCAAAGATGATAAAGTATGGGAGTTATTCAATCGAGCAGTGGCCAAGGCGAAAGGCTATCCACTACCAGAATCAAAAAAACTTTAAAAAAAATTTGTGTAATAAGTTTAATTTGTTATATTTGCAAAAGAAAAGTCAATTATGAATCAAGAAATGATCAAATCACTATTGGAGTTCCAAGCGGAATGTCCAGTAATAACCAAAGCCAAACAAGGTTATGGTTACAAGTACGCTGAGTTAGAAAAGATTGTCGATGCTACTCGCGAATTACGTCACAAACACGGGTTAGTATTTACCCAAACATTTGAGGACAATGTCCTAATCACATCACTCTATCATATTTCGGGGGGTGAATTGCACTCCAGAATCAAGATGCAAGACGATGTAAAGTTGAATGGCATGAATCCATTTCAAGTTGACGGGTCAAAAATTTCTTACTACAAGCGATACGCATTTTGTGCCATTCTCGGAATAGTATTGGAGGGTGAGGACAATGATGCCAAGGGTCGTGTTGCTGAAAAGCCAAAAGCAACAGCAAAAAAGACATTGAACCAAAATGAGTTCATTCGTATGGTCCAAGCTATCCACAAAGGAGATTTTCAACTTGCTGAGGTGAACAAAAAATTCAACCTGGACACGGACCAAAAGAAAACATTGTCGAACGAATTTGGAGTTGAGATATGAAATTCATCGCAAGAGCATCCAACATTGGCAAGTTAATGACCAATGATCGTTCTGGGAAAGGACCTGGAAAGACAGCCATAACCGAACTTGAAAAGATGGCAGCATTTGACAAGTACGGATACCAAGAGCATTTCAGTAACAAGTACACTGAAAAGGGAATCAACAATGAGCAATTGGGTATTGAGATGGCCAAAAGACAATTAGGTTGGTTTGATGTCGACCCAAACGCGCCAAAGATTCGTTTGTTCAATGATTGGTTAACTGGTGAGCCCGATGTCCACACAGCAACTTTAGGAGCTGACATTAAGTGCTCATTCGATTGGTTTACGTACCCGAAAATGGATGTCGAATGTCCGAACAAAGATTATTTCTATCAGATGCAAGCTTACATGGCATTGAGTGAGAAAAAGGAGTGGTCATTGGTTTACGTTTTGACCGACATGCCCGAACAAATGATAATTGACGAGGCGCGTAGATTGGCGTGGAAAATGGCATCTTTGCCGACCTATTTCAATATGTCGCAGGAAGAGATTGAGGAAGTTGCGCAGGATAAAATACAATCTCAATACACATTTGGTCAAATCCCCGAAGAAAAAAGGGTGAAGGAATTTTTAATCCAGCGAGACGACCTAGTCATTTCAGACATGAAAGACAGAGTAGAATTTTTACAATCAATTTATAACCAAATTTACGAAGCAATATGAAGATTATTGGATTTTTACATGCCATTGGCAGCACTGAGACAATCTCAGACAAATTTCAGAAACGAGACATCGTTATTGAGACGGATGAAAAGTACCCACAATATTTGACCATTCAAGTAGTGAATGACCAATGCGATGATGTGGACCGATTCCAATTCGGGGACCATTTGGAAATTGACATCAATTTGCGCGGTCGCAAGTACATTTCAAAGAAAGATGGTTCAGAGTGTTATTTTAATTCGATTCAAGCGTGGAAAATGAGCATTTACAGCACACGTGGAAAGGCTCACAGCGCACAACAGGTCGAAAACGTGGCACAAACGCAACCAACAGCGCAAAATGCACCAGCAAAGGACGAAAACGGGGACGATTTACCATTCTAACATGAAATTAGTAAACATTGAAAAGGACGTCCGAAAGATGATTAAAGACCATCTCGCGACTGGTGTCAACTTGAACCGATTTTGCAAAGATGCAGGTCTCCATTACTCACAAATATTTGTTTTTTTGAATCATGAGGAAAAGGGATTGACCACAAAAGCGGTCATCAAGATTGCGAAGTATTTTGAAAAGCATTAGCCACGCTCGCGAGTGGATCGTAAAACACGGACTGCATACCAGATGAACCGTCAGGTTGCACACTGCTTCCGTTCTCATCGTATAGGAGATAGAGTTAGCCTTCTCGACGTCGTTTAAAAAGGCAAATGATTAGGTGGTGGAATTGGTAGACACTCGCAGCCGAAGTATGTGAATTGGTATCGGCTCCCAAACCATTGGGTAACCAAATGCAAGTTCGAATCTTGCCCTAATCGCTTAGCAAGGTGTAAACGATAAAGAAACGTCATCACAGGTTTACATGAAATTGCCGATGACCCGAAATGCTTACGGTTAACGGGGCTTAACTCATAAAGTCCAGAGAGCACAATCTAACGAGTGACACCTCGGAAAGACGAGGAAAACACGGATGGGCGTATAGGTTAACGTCACTGATATTCACAGAAAATGCGGTTCGATTCCGCATCCGTGTCAAACATTTAAAAAGTCAAAAATGAAAACAAGTCATCTCAGAATCGGTAATTTAGTGCAATTTGAAAATGAATTTCATCATATAGCAGCAATCCAATGGGATAAAACTATCAGATTGAAATGTGAAGATTCAACTCATGCAAATTATTATCGTGGCACAATAGGTTGTTATGGTATGTATTCTATTGACCCTATTCCACTAACAGAAGAATGGTTGTTGAAGTTTGGGTTTATTTCAAATCCTTATGAAGATAGGTATGAAAAAGGCCTGATACACGTTGAATGCGACAAAACCAAGGGCGCAACCTATTTGTGGATTAACAATATGCCACACATCAAACATATCCACCAACTTCAAAATCTATACTTTGCCATCACTGGTGAGGAACTAACAATAGGAGGTAACAATGAGTAAGCAAACAGCATTAAAATGGTTTGTAGAGCAATTAGGTTTAGATGCCACAAATGACTACAAAGCAGAAATTGAAGAAGCACTACAAATGGAACGTGAGCAGATTATAGATTCTTACAAAGATGGTTATTATCATTTAGAATTTGAGACATTCAATCCACAACAATACTACAACGAAATATTTGGAGGTCAAGATGAAAAGAATTGAAATGTCATTATTGCTCCCAACTTTGCTCGAAAACGCGGGATATGAAATTCAAGGAAAGGAAACATGGAGTGAGATTTACAACATCAATCGCTCAATTTACGTCCTTGAAAAACATGGATACGTTTATGCAGAGGAACTTTGGAGACTAAAAAAGAACCTTGTTCGAGACCTCCAAACCCACTACCAATCCCAGGGTAAAAAAATTCGTCTTACATTTGAGCAACCTAATACAATTATAATTCATGAAACACCATCAGTTTAAAAAATCGAGTACCCGAAAGAGTAAAACCAAGCAAAGCACTGAGCGAACCTTGAAAACAGTCATTTCGCTGTTTTTCATCTTTCCATTGATCTTGATTCTATTCATTCTTGACCGCGTTTTGCTCCTTCCATTACTCGGTATAAACGCACCATCTTTTCAGTTCTGGTATGACAACACCAAAATGATGGCACAATCTGTTATTCGCGTTGGAATTGGCTATGGATTGATTGGATTGGTTTATTTGATCATGTGGCTGGTATCAAATTTTGTGATTTGACATTAAATTTGAAAGAAAAAACGCATGAGTGAACAATCTTTGGACATAAAAGCTCGTAAAATTTACGACAAGTACCGTCTTGTACTTACCAACTCGTCCACGGAACTATCCGAAGACCCATTATGTCACGCATACGCAAAGAAATTTGCCATGATGGAAGTAAACGCAAGGATGGAAGAATGGAACATGAACCCAGATCGTCACAAAGCGTACAGCAAATTATTGTTCAAGATTCAAACTTTGCCCCATGGCGAAAAGTAAAAGGGTGAAAAGATACCCATTTCGCGTTTGGTACAAAGAGGACGAAAACATGGAATGTCGAAGAGTGGATGCGAAAGACCTTGAAGAAGCAATATTGAAAATACCGAAAAAACACCAATGTCAAATAGAGCGAATAGTTGACCTTTCAGATGGCCAAGTACATAAACCCCCATTTAAATGAATACGCAAAAAATAAAACTGACTGAATTAAAGTCAAACCCAAACAATCCAAGAGTAATAAAGGATGACAAATTCCACAAACTGGTTGCATCAATAAAAGAATTTCCAGACATGCTTGACATTCGGCCTATTGTAGTTAACAAAGACATGATTGTTTTGGGCGGAAATATGCGATTGAAAGCGTGCAAAGAAGCTGGACTGAAAACAGTTCCCGTAATCATCGCAGATTCTTTGACTGCAGAACAAGAACGCCAATTTATTATTAAAGACAACGTTGGATTTGGTGAATGGGATTGGGAAATGATAGCAAATCAATGGGATCAAGAAGAGGTCGAAAACTGGGGACTTGATTTGCCAGCAGATTTAAAAATGGGAAATGAAGTAGATGCAGAAGATGATGATTTTGAAATGCCAGATGAAATCACAACTGATATTGTATTAGGTGATTTATTTGAAATAGGCGAACATCGTTTAATTTGTGGAGATAGCACTCAGACAGACACATTTGAAAAATTAATGAATGGTCAACTCGCGGATTTAGTTGTAACAGACCCACCATATAATGTCGCTTATGAAGGTAAAACAAAAGATGCTTTGACTATCAAAAATGATTCAATGTCAAATGATGATTTTTACCAATTTCTTTATGATTTTTATACAGCTCTCGAGGCATTTACAAAAAAAGGTGGCGCATGGTATGTTTGGCATGCTGATTCAGAAGGAGCTAATTTTCGATTAGCAATGAAAAATGCAGGGATTATGGTTAAGCAGTGTTTGATTTGGGTGAAAAATTCAATGGTTATGGGAAGGCAAGATTATCAGTGGAAACATGAACCATGTTTGTATGGATGGAAAGAAGGTGCTTCTCATTCATGGTACTCTGATCGAAAGCAAACAACAATTTTAGAATTCAATAGGCCAAATAGAAATGCTGAACATCCAACAATGAAACCAGTTGAGTTATTTGCTTATCAAATTACAAACTCAAGTAAAGATGGTGATATTGTTGCTGATGCTTTTGGTGGAAGTGGAACAACAATGGTTGCATGTCATCAATTAAACAGAAAAGCTTACATTGTTGAATTTGACCCAAAGTATTGTCAAGTTATTATTGACAGAATGAAAAAACTAGATTCATCATTGGTAATAAAAAGAAATGGCGAAGTTGTAAAATAAAAAAGGGGGGAAATGGCCCCCCTAATTGAATATAGAAAAAAATGCAATCCGTTGATTGACTTTTCAAATATAAAACAAAACAACGAACATACAACGACAAATGGCAGGAAGAGGAAAAATAGAACCACGTTGGAAAAAAGGCGAAAGTGGAAACCCAAAAGGAAGGCCAAAAGGGGCCAAAAGCAGGGCAACAATCGCACGTTATTGGATGGAGGTAGAACAATCGGCCAAGAATCCAATTACTGGCACAAATGAGAAGATGTCGCAGGAAGATTTGATGACATTGGCGTTGGTTAAAAAAGCAAGGGAAGGAGATGTTAATGCGTACAAAGCGTTAATGGATAGTTGTTATGGTGCTCCAGTTCAGCAAATACAACAAGAGCAGACAAATATTGATTTGAGTGATTTAAGCACAAAAGAAATCAAGGAATTGTTGTCAAATGAAAAAAAATGAGAAGCTCGAATACATCAAAAATGCTCTCAAAAATGAATTAGCAAGACGTGATTTTTGGGAGTTCTGTTTGGCAATGGATCATGAATTGTTTAACAAACGACCATTTTTAAAACCAATTGCAGATGCATTTCAGAGGGTGGAGGAGCGCAAAATACGTTCATTGTCAGTATCTCTTCCACCACGTGCAGGAAAGTCTTATATCACATCGCTGTATTGCGCGTGGACATTAGGTCGAAACCCCGACAAATCTGTAATGAGGAATACCTGTACGGCCACCTTGTACCGAAAGTTCAGTTATGACGTGCGAAATATTGTTACGGGGGATAAGTTCAGAGAGATATTCCCCCATGTGCAATTAGCGGATGACAAATCGAACATTGACGGATGGAATACTAAGAGCTCAAGACAAGTTGGTTACTTTGGTGCTGGAGTAGGAGGTACAATTATCGGTTTCGGGGCTGAGAATGTAGCGATAACAGATGACTTGTACCGAGGTATTGAAGATGCCATGTCCGATACCTACAATGACAAAGTAATTCAGTGGAAAGAAGCCACGCACGATTCACGATTTGAAACGGGGTGCGCACGTATCGACATTGGGACAAGGTGGTCTATCAATGATATGATCGGAAGAAATATGGCTGATGGAATTTATGATGAATCGATTGTAATTCCTGCCATGGACGAGAACGGCAACTCATTTTGCGAATCGGTCATGACCACGGATGAATACGTTGAGAAAAAGAAACGTACTCCCAAGGACATTTGGTTGGCTGAGTACATGCAGGAGCCCGTTGATATTAAAGGTCGTTTATTCGGTGAATTGTCAGTAATTGACAAGACAGAATTTGACAAGTTACTCGATGGACAAAAGACAAAAGAAAACCCCAATGGGTATGTTGGTTCGATTGGATATTGTGACGTTTCAGACGAGGGAGCCGACTATACAGCGAGTGCGGTTGGGGTGCTCATTGGAAAGAAAATCTACATCGTTGACTACATTTTCACCCGAGACAACACAGATATTTCAATCCCAATGGTGGCAGCTATGCTTAGTAAGTGGAATGTGAATTATTGCAGGGTAGAATCTAACTCCATGGGTGCAATGTTTGGGCGCCATCTCCAAAATATGACGAAAACACGGATACTACCAGTAGCAAATCAAACCAATAAGATAACGCGAATCATAATGAGGTCCGCACACATCATCAATGAAATGATATTTGTCAAAAATGATAATGTGCAATGCGAACAATTCATGACGAACCTATATTCATTCACAAAGGAGGGAAAAAACAAGCATGATGATGCACCCGATTGTATGGCAGGATTGTCAATTTTCGCCGAAAGTATATTCAAGCTATGACCTTAGATTTGTTTTTTTTCAAAAATCGTTACATTTGTACATAATTGCCGATAAATGAGTTCATTCTTTCAGACAATACAAGCAGCATTTACCGACCTAGTTAACAACGATGATCGCGTAATAAATCAAGTTCGCAGCGAATTTTGGGGCAATTATCAATTGTGGGGTAAAAAGGAAGCTGTGTGGATTGATATGTCCAACAAATTCCAACTTTATATTCAGATTCCCGAGTTGAGAGCCGTCATTGACAAACGGGCATCCATGATGATGACCAATAAGCCAGTGATGAAAGACAAGGACGGAAACGTGGTTGAAAAACATTGGCTGATTGACTTAATCAAAAACCCGAACGCAACTCAAAGTTGGCAAGATGTCATTTTCACCATGGCGGTGCAGGATGGTATTTACTCCAATGCATTTGCGTACTCTCCAAAGCTATCATTTGACATTAGAAAAATGATTGTTCCATTGCCAACCGATCACGTTATAATTGATACCAATGGTAAGAGATTGAACGCAATGGATGTGGAAGGATTGATTGATAAGTACCGATTCCGTTATGACGATGGCAAGGTCGAAAACGTGGCAATTGAGGACATGTTATACATCATGACCCCAGATGGTATCAATATCATCAATCCAAAGTCAAGATTGGAAGGTTTACAGCTCCCATTGAGTAATATCATGGCCAGCTATAAAAAGCGAAATGTCCTTTTGGAGAATCTTTCATCGCCTGGAGTATTGTCGGGTGCAAAAACTGATATTGGAGGGGCTATTCCATTGACTGTTGAGGAACGTCATGAATTACAAAGGTCATTCATCAAACGTCATAAGAATGAAATCATAGTCACTGAAAACCCAGTCAATTGGACACCGATGTCATTCCCAACCAAGGATTTGATGTTATTTGAAGAGGTGAAAGAGGACTTTTTGAAGATTATTGATGCCTATGGATTGAACATGAATATCTTTTCGAGTATAGAAGGTTCCACGTTTTCAAATGTTCGCGATTCAATTCGCATGGTTTACACTGATACAATTATTCCAGAAACAGAAACATTGTATCAATCAATCATTTCATTCTATGGATTGGATAAAGAGGGGTATTCATTGCATGCAGATTTTAGTCATTTGCCTGTATTACAAACTGATAAAGAGAAAGAATCAAATATTCAAAAGGTCAAATCCGAGACATTAAAAGTGGTAACGGAGATGGGCATACAATTAACAGATGACGAAAAAAGACAATTTTTAGGACTATGAAAAAGATACTGAGAAGCTATGAAACCAAGGGCGCGTTTGAGATCAAGGACGTCAATTCCGAGGACAGAACTGTGGTTATGTATTTGTCCAAGTTCGGCAATATTGATTCCGACAACGACATCATCCGTCAAGGAGCATTTGCAAAATCAATCATGGAGCATGGTCCCAATTCAACCAGCAACAGAAAGATTGCATTTTTGCGTTATCATGATTGGGAAAAGCCAATCGGTAAGTTCCTTGAATTGACCGAGGATTCGTATGGATTGAGAGGTGTGGCCCAATTGGGTACGTCAACTCTCGGTGAGGATGCGTTCAAAGATTATTCCGAAGGTATTATCCGGGAACATTCAATCGGTTTCAGATACGTTTCAGACAAGATCAAATGGGTTGAGGATTTGTCCTATGCAATGGGCGGTTACTATGACATCACAGAGGTGAAGTTGTGGGAAGGTTCCGCGGTTACGTTCGGGGCAAATTCAGAGACATTTGTTGTGGATGTGGCCAAAACAGCGCAGGAAAGAATGGCCGAAGCGCAAAAAATTAGCGAACGTTTGGAGACTGTCATCAAAGCCATCAAGAATGGTCAAGGAACAGACGAGCGCATCATGAATTTGGAAATGCAAGCCAAGATGTATCAATCTCAATTAGTTTCACTCGCAAGTGCGGAGCCGTTCGTAAAGGAACACTCAGAAGCAAACGAGCCGAACACTGAGAAAGGTATAGACTGGGCGCAAATCATATCAAAACTTTAAAAAAATGACACAAGAAGAAATTTTGAAGTCCTTACAGGACACAATTAACGCTAAGATGCAGGGAGTTGCATCAGCGGAAGAGATCAAAGGTATCAAAGAGACTTTGGATACCTTAAAGGCAAGTGCTGATAACACTGAAATCAAATCAGCGGTAGCTGGTTTGGAAGCTCAAATCAAGCAATTGAAAGAGCAAGGAACTGAGAACAAAGAGAAATCTTTGAGTATTGGTGAGACAATCGTTAAGGCTGTTTCTGACAAAATTGATGCTTTGAAAGGTGAAGGACGTTCAGTCTCTTTGGAGGTGAAAACCACTATCAATGCTGACTACTCAGGTACTCAGGCGTTGACTACTTTGGAGCCAGGAGTGAGCAGAATTGTACGTAAGCGCATTTTGCTTCAAACGATTGTAAACGTGGCAAACGTTACATCAAAATTCGTCAAGTACGTTTCTCAAACTTTGCAATCAAGCGTTGGCATGATTGCCGAGGGTGGTGCTAAGACATTGGGTAATGTTCAGTACGAAGAGGTAAGCGTTGAGGTGAAGAAAATCGCTGGAATCATCAAGGTTTCAAAAGAGATGTTGGAAGATTTGGCGTTTATGCAAAATGAAATCAACACTGATTTGATGGCGAGTGTTCGTCAAGAGTTAGAGGAACAATTGTTGACTGGTAATGGCACTGGAAACAACATGAAAGGTATCTTGGAATTTGCTGTTAGCTTTGATGCAGGTGATCTTGCAGGCACTGTTACAGCAGCAAACATCTCTGATGTAATTCGTGCTGCAGCTGCGCAAGTTGAAGGAGCTGATTTCTTCCCAACTCACGTTGTGTTGAATCCAACTGACTTGGCTAAGATTCAATTGACCAAGACAACTCAAGGGGAATACACATACCCAATTTTCTTGACTGATCCTTTGACTGGAACTCAATCAATTTACAACTTGATTGTTGTTAGTTCGAACTTCATTACAGCAGGCACCTTGTTGGTTGCCGACATGAGCAAGTCGAATTTGAGAGTTCGCGAGAATATGAACATCACTGTTGGTTACAACAACGATGATTTCTCGAAAAACATGGTGTCAATCATCTGTGAAGCTCGTGCAGCTCACTACATCAAGAACAATGAGGTTCGCGCATTTGTTAAGGCAAACGTAGCAACTGCAATTGAAGCATTGTCGCCTGCATAATCTTAACCAATGGCTAAGAAAAAAGACCAAAATAAGGGTGTCGACATTCACGTTGACACCCCTATTGTTGATGCCAACTTAGAAGTTGGTGCCAACGGAGATTTCACAGCCGAAGTTGACACGGAAAAAGTCGATGTATCGGTTGAGAAAAAGGGCAAAAAATGGAAAATTGACATTGAGTTCGATAAGACTAAGCACTATGAAATTGTGGCGAATGGAAATTCACCTTTGATGCCGAAAGGAAAAGTGTTTAGAGTGATCGGAAACATGGCAAGAATTCTCATTGAGAAAGGCGTAGCAGAACTAAAAAAAGATTAAGACATGATTGTCACCACAGCAGATTTTAAAGGTAAATTTAAGATGTCCACTGGGACGTACATAGATGATAACTTGGTCGAGTACATGACCAGATATGAGCGCATTTATTTGTTGAAATTGCTTGGTGTGAATATGTATAATCAATTCATCTCGGATTTGAGCAACGGGGTCCCAAGGTCTCCGTTGTTCCTATCCATTTTTAATCAATTAGCATTCGAGCAATGCGATGAAATTGTGATAAGTAATGGAATCAAAGACATGTTGCTTGGTTGTATTTACTTTGAATGGCAGCGAGATTTAATCAATGCCGAAACTCCACAAGGTGGGGTTATACCAAAATCTGAGACATCCGAAATCGCGAGTACGTTATACACAACGATGTGGAACAAGTACAATGATGCAATTCGCACATATCGCGCTATTCGAAAATATATTACCTACAATGCAAATGCGGTAGGTGGTCAAGTAATATTGACCGAAATTGTGGATGGTGGCACTGGTTATTCAGATGCTACTAATGTGCCATGTTTGGGAAGTGATGGAACGGGATTGACTGTTGACATTACGACAGAAGATGGAGTTATCACCTCCATTGCTATCAATCAAGCCGGTACCGGTTACAAGGTCGGAAACACGGTATCAATTGGAGAGGGTGAAGCTTCAATAATTCTTACCTATGTCGGTTTAGATTACTCCCAATTCAATGGACAAAATTTAGAATTTGCCTACTGGTTATGATAGATATTCTTTCTACGTTCAATAGTTTGGTCAATGAAATGAGCAATGTCATAGCGGTTCAATACGATGAACCGACAGGACGTTCTATTTCGTGCCATACCAAATGGGCAAGACCTTCAAAATTTGTCGTGGACGTGAACGATAATCTTTTCAAGATTACGGAGGTTGTACCCAATGTTTATATCAAAGCGGAGCCCGTTGGGCACGAAAATGTACTCGATGGGGCTGTATTTTTACCCAATCCGTTTGCGTTACTTGGTACTCAGATCGCCACAAACATGGAATGGCAAAGACAGAGCAACGATATTCGTGAAAAAACTCCGTTCATCTGGTTACTTGATACCATTACTTATACCGAAAGCGGTCCCGAAAGTTCGATTGAATACGATGTGCCATTGCGCATTTTCTTTTTGGATGAAACCAATCCAATGAATTTCACCACAAAGGACCACCAAGAGAATGTTGTTCAGCCTATGAATTCACTTATAAGTGAATTTTTGAGGGTCGTAAACTCGAAACCAATCTTCAAAAAGATTCGGAACGTGCAGAGAAAGACATTCAGTAGATTCGGGTCCGAGAACGCGCAAGGAACATTCAAAAACATCTTGAATGCAGATTTTAGCGGTGTAGAATTACGAATCAACTTGGTGAAATACAAGGAGGGTTGTTCTAATTCATGCAACGGGAACGAGTACGAGTACATTTTGGATGGTGGAAACTCAAACACGGACTATTTTGGAACCATTGATGGAGGTCAACTATGAGAAAGAAATATAGAATTTTAATACGCAGGTCAACGTCCGAGCAATGGACAGCCAACAACCCACTACTTTTGGAGGGTGAAATAGGTCTTGAATTGGACACATTTGTCATTACGGATGGCATAAAGCAATTCAGATTTAAGGTTGGAAACGGGGAAGCGTATTGGAATGACCTGGAATACGCATCATTTGGAAATGGAAGCGGTGGTGGTAGTGGCATCGTTTATTGGAATGACATTCAAAATAAGCCTACTACGTTTGCACCTGCGCCCCATACGCATCCGATTAGTGATGTTGTTGACCTTTCTACTACCTTGTCAACAAAAGCCGATTTATCGGGCGGTAAATTAGTTTCAAGTCAACTTCCTGCAATAGCAATTTCGGAGTTCCTTGGTTCAGTTGCTGATCAAGCTGAAATGTTGTCCTTGGATGGACAAGTTGGTGATTGGTGTATTCGCAATGATGAAGAGCGCGCATACGTAATAACGGGAGATATTCCGAGTGAATTGTCATCATGGACGGCTATTGTCACCCCAGCATCACCCGTAACAACTGTGAATGGGCAAATTGGTGACGTTGTATTGGGCAAGAGTGACATTGGGCTCGGAAACGTGGACAATACGAGCGATGCAGATAAGCCAATTAGCACTGCGACCCAAACTGCATTGGATGCCAAGATGACCACGGCAACTTATGACACTGATGCAGATGGAGTAGTCGATAATGCCGAGCGCATTCCGATTATTGTTAGAAATTCCACGGGCGCGACCTTATTAAAGGGTCAAATTGTGTATTTGAGTGGGTCAACTGGTAACAGACCCAACGCGGTTTTGGCGAGTGCAAGTAGTGAATCGACATCGAGTAAGACCATTGGTATGGTTATCAATGACATTCCGAACAATACGGACGGAAACGTGGCATGTATTGGAACATTACATAATCAAAATACGAGCTCATTCAGTGCAGGTGATACATTATGGTTAGGCACAACAGCAGGTTCAGTTGTGGCAAATACCCCACCTGCAGAACCGAATCACGCTGTATTCATTGGATTTGTCGCACGAGTTCACCCAACGGAGGGTCGAATAATTTTAGCAATTCAAAACGGGTATGAATTAAATGAAATTCATGGAGTAAGTGTTCCAAATCCAGTTGACGGTGACATTTTGTATTTCAATGGGACAACTGCTTTGTGGGAATCGAAACAACCAACGACATTCACTACAAAAATATTTGGATACGGAGGTTTTACACCTGCATCTGGTTCAACTGTCTACATGCCAGTACAAGGAGGTGTCAATAGTCCTACAGAATCAGTAGTTCAACAACCTGCAAAAGCGGGTATTTATCAAAATTTCATGTTTAGGAGTAGATCGGCAGGTGCAGCAGCCTATACAATAACATTGCGAAAGAATGGAGTTGATACATCATTGGTGGCTACTATTGGAACAGCAGCAGGTGTTTATTCAACAACGGGTTCAGCAACCATTGCCGAGGGTGATTTAATCACATGGAAGGTTGCGAGCGGTGCAGGAAATGGAGGTGTATTGAGTGGATTTTCGGGTGAGTGTTGATTTTTAATTGAAAAAGAGTAATTTAGCATAAACAAATAATAAAAACTATGACTGGTTGTAACTGTAACGTAGGATTGGCCAACACTGGACGTCCTAACTGCGTACCTATTCAAAAGGTCGCAAGCCGTTTATCTTTGATGCCTTTGTTCGCGAATGATGGCACGAAAAACGGAATTGACATGGCAGACTTGCCAAACTTCACTACTTTGGTGAACGAGGCGGATGCTTCAAAGAGATTGTTCCCATTGCCCGTGTTCGAGAACATCGAAATGGCAAAAGCAGATTCTCAATTCGAGGAATCAGCAAGTGGACGTAAAGCATTTTTACGTCAAGGGGTTCGCTCATTTGCGGGTGAACTTTGGGCAGAAGATTCTTCTCCCGTGTTTTTGGGCAAATTGATTGCTGGACGTTGTGTTGATTTTGGTTTTTACATCTTGGATGTAGAAGGAAACTTGATCGGTTCAAAGGATGGTGACATGTTGTATCCAATACCCGTTGACGTTGCATCTTGGGACCCACGTTGGATGCCAGCAACAGATGCATCTGTTCAAAAAATCATGGTAGCATTTGATTGGGCCCGTAATTTTGACGAGTCTACTTTGTGGATGTTGACACAATCTGAGATTGGCGATCAAAGTCAGTTGGATGGATTAGTAGACGTTGATTTGGTGGCAGCGGTGCCAGGTAACACATTAAATTCATTCACTGCACGTTTGCAATATGGAACTGGAATCAATTTGATTAAGTTCTCAGGCGCGGTATTGGCTGACTTCCAAGTCATCAATAACTCGACATCTGCAACAGTATCATTGAGCACATTGACTGAGTCTCCCGAGGGTACTTATTCAATCACTCCTGCATCTGCATTGACTGATGGTGTGAGCTACACATTGAAAGTTGTAAAAGAAGGATTTGCAGGTGAATTAACATTCACATACGTAGACTAAAATCTATGGCAAAAAAACAATCAGTGAGTGCCAAGGTCAAAAAGACTTTGGCCTCTACGATTAAATTTGATTTAGCAGGAATCCGCAATTTCCATCGAGTAGAGGATGCGGTCAAATTTTTTCGATTGACCAAAAAAGTTGATGAGGTTGTTGCCTTGTTTTCGACCAACTATATTCAAGTCGGCAAAGTTTCGGTATGTGCAAGTTGTTTCTCTTCTGAGCAGGAGATACGCCAGTCATTGTCCAAAGCACTTGCACCCGAATTGCTAGATGCTGTTTGTGTGGCGTGGGTCAAATGGTCAAAAATCTGATTAGTTAGGTAATTTAGTGTGAAAGGAGGTCGAGAAATGGCCTCCTTTTTTTTTAACTTTGAGTATGTTCAAATTTGGCGATACGATATTGGGGATAAAATTAGAGGAGGTTCAAAGACAGTTGTTGTTGGACCAAATTTGGCATGAGGTATTCTCGGACGAGCAATTCAAGGAAACGATATTGAATTGGATTCGCAATGATCAGTTATTTGCCAAGGGAATTGATGAAAATGGGAATGTAATAGGAGAATATTCCGAATGGACAGAATTTATTAACCCAGAAAAAGTTGCTGGCACTCATTACACGTTGTACGATAGTGGGGAATTTTATAGGTCAATGTTCATTACGGTCATGATGGATGCTACCTTTGTCATAGATGCAGATGCAATAAAAGTCGATGAAAATGGAACGGAAGATTTATTTCAAAAATATGGTGATGGCATTATTGGGTTGGCCGAGGAAAGTCGCGAAAAGTTGGCGATCGAATGTATCGAAAGATTCAATAATGTGGCGAGAGAAATACTACAATGGAATTGATGACATGCCGTTGTACAATTGGGTAAAAATTGGAGAGGGAAAATTGGAGTATTGCCGAAAGGATTTGAATGTTGGGAGTGGATTCCAAGATTACAAATGCTATGAAAGAATCATGGATGGGTACATAAAGGAGTTCGGATTGATGAAGCTGCAGAAAAGAATTTATGCGGTGATGAAGAAAAAAGCCATTCATGAGTTAAATTACGTCCTGACCATGGATAGATTTGAACTTACCATGGCCGAGATGGAATTGGCGAAGTTGAATTTAATGATGTCGAACAACGGGTCCGACACAACAATAGAGCAAGTATTGGTTCACATCTCCAAATGGATGGGAACATGGATAAACGCAAAGACAATTAGTGTTCGAGAGTACTTCAATTTGGTGAAAGAATTTGAACGCGCAAACAAAAAATAGATGGCAAAATTAATAGGTGCAAAGGACATTTTCGAGGATGAAGATGTATTCCGAGGTATAAGAGATTCCGCAAACAAGACGATTGCGGATTTGAATCGGTTGGAAGCAACCATGCAGCAAACAGCAGCCGAGATAAAGACTTCATTAGGAGGTCAAAAACTCGATTCAACTCAGAGCCTAAAGGAATTTGCCCAAGCAACCGAGCAAGCTACCAAGGTGAGCAAAGAAATGGTCAAGGTAGAGCAGGAAAAAGCCAAGCTACTTATCATTTCAGAGAAAGCCGAGCGCGAGATCATCAAGACACAGCAATTAAAGGAAAAGGAGACGGCAAAAGCGGTCAAGCAATTGCAGAATGAAGCCAGTGCATACAAGCAATTAGAAAAAGCGACACGCGAAGCAAAGAATGAAGCTCGTGAAATGGCATCTCAGTTACTTGCGCTGGAAAAAGCAGGCAAGCAAAACACGGATGAATTTAAAAAACTGAGTGAGCAATACAAACAATCGGCCCAACGTGCATCTGAAATGGACAAAGAACTCAAAGCCATTGACGAGAGTGTGGGTGACAACTTCCGAAAAGTAGGTTCGTATAAGCAGGAATTGAGGAAGTTGATGGAAGAGATGATGCGCATGGACAAGTCATCGGAAGCATTCAAGACAGCGCAAAGACGTGCAGCCGAATTAAAGGATGAAATAACGGATTTGGCACAAGAGACGAAAGCAAATGCAGGAAATGCGTTTGAGCAATTGAGTAACAATACCCAGTTGTTTGGGTCTCGAATGTTAGATTTGGATTTGGCGGGTGCAGGTAAAGCGTTATCGAGCATGGGCGATGCTGTATCCGGAATCAATTTCAAGCTACTCGGCCAAGAAACCAAAGCATTGGCGAGTGGATTCCTTGACTTAGCAAAAGCAATTTTCACCAATCCAATCTTTTTATTGGGTGGTATCATCGCAGCCGTGGTAATGAATTACAAAGAATTGTATTCATGGTTGACAGATGCCAATGGTGAACTTGCTCGACAAGCTACATTAAGAAAATCATTGAATGAGGAAATTGAAAAGGAGCTCCAAAACACGGCTGAGGAAGTAACGCAAATTGAGGTCTTGACTAACCGAGTGAATGACCATAATTTGAGCGAAAAACAAAGACGTGAGGCACTGGATTTATTGAGCCAATTATATCCCGAGTATTTCGCGAATTTGGATGGTGACATCAATAATACCCAAAAATTGACCGAGGCGAAAGGTAAATTGATAGCTAAAATAACGTCCGAGGCAAAAGCAAAAGCAGCGCAAAACCTATTGGAGGAGCAGTATGCTAAAAAGTTGGCATTGGAAATGAAGGTCAATGAAGCGAAAGCATCGATGGGAATGGAGAAATTTAATGAAGCGGTAAGCGATGCCAGGGATAACAGTCAGACGTTATTCAAGGAGACTAACCAAGCCATTTCAGATTGGTGGAATGGAACGGAAGGAGTAGGACAAGCAGCCGTGGAACTTGAAAAGACAATGGCCAACATTGTTGATTTAGAAAAGTTGGCAGTTGATGCGGTGGTGGACAACGCAAAAACGGAGGTCAAATCCATGAATAAGGTTTCTAAAGCCAAAAAAGATCAAAAGAAGGAGGAGAAAATTGATAGAAAGAAGTTGTTGGATGATTACTTGAAGGAGCAAGAAGATGCGTTTTACGATGAAATGGCATTGATTGACAAGCAGCAGAAAGACCAAGCGGACAAGGATAAAAAAGCAATGGATGAAAAGAATGAAGCGGAAAAGAAAAATGCTGAGGAAATGAATGCGTTTAAAGCCAATGCAATTACTGATTCCGAGTTGGCACGTATGGAACGTGAAAAAAATGAAGCTGCACGAATTGAGAAAGAAAAAAGGGATATGCTCGAGCAGTCGGTCAAATTATCAACTGATTTCTTTGTTTCTCAATCGAAAAAGAAAGTTGAAGCCATGGAGAATGAATTGACCGAGGCCGAAAAGCAAGCGGACCAATTGCAAAAGTTAGCCGAGAGTGGTAACATCTCAGCCAAGGAATCATTAGCCGAGCAACAAAGAGTTATTGCAGAGAAAGAAAAGGAACGTGCTAAGGAACTTCGCAGGCAACAGAAAATTCAGTTGGCACAATCCGTGTTTTCGTCCTATACAGCCAACGTTGAGAATGACCCGAATACAGCCGTGGCAAAAACGATTCAAGATGCCACTGTCCTAACTCAATTCATCAATTCATTACCTGCGTTTGAGAAAGGAACGGAGGACACGGGAGCAAATGGACGTGGAGTTGATGGTAAAGGTGGATTTCTTTCTGTACTTCACCCCAATGAACGCGTAATGCCAAAGTCGTTGAATGAGAAAATTGGCGCCATGTCCAATGAACAACTTGCACAAATTGCCATGAATTATCAAAATGGGCGTTTAGTTCGTTCCGATTCAGCAGGAAGTTCCATGAATTTGGCGTTGCTGGTTAACAAATTGGATGAGGTCAATTCCACGATTAAAAACAAACCAGAAACATCAATCGAATTGGGTGAGATTACTCAATCTATCATGGAGGTTGTGAAAAGAACCAAGCAAGGAAATTCAGTAACGTATAACCGATTCAAAACAAGGACATGAGGCATTTTCTAAACGATATTCAAATAACACCAAGGAACAATGATCAGATTGGTCTATTGGCAGATTTCAGTGGAAATCCAGATGTGTTACAAATCAATACGGATACCGTTGTTTTGGTCAATGAAGCTTATGAGATAGTCAAGGACCATTTGAACGGAGCAGGAATCTTTGAGGGGATACCTTACCGAGTAGAAATGGGAGGGGTGGCGATTGAATACTACGTGGATTTGCTCGATTCTCCCACGTTTCGAGACAACCAAGTTGAGGTGAAGTTGAAAAAGAGAAAGGGGTATGATGATTTTTGGGATAAGGCGGACGGGACCAGTTTTGAGTTGATGTTGAAAAAGGGATTGCAGGTCGAATCCGTGGAAGTACCTTACTTTATCATTGCCGATAATCAGATTGAAACAGCAATCATGTTGAACGTCACAATCTATGTGATGACCGAGCAAGTAATTGACCAAGGAAAGGAGCTCATTTTTGCAATTACAGAGATAATTCAGGCAACTACACCATCTGTCGGTACTGGTATTGTTTATGATACGGGAGACATTATAGCAATGGCCATGAAAATAGTCGCAAGGGCTATTTATTTTGGACTTCTTTTGACGGCATTGATTGCCATGGCCACGAAGCTTTATGTTCTAATATTCCCCCCGAAAAGAAAGATTAACGGGGTCAAATATTTGGAGTTAGCAAAGAAAGCATGTGCGCAACTTGGTTACACATTCAAAAGTGATTTTTTGACCGCTCACAATGAGTGGACATTGGTTCCAGTTCCATTAACTCGGAATAGAAAATCCATTTTTGATTACTTGCCAGACGAGTTTGATCAACCATTCAATAAGAAAGTACCGAGCGCATCAGATACCGTGCCCACGTTGGGTTCATTTTTGCGCGCCATGGAGACACAATTCAATGGTGAAGTAAAGGTGAATAATGGGGTGGTGAGATTTGAAATTGTGGGTTACTTCCAAAACACGGCAAATACGAATGTCACCCCTGCATTGGCATTACAAGGAACGCGAGAAGATCAATGGACATTTAATACAGACGATGTGTGGAAAAGGTATTACATCAAATACACATTGGACCAAAGCGACCTGCATACCATGGACAAGATGTACGACTACCATGATTGCGAGATAAGTACCGACCCAACATCGGTTGTCAATGCCGATTTAGTATCAATCAAAGGTTTGAATCAAGTCAATATACCTTTTGCGTTGGGAGCTCGAAAAGGGAAGTTGACATGGGCTGAGGAAGTCGCAAAAACAGCGTTCAAATTGGTAGATAAATTGTCGGGTATTTTCGGGAACTCGACCCATTTCTCTTCTCAGATTGGAAGTAGAAAGGATTGCATGATGATTTCACAGCAGTTTTTTTCGGTAACAAAATCGTTGTGGACAATCAATGGGAAACAGCCTGAGAATTTCACCAACTATTGTAGCGCGTTGGCGTTGTGGAACAATTACCACTACAAAAACAAGATTACTTTGAAAGGTGCAAAGGTCAAAACGAATGTTCGTAACATCATTTCGCTCGAAAATGCGTTAAGTTTGTTGGACAATAACTACGTGGAGGTGAATGGGGTGATTTGTGAGGTGGTAAATTTTGAGTTCTGGGACGAGAGGTCCTTTGCCAAGATTACTTACAAGGAGCCGAATGGATATGCAGTAGGTCACGTAGAAACCAGCGTAATAAACGGATAATGAATCAGATTGAGCAGTTAAAAAAGTCATTTGACGTCATGCAACAAGAGGTTGCAAAGGCATTGAGTAAATTGCCAGAATCATTGACGGATAAAAAAACGGAATTACTTAGCGACATGGCCGAGATTAAGCGATTAGTCAAGGCGAATGATGAAGCAGGGTTAAATAAATTAGCGAAAAAGTATGCCAGTCATAGTCCTCAATAAACAATTTGACAATCAGAATGGCGATGTAACGTCATATTTGAGAGCGAATACGGGAGATAAAATCACAGCCACGATTGATTTTCAATCTTCGATTTTGGTTCAAAGTAGTAATGCCAATTACATTTACAATGACCCCGTTCAAAATATCATTTATTGGGCATCTGGTTCATTTGAGGACGAGGGTTTTCGTTTTGGAGACGATGTTCGAATCAAGATTTTTACTTCCACAGGGTCGTTAATTTACAATGATTTGGTGACTGTTACCTCTGTTTCAGATGGAGCGTTGTATGTAGATGATATTCCGCATTGGTACGATCAAACAGATGGGCAGATAGTTCAAATTTCTGTTGATACTTCTGCAGGTCGAAAACGCGAAGGATTGATTTTAGATGTGAACCTTGTTCCAAATGGTCAAGATGGGAATGAATTTTCATTGATTGACAGCGAAGTCAATCGATTGCTTTTTAATCTACTTGAATTGCCATCGGGAGGTACAGCGGATGGAATTATCATCGGTAATAAGAGTGGTGGGGCTATTGAATCATGTCAAATTGAAGATATTACTCCAATGGGCATGACCGATGCGTATCAGTACCGCGTTTCTGTTGTTTTTTACATGTGGAGTATCTACGATGAATCGGACTTTGCAACCGCGGATTGCTTGAAATTCTACGCCAAATCAAAATGGCAGTCTTATTTTGGAGAGCCGTTTTCAAACACGGAACTAATCGTAAATGATGATGCCGATACGGGATGGTTTAACCAAGCATTTAACCAAGGAATTGTAGATGCCGAGTTGGTTCAGTCCATTTCAGAAATGGCATATGATGTGACCAGTACGGGTACGGCAATAATTGAAAGTGCATCTGATATTGTTGGGTTCGGGGCGTGTTACATTCCGAGCGATGAAACGTACTACAAAAACAAGGTACTCGGGATGCAAGATTATGCGTTCATGGGACCGACTGAATATGTAGCAGCTTATCCACAAGCGAGATCAATAACCGGGGTAAATGGGGCAGCGTATAATTTGACTTTGAATAGAACGGTTGATGGAACTACACAGACATTTTATGTTGAGCTCCATGGAAATACCGCGTTCAAGAACTTTTTTGCAGGACGTGCAGTAGGTGACAGACGATTTGTTATTTGGGTGAAGGTTGGCAACTTGAATTTGACTGTCTTTGATGGTCAGTTGACGAGCAATCCACCCGTTGCAGGACCTTTTGATTTTGTAGAAACCAAGGTATTGAACCATGGACAAAACGTACAAACGATTCCAGCTGGTTTGAGTTCCATTTCGGCAAACATTGAGGATGATTTGTGTTTTGTTGGTGGTTTTCAAGCAGTGTTGGGAGAGGCAATGACAAGCATCACAGCAGAGGTCCGAGCGTATAATTTAGATACGGATGAATTTTTCTCTTTGCAATCGGTTGTATTTGATATTGCGAGTGTTCCAATTGTGGGAGGTCGGCACGTTTTGAACTTGTCTCAATCCGTGTTTTCGTCCTTACCCACTACCAGCGCGAAAAGAAATGCGTTGTTGGTCTTGGATTCTACCTATGATGACTATCCATCGAACCTTTATGGGGTTCGTTTGGCATTACCTTATTTGTATCGGTGGGAAACATGGTTACAGCAGTTGAACGCGAACAATGATTTCTACCCAAACAAGGACAAAAATTGGCTACAATACGGAACAACGGGTTCATGGGTACTCCAATTGAATATTGAGTTGATTAAAGACAATTTACAGTACGTATTCAATGAAAATTTGGAGATAAAAGACTACGATTCTCAGCCACTACTTGACAACGATGTCAAATTGTATTACCCGACATTTAATGAATCGTTGCCAGAATCGAATGTCATCACGGCATTACCCGAAAATACGATTGTGGAGATAGTCACTACTCACGCAATCAATAATGGTAGCGCGTGGATAATAGGTGAAATTTGGGGAATGATTACGATTGAACCAACTCAATCATCACCGCGTTGGATTTCATCCACGGTCATAGATTTTGACAATAACATTTCCAATCCATTGACCCCAATTGCAGGACTAACCAAATGTGAGATTTCTTTCCCAGTCGAAAACGTGGCAAGATTGAGATGTTTGCTTGATACAAGTAAAATCGACATCACAAACGGGGTAAAAATCACATCAAAAATATACGGCAATGTTTAGGACATTAAAGATAAAATACGACACTGACACTACGTTTTTGCAGACACACAGAGTTCTGCAAGATGCGGACGAGAATAACGCGCCAAGATTTGTGTTTGGTATTTGGGGTACATTATTTGACCCTACAAACTATGGTATTAATTCATATTACTTGTATTGGGGTGGTGCTGGAGCATGGTTGGTTAGAAATTGTAGTACGGATTTAGTAGTTGCAACTTGTTTATTGGTGGACCAATCCCCGACACAATTACCATATTCAGTATTTGAAGATTGGCAGTTTTCAGAAGATTTGGAGTTTCGTTTTTGGGATTTTGAAGTCATTGAGGACATTGAATTGATTTGCGGTTACCAACTATGGACAAAGCGAAAGGATGAAGAACCATTACTTGCCGACATCAAAGTTGTTTCATCATTTCAGTATGGTCCAGTATTTTCATTTGAATATCCTGGTATTGGTGAATTAATCATTGCACAATTAGCCATTGGGTCTGATTTATATACAATTGTAGATCCAAACAACACAAATAATCGTTACGCAATTACAGATATTGGACAAACGTATTATCCAGTCGATGCAGATTGGGAAGAGTTACCATTACCAGGTGAAGAAACTACATTTTTTGAAGAGGTTTATTCTTCATTGATTGCGTGCCCGACATATTTTGAGGACCGAACAAAAAAAGAGTTTAGCTCATTCAAGTTACCGGTATCATTTACCGAGCAAAACAGAGGTGCGCAAGAATGCTGTTGTAAACATTTGGTACTTGCATCGCAAACAACGAAAACATGGGAGACAGATAAGACATCAATGTGGTTCAAAAAAGCATTGAATACCGACATTGTATCGTTCAAAATATACAAAGATGGAGTTGAATTGGTTTATCCGGGAATGGCATCTGTTCAAATGCCAAATGACCCATTGGCAATTTATGTTACCGTGGATTGGTACGCAGTATCAGAAGAATTTGGATTCGGTTGTTACGAGCTCGGCATCGAGTATAATACAGCAGGATTGATAGGAACAATTGAATGGGGACATTATGACCTTAAACCATATTCAGTCGAAAACGCGATGGGTACAGCTCGTCTCAGAGCAATTTTCAACGGCTACCATGAAGCCGATGGGATTGATTTCACTGGTGCCAATGTTGAATCATGTATTCGTTTCAATGGATTTGCAGGGCGTAGGCAGCCCAATATGGAGACGGACAACATAATCTACTCAGACAGACAAATGAACCGCGTAATACGCGAGAATTTGAACACATACGAGGTAATTACCGACCCATTGAATGAGTGTATCATCAAACCAATTACCGATGTCTTTTTATTGAGCGAAAATCAATTGTTTTTGAGCGATTACAACTACCATAATCATTCGTACCGATACCAAGACATTCCAGTTATCGTGCAAGAAAGTGCAAATATTGAGTATTACGATTGGAGTAGATTGGCAAAACTGACTGTAACTTTGGGAGACAAATTTAAAAACCAACGCACGTACTATAAATGAAGAACTTTGAAGATGTAGCAGGATTGCTCGGTATCGTTTTTGGGATGATCGGAGCAATGATAAAGGGTATCAAACAGAAATACCCAGCTATGACAACTTTTTTGGGAATGGTTATAGCAGGGATTCTCACCTATGCCACCACTGGATTGATTGAGATATTTTATGCAGATATGCCGACAAAGGTTGTCATTTTAATTTCATTCATAGTCGGATGGGTTGCCAATGAAATTACAGCCTATTTGGACAGATTTGTTGGGGATGTTTACGCAATTTTCATGGACTATTTACGCAGCAAAATCAAGAAAAAATGAAGAGCATAATTGTATTTCTATTTTTGTTCGTGGCCACGAACCTACACAGCCAAGATTCCACTCGGCTTGATAGCGTGGAAAACGTCATTGACAATATCAAAAGCGAGCATATCCAAGATAGCGCACTCAACGCACAAAGAGATTCCGCCATTGTGGATTTGTTGCTTGATACGGCCCGTAAGTTGGAGGCCGAAAACAACACGAAAGACCGCGAGAGAATCGTAGTATCTGCATTAATCGCGTTGTTCATTATTATTTCAGTTTACAACCATCGTAAAAAGGAAAAGAATGGTCAAAAATTATACTGATCAAGAGTTATTGAATAGGGTCAAATCATTGCCCAGCTTCAAGACGTTGCCAAAAGATTATTGGTTACTTGGGATTCGTTCCAAAGAGGACCAATTCAATACGTTTGATGACAAATTCTATTTGTGGAATGGGGATAAGTTTGTTTTGGTTTGCACTGGAACAACCAACGCAGGCGCGAATGGATTAAAAGAGTTCCACAAGTACGGAGCAAAAGGAACGGCCCATGTAAAATCAAATGAGTGGTATTATGATGTGTGGCAATTTGGATGGCATAAAGGCAAGGTAGAGGCATTAAAACAAGTTAGGCCATTCCTAATATGCCGAGATGCAGATAAAGACAATTCCGTGGACGAAAACTCGGCATCTTTGGAGATGTGCGGAATCAATTTCCACCCGAACACATACGACATGAATGACATGTGCGTGAAAACATTGATTGGTGGATGGTCTTTAGGATGCCAAGTAGCCAACAATTTGGAGATGTACAAGCAGATCATCAACAAAACAAAGGGCCAAAAATCAGTTACCTATTGTTTATTGAGCGAATTTTAGTACATTTGAACTCCGATCTTTATTGATAGGTTTGACTTTTTCCGAGAGACCCACTCAACCGAGTGGGTTTTTTGGTTATATATACCTTTGATTTTCAGCATATTAAAAAATAATTTGAAAAAAGATTGATTTTTATTTTTATAATAAGTTAAAGTTATTATATATTTGCTCAACAATTAAAACAAAAAAGTCATGGCCTACATCAGTAAAGAAAGAGTAAAAGAGATCAGAACAACTTTGAAATCAATGTTTCCAAAGACAAAGTTTTCAATCACGGTTCAAAACTATTCAGGAGTTGCAATCGACATCTTGAAATCTAACATTGATTTCGGAGTAGCTTACAAGCAAGTGAATGAATATTACATCACTGAGAATTACACAGGTGCTCAGCGCGATATGTTGTTGGCCATAAATGACATTGCCAGCTACGGACAAAGATTTCACGAGACTGGAGACTACGGAACACAACCATCTCACTACGTTTGGATAACAATCGGTAGATGGAACAAACCATTCGAGGTTACACAATAAATTTGTGTAATCTCTTTAATTTATTATATTTGTAAAAAATCAAATCTATGTATAAAGTAATCATCAGAGAAGGCATCAACAAAGAAGAGCGCACCTACAATTCCCTGCGCGATGCCAACAATTACGTCATTGAAAAAGCAAGTGAAATGGGCATTCATTATGGTCGGGATGCGGACGGAGTAGCTTATGCGCATGACGAGTGGGATGGTCCAGCATCAACACGAATTGAAATCGAGGAACTATGAAAAAGTTTTACATCGAATACTGGGAGCTGGACCCAAAGACATTCAAAAAAAGTGTTGTGCGTGGGGTTCACATCGAGGCCACGGACCAAACCAACGCCAAATGGAAATTGAATAAGCATGAATCACTAATCAAATCCATTCAGTTATGTTGATCGACATGATTAAATTTTGGGAGAATGGAGGTCATTTCAATTATGAGCATTACTCCCGCGTTTTAGAAGCAAAAGTCAAACAATTAAACAATAAAGAAAATGAATCAGATCAAGAAAAAGAGTTATCCTAGTAAAGGAATCATTGCAAGACGTAGCAATGGTTTATTGATGGTACTAACAAAAGAGTTTGTGGACATGGTAGATGGCCAAGAACATTTTAAAGATGTGTGGTTGCCAATTGCGGAAGGTACAGAAGTATCATTCGAGAATTTGAATGGGGTTGCAAACATCATTTCTCCAACTTCTCCAACAAAAGTAAAGGAGATTGATTTCAACATTTCAAGGTTCGAAAAAAAGACATATCTACGATTAAAGATGCACGGTGCAGAGGTTAAATTTATAAGCCGTGTTTCTGAGTGTGACGAGTATTCAGACTATGTATTGGTTGACGTTGACGGAGATTGTTGCGTGACCGATTGGACTGGAACATGCAAGGTAACAGGTACAATAATTCAAATGCTAGTTATTGATCATGAAAACTGAAATGATTTATCTCGTTAAACTGGTGGCCAAGGTGGCCATCGGTTTATTTGTTGCCTATGTGATTTTGAAAGCAGGAACGGACCTTAATGAAATGTTAGAACGATGAAAGCGATTACAGAAAAGCAGTTGGATGATTTGAGGGTCATAAACGCGGTAATGTGGTTGCAAGCTTCAATTTATGCTGTCGATGATACCGAAAACATCAAATGGTTCAATAGTAAGCAAACCAAGATGCATCTCAAAAAGACGGTTGAAGTCATTTTGAAACAGCATGGAAAGCAAATAAATGACCTTTGGAGTACTCCAGGCGATACTGTTCCCGAGATGACCAAACGTCTCGATGAATTTTCAAAGGAGTTAACGGAGTTCGGATTTTGGATGTTGCCAGAAATCACAGAATTGATACGAAAGAAAAAAGCAACAATGGAAAAATTAGAAATCATAAAAACCAAATAAAATGAGTCAAACAAATGAGTTAATCAACACGATCGGGACGAGCGGAGTTGAACAACAAACATCGGATTTCTTGAAAGAGAAATTCATGAACTTCTTTCTAACCGCAAATGAGTGGAAAGACAAAGTACAGGCAATTGTAGTCACGGACGAGAGCCAAATCACTGAAATGAAACAAGCTCGTGAAGCAAGATTGGCATTACGCGCTGTTCGAATTGAAGCGGATAAAACGCGCAAAGCATTAAAGGAAGATTCCTTGCGCTATGGAAAAGCGGTTCAATCAGTTTACAATTTGATTGAAGGAGTAATTTCACCACTGGAGGAGCATTGTGAAAAGCAAGAGAAATTTATTGAGATTCAGCAAGAGAAGAGTAAAGATGAATTGCGTAGAAAACGTGAATGGCAAATTGCTGGGTACGAACATCATGTTCCATACGGGTCGGATTTGGGTACAATGAACGACATTGAATTTGACAATTTGTTAAAATTCATTGAGTTTAACATTCAGAAAGAAAAAGAACAAGCGCAAGCAGCCGAAAATAAAGCGCGTGAGGAAGCAGAGGAGAGAGAAAGAATCAAAGCCGAAAACGAGGCATTGAGACAACAAGCGATTGCCCAGCAACAAGAGCTTGATCGCAAGAAAGCAGAAGCCGAAAAATTGGAAAGAGAGTTGTTGGAAAAGCAACGTGCAGAGGAAGCGAAAGCAAAAGCAGAAGCAGAAGCAAAAAGACAAGCAGAATTAAAATCAATCGCAGAGCAAAAAGAGAAAGAGGAAGCAGAGAGAAAAGCTGCTAATGCTCCAATCAAAGAGCAAATGAATGTTTGGGTAGATAGCTTTTCAATTGGTAATCCAATTTGTGAAAATGCAACTACTCTAGAAATTCAAGAAAAGTTTGAAGGTTTCAAAAATTGGGCAAAATCTAAAATTTCAAACCTATGAGCAAGATTTTAATTATCGATATTGAGACAACTGGGTTTCTCCAAACAGGAGGTAAAATTGTTGAAATCGGAATGGTTGAATTGGACCTAAGTAATGGTGAACGAAGGATTGTTTTTGACCGCGTATGCCATGAAGACGGAATCACAAAAGATGAAGTTGAAACGTCTTGGATAGTCAATAACAGCACATTGAAAAGTAGTGACATCAGATTTTCGACTAATCTCAAAGACATGTTTGATGACGTCCAAAACGTGATCAATATGTACCCAGATGGCGCCACTGCATTCAACAACGTTTTTGATTTTGGATTCTTAGAAAATCGAGGATTCAAATTTCCCAAAAAGTTGGCATGTCCAATGATTCTTTCGACTGACATAGTTAAGATGCCATTTCCAAATAAGAAAGGTTACAAATGGCCAAAAGTTGAAGAGGCGTATCAGTTTTTCTTTGGGGATACTGGCTATGAGGAATCTCACAGAGGTGCGGATGATGCCATGCACGAGGCAGAAATCGTGTTTGAGTTGTACCAAAGAGGAATTTTTAAAGTATAAACTATGGAAAAAGAAATCGTTTACACAGACAAGTATGCTCTTATCCTAAGTGATGAGGAGATTAAAGAAAATGAGTGGTTTGTACCTATTAGCGGTACGGATTTGGACTTGAATGTTCCAAGATTAGCAAATTCAATTAGTGGTTATATTAATAACCATTGTAAAAAAATCATCGCACACCTACCACTATCTGATGCTCCTATCCTTGAAGGAGTGCCATTGCTTCCATCATTTCGTTGGAGTCAACAAGATGATGTTAACAAATTGGCTTATGAACAATGGAAAGAACCAGATTACAGGTCAGGTAATCCACCCTACATCTATGGGATTGGTTTTAATGAAGGCTACAACAAAGCAAAGGAGAAGTACAAGTACACTGAGGCTGATCTAGAAATTGCAATGAATTGGCTTTTTGAAACAAAAGGCAGGAAAGGCCTTGAAGATCTAATAGAGAGACTTAACCAACCAT
>JACCDL010361085.1_pt1 | contig 34460 bp, 39 predicted proteins | sample 7441931 | NCBI WGS metagenome assembly JACCDL01 (sample SAMN15323437, study PRJNA562643) | freshwater metagenome | isolation source: river surface water | place: USA:Blue River Watershed | collected 2017-08-16 | reverse complement strand
GGTGCTTTGCTTTTCAGCCACCCGTAATTTTATGCGCTACGGCGCTTTAAGCGACGACGCTCACGTTCAGATAATCCACCCCAAATTCCAAACCGCTCATCATGAGCTAGGGCGTACTCCAAACACTCAGCACGAACTTCACAGGATAGGCAGACTCGTTTAGCCTCTCTGGTTGATCCACCCTTCTCAGGAAAGAAGGCCTCAGGATCGGTTTGAGCGCATAAGGCACGCTCTTGCCAGGAAAGTTGTTCTGAGTTAACTACTAGGGCTGTTAGATCTGCACGCTGTTCTGACATATCTCTCCTATAAGTAATCGGTACTACCTTAAAAAACCTTAGGGCAAGGGGTGCGCCCACTAATAGGAGAATTACACGCTTGTAACTCGATTAAGTCAAGTCGAGATTGCGCAAATCAGGGGGAAATTAAAAGCCTAAATAATTGGTTAAGACCACCATTCCAGCCTCAATTTGAGCCCCTGGAGCAATTATGGAGTCGATTATTTTGCAATCGGCACCAATTTTTGCGCCCTTTCCAATAATAGATCCACTAATTTGGCAATTGTTTTCAATTACCACCTCACCCTCAATCACCGAACCATTATTGATTAGGCAACCAGTTGAGATATTTGCAGTAGGAAAAATTAGAGCATCTTTACTGTGCTCTGGGGTTGCAGAGGAGGAGATAACACCAGTTACTAAATCAGCTGATGCCTTAACTAAGGCTGCAGGCGTGCCGATATCTAGCCAGTATGAGTTATCTAGGTATCCAAAAACTTTTGCTCCAGTTGCTAAGAGTTTAGGAAAGGTATCTCGTTCCACACTTACTACCTGATCTGCTGGAATTTGATTAATAACATCTCGATTAAAGATGTAGCAACCAGCATTGATTTGATTACTGATGGGATTTTCCATCTTCTCCAAAAATGATTTCACCTGGTTATTTGCTAACAACTCAACACAGCCATAAGGCCTAGCATCTAGAACCTGAGTTAGGTACAAAGATACATCAGCCTTACTTTTTTGGTGAAACTCAATTTGTCCTTTTAAATCATGTCCACTTAATACATCACCGTTAAAAATCACAATCTGGTCAAAATCTGAAAGATGGTTAGCTGCGTTTCTAATTCCACCACCAGTACCTAATGCTGAATGCTCTACTGCATACTTAATTTTGATGCCAAATTTTTCGCCACCACCAAAGTAAGGCTCAAACAACTCCGATTTATAGGAGGTGGCTAAAACAATCTCAGATATTCCAGCGCCTGCAGCTTTTCTTATCTGGTGTTCGGTAAATGGCACGCCAGCTACCTGCAACATAGGCTTTGGAGTTTTTAATGTGAGTGGTAACAATCTTGTACCCATGCCACCAACTAATAAAATTGCGCCAGTTTTCATTTCGTAATTCGCTCTACTACTTGTTTTATGCTTTCATCCGTTGCAGTTAATGCAATACGAACATAATTATCACTGCCGTAAAAAGCTCCAGGTGTAACTAGAATTCCAAGATCGGCAAAGTAATCCACTGTTTTATAGCCATCTTCACCCTTCGTACACCAGATATATAAACCAGCCTGGCTATGTTCAATTTTAAATCCCTTGCTCAAAAGAGCTTGCCTGAGCATCTGTCGCCGGTTGCTATAGCGATCTGCTTGCTCTTTTACATGTTGCTCATCAGATAACGCACTTATCATTGCTTGTTGCACTGGTAGTGGAACCATTAACCCGGCATGTTTTCTTACCTGCCTGATTTGATCAATTAATTTGCTATCTCCTACAACAAATCCAGCTCGATATCCAGCCAAATTAGATCGCTTTGAAAGTGATAACACCGCTAGTAGACCGGTGTTATTTCCATTTGCTAATGCCAAAATTGATTTAGCATCTTCAGAAAAACTTAAGTAGCACTCATCGCTCGCCAAAATAGCTTGGTTTGTACGAGACCAATTGATACATGCAGTCAACTCTTGATCTGTTTGCACCTGACCAGTTGGGTTTGATGGTGAATTGAGCCAAGCTAAATCAGCTTTTGGCCACTTACCTGCATCAATATCTACTGGGGTAGCTTGGGCAGAAGCCATCAGTGCACTAACTAAATATGTTGGATAGGCAACCTTTGGATATAAAACGCTTTTACTTTGCAAAAAAGTTGGAAGTAAGGCAATAAATTCTTTTGAACCAATTGTTGGCAGCACATCAAATTCACCTGTGACTCCTAAATTTTCAACTGACCATTTCCGAATAGCCTCTTTTAGTCCTTGAGTTCCAGCAACTACCGGATAACTCGGTGAGTTACTAGCAGCTGAAAATGCATCTTGAATAAATTTTGGAGTTGGGTCAACTGGAGTTCCTTGTGAGAGATCAATAAAACCGCCTGGATATGTTCGAGCTTTATCGCCAAAGGGCGCCAAAAGATCCCAAGGAAAATCTGGCAGATTCAGTTTTTGCCTACTTTTCTTGAGGTGGTAGAGCAGCAACTACTTCATGATCTTTACCAACTGGACCTAACTTAGCTGCTCCGCCAGGGGATCCAATCTCAACAAAAAACTTAGTATTAATCTCGCTGAAGTTCTTCCATTGCGAAGGCACATCATCCTCATAGTAAATAGCTTCAACTGGGCAGACTGGCTCACATGCACCACAATCAACACACTCATCAGGTTGGATATAAAGCATGCGATCACCCTCATAGATGCAATCCACTGGGCACTCTTCAATGCAGGATTTATCTTTCACATCAACACATGGTTGAGCAATTATGTAGGTCACGCTTCTCCTTACAGTTATATCCAGCTATATAGGTAGAGAATACTGCCATTAACTCATACTCTAACTAGAGGTAAGTTTAATGGAGGGGGTCACGTGCAGCCATCTGCGGCACAAATAGGTCAGCGGGTCAGTATTCGCCTGCATGATCCAGCTGGTGGCTATCGGGACATTCTCGGTATTTTAGAGAGTGAGAACACACTCCGAAAGAAGGATGGCACCTTAGTTTCCTTTGATCCAGCAAAGATTGCTATTTGGAAGGTTGTGCCAAGCAAATGAGTTTTGCTGAGATTTCACTGTTTGATACTAAAAGCAGAAAACTACAACCATTAAAAAGTAGTGATGGCAAAAGAATAAGAATTTATAGTTGCGGACCAACAGTTTATCGAGACGCACATGTTGGAAATATGCGTACATTTTTGCTTGGTGATTTGATAATTAGAACTGCAAAATATCTCGGTTATAAAGTTGAATTTATTCAGAATATCACCGATGTTGGTCATATGTCCGAGGATTTTGTAGAAGATAAAATTCTTGCCCAAGCTAAAGCCGAATCAAAAGACCCCTTTGAAATCGCCAAAATTTATGAGGGTAGGTTTCATAAGGATTTATCTAATTTAAATATCACTCCATCTGATAAGTATCCAAAGGCAAGTGAATGCATAACCATGATGCAAGATTTAATCTTAAAGTTAATCGCCAAAAATCATGCCTATGTTGGTAGCGATAATTGTGTTTACTTTTCTGCGCAATCATTTCCTGGGTACGGCGCGATTAGTGGGAACAGATTGGATTCACTAAAGCCAGGCCATAGATTTGAATACACTGAAGATGGCGCAAAGAGATTTCACGCAGATTGGGCCTTATGGAAAGCAGCTGGCGATCGAACACAAATGGTCTGGGACTCTCCTTGGGGCAAAGGTTTTCCGGGCTGGCATATTGAGTGCTCTGCAATGTCATTGCATTACTTAGATGAGTTTGTTGACCTGCATTTAGGAGGAATCGATCTTAGATTTCCACATCACGAGGATGAACGCGCCCAATCTAACTGTGCAATTGATAAAGAGGCGGTTGAGCTGTGGGTGCATGGCGAGCACCTACTTTTTGAAGGAAGAAAGATGGCAAAAAGCACTGGCAATGTTGTTCTAATTTCTGATCTAATTGAAAAGCATATTGACCCATTAGCACTGAGATTATGCTTTTTAGAGAATAGATACCGAAGCCAAATGGATTTAAGTTGGGAGAGTTTGAAGGCGGCGCATAGCCTTTTGCAACGATGGCGTGAGAAAATGCAAATCTGGCAACAAGATTCAAATACAGATACATCCTTAACTCAAAAACTCATAGCAGAGATTGTCACCGATTTTAGACAGGATCTAGATACTCCTAGGGCCCTTCAAAAATTAAGAAATCTTGAAAAATCTGATTCGATTAGTGATGGCACCAAACACCATGTCTTCAAAACTGTGGATCAGCTTTTTGGATTAAAATTATTAAACCAACTAGATCAAAAAGAGTTATCACCTGATGCCAAAAATTTATTACAACAAAGAGATTTAGCCAGGAAATCTGGGAACTTCACGGAGAGTGATCGACTTCGAAATGAGTTAAGTAAATTAGGTATTGGCGTAAAAGATAGTAAATCTGGTCAGAGCTGGGAGTGGATAATTAATTAAACTTTGAGCGGCTCTTAACCATGCTAATGACTATGGTCGTAAAACCACCTAAAAGAAATAAATTTCCAAAAGTATTACCAGTGATCAAAATTTCATCCCCTGACCATGGGGTACTAGCTCTAATCACTAATGCAAGCCAGCTAGCAGCCGCGATAACTTGATATCGAAGGTAGATAAACTTTTGTCCAACAACTTTGAATCCAAGATAAGTCAAAATTAAAGATACAGCGAGGCCAAATGGTTGGCTGAAGTTATGCAACATAACTCCACAAAATGCAATTAATGCACCAAGAAAAGTACTCTGAATTAGATTCATAACTTAACTCCAGCAAATAAATCTAATTCCCGGCCATTTTCATCAAATGGCCCAGCAGACTCCCCCTTTACTAAGGTGTAGTACTCATCTCCCCATACTGATAATCCAAGATTATTTGATAAGGCAAAGAAAGGACCATCTACGGAAATCTGAGTGGCATGGGCCTTCATTGCTGCTAATTTTTGTGGAACATACTCAGGAGCTTTCACTACAGAGGTAACAAGTTCATCTGGTTTGGCAAATGGCAAGTCATCTGCACTTTCTGCACCAAAAAACTCTGACCCAACCTCTTTCATTTTGTCGATCCCCATCTGAATTACCGATTTTGGCATCGTGTTCCAATAGATTTTGCTAACTTGCCATCCCTGCTGGCTAGCTATCTCTGCCGCTCGCATTGCTACTTGGTTAGCCTTTATGTGATCGGGGTGACCATAGCCACCAAATTCATCATATGTAATCAAAACTTGAGGTTTAGTTTCTAAAATGATTTTTACTAACTCACCTGCTGCTTCATCTAAATCTGCTTGCCAAAAGACATCTTTGCGATCATTTTGTGGAGTTCCCATCATTCCACTGTCGCGCCATTTTTTATTGGGTGATCCCAGAAATCTAAAATCTTTTATTCCTAATTCATGCATCGCATCTTTTAGTTCAACTTCACGATGCTCGCCCAGTTTGTCATCCTTACTGCTGGCCAAATTAAGTAAGGATTCAACTAAAACTTCACCTTCTTCACCTCTGGTACATGTCACCAAAGTAACTGCCACACCATCGGCAGCATATTTAGCCATTGTGACACCATTATTAATAGTTTCATCATCTGGATGAGCGTGAACTAATAACAATCTCTTTGCTGATTTCACCCACACAATATAACTATAAAGGTGAGAAAAACTGACAAAGTAAGTATCAACAGATTAGAATTAACTGATGGTCGATGATAAATCTGCTCGATTGCCGCGGGATGAGCGTCGCGCACAGCTGCTAGTTGCCGCCTTAGAGGTTTTCACTGCAGCCGGTTACCACTCTGCTGCTATGGATGAGATTGCAGATCGTGCAAATGTTAGTAAGCCAGTTTTATATCAGCACTTTCCTTCAAAATTAGAACTCTATTTAGCTGTACTTGATTTACATATCGACTCCTTAGTATTCGCAATTCAGAAAGCAATTGCATCTAATCGTGAGAATTCTTCACGAGTTGCGGCAACGGTTGAGGCCTATTTTGGATTTATTGATTCAGAAGGTGAGGCATTCCGCCTACTTTTTGAAAGTGATATGAATTTAGAGCCACAGGTGCGTGAACGACTTAATCGGATGACTTATGACTGCGCAGCTGCAGTAAGTGCAGTTATTTCGATTGATACCGGGTTAGGCAAAGAGGAGTCGATGATGCTGGCGGTGGGAATTATCGGGACAGTTCAAACAACCGCCCGACACTGGTTAGACCGAGATGGAAAAATCGATCGTAGGCGGGCTACAGAATTAGTGATGAATTTAATTTGGCGAGGAATTTCTGGGTTTCCTAAATCACAATCCTAGATTCGCAAACTTTTCAAGCAATAGATAGAGTTACCACATGGCAAATGCAAAGACAGCAAGCAAAAGTTCAGCTAAAACTGAGGTCAAGATTGGTATTTCAGATAGTACTCATGAGATTAATTTTGAATCTCCAAGTTCTAGTTCTGAAGTAATCGCCATGGTTAATGAGGCGATTAAATCTGCAACAGTTTTAACATTAAGTGATGTTAAAGGGCGAGAAATTTTGGTACCACATAACAAAATTAGTTATGTTGAAGTTGGCCAATCAGCCAATCGTCATGTGGGGTTTGCAAATCAGTAATTAGAGTTTAATTACTCTTCGCTGATTCGCTCTAGCCTCAAGTCTCTCCCACTGCTCAGGCATCGTTACATACTCACCTAATTGATTAAGTTTTCCATTTCCATGGTAATCACTAGCTCCAGTCATCACTAAATCATTCTGCTTTGCTAATTCAATAAGTTGCGTTTTTTCATCAGGCGAGTGATCGCGGTGGTCAACCTCTACCCCATCTAGACCTGCCTCAATCAATGAACCAAAAGTTTCTAGTGAGATAGTTCTTCCACGATGTGATGCCATTGGATGTGCAATGACGGAGACCCCACCAGCCGCTTTAATCAACTTAATTGCATCCTCAGGTAATGGTGAGTAATGAGAAACATAGTATTTTGATTTATTGTGAAGCATCTGAGTAAATGCCTCATCCCGACTAGATATAACTCCTTTTTTTACCAAGGCATCTGCTAAATGGGGGCGTCCTAAAGTTGCGCCATCTGCTAATTGCTCCAGGACATCTTGCATACTTATATCAATACCTGCCTCATTTAATCTGGCAATAATCTTTGCCATTCGTCCATGCCTATTTTCTCGAGTTGCTTGCATTGTGTTCATTAACTCTAAATTTTTAGAATCAAACAACAATCCAAGAATATGAACACTTATTCCATCTTGTGTCTGACAGGAGATCTCAGCTCCAGGTACAAGTGAGATCCCTGGTCGTAGGGCTGTAATTGCCTCTTGCCAGCCACTTATTGAGTCATGATCGGTCAGGCCCAATACGGAGATTCCTGCAGCAAGCGCTTTGTTAATTAGTTGGGTGGGTGAATCTGTGCCATCACTAAAATTTGTATGAGTATGTAAATCAATCATTTGACTTACTCACTTCTTGGTTCGATCGCAGTACAAATAGCGAACAACCAAACAACAAGCCGATTATTCCAGGAATGGTTCCAGCCGGTGGTTGCTGTCCAAGCCAAAGGTATGCCAGCAGAGCGCTCACTGGCACCTCGAAAAAAACAACTAGAGAAACAACCGCTGGTGAAACCCGTTTTAGCGTGAAGTTAAACAAGGTGTGACCTAGGAATTGAGCCCCGATGATTAACCCTGCTAACAAAATCCATTCGGTGGTTGAAAAGCCAGTCAAATTAGATTTGGTAAAAAGTACTACTGGAAAAATCATTAAAGCACATGTTGCATAACAAACTGTGGTAAATGTTGAGGTCGATATAACTTTTTGTACATTAGCGCCAATTATCATGTAAGCAGCGCCAACTGCACCCCCGATTACAGCGAGTAGATCACCTTGAAATGCTTGAATTGAAACATTGAAATCGATTCCAGTAATTACAACTACGGAGATGAAAGCAATCACCATTCCACCAATAGATTTCTTTGGTATATGACCGCCGGCTAACTTAATGAAAATTGCAGCAAATATTGGTTGAGTTGCGGTAAGCGCTGTTCCAGTAGCTACGCTTGTTAGTTTCATTGCCCAGAAAAAACAAACAAAATGAGTTGCCAGTAACGCCCCAGCCAAAATCGACCAACGAATTGAACTTTGCTGAGCCTTGGTTCGCCACTCTCTGCGAGCAATTGCAAAGGGCATCATTACCAGTGCCCCAATCAAGTTACGCCAGAAGATCATGGTGGGGATTGGCATAGTGGCCTTTGCGATGATGGGGCCTGAGGAACCAATTCCAAGCACCCCTAAAATCAAGAAAGGAATATCTCTTCCGGCGGGCAACTTTGTATGGTCTTGATTCTTCATGGGTAAAACCTATCTATAAATTAATTATTGTTATGAATTACTCTCTAGCGGTTACCCTTACTCCATGAGTACAAGTACTAGGACAAACCTAAATCGAGTATTCCTAGCAAGATTAGCGGGGACTGCTGTTTTTGACCCAAATGGTGATCAACTTGGCAAGGTACGAGATGCGGTCGCAGCCCTTCGCTCAAATAATCAGCCACCAAGGATTCTTGGCTTCATAGTTGAGGTTCCACCGCGTAAGCGAATTTTTGTCCCGATAACAAGAGTAAATTCAATTGATAATGGACATGTAATTATTAACGGTTTACTTAACATGCGAAGGTTTGAACCAAGGGCTAACGAAATGACAGTACTTGCTGAAATGCTCGATAGATCAGTTACTCTGGTTGAAAACGATGAAAAAGTTACTGTTGAAGATGTTGCGATGGTAATTTCAAAAACTGGTGACTGGTTTATTGAGCAAGTACATGTTATGAAACGTGGTGCTGGATTTAGAAAACGTGGTTCATCATCAACAGTTGCTTGGAATGAAATTTCCGGCATTCAACTTCCAGAAACCAACCAAGCGGTTAGTCACTTGTTAGGAACATTAGCAAATCTGCGTGCTGCAGATTTAGCTGCAGTATTACAAGATTTAAACATTAAGCGAAAGGTTGAGATAGCTCGCGCATTAGATGATGAACGGCTTGCTGATTTGCTAGAAGAAATGGATGAAATCTCTCGTGTTGAGTTACTAGCCGAACTTGAGGGTGAACGTGCTGCTGATGTTTTGGAGGAAATGGATCCAGATGACGCAGCAGATTTGCTACGTGAGGTTGGCAAGGAAAAAGCCCAAGCACTCTTAGCATTAATGGCACCAGAGGATGCCGAGGATGTCCAAAGATTAATGGATTACGAGGATTACTCAGCTGGTGGAATGATGACAACAGAGCCAATTGTTCTAACTGCGGATTCGACTGTTGCCGAAGCACTTTCAAAAATTAGATCAGCAGAAGTTGCACCTGGCCTTGCCTCGCAAGTATTTGTATGTCGTCAGCCAATCGAAACTCCTACCGGTAGATTGATTGGGGTTGTACACATTCAAAGGTTGCTACGTGAACCACCTGCCACATTACTTGGCGGGGTTTTAGATTCAGATATATCCCCACTATCGCCAGACTCAACATTAAATGAGGTTGCCCTATATCTAGCCAGTTACAACCTACTTGCAGTTCCAATTGTTGATTCAAATGACCGCTTATTGGGTGCTGTAACTGTTGATGACGTTCTAGATCACTTACTTCCAGAGAATTGGCGTCAAGTAGAATCATTAAAGCGAGAAAGTGAGTTAAATTAAATATGGCTAAGAAAAAAATAAACAAGAACTCACTTGAGTTCCCTCGTGAAGCCCGCAGAAGCTTAAAACCTTCATACGATCCAGAATCTTTTGGCCGATGGTCAGAACGATTTGCACGATTTCTAGGTACTGCACGCTTTCTTGTCTTTATGACAGCCTTTGTATTTATTTGGGTGCTATGGAATTCGCTTGCTCCAACAGACTTACGATTTGATAACTATCCATTCATTTTTCTTACCTTGCTTTTATCGCTGCAAGCATCCTATGCAGCACCATTGATCTTGCTGGCTCAAAATAGACAGGCTGATCGTGATCGTATTCAAGGAAATGAAGATCGTGACCGCGATGAGAGAAATATGGCAGACACTGAGTATCTAACACGTGAAATAGCAAGCATTCGCAATGACATTAGCCAGGTAACTACTAAAGATCATTTGCATACAGAAATCCGTGATGCTATTGAAGAAATTGTTAAGAAACTAAACAAAAAGTCTTAGGTATTTACGTTTAGCCTTACTCCCACTAAAGATTTTGATCGAATAATAATTTTATCCAAAATTGCATCAAAAGAAGCCTTCATTGTTTGGTCTGTCAAGACAATTGGATTACCAGCATCGCCACCTTCTCGAACACTTACATCAAAACCAATCTTTGCTAACAACGGAACATCGGCTCCAACCAACTCACTTAGCCTTCGGGCTGTTTCTTCACCGCCACCGCTGCCAAAGATTGATATTTTCTCACCAGTTATCGAAGAGATAGTCTCTGACATATTTTCAATTACGCCAATTACAGGTTGCTTAATTTGATGAGCAATTCTTCCGGCACGTTCGGCAACTTCTGCTGCTGCAATTTGAGGTGTAGTCACGACAATAATTTCTGAACCCGGAATTAATTGACCAAGTGAAATCGCAATATCACCTGTTCCTGGTGGTAGATCCAGTAGCAATAAATCTAAATCCCCCCAGAAAGCATCGCTTAATAACTGTTCTAAAACTCGATGAAGAAGTGGTCCTCGATAGGCAACTGGATCAGATCTTTCAGGTTTGAACATCTCCATGGAAACTACCTTTACTCCGTAATTTTCAACTGGAATAAAGGTTTGATCTATAGCAGTAGGTCTCTTGTCTAAAATTCCCATTAAACGCGGAATTGAATGACCATATACATCTGCATCCAAAATTCCTACCTTTAAACCTCTGGCAGCTGCAGCAACCGCCAGATTGACTGTAATGGAAGATTTACCCACACCACCTTTTCCAGAGGCAATACCTAAAACCCTAGTTAATGAATCTGGTTGAGCAAATGGAATAAATTTCTCGCGCCCGCCCCTAATAATTTTCTTAACATTATTTCGCTGCTCTTCACTCATCACGCCAAAATTAATCTCCACTGACTTGATTTCAGAGATGCTATTTAAGGCATTAGTGATGTCAGACTTTAACCGGTCTTTCATAGGACAACCGACTATCGTTAGTAAGATTTTGATTGTTGCAGTGCCATCTGCGAATTCAACTTTTTCAACCATTCCCAGTTCAGGAAGTGGCTTATGCAACTCTGGATCACTGACTTTTTCAAGTGCTTTATTAATTAGATCTACTGTACTCATAGAATTTCAGGATCTATTTTTGGTTTTGGCTTGACCTCTAAATCAGACTTATCTATAACATCACCAATATGCTTTTTTATCAAAGCCTTTGGATGTAGATCTCTTACTTGCAGGTCCTCATATCCAGGTCCTAGATTATCTTTTATATCGTTAGTTACATTTTGAGCCATGTTTTTTACTTTAATTAAGAGTCTGGCTGCATCTGCAGCTATATTTGGTAATCGATCTGGACCAATTAATATCATTCCAATGACAAGTAGTGCCAGAATCTCACCGCCACCAATATTAAACATTTTTATTACTCCTTAGATGCTGCAAGAGTAACGGTTATCTCTCTAGTTAAATTACCGCGTTTGTATTTAACTTTTACCTTATCTCCCACATTCTTACTTCTAATCATTACGATTAACTCATCTGAGTTATCAACTTCAGAGCCATCAAACTCAATAATTACATCTCCTGCTCGTAAGCCAGCCTTTGCAGCAGGCCCCCCAGGTGTTATTCCAACACCTTCACTGGTAATCAACGCCCCTGTTCCCGTATATCTAGTATCAACTGAAATTCCCATAATTGGATAGGTGGCTGAACCAGTTCTAATTAGCTGTTCAGTGGTTTTCTTTGCTTGATTGATCGGAATAGCAAAACCTAATCCAATTGAGCCTGCTTGGCTGCTAAAGCCAAGTGTGGCAATTGCTGAGTTAACGCCAATTACTGCACCTGTTGCATCAACTAATGGCCCGCCAGAGTTACCTGGATTAATCGCTGCATCAGTCTGTAGTGCATTGATAAATGAGCTCTCGCCACTTCCACCACCAGTAGTTACTGCACGATTTTTTGAGCTAATGATTCCAGAGGTGACAGTGCCTGAAAGCCCAAGAGGTGATCCAATAGCGATAACTGCATCCCCTACTTGGACAGTATCGCTATTACCTAATTGCAAGGTTGGCGCTCCAACCACATCAATTTTAAGCACCGCTAAATCATAAGGACCATCTCTGCCGATTAACTTTGCTCGGTATTTTTTACCATCAGATAATTCAACCGTGATTGTGCCACTTCTTGCCGCTGACTCAACTACATGGTTATTTGTCAAAATAAATCCATCACTATCTAAAAAAAATCCAGAACCAGTGCCTGAGCCAGCTGATCCTTTTACAGAGATAGAAACTACTGCCGGAATTACCCGAGCTGCCAACGCTGCGATTGAGTCTGGTGCTCGTTCTACTGTATTTGATGTCTGCACCAAATTTGCGCCAATATTTGTAGCACTCCCACGACCAATTGCCGCACCAAATCCACCAGCAATTAAAGCGATTACTACTGCAACAACAAAAAAATTAGAGTTGCTTCTGCTAGAAATAATTCGAACTTGCTTAGGTTCTGCACTAGCTTGCCACCATGGTATCTCTGATGGTTGTTTCATTTAAGTAAGTTTATTCGCTACTAATACACCAGCGCCAATGGGAATAAGTGATGCTGACCATCTTTCATCCTCTTTTACAACCTTTATTGCATCTCTTCTAGCAATACTCTCAGGATCTCGCTGGGTAGGGTCGGCTACCTTGCCGCCGCTTAATGCCTGGTCAATTACTAATAAGCCTCCCGATTTCAGCAACCGGTAAGACTCTTGAACCATATCAAACAAATCAAGTGCTGGTCTTATGACAATTAAGTCATAAGAGTTATCTGCTAATTTGCCGATTACTTCAATTAACTTTCCAGTAATTATTCGATATCTAGTTGGAGCTATATCTGCTTCATCAAAAATAGTTTTAGCTATTTTTGAATGCTCTCGTTCAGAATCAATTGTTGTAAGCACTGCTTCAGGTGACATACCGCTAAGCAGCCATAAGCCACCAACGCCTGAGCCCGTTCCAATCTCTACAACTGATTTAGCATTTAGTAAATTAACTGAAAACTTTAAAAACTTTCCAACTGCCGGCGTTGGATCTGAGGCACTAATTTCTTGCCCATTTCTCCTAGCTTGTTGCATGAAGTAATCCTCATGCGCAAAACTTTCTGCAAATAAATTCATGTCGCCTCGTGCTTGCGGTGTTTGGCTCAAAAGGTGTCCAGCCACTCAATTAATAGTCGTACTGCAAATCCAGTACCACCCTTTACATTCTCACCCGCATCTACTTCAGATCTACCGGTTCCTGCTATATCCAAGTGGACCCAGGTTCGATCGCCGGCAAACTCTTCTAGAAAAAGGGCTGCTGTTACTGAACCAGCTGAAAAATTAAACTTATCTGCTGTATGGTTGAAATCTGCAACATCACTAGCCAGTGCAACTGAATAATCATCAACTAATGGCATATGCCAAACTTTTTCACCAACTCGATCCCCAATTTCACTCAGTTTTTTCGCCAAAGTTGTATTCCTGGTATACATCGCAGCGTATTGACGACCTAAGCCAAGTGTTGCAGCACCTGTCAAAGTTGCAACATCAAGAACATAATCTGGATCTAACTTTAAATCAGCATATGCAAGACCATCTGCTAAAACTAATCTGCCTTCAGCATCGGTGTTTATTACTTCAACAGTAGTTCCACCATAATGTTTAATAACATCAGATGGACGTTGTGATGTACCAGAAAGAGCATTTTCGGCAGCCATTAATAATGCAGTAACTCTGACTTTTGGTTTTGTCTTTGCTAACGCCACAGTGGTGGTTAAAACTGCAGCGGCTCCAGCCATATCACTCTTCATCCCAATCATTGCGTCATAAGGCCGCTTTAATGAAACTCCACCTGTATCAAAAGTTATTCCCTTACCAATTAGAACTACATGTGGCCAATGAGCAGAGCCTTTAGGAGCATAAGTCACTTCAATTAATCTTGGTCCAGGATTAGGTGATGAATTACCAACTGCAACTAAACCACCAAAATCCTTTATTGCTCGGCCAGACTTAACAGAGATCGAAAGTCCAGAGTTTTTTGCAGTTGAAACCAATGTGCTGGCTTGTTTGGCTAACCACTCTGGGTTCTTAATATTTGAAGGTGTATGAATTAAATCTCTGGCCTGCCAGACAGCGGTTGCCAGTACATCTGCCCGCTCAACCTCTTTCTCAAAATCACCATAAATAACAAATGATGGCTTCTTACCCTTTTGTTCACTTTTGAGTGAAAATTGATAATTTGAAAGTATTAGGGCGACTGCAATAGTGGTAATTAGGTTTTTGTCCTCAGATAGCGCACATAGCAACTGACTGTCACTAGATTTAACTTTTCGACCTAGTGCTGCGGCAGATTTGCGAAGATCTTCATTACTACCCTCACCAATACCCACTAAATATATTCGTGTAAGAATTCCAGTAGAGAGAGGAACTTCAATTATCTCACCAGCTTTTGCAGTGAACTCTGGCCAATTGGCTAATTCGATATTTAGATCTAGTTTTGTGAAGTTATTAAGCACATTTAGAAATCTACTTTTTATGATCTGTGGCTTTTCCCCTGATGCCACCGGAATTGCAACTGCATTAAATTCAGATAGATCTATAGCTCGCTCGGTAACAAGTGAAAGTTTTGGCGATAGATCTAGGAGTTTATTACTCATAAACTTAGTAGGATTTAGATTTATCGATTACTTTTTAACTAATGCAACTGCAGCTTGTAGAACATTGCCCAGATTTGTTGCCTCTTCTACATTCAATTCAACAACTAATCTTCCGCCGCCCTCAAGTGGAATTCTCATGACCATTGAGCGAGCCTCTTTGGTGACCTCCATTGGGCCATCACCAGTCCTTGGTTTCATCGCTGCCATCTGAATCTCCCCTAATAAAAATCATCTAGTACTGACCTAGAGGCGCAATTATCCCCTATCGGGCTTCGGGTGGGAAATCCTTTAAATACCCTTATGAAATCAAGCCAATTAGGCGGGATCTTCCCGATGTAATTACTGAAGTGACCGCTCGCTCAGGTACGCCCAATTTTTCTGCAATCTCAGCAACGCTGATCATATTCACCAAGTGCAGTGTCAAAATTAAACGCTCTTCTTCAGGCAAGGTGGCAATTAATTCAGCGATAGTCTTTCGGCTGTCATTAGGTGCCATGGCATAAAGGTTACTGGGCAGGACCAATTCTTTCGAGTTATGCGTCAACCTGGCGAGCAAATCGGCGCAAAGAGAGCCAGACTCCGATGAGTAACGCAGGTTTTGCAAAGAGTAAAACAAAACTAGGCGCAATTACCTCTTCCTGCCAATAAAAAATTGTGCCACCTCTAACTTTTTTTAACTCAAACTTTCCAGTTCCTCTAATAACTCTTCCAATATGTCTTACCTCGCAAATATATGGTGGTTTCCAATTTGTAATCTCCATCGTATCCAAAATACCAATTCTTAATTTCGGATAAAGCTTTGGAAAGATGCCAGTAAAGGCGAAGATAAGTACGCCTTTACCATTTCTAACCGTGCGATCTTGATCAAGCTCTGACCAAACCTTAGTTTGTAACATCCATTTACTTTGACCTTTCCAATCAACCAGAGATTTCCAAACCTGATCAATTGGTTTTTCTATTTTTATAGTTAACTCAAGATTTGATAGCTTTTTCACTTGGCTTTAACCGCCTCAATAGTTGATGGGATATCGCTACACCAATTAACCAGCTCACTTTGTCCGGTCTTCATAAAGTTTTGGGAGGCTAGATGATCCAAAGCTGCTCTAAGGGGTGTATAGACACCAGTCGGATCACACACTGCAATTGGCTTGTTGTGAAACTTTAAGTATCGGCCAACCCAAATTTCAAAAAACTCTTCTAAGGTGCCAATTCCACCTGGCAAAATAATAAATGCCTCAGACAAATCCTCAATTTTTGCTTTTCGATTTCGCATGTTATCGACAACATGCATGTGCGAGGCCTGAGTATCTTCAAATTCAATCCGCTTAAGTGGTTCTGGAATGACTCCGATCGTCACAGAGCCAGCCTCTCTAGCGCCTTTAGCCACTTGACCCATCATTGAAGCTTTACCACCACCCCAAACAAGATCCCAACCTTGCTGACCAATTGCTTTACCGATATCAAAAGCTAACTCAAGTGAACTTTGAGGAATATCAGGAGCCGAGGAGCAGAAAACTGATACGCGCATGAATTTAGTCTATTACCTCTCACTCACTTTGATACCGTTGGCTAATGAGCAGCAATCAAAGTAAGGGATATGGATTTGGAATTGCCACCCAAACCCGATCTGGGCAAATTCTTGAGTGCTCTTTTCACAGCCTTGGATTAGGCGTTGCTCCAGCAAATAAGAGTGACACCAATTTTGATGCGTTACTTGGTGAAGATTCTATTCGTGGAGTTAAAAAAATTGCAGTTGAGATGGTAATTAATCTTGATGAAAAACCAAAAGATGCCGTTGATGTGTATCTCAGACTTCATTTACTTTCACATAGATTGGTAAAGCCCCATGCAATAAATCTCGATGGCATTTTTGGACTTCTCACAAATGTTGTTTGGACCTCAGCGGGTGCATGCGAAGTGGAAGGTTTTGCCAAAGTCAGAGCACAATTGCAAAGTAAATTTGGCAATTTAGTTGTTTATGGCGTGGATAAATTTCCCAGAATGATTGATTACGTCATTCCAGAAGGCGTGCGAATAGCAGATGGCGATCGAGTTAGATTGGGTGCTTATCTTTCACCCGGCACCACCGTTATGCATGAAGGCTTTGTTAACTTCAACGCCGGCACGCTAGGTAAATCAATGGTGGAAGGCCGTATTAGTGCAGGTGTCGTTGTTGGCGATGGAAGTGATATTGGTGGCGGTGCATCAATTATGGGAACTTTAAGTGGTGGCGGTAACGAGATTATCTCTATAGGAGAGCGGACTTTGCTTGGTGCTAACTCAGGTATTGGAATTAGCTTAGGCGATGATTGTGTTGTAGAAGCTGGTGTTTATATTACCGCAGGATCAAAGATAACCCTTCCTGACGGAAGCATTGTTAAAGCCAAAGAATTAAGTGGTTCTAATAATTTGTTATTCAGACGTAATTCACAAACTGGAGCCCTTGAGGTAATGGCCAAATCCGGTAAGTGGTCTGGCCTTAACTCAGATCTTCACAATAACTAACTTTTAAAAAGTTTTTTTGGGGAGGTAAGAAATCCAATTCCCCATGAAATATGCATTGTAGCTAGAACAAGTGGCATAAGCAGTTTGTCTGAAAATTGCTGGCCAATAAACAAGCCACCAATTAATAGTAGTAATACGTATGCGATAAAAGGTGTAAATAAAATTGGGTTTATAAGTAATCCTGTTACAAGAGAAATAATGTTTACAACTACTGCAACTGGTGGAGCCAAGTAGCGATAATTTGTAGTTCTCTGATGCTGCCTGGCAATCACTCGACGCCATCTGCCGTACTGAAAATACTGCTTTGCTAACTTAAAAATACTTTTTCTAGGTCGGTATGTGACTTTAAGTTCTGGGTCAAACCAAATTAATCCTCCCTGTGCACGCATTCGATGGTTTAACTCCCAATCTTGTGCCCTGATGTATCGCTCATCAAAACCACCTGCAGCTAAGATTGCAGACTTCTTGAATGTACCAAGATAAACAGTTTCTGATTCGCCCGCACTTCCTCCAGTATGAAACTTTGATGGTCCAACGCCTAGCCTTGACCTCATTGCTTGTGCAATTGTTCGTTGTAATCCACGGCTACTATCTGCATACATCATTCCACCAACATTTACAGCCCCAGTTTTTTGCAAAACCTCAACCGCTCGCTTTATATAGGTTGGTGAGATTTCAGAGTGGCCATCAATTCTGCAAATAATTTCGTTAGAGCTTTCTTTAATCGCCAGATTCAACCCCTTGGCCGTTTGTCCAGATGGATTATTAACCAATTTTATTCTGGAATTTTTTGATGCTAAATCAGATGCAATCTGATTAGTATTATCTTTTGAAGGCCCTAGTGCCAAAATTATTTCAATTTCTCCAGCATAATCTTGCTGAAGGATTGCTGAGATGCAATTTTCTAAATCCTGATCTTCATTGAGAATAGGCAAGATAACCGATACGGCAGGTGTGATTACATCATTCATATCCCCTCCTGCCATTATTTATGCCCTATATTTCCCTGCCCATAATCTAGGATAAGAAGATGAAATCTTCTCGAAGTGTCAGGATCTTTACTGGTATTTCGATCGCAACATTAGCCATCTCGGCAGTAAGTGCAGTGGCATTTGGCACAGTATCAGCCTCAATAAACAAGATTGATGCATTCGCTGGCATTGATAAACGTCCAGAACGAATCTCATCTGCAATCAATTATTTGCTGGTTGGATCAGATACAAGAGAAGGCTTATCAAAAGCTGAATTAAAGGCTCTCAGAGTTGGCTCAGTTGCTACTGCTGCTGGCAAAAGATCTGACACCATGTTGCTTGTTCATATCTCAAAAGCGCGAGACAAAGCGGTTTTAGTTTCTATCCCTAGAGATTCATTTGCATTAATTCCTGAACACCTTAATAAAGCAGGAAAAACTATCCCGGCAACTTACTCAAAAATTAACTCAGCTTTTAACTGGGGTGGTGCGCCTTTACTTATTCAAACAATTGAAGAGATGACAGAGTTAAAAATTGATCACTACATAGAGGTTAATTTTGCTGGATTTGCAAGAGTAGTTGATTCTTTAGGTGGTATTGAAGTTTGCACAAAAAAGGATATAGATGACCCAAAGAGTCACTTAGTTCTTCCAGCCGGCGTTCACACTTTAAATGGAATTGATGCACTTAAATATGTCAGAACTAGAGAGTTTGATGGCATGGGAGATATAGGACGAATGCAACGCCAACAGGCATTTATGTCATCAGTACTTAAGAAAGCAACAAGTGCAGGTGTACTTTTAAACCCAGTAACAATGACCAATTTTATTAATTCATCACTTTCGGCTGTTACAACAGATGAGGGATTGAAGAATTCAGACTTGATCACTTTGGCTAAACAAATGAAATCACTTGCTACATCAAATGTAAGAACCCTAACTGTGCCACTTTCTAATTTGAACTATTATTCAAATGGCGTAACTGCATCAGTCTTATGGGATCCAGTTTTGGCCCCTGAATTATGGGAACGTTTACGTGAGGACAGGGCAGTAATAGATGAGGTAATTGCCTCACCTTCGCCATCTGCTACAGAAGCAGCAAAGGTTGAGATTATTGATAAGTTTAAAACTCGTACTGCGGCAGATAACATCTGTCGGTAATTAACTTACTTAAAGATAGGCTCTAGCCATGACGTTAAAACTTTCGGTGATAGGTACTGGCTACTTAGGCGCTACTCATGCTGCTTGTATGGCAAGTATGGGCTTTGAGGTAATTGGATTTGATACTGAATCTGCAAAAGTTGATTTGTTGAGCAAAGGTAGAGTCCCATTTTATGAGCCAGATTTAGAAGAGTTGCTGGCTGATCAAATTAAATCCAAACGCCTTATCTTTACTAATAAAGTTGAAGATCTAGCAGATGCAGATGTGCATTTTATTTGTGTTGGAACACCTCAGATAAAAAATGGTAATGCTGCAGATTTAACCTATGTAAATTCTGCTCTTGAATCAATTGCAAAATATGTAAAACCAGGTGGCTTAGTCGTCGGTAAATCAACTGTTCCGGTAGGAACAGCAACTAAGTTAAGAAGTAGATTAATTGAGTTAAATCCAAAAGCAGATTTAGCCTGGAATCCTGAGTTTCTTCGCGAAGGATTTGCAGTTGAAGACACTTTACGGCCAAATCGTCTAGTTGTAGGTGTTGTTAATGATTCAGCAGAGGAAATTCTTAAAAAAGTTTATGCAGTGAACCTGAAGGAAAACACTCCTTGGGTAAGGGCTGATCTACCAACAGCAGAATTGGTAAAGGTTGCAGCGAATTCATTTTTAGCTACCAAGATTTCTTTTATTAACGCAATGGCTGAGGTTTGTGAAGCATCTGGTGGTGATGTAACGGTATTAGCAAAAGCTATTGGATATGACCCAAGAATTGGTAATAGATTTTTGCAAGCAGGAATTGGATTCGGCGGCGGTTGTCTACCAAAGGATATTCGCGCATTCATGGCACGGGCGGAGGAACTCGGAGCGAGTCAAGCTGTTGAGTTCTTAAAAGAAATCGATGCCATCAATCTACGAGCTCGACAGAGAATTATTGAGTTAGTTCGTAAGGATCTTTCTGATGATCTTGTAGGAAAAAAGGTTGCAGTACTAGGAGCAGCTTTTAAGCCAGATAGCGATGATGTACGTGACTCTCCTGCGCTTGATATTTCAGCGCAAATTCAAGCAGCTGGAGCTAAAGTTACTGTGCATGATCCAAAAGCAATTTCTAACGCACAAAAACGTTTCCCTGGGTTAAATTTTGCAGAGGATATAAATTCAACTTTGAAAGATGCTGAGATAGTTCTTCACCTAACTGAATGGAAAATTTATCGGGACATTGATCCAATTGAGATAAAAAAACTAGTTAAAACAGCAATTATGATCGATGGCAGAAATGCGCTAGATCGTGATCTTTGGCGTGCAGCCGGCTGGAAATTTAGAGCATTAGGTCGAACTGACAGTGAGTGATCCTGTAGGCCAATTACTGGAGCTTAAAACTTGGGCAGTTGTTGGATTAAGTAATAACTCTGAACGGGCGGCTTATCGAGTTTCAAAATTGCTTATTGAAAAGGGCCACCAAGTAATACCGGTTCACCCGAAAGCAGAGACAGTCCATGGGCAAAAAGGATATGCAAAATTATTAGATATTCCTTTTGCTATAGATGTAGTTGATATCTTTGTTAATTCAGATCTTGCTGGTGAGGTTGTCGACGATGCGATTGAGATTAATGCAAAAGGTGTTTGGCTTCAGCTTGATGTTATAGACCAAGCCGCTGTTGATAGAGCTGAAAAGGCTGGCCTAATAGCAGTAATGAATCGATGTCCGGCTATTGAATATGGTAAAAGAAATTAGCTACTCAAGAATTTTCCCACTGTAATACTGTTGAGCATGAATAACCTCAGTAAGTAAAGTTTCAAGCTCCTCTCCAATTATTCCAACTTGCTTAATTGATTGATCAAACTTAAGTTTTGGATTGCGTGCCATTAGATGTAAATATGGCCGATAATCATCACTTTCTGGATCAGTTTCTAAATTTCCAGTAACCACATAATCTGATAGCAATTTAATGCTTCCCAATGGTAAATCTAATATAGCTCGTAGGCTCTGTTCATAAAAATTTGTAACACAACCAATCTGACTCCAAAACTTTGCATTTGGCGTCAGAAAATTTACTCCAATTAGTTTCGTATAATCGGTAGCATCGACGTGTATTTCAAACCCACCTACTAAGCCAACTTCGTTGGCTAGTTTTAAAGCCAACACTTGAATTTCCTGTAAAATCTCATCTGAAACTCCTGGAAGTGGAGTGATTGAGATATCACCTGTAAGCAATGTTATTGGCCAAGAAACCGCCTGCGCGTGAGCAGATCTTGCAACTAATATTGATAATTGTTCACCTTTAATTGGATGCATAAAGATCTGATCTAACTTCTCTAACGTTTTTGAAGTTGGATAGATCTTTACCCCAGACTTTTCAGCAGTTTTAATTGCCGAGAGTGAAACTATTTTCGGATCCACATAAACAAAATCAAGATCTTTGGCAAACTCAATTAACAGCTCTGCTGACATGCTTATACTTTCAGATCTAATCTGAATTCCAAGTTTTAACGCTTCATTGTGGTAGATAGATTGACCCCACGCTTGGGTGATTATTCCAATGTATGGAGGTTTCATGTATTAAGGTTACCTTCATAATGGTTCAAATAATTCTTGCCTCTGCTTCACCATCACGATTTCGCCTCTTAGAGAGTGCCGGAATTACGCCAACTATTTTAGTAAGTGGGGTGGATGAAGATGCATCAGAATTTGAGTCTTTAACACCATCAGAATTAGTAATTGCTCTGGCAATTCTAAAGGCACATACGGTTAAAGATAAGGCAGCTGGTGATGCCTTGATAATTGGGTGTGATTCAACATTTGAGTTTGAAGGAAAATCACTTGGTAAGCCAATAACTAGAGACAACGCGATAGAAAGATGCAAACAGTTGAGTGGCAAAATTGGGTACCTTCATACTGGGCATTGTTTAATCGACTTACGACAGGGAATTGAGCTAAGTGAGCGATCAACTGCAAAGGTTCAATTTGCTCAGATGACTGATGCTGAGATTATCGATTATGTTGATTCAGGTGAGCCTCTTAATGTTGCTGGAGGCTTTACCCTAGATGGATTAAGTGCGCCATTTATTACAAAAATAGAGGGAGATCCCAGCGGAATTATTGGCTTATCACTACCTTTATTACGCAAGATGATTATCTCTCTTGGCTATAGCTGGCCTGATCTAAAGAATAAGTAATTTTTTAGGATAAGTTTGCCTAATGAGTAAGTTGTATAAAGACCCAATTGGTACTGCTGAAAAAGCTGCAAAAGCTATTGCAAAAATTACTGGTAAAGAAAAACACGATGTTGCACTGGTGATGGGTTCTGGTTGGATATCCGCCGCTGATGCACTTGGAACTCCTACACATGAATTTGCTGTAACTGAATTGCCTGGATTTCCAGCACCCACTGTTGTGGGTCACGGTGGAAAATTGCGCTCTTATAAATTATCTAATGGATCTAACGCCTTAGTCTTCTTAGGCCGCACTCACTTTTACGAAGGACTTGGTATGGAGCCAGTAGCCCATGCTGTAAGAACAGCAGTTAAGTCAGGTTGTAAAAACATTGTCCTTACAAATGCATGTGGTGGAATTAATACTGAATATAAAGTGGGTCAACCAGTTTTGATTAAAGACCATATCTCGCTAACTGCAGCTTCACCTTTGATTGGCGCGGATTTCGTTGATCTAACCGATTTGTATAGCAAGAGATTACGTCAAATTGTTAAGGATGAGGATCCTTCATTAGCAGAGGGCGTGTATGTTCACTGGCGAGGTCCTTCATATGAGACACCTGCAGAGATAAGAATGATGCGAGCCATGGGAGCTGACTTAGTTGGAATGTCCACAGTCCCAGAAGCTATCGCTGCGCATGCATTGGGTGCTCAAATACTTGCTATCTCTTTAGTTACTAATGCTGCAGCAGGTGTAACTGGAGAAAAGTTAAATCATGCTGAAGTGATCGCTGCAGGAAAAGCAGCTGCAGATCGAATGGGAAATCTGCTGGCAAAGGTTTTACCTAAGTTGTGATCTCAGATCAATTAAGGGTTGAAGTTCAGGATTGGATTGAGCATGACCCTGATAAAGAAACTGCTAAGCAGTTAAGTAATTGGTTAAAAGAAGGCAATTTTAAAGAATTAGAGCGATGCTTCTCTGGATTCTTACAATTTGGCACCGCAGGTTTAAGAGGTCCAATTGGACCAGGTCCATCTTGTATGAATCGTGCAGTTGTAAGTAGAACTGCAACAGGAATTGCTGAGTTTATGAAGAAAAATAACTTAAGTTCAGTTGTTATAGGGCGAGATGCTCGCCATGGTTCAGATCAATTTTTACAAGATAGCGCTGAAATATTCGCAGGTGCAGGAATTAAAACATATGTATTACCAAGAGCACTTCCTACACCAGTCTTAGCTTTCGCTATTAATAAGCTTAAGGTTGATGCGGGGATCATGGTTACTGCCAGTCATAATCCAGCAACTGACAATGGTTACAAGGTTTATTTAGGTGGGGTAGTAGAAGGGGTCAATTACTTTGGCTCTCAAATAATTCCACCAGTAGATACTGAGATCTCCAATCTAATTGCACTGGCAAATAAGAATCCAAAGAGATCTGAAGTTTTTGAGACTGTTAAAGAGTCAGTAATTGATGATTACATTTCATCTGTTTCTGCACTTGCTATTACCCCGAATAATTTAAAAGTTGTTTACACCCCGCTACATGGAGTTGGAGCTGAGACTTTTATTGAAGTTTTTAAAAGAGCTAAATTTGCCTCGCCAATACTTGTTAGTGAACAGGTTAAGCCTGACCCAAACTTTCCCACTACGCCCTTTCCAAATCCAGAAGAGTCAGGTTCTATGGATATGGCACTTGAGTATGCCAGGCGAAATAATGCCGACGTTGTTATCGCTAATGACCCTGATGCTGATCGATGCGCAATTGCCATTGTTAACCAGAAGGGTATTTGGCAGGTACTAAGGGGTGATGAGGTAGGAGTTCTTATCGGCGACTACTTGATTAAGAAAAGCTCTTCTTCCAATAGTGCAATAGCCAATTCTCTTGTTTCCTCTTCCCTATTGGGCAAAATTGCAAACAAAAAAGGCTTAAAGTTTGAAGAGACTTTGACAGGATTTAAGTGGATCTCAAAAATAGAAAATTTACTTTTTGGCTATGAAGAAGCTCTGGGATATTGCGTTGATCAAAAAAATGTTAATGATAAAGATGGAATTAGTGCTGCAGTAATTCTTGTTCAGATAATTCAGGAGCTAAAGGGTAATGGCCTATCAATATTTGATTATCTTGAAAAACTAGGTAATGAATACGGCTTTCATAAAACTGATCAGATTTCTATTAGAGTTAAAAATCTTCAAGATATTGATGAATTGCTAAACAGAGTTATTACTGCTCCGCCTAAACTGCTTATAAATAATGCCCTAAAGTCATATGAGAATTTGGGTGAATCAAAAGTAAAGCCAACTCTTGGAGTTAGATTGAATTACGAGAATGGGATTAGAGTAATAATCAGACCAAGTGGGACAGAACCAAAACTAAAATGCTACATAGAGGTGATTTCTTCAACTAATAGTGAGGCAGAAAACTTGATCTCGCAAATAAAGCAGGCTTTGACTAAAGTACTCTCATGATTATTGATGATAGTGAAGCCTCACTTCGTAAATTTCTCTCTGATTTACCACCAGTTGACCAGGTAGGAGCAGAAGCGCGCGCTGGCATGCTGGCAACCCGAAGTATAAAAACTACAAGCAAAGCTTGGGCGATCGATATGGCAATCAGCATGGTTGATTTAACAACCTTGGAAGGGGCAGATACACCGGGAAAAGTTAAATCACTATGTGCTAAAGCTGTTAGGCCTGATCCAACTGATTTAACAGTTCCATCAGTAGGTGCAATCTGTGTTTATAACGACATGGTAAAAATTGCACGAAATGAATTAGATGCCATCGGTGGGCAATCAATTCCAGTTGCTGCTGTTGCAACGGCATTTCCATCGGGCAGAGCTTCTCTGGCAGTAAAGATGCTAGATACACAAGATGCTATAAATGCTGGTGCTAATGAAATTGATATGGTGATTGATCGCGGAGCTTTTTTATCTGGCAAGATATACCAAGTGTTTGAGGAGATTAAAGTTATTAAGCAAATCTGTGGCGATAAGGCCCACTTGAAGGTAATCCTAGAGACTGGTGAATTAGTTACCTACGATAATGTTAGAAAAGCTTCATATCTTGCCATGCTTGCTGGAGCAGACTTTATTAAGACCAGTACTGGAAAAGTAACACCTGCAGCTACCGCGCCAGTCGTGTTAGTTATGTTAGAGGCGGTGCGTGATTATTTCAGTTTAACTGGAAAGAAAATTGGTGTTAAGCCAGCCGGAGGTATTAGAACTACTAAAGATGCAATCAAGCAATTAGTACTAGTCAAAGAGACCGCTGGCGAGCAATGGCTAACTCCACAACTTTTTAGGATTGGTGCCAGCGCCCTATTAAATGATCTACTAATGCAGCGAACGAAGTTACGTACTGGGCACTACGCTAGTGCCAACTACGTAACTGTTGATTAGGAGCCTCGTGAGTCAATTTGATTACGCAAGTGCTCCTGAATCAAAGGCAATTGCAAATATCGCCTCAAGTTATGGCTTGTTTATAGGTGGAAAATTTGTAAAGCCAAAACAAGGAAAAAGTTTTGACACGATCAATCCAGCTACTGAAGAATTTCTTTCCAAAATTGGCTACGCCGAGAAAGCAGATATTGATGCAGCTGTAAAAAGCGCCAGACTGGCTTTCACAAAGGTTTGGTCAAAGATGCCAGCGAAGGAAAGAGGTAAGTACCTTTACCGAATTGCCCGAATTATGCAGGAGCGAGCAAGAGAGTTTTCAGTCGTTGAAACCTTAGACAATGGAAAGCCAATTCGGGAATCACGCGATACCGATATCCCATTAGCTGCAGCGCATTTTTTCTATCATGCCGGTTGGGCAGATAAGTTGGATTATGCAGGATTCGGTAATAAACCAAAGCCACTCGGTGTAGTTGGTCAGATAATTCCTTGGAATTTTCCACTCCTAATGCTGGCTTGGAAAATTGCACCAGCCCTGGCGGCTGGAAATACTGTTGTATTAAAACCTGCAGAGACCACACCACTGACTGCTTTGCTATTTGCCGAAGTTTGTCAGCAGGCTGGAGTACCAGATGGTGTAGTAAATATCGTTACTGGAGATGGCATTACAGGAGCGGCGTTAGTTAACCATCCAGATATAAATAAGATCGCATTTACTGGATCAACTGAGGTCGGTAAGGCAATTGCTAGATCAATTTCGGCGACTAGAAAGACAGCTACGCTGGAATTAGGTGGTAAAGCTGCAAACTTAGTTTTTGAAGATGCAGCAATTGATGAGGCTGTTGAAGGTATTGTTAATGGAATTTTCTTCAATCAAGGGCATGTTTGCTGTGCAGGTTCGCGCTTAATAGTTCAAGAAAATGTTGCAGATGAGATCATTGAGAAATTAAAGAAGCGAATGAGCCTAATTAGAGTTGGTGATCCTATGGATAAGAACACTGATTTAGGTGCAATTAATTCCAAGGAGCAGTTAAACAAGATTCGTGATCTTTCAAACTCTGGTGATACTGAAGGAGCCAATAGATGGTCGCCAGAAATAAAACTTCCTACCAAGGGCTATTGGTATCCGCCAACGATATTCACTGGTGTATCACAGTCACATCGAATTGCCAGAGAAGAAATTTTTGGTCCAGTTTTATCAATTCTTACCTTCCGGACCCCAGGTGAGGCAATAGAAAAAGCTAACAACAGCATGTATGGCCTATCTGCTGGTATCTGGAGCGATAAAGGGGCAAAGATTCTTTGGGCTGCCCGCCAGTTGAAAGCTGGAGTGATTTGGAGCAATACATTTAACAAGTTTGACCCAGCCAGTCCATTTGGTGGATATAAAGAATCTGGTTGGGGTCGTGAAGGTGGCAGGCATGGATTGGCTGGTTACTTAACCTCTGAAGTAAAGGTCAGCAAATGAGTCGCATCGATATAAATAAAACTTACAAACTTTTTATCGGAGGCGCATTCCCAAGAAGTGAGTCAGGTCGTGTCTATGAGGTTAAAGGTTTTAACAAGAAATTCCTTGCAAACCCAGCGTTAGCTTCTCGAAAAGATTTAAGAGATGCGGTCGTTGCTGCAAAGTCAGCACAAGCAGGTTGGGCAGGTGCTACTGCTTTTAATCGAGGTCAAATTCTTTACCGCATCGCAGAAATCATGCAAGGTAGAAGTGAACAATTTGCTGAAGAGATATCTGCACTGGAAGGTGTTACTAATAAGGCTGCCAAAATTCAGGTAGAGGAAGCAATTGACACTTGGGTTTGGTACTCAGGTTGGTGTGACAAATTATCTTCTGTATCTGGGTCACAAAATCAAGTCTCAGGGCCGTTTTATAACTTCACAACCCCAGAGTCATTAGGAGTCATTGCTGTATTTGCAGAATCAAAGCCATCACTTCTTGGAGCAGTCAGAGCCCTTGCACCAGTCTTAGCAGGTGGAAATTCAGCAGTATTGATTGCAAGTGAGGCTTATCCACTACCTGCAATAACTTTAGGCGAAGTTCTTGCAACAAGTGATGTTCCATCTGGCGTTGTAAACATCCTTACTGGAAAAACTGCTGAACTTTATCCATGGGTTGGTTCACATATGGAGATTGATGGCGTTGATGCGACTGGATTGAGTAAGAAACAAGAGGAGGAGTTAAAGCTAGTCGGTGCTGATAATTTAAAGCGAATTGCCAGATTTTCTGCGACTAATCACCCAGAGCGTATTTTGAGTTTCATGGAGCAAAAAACTATTTGGCACCCAATCGGGATTTAACTACTCTGCAGAGATGGCCAAATAAGCTGGTTTAACTACCTTTTCAATAATTTCAAGCCGTTCTTCAAACGGAATAAATGAACTCTTAAGAGCATTTACTGTTACACGTTGTAAATCAACAAACTTCCAATCAAAAGATTTAACGCATTGGATCATTTCATGGCTCATTGATGTGTTACTCATTAATCGATTATCAGTATTTAAAGTAACTCGAAATCTTAACTTTGATAGTACGCCGATTGGATGCTCAGCATAGGTTTTGGCAGCACCAGTCTGAAGATTTGAAGTAGGACATAGTTCAAGTGGAATTCTGCGATCACGCACATATGATGCAAGTAGTCCTAATTTTGGTTTGCCTGTTGAAAAATCAATGTCATCAACAATTCTTACACCGTGCCCAAGCCGCTCTGCACCACAAATTTGAATAGCCTCCCAAATTGAAGGCAATCCATAAGCCTCGCCAGCGTGGATTGTGAAGTGGGCATTCTCTTTTCGCAGGAACCCAAAAGTATCTATTTGATTAGTTGGTGGAAATCCATCTTCAGGACCGGCAATATCAAATCCAACTACACCACTATCTCGATACTTAACCACCGCAGCAGCGGCCTCTTGGGAGCGATTGTTTTGTCTCATTCCGCAAAGCAATGACTCGACTCTTATTTTGTTTCCTTCTTTTGCAGCTTCAGCGACTCCCTGTTTATATCCTTCGAGTGTTGCCTCTACCACCTGATCAATAGTTAAACCTTGCTCCGTAAACAACTCAGGAGCTCCTCTAACCTCTGCATATACAACCCCATCACGAGCTAAATCAATAGCACACTCTCTTGCTACTTGAATGATTGCCTCTTGTGTTTGCATGACTGCAATCGTGTGGGAAAAAGTTTCTAGGTATCTAACTAAAGAATTTGAGTTACATGACTCTTCAAACCATTCAGCTAGTTTTTTTGGGTCTTCGGTGGGAAGTTTTTTATAACCAATTTTCTGAGCAATTTCAATTATTGTCTCTGTTCGCAGCCCACCATCTAAGTGATCATGCAGAAGTGCTTTTGGCAATCGTTTAATCTGATCAACTGATGGTGAATTACTTAAAGACACTTAACCCTCAATCCGTTCAATAACCAATGGTAATCGGTTAATTTCATCATCATTTCCACCTATTTGATATCCGCCTATTAAAGCCTCTTTTGCTCTCTCAAATCTTCCTGGTTCATCAGTATGCAATGTCAAAATCGTTTGGTCTCTGACAACTAAATCGCCAGGTTTGGCATGAATTTCAATTCCAGAACCAAGTTGCAGCACCTCACCTTGTTTTTGTCTTCCAGCACCTAAGCGCCAAGCTGCAACGCCAACCTTCATTGCATCTAGGGTTAGTAACTTTCCAGAGGCGTTAGCTTTTATCTCCATCTTTTCTTTAGCAACTGGCAATGGGGCTTGGTTATCACCGCCTTGAGCTGAAATCATTTTGCGCCAAACATCCATAGCCATGCCATTTTTTAGCGCATTTTCAGGGGTAACTTTAGGTTTAATTCCTGCAGCATCAAGCATCTCATTTGCAAGTAAAAGCGTAAGTTCAACAACATCACTTGGGCCACCGCCAGCTAAAACCTCTAAAGTTTCTCTTATCTCAAGAGCATTTCCAGCAGTTAAACCAAGTGGCACATCCATTGCTGTAACTAAGGCTCGAGTTTTCACTCCAGCATTTTTACCTAAATCAACCATGGTTCTCGCCAGTAGCGCTGCATCCTTGGGATCGCTCATAAATGCCCCAGAACCAGTTTTTACATCAAGAACGAGTGCTCCAGTACCCTCAGCAATTTTTTTACTCATAATTGAGGATGCAATTAAAGGAATGGATTGCACTGTGCCAGTCACATCACGTAATGCATAAAGCTTTTTATCCGCGGGAGCCAATCCAGCCCCTGCCGCACAGATCACCGCTCCACAATCTTGAATAACTTTTAACATTTGCTCATTAGAAAGGTTTGCTTTCCAACCTTTAATTGATTCTAATTTATCTAAGGTTCCGCCAGTATGTCCCAATCCCCTGCCAGACAACTGTGGAACAGCGGCACCACATGCTGCCACCAACGGTGCTAGTGGCAAAGTAATTTTATCTCCAACACCACCAGTTGAATGTTTATCAACGGTTGGTCGATCTAACATTGACCAATTCATTCTTTCACCACTTGAAATCATGGCATTTGTCCATCGAGATATCTCGCGGTTATTCATTCCGTTAAGCAAAATTGCCATTAACAGGGCAGACATTTGCTCATCAGCAATAATGCCTCGTGTGTAAGCCCCTACTGTCCAATCAATTTGATCATCACTTAATTCTAATTTGTCTCGCTTTGCTGAAATTATTTCAACTGCGGCAAACTTTTCACTCATTTAAGATCCTCTGGGCCAAATCCCCATGGCAACAAATAAGATAAAGGTTTTGGGCCATCCGGTGTCATAAACAACATCTCATTGCCGCCATGTTCAAACAACAATTGTCGACAACGGCCACATGGAGACAAATAATCCCCATTACCATCAACGCAAACAACTGCAATTAATCGGCCGCCGCCTGTGGCAGTAAGAGATGAAATCAAACCGCATTCAGCACAAAGGCCAACACCATAACTTGCATTCTCACTATTGCAGCCAACAACAATTCGCCCATCTGATACTAAGCCAGCTACACCTACTTTAAAATTTGAATAAGGCGCATAAGCTTTTGTCATTACATCTTTAGCGGATAAATGGAGCACTTCCCAATTGATTTCCATGGGGTAATTCTCCTACGAAATTAAACTATTTATTACCGCGAGAGTATGGAATTCCATCTGCTGCAGGGGCTCTAACACGTCCTACCAAGCCAGAAACAGCAATGATGGTAGCAATGTAAGGAATCATCAACATCAACTCTGAAGGCAGGGCGACACCAGAAATTGAAAGATTACTCTGCAGGCTGTTTGCGAATCCAAAAAATAGTGCAGCAACTAATGCCCCACGGGGTGACCACTTACCAAAAACTAAACAAGCAAGGGCGATAAATCCAGCTCCCGCTGTCATCGATTGCGAGAAGATACCAACGGCACCAATTGTAAATACTGCACCACCTAGACCTGAAACTAACCCTGCCAACATAACATTTCTAAATCGCAATTTATTAACATCAATTCCGACAGAATCTGCTGCAATTGGAAGCTCTCCAATAGCTCTAGTTCGTAGACCCCAACGAGATTTAAACAAAGCCACTTGAATCAAAGTCACGATTGCATACATGATGTAAACAATTATTGTTTGATTAAACAAAACCGGACCAATAATTGGAATTTTCGACAAAATAGGAATTGGAATATTTGAAAAACTTCCTGCAGCATTCCAAGTACTATCGTAAGGTACAAGCAATGTTGAATAGAAGAAATTAGTCAGCCCTAAAACTAAAACATTAATAACAAATCCAATAATTACTTGATCGACCTTAAAGTTAATGGCAAAGTAAGCCAAAATAAGTGAAACTAGTGCACCAGCAATTGGTGCTGATAGTAATCCCCACATTAAATTTTGAGTAAGGCTTGCCACAATTGCTGAGATAAATGCTGAAAACAACAGTTGTCCTTCAATAGCAATATTAATAACACCTGACTTTTCACAAAGTAATCCAGACATTGATCCAAAAATTAATGGCACTGCCAACAAGAGTGCGGCTTGAAGCAGTCCAGTAAACGGAATAAATTTTCCAGCAGCTGCCCAACACAAAAATGACATAATGCTACCTAAGCCAAAAACTACACTGCCAAGAGTTATCGATTTATCTGATTTAAAACCCAAGTAGGACAAGCCAATGCCAACTAGGGCTAATAACATAAATATTCCAGCACCTACTCGAGAGCTCACACTCCACTCATTGATCAACTTAAACTCATCACCCAAGACAAAGCCAAAGGTAATTGCCTCAGTTTTACTTGATGTCACATAGAAAATTAATGTGAAAATTGCAAATAGGGCCAACATTGTAATAATGCTTTTTTGTTTGCGTTTTTGCACCAAATTTAACTCTGCCATTAGCTGTTCCAGCCTTTTGCAGTCATTGATTTGGACTCAATTGAATTCTTCAATCGGAAAACACGCTTTAAGAGCATTGGGGTGGCGATGAACAAGACGATCAACGCCTGGATTACCTGCACGATCTCCGATGGGGTTCCAGTATTGGCTAGCAAGGTTCTGCTGCCAGTTTGTAGCGCACCAAACAACAAAGCTCCTAATAAAGTTCCAAGTGGTGTTGCCTGCCCAAGCAATGCAACAGTTATAGCGTCAAAGCCAATGCTGCCTGCAATTCCGGCTGTTAAGGCGTACTCAGTACCAATTAGATGAACCGCCCCACCTAAACCAGCTAAGCCGCCACTGATAAACATAGTTGCGGTTGTTACAAATGGCACTGATATTCCTGCAGTGCGAGCCGCATTTGAGTTTGCGCCAACTGCTCTAAATTTAAAGCCAAGAGTGCTTCTAGTTAGCAGCCACCAAACAAACCAAGTTACTCCTAAAGCTATAAATATTCCTAAATGCAACCTTAAATCTCCCCCAAGTAATTTAGGTAGTTGAGCACTGGCGTTTACCTCAGGAGCGATTGGATCTTGTCGCTCTTCCCGCAAGAAGGCTTGAGTTTTCAATAGCCAGAGAATAAATAATGAAGCAATATAGTTGAGCATAATTGTCACGATTACTTCATGTGCACCTGTTTTTGCTTTGAGTAAGCCAACAAAACCACCAAACAATCCACCTAAAACTAATCCAGCGATCAAAACGAGAGGTACATGAATTAAAGGTGGCAGTTCATATGCAAAGCCAATATAAGATGCCCCGATTGCACCAAAGATGAACTGTCCTTGAGCTCCAATGTTAAACAAGCCAGACCTAAATGCTAATGCCACAGCCAAACCAGCAAATAAAAGTGGTACGGCAGTAACAATTGTTTCAGACATCGGATAGAAGCCTCTAAAGAAACCAGACTCCCTCGCCAGGTTTACATCGTAAATAGAACCTTGAAATATAGCTAAATAGGAATTTCCAATTCTAGATGCTGCTGAAGTTAAGAATTTTCCAGGAGAGCTCAATTGACCCATAATTACAGGATCTGAAACCACAATAATTATTCCGCCAATAAAAAAAGCGAAAATAAAAGAAAGGACAGGAAGTAGGGCATTTTTCTTAAGCGAGATTAAAAATTTGGTAATCATTTAATACCCGCCATCATCAAACCCAACTTTTCTCTTGAAACAGTAGAGTCAACCACTCCTACAATCTCACCTTTATAAATTACTGCAATTCGATCAGCTAACTCCATAACCTCATCAAGTTCACTACTAATCAACAAAATAGCCTTTTTATTGGCGCGCTCAGCTAGCAACTTTTCATAAACAAACTCAATTGAACCAACATCTAATCCTCTAGTTGGTTGAGCTGCAACTACCAACTTAACCTCACGGGATAACTCTCGAGCAAGAACAACTTTTTGCTTATTTCCACCGGATAGGGATGAGGAGTTCGCTTGGATACTTTGCGTTCTTACATCAAACTCTTTTACTAAAGTTGCTGCATTTTCTGAAATATAGGAGCGGTTTAGTTGACCTCTAGTAGCAACTGGCTCCAAGTCATGAACATCTAGAATCAAGTTTTCAGTTATAGAAAAGGTTGAAATCAAGCCATCTAATTCTCGAGACTCTGGAATATATGCAATACCGGCCCGTAATGAATCCCGAACGCTCGAGCCTAGAATCTCCTGTCCACCTAATTTGATTGAACCTGACTTATGTTTCTCCAAATTTACAATTGCTCGGGCTAGCTCCGACTGACCATTTCCTTGTACGCCGGCAATAGCAAGAATCTCACCTGCTCGAATATCCAAAGATAAATTGTTTACCACTTTGCGACCTGAATCGTTAAAGATACTTAGGTCTTTTATTTCAAGAATTTTTTCACCCGGGCTAAATGTAGATTTATTTGGTGCTAAATCTACTTGGCGTCCAACCATCAAATTAGCCAACTCTTCTTGAGATGCAGATGGCAATTGGATTCCTACCACCTTGCCCAATCTAATTATTGTTATCTTGTCTGCAACAGCTCTAACTTCCCTAAGTTTGTG
>JACCDL010840161.1_pt1 | contig 34567 bp, 22 predicted proteins | sample 7441931 | NCBI WGS metagenome assembly JACCDL01 (sample SAMN15323437, study PRJNA562643) | freshwater metagenome | isolation source: river surface water | place: USA:Blue River Watershed | collected 2017-08-16 | reverse complement strand
CTAAGTCAATTGACATTAATGGAAATCCGTTTAAATTGGAAGAGGTCTCAGTAGCTTCAATTACCAAATTGAAAAAACAACTTACAGAAAGAGCACTTTTACTTTTGGAATAAAAATTTTCAATAGTATTTATTGCTTAATAAAGAACGTTAAACTTCCAGTAACAAAAAAGCCCTCTTTCCGAGGGCTTTTTTTTGTGGAGTCGGAGGGGTTCGAACCCTCGTCCAAACGACGAGTTTTCAAGCTTTCTACATGCTTAGTTCGTTGGTTGATTTTCGATATGTGGCCGGACAAGAACACCCAACGCGCATACTTAGGTTTTTTAGTTTCATGTTGCGGTAAAACCATTGGCAACACTAACCCTATGGGATGAACTTCTGAGCGATGAACCGAAAGGGTGGCAGTTCATCAGAAGTACTTGTCTGGCCTACTATACTTCAGCTAGATTAAGCCAATTAACATTCCGTTAATTAAGCAGCAAGTGCGTATGACGTGTTGTCATTTATTGTTCGTAGCATTTGATTTAAGAGGAACACTACAAGCCTCTGCATGCTGACACCTGACTACCGCTATCGCTGTCAAATCCAATGTCGACCCCAAAGAACGTAGGTACAAAGTTACGAAGAAAGCGCCTGCTTTTTTATTGCAAACGAAAAACTTGTGGGGTTTGCATTGGATTTTCATCCAATTGAAGGTATAAGATGCCATTTTTTATTTCGGCTTGATTCCTTTTATCCAAGGGCTTTACGCTCCACTTGCTTGGTTTTGCTTGTTCGATAGGGGTGAGCAACGAAAGATCTAATCTGACTTGACTCTTTGGTTGTGTACCGGGAATCCAAATGGCATAAATTGCTTTTTCCACTTGCGTAAACACCCAAGTGCCGATTTCACCGTTTTTGATTTCATAAGGCGCAACAGGCTTGGAGTTGTAAATGGCTGTGCTGTTGATGTTCATCCAGTCCCCGATTTCATCTAGTCTTTGGTAGGCGATGCTATCCCAGCGGCCCAGCGGATCTGGGGCAATATTGAGTAAAAAGTTGCCGCCTCTTGAAACAATAAGGCAAAGATTTTTGAGCAGTGTTGCGGTGCTTTTGTATTGGTCACCAGGCACGTAACTCCAGCTGTTGGCCATGGTCATGCAAGTTTCCCAGGGGTAAGGCAGGGGCTTGTCAGGAATACTTTGCTCTGGCGTGAGGTAGTTTTGGTTCGGGCCTTCAACAGCGCGGTCCACAACAATTAAGCCCGGTTGCAATTGGCGTGCTTTGGCCGCAAGTTCATCCATGCGGATGTTTTGATCAACGGGCTTGTAGCCCCATTTTGGTGAGGTTTCCGTGTAGGGCTGAACCCAGCCGCCATCTAACCACAAAATGTCAATTTTGCCATAGTGCTGCATGAGTTCCATGATTTGGCCATGTGTGAATTGAACAAAAGATTCCCATTTGGCTGGTTTCTTTTGAAGGTCGTAGTTGGGGTTGCGGTCGTAGGGTGGGAATTTGGGGTCCCAGTAGTCGGGGTGATGCCAGTCGGGCTTGGAAAAATAGGCGCCGATCCAGAGCCCTTCAGATCTGAAGGCATCAAAAATACTTTTGGTGAGGTCGGGGTGAGCGCTTTTGCTATTGGGGCAGGCAGGGTTAGCCACCGTATAATTAGAAAGTTTGGAATCAAACATGCAAAAGCCGTCGTGGTGCTTGGTCGTAAACACCATGTATTTCATGCCTGCATTTTTGGCCGCTTTGGCCCAACGTTTTGGGTCGAATTGTATGGGGTTAAAGGTTTTTTGAAGCTTTTCATAGTTACTTACGTAGTCGAAGTAAGAAGCTGCATAGGGCCCGCGGCGCGTACACCAATCTTCGTCTTCGGGGCAAATGCTCCAGCTTTCAACAACGCCCCATTGGCTGTACGCGCCCCAGTGCATCAAGAGCCCAAATTTGTAATCTTGCCAAGTAGCTAATTTATTCAGGACCAAGCTGTCGGTCGGAGGGTAGTAGGTTTGCTCGTGGTGTTGTGCGCTGACGAACTTTGGAAGCAAGCCGCATAAAAGTAGAAGGAGCTGCAATTTATTTTTCATGGCCATAAACTTCAATTTCATCGATAAATAACCAGCCTAAGCCATCGACCCCTCGCCATTTTGGGAGTTGACCCGGATTACCAATGGTTATTTCTAGTGTTTGAATGCTGCTATTTGGAAAATGCGTTAGGGTGAGCGGATAACTACCGTTAGGTTGTGCCTGATTGACCAAAGCATTCAGGGTAGAATCTGCAAAACTTTGCTGATCTGTAGTTTGTCCAAATGCCTTCAAATAACTTGGGCCCATGATCCACGATTGGTTATTAGCCAAATAATGAATGCGCACTGAATCGATTATATATGGTTTTTTGAGCACTAGTTGAAACTTAGCGTCCTGACCCTGCCATCCTTGCCAACTTCTTTGGTATTCTTGGGTGGCACGCAAACCGTCATTGAGGCTAGAGCTCAAAGTGTATGCAATTGTATCTTCAATTTGAAGGCCATCGGCATAGGCTTTTGCTGGTAGGCTGTGGTACTTAATTTGTTGATTTTTTGCCAAATGATTCACCATGGCTTCTTGCCAAAATTGCTGGGTGCTTTTTTCATAATCTGAAGGGCTGAGCCTGACTTCATGCAAGAGTTTTGGCCCATAATTGAGCGCAATGCGTGTAAAGTCTTTGAGCATTTGCTGATAATAAGCGTCGTTGCCCGAAAAATACCAATCGTTGCCCGCACTCGGTGATTTCGAAACCTCGAGTAAGGCATAACGGATACTTTGTTCGGCCATTTCAATTCTTTGAATGTGAGTTGCCTGCATACCGGGAAGACTTTTGGCTTTTTCATACATATTGAGCGCCCATTTGAGATTGGCAGGAGCTAAATAGCCGCCGATATGGGTAATGGGTGGTTCGTAAAGCGTCAGCGCTTTGCCACTCTCTTGTAGATCTTTGACTTGAGCACGCAGTACTTCCCGAACAATCATAGCAGCAGGGCCGTAATAATTTTCAGTGAATTCATAAATCAGGCTATCGGCATTTAAACTCGGATTCCAGGCCCATTTGGAAAGTAGAAAGGCGCGCAATGGTTGCATTTCCGAGGAGGGCGAGTTGTAGCCCTGTTCAAAGAGCATTTTGACGCCATTTTGCTGGAAAATCTGGATGTTTTCTTGGAGCGTAGGCCAATTGGGAAAGGGCATCACCATGTGTGAGAAATTGATGACGTAATCCCAAATCAGGATATTTTGTGTCAGGGCCGCCCAATTTTTCAGGTCTTTTTCAAAGCTGCTGCCTTTTAAAGATTTTGCCCGATTCTCTTCAATGGTGCAAAGCATGATATTGACATTGGCTTCGGGTTTGGTAAGTATTGGCGCACTTCGGGTATACTGGTAGGCGAGGGTTGAAATAATTTTACTCGGAAAGCGCTTGGCTACCTCATTGACAAAGCGCAACATGGTGCCAGCGTGGCTGTGTTCAATAGAGTCTGTGTGTTTACAGGCAGCACATTCGCAATAGTTGTAGTTGTCCATTTGGCTCACCGACCAATATTTGGCATCAGGTTTTTTACTGATTTCGATGGCGAGATTGTCACAGACCAGATTTAAAACATCAGGGTTACTCAGGCAAACTTGATCCTTCATGCGAATCCCGTTGCGCAGCGCAAAATATTCTGGATGTGCTTCGAAGTGTTGTTCGGGCGGTAATAATTTATGCAAAGTGTGTACCCATAAACCCCAACCCGGATGGTTTTCAAAGGTAAATGATGATTCACCGCTGGTTAGTTTGTGCCAGTCGCCGTAGCCAGTGCGTCTGGTTTCTCCGTAAAAAATTTCACGGTACTCGAAGGCCGGGACAGATTCATAACGGTCATAGGCAAATTTAACAGCCAAGCGACTCGGCAACTTGGTGCACTCAGCTTGGTAGTATTCAAAGCCAAATTTGCGCTGCAAGACATCATAGACAGCGTTTTTACAGGCGGCTTCTGAGTAACCAAAAATTTGAATCTGACGTTGGTCACAAATCACACCAAAGCCATCGCTTCCCCAAGTTTCGCAGTTCGGAAAAAGTTGTTGATCAGGCCAGAAAAAGCGCAATTGAAATTGAGTGGTTTGTTGCCCGGCTTCGCGCAGGTAAAATTCAAAAGTGCGTTGCAGCTTAGGGAAAAACATTTCTTTTTGACCGAAAGTAGCCAGCGTCAAAAGCAAAAAGAAGGATAGTATGAGGTTTTTCATGAAATGATATGCGTAAATATGGGTTTTTAGTGAAAGCCGCCTTTGCCACGGTAGAGCTGAATGGGTTCAGCAAATTGGAGTTGTAGCACACTGATCATGGGGTCCATTGCAGCAATTGGAATTTCTATAAAGTAAGTTCCAGGTACATAGCTCCAAGAAATCTTACCAACTTCTTTGATCGGAATAATATGCTCATTTCCAAGTAATTTCACATGAGTTGGTTTGCTTTTAATGCCTTTCAAGTAAATGGTCATGACACCTTTTGCAGTACTGAGCTCCATATTTTGTGGGCTTGGTACAAATAGGTTTAATTGTAAAGAATCTTTACTGAGTGTAGAGTTACCATGATAATGCCCAGTTGGCAGACCCGCCGTTGTACCATAAATGGCGCTTGCATTTTTTTGTGTCCAACGTCCAAATTCTTTTAGAATGGCAACTTGTTCATCGGGAATTGTACCATCGGCTTTGGGCCCGATGTCGAGTAGCAGGTTGCCGCCCATGCCCAGGCATTCAGTAAAAATACTGAGCAGTTCAAAATGACTCTTAAAGTTGCGGTCTTGTGGGCGATAACCCCAGTTGTCGTTGGTGGTGAGGCACAATTCCCAAGTGTTTTTGTCTGGGTGAATGACCGGCATGTTTTGCTCTGGGGTGTCGTAATCTCCGAAGCTTTTGAGCCTTCCATTTAATATAGCATTTGAATTTTTAGCCTGAATGATAGAATCAATTTTTGCTGCTTCCCACTCTGTTTCGGAATGTTCCCAATCGCCATCAAACCAATATAAATCAGGGTTGTAGTTCGTTGCAATTTCAGCAATTTGGCCGTGCATGAATGTTAAAAAACGATCCCAGCGTGCGGGGTCATCTTTGATTTGATAACGGCTTGAATCTTTGAGAAAGGCAGGGTAGTCATTTGAGGACCAATCAAGTAAAGAATAATAAGCGCCGGTTTTGATGTTTTCTTTTTGCAGTGCACTAAAGAATGGAGCAATTAAATCTTGTTTGGCAGGTGTTTGGAAGCTCGTACTGAATGGATGCTTCGGGTTCCAGTTTTGCTGTTTACTGGCTTGAGGAGTTTTGAGTTGGGTATTATAAAGGGCCAAACCGTCATGGTGTTTGGTGGTGATGACACAATATTTGGCGCCACTGGCTTTGATGAGTGCTGCCCATTGTTCAGGTTGGTAATTTTCAGCCGAGAACCTTTTCATTTGCGACATATAAGTAGGGTAGCTCACACTTTTGTTATGAAAGGCCCAACTCTCTGAGGTGCCATCAACCGCATACATGCCCCAATGAATAAAGATGCCAAGTTTGGCGTCGGCAAACCATTCAGAAGTTTGTTGGGTTTCTTGTGCTAAAAAAATAGACGGTAGGAGGAAGAGGAAAAGTCCAATTTTTTTCATCTCTCAAAGGAACAAAAATGCCCCGAAACGACCAAAATTTAAACATTTGTTTAATTTTTTATGCAAATCTTAAACATTTGTTTAAAAAGAGTGTTTAACTTTGCAGCGCAAATTTTGCAATACCTATGAAAAGAGACCTCAGTACGGAAGAAAAAATAAAGGCAGCTGCAAAGAAAGTCTTTATGACCAAAGGCTTCGATGGTTGTTCAGTACGTGATATTGCCAAAGAGGTTGGAAGCAATGTCGCTTTGCTTAACTATTACTTTAGATCTAAAGAAAAACTCTTCGAACTCATTTTTGAAGGTGCCATGAGTGATTTCTTGCAGTCCATGATTGAAGTATTTAGTTCCAATCTCACACTTCAAGAAAAGCTAGAACAACTCATAGATAAAGAGTTTGAGTTTTTCATGGAGCACCCTGAACTACCCATGTTTATTCTACAGTCCTTACATCAGAACAAAACGGATGCCCCAATGCCAAGTCATTTTTTAGAACCCATCGCTAACACGGGCATCTTCGAGCAATTTGAAATGGCAAAAGCCAAAGGTGAAATCAGAGATATCAGTATTCGTAACATGACCATGTTATTGATGTCTAATGTGCATTATCCTTTCATGTCGAAAAAATTGACCGAACAGTTTCACGGAATTGACGCCGAAGTTTTTGAAGCGGATTTAATCAAGCATAAAGCAATAGTCAAAGAATTAATTATCAATTATTTATTTATATCAAACCCAAAAGCATGAAAATGAAACCCAATCTCTCCTTCGGATTGCTATTTGTACTGATGGGTCTGTCTGTACAGGCCCAAAAGTATGACCTCGCATCTTGCTTGCGCATGGCTGAAACCGCCAATGTGCAAATTCGAAATGCGCAACTTGATGTTGCCATTAATGAAAGTCAGCGTTCGGCTTATTTATCAACGCGTTTACCATCTTTAAATTTCAGTGGTGATTATCGCTACAATGCCGTGATTCCTGGGCAGGTAGTGCCGGCTCAGTTTTTTGGCGGCCCAGCGGGTACCTTCGCAGAAGTGAAGTTTGGTGTTCCTATCGTTTTGAGCAATACAGTTCAACTCAATCAGATTCTCTTTAATTCTCAAGTAAATTATGGTTTAGCCGCTTTGCGTATCAATAGCGATATCGTCAAGATCAAGCGCGACATGACCATTCAAGAAGTAAAATATCAAGTAGCCAATACCTTCTTCATTTTACAAGGTGTAGACCAGCAATTGCGTTTTCTAGACAGCAATGCCACTCACGTGAAACGCATGCTCAAAAACATGGATCTACTCGTGAGTCAGGGTATGCTTGTGCAAACAGAAGCAGACAAAGTCCGCATCAATTTGCTCAACATAGACAACAATGTGGCCAACCTTACCGCAACGAAGTCTCAATTAGAAGAATTGCTCAAGATCATGATTGGTGTTGATCCAAAAACTTCAATTTCACTTTCTGATGACCAAATGGTTCAGCAAACTTTACTTATTGACCCTACACAAGCCAATTTATTTGCCATTCAACTTCTCGAGCAGCAACAAAAAATGGCTGAAGAAGAAGCAAAAGGGATCAAGATGGGTTATTTACCTAACTTAAATTTGTACGGCATCTACCAGTACAACGTCAATATGAACCCTGAAACAGATTTTCGTACGGGTATTGATGGGGCATTTGTTGGGTTGCGTCTGGACTGGAATTTATTTGATGGTCTTGAAAAGCATCATAAGGCAGCTGTAAATGCCCTTAAGCAAGAGCAAATTCAAGCGCAACAAGACCTTACGCGTATACAACTACAGCAGCAAAGTGAACAAAACAAACGCAATATTACAGTGAAAGCATCTGCATTAGATGTTGCTAAAGAGCAATTAGGTTTGGCTGAATCCATTTTGAAAAATGCGTCTTTGAAATACAAAGAAGGCCTCATTTCAGTGAATGACTTTTTAATGGCTGAAACAGGTCTTGAGCAAGCACAAGCAGGTGTAGTCGCAGCATATGTTTCACTCAGACAAGCAGAACTTGAATACTTAAAAACAAACGGAAATATCAAATAATCTATCATGAAAAGAATCATCCTTATTTCAATTATCGTCATTGGAGCATTAGCTTTAACCGTGACAAAACTTTTATCAAACGCAGATGCGGCGAAAAAGAAAATTTACATCCATGACCTCGAGGCGGCTGTTTTAGTTGAAACGGCTAACCCTGTGGCGAATTATACATTTGAGAGTGCCTTTTCTTATTTAGGTGTTTTTGATGCCATGCACCAAAATAATGTGGCTTCAGAAGGTTCAGGTAAACTCATCGATTTATTAGTCAAGGAAGGTCAACAAGTTCAAAAAGGGCAGGTTCTCGCTAAACTTGATGACGAACTCATTCAATTACAAATTGAAAATGCGAAGCTCAATATTGCTCAGTTGAAAAATGACAACGCGCGCTTTGCGAATCTCCGCAAAGAACAAGCGGTATCGTCTGTTGAAGCAGAAAAAATGGAGTTGGCCTTGAAATCTGCCGAAGTACAACTCAAGCAACTTCAAAAGCAACTCAAAGGCTGTAAAGTATTAGCACCATTTTCAGGGGTTGTTACTAAAAAAATGGCAGACCTCGGTTCAATGGTGATGCCTGGAACACCAATTGTAGAACTCACCGATATTGGTCAGCTCAAACTCACTATTTCAGTTCCAGAGCGCGATGTACTCAAGTTTAAAGTGGGCCAAAAAGTAGCAGTGAGTGTAGATGCGCATGAAGGAGAAGTCTATAATGCAACCGTTTATAGCACTTCTGTTCAAGCTGATGCATTGCATAATTTCAAAGTACAAATATTGGTATCAAATAAAGCGCAAGCAAGAATTCTTGCCGGTATGTACGGAAGTGTAACACTTCAAAGCTCTAAGTCGGTGACAGCCATGGCGGTGCCAAGAAAAGCTTTAATTGGCTCTACGAAAACGCCGCAAGTATATGTGGTGCGCAATGGAAAAGCGAAGCTGACGAGCTTTAGTCCAGGGACTTCTGATGGAAACTACCTTGAAGTTGTTTCAGGCTTAGCAGCATCAGATCAAATTGTCGTGAAAGGACAAGTGAATTTAGAAGACGGGATGAACATCAAACGCAATTAATAGCCCCATGACACTTACAGAATTGGCCATTAAAAGGCCCTCATTTATCATAGTTATATTCACCATCTTAGTTGGTGGTGGAATCCTCAGTTACAAGCAGCTTTCCTATGAGCTCATGCCGGATTTCTCGGCTCCTCTATTAACCATCACTACGGCTTATCCGGGTGCGTCTCCATCTACTGTTGAGTCTCAGGTGTCTAAACCACTTGAAGATGTCCTGAGTGGCATGGAAAACGTCGATGAAGTGACTTCGTTTTCTTTTGATAATGCTTCTTTTGTTTTGCTTGAGTTCAAGGCCTCAGCCAATATTGATGACGCACTTGAAGATGCACAAAGAAAGATCAATAACAACCTGAGTAAACTCCCTGAGGATGCGCTCAATCCGGTGGTTGCTAAAATTGAACCGAATGCAACACCCGTATTACAGCTAAGTGCAGTAGCATCCAAAATCAACGATGCAGAACTCATGCGCTTGATGGACGAACAATTGTTGCCGCAAATCAAGCAAGTAAAAGGAGTGGCAGAGGTGCAAGTGATTGGTGGCGAGCGCCGTGCTTTTCGCGTCAATGTGGACAAAGAAAAAATGCGCAAACTCGGTTTGTCTTTAGCACAGATCAATCAAGCGGTTGCGATGTCCAACCTCGATTTCCCGACAGGAAAAGTCAAAAGTCAAGACGAGCAAATAACCGTGCGTTTAACGGGTAAGTACCAAAGCATTGACGACCTTAAAAATCTTGTTTTGGTGTCCAAAGGAACTTCGTCGATCAGATTAGGTGATTTAGCCGAAGTAGTTGATGCCAGTGATGATCAAGTAACCATTAGCCGCTTGAATGGCGTGAATGGAATTGGTTTGCGCATCAAAAAGCAAAGTGACGCCAACGCAGTTGATGTTGCCAAATTGACCAAGCAGAAATTCAAAGACCTCGAAGAGAAGTATGCCAAAGAAGGCTTGAAATTCACCATTGCAACGGATACTTCAATTCCAACCATTGAATCAGTAGACGCCGTTATTCATGACCTCGAGTTGGCTGTCTTGTTGGTAGCCTTAGTGATGCTTTTGTTCTTGCATACCATCAGAAATGCTTTTATTGTCTTGGTTTCAATTCCAGCATCCTTGATTTCAACCTTTGTAGCCATGTACCTCTTGGGTTACACGCTCAACCTCATGACTTTGCTTGCGATGTCTTTGGTGATTGGTATCCTTGTGGATGACTCTATTGTGGTCTTAGAAAACATCTACCGCCACTTACAAATGGGTAAGAAGCGCCGTCAGGCCGCACTAGATGGTCGAAACGAAATCGGCTTCACCGCCCTAGCCATTACACTAGTTGACGTCGTGGTATTCTCGCCGGTTGTCTTTATTGAAGGAACCATCTCTGATATCTTACATCAGTTTTCTATTGTGGTTGTGATTTCAACCTTGATGTCTTTGTTTGTATGCTTTACCTTGACACCATGGTTGGCATCGCGCTTTGCCAAAGAAGTTCAACTCAATCCAAAGAGGCCTTTTCAAGCTATTTTACTTTGGTTTGAGCGCCGCATTACCATCTTCACAGATTCTTATGTGAAAATAGTTGGTTGGGCACTCAGACACAAAATCTCGATGGGCTTGATCATTATCGGAATTTTTGTAGCATCATTTTCTACAATGGGCTTAGGTATTGTGGGGCAAGAATTTGTTTCTCAAGGTGACCAAGGTAAATTCATGCTCAAACTTAAATATGAAAAGAGCGCCACTTTTGCTGAGAATAACCTGACTACCATGAAAATTGAGCAGTTGTTATTGGCTCAAAAGGACATGATTGATATCGTCTTCTCCAATGTGGGTGGTCCGAGTGCAGGTCTTGGTGCAGCTGCATTTGGTGCTGAAAACCGTTCAGAGGTAACCGTCATGATGATCAAAGACAAGCAAAAGGAAATTCCGACGGTAGATTACATGAATGTCATTCGCAAGAAAATTGAGGATGAATTCCCTGGTGTTGAAGTCAAAGCGCTCAATATGGGCTTGATTGATTCTGAACAGGCGCCAATCGAAATCTTTATCTCTAGTAATGATAAAGAACTCATGATGAAAGAAGCACAGCGCTTGAAGCATGCGATTAAAGCCATGAAAGGAGCTAAAGATCCATCTTTAAGTACGGAAGATATCACGCCTGAGGTTAAAATTGCGCTAGATCGTGAAAAGATGGGGCAATTAGGAGTCAATGTGGCTGCAGTTGGTATGCAATTGCAAGGTGCGCTTTCTGGTAATGACGACAGTCAAATTGACCTTGGTGGTTCTGAATACGATATCCGCGTGATGCTCGATGCAGCAAATAGAAAGGATATTCAGGACATCTCTGAGCTCAGCTTTACTAACAACGAAGGCAAGCAAGTGCGCCTCAGTGACTTCGCTAATATTAGCGTAGACAATGCTGCGGGTACACTTGAGCGCAAGAACCGTATTCCAAACACAACACTCAGATGTTATGTTTTGGGTACAGCCCCAGGTACTGTTGCTGCTGCCATTGAAGATTATCTTAAAAAAGCACCACTTGATCCTAATGTTCGCCTGACATGGGGTGGAGAAATCAAAAGACAAAAAGAATCTTTTGGTGCGCTCGGAACTGCCATGGGTATCGGGGTTATCTTAGTTTACCTGATTATGGTGGCCTTGTACGATAACTTTGTGTATCCGTTTGTGGTCTTGTTCTCTATTTTAGTGTCTTTGGTAGGTGCTATCCTGGCATTAGCTCTGACATCCTCAAACATGGGAATTTTCACGATGTTGGGTATGTTGATGCTATTGGGGCTGGTTGCCAAAAATGCCATCCTAATTGTCGATTTCACAAATCACCTCAAGGAAAAAGGCATGACTACTTACACAGCTTTGCTTGAGTCCGTTCGTGAAAGGATGCGCCCAATTCTCATGACCACCATCGCAATGGTAATCGGTATGGTGCCTATTGCAACAGCAACTGGCTCAGGTGCAGAATGGAAAAATGGCTTGGCTTGGGTACTCATTGGTGGATTAACCAGTTCCATGTTCTTGACCATTATTGTCGTCCCAATGATGTACTATGTCGTGGATCGCATTCAAGCTAAAATTCAATTTAAGAAGTTAGCTAAGCTTGCAGATATTGATGTGAACGAAGAAGCTTAATGTAGCATTTCTTTCGGAACTAAATCACCGAATAACAAAAGAGGCGGCCATCGGCCGCCTCTTTTGTTATTTATAGTTTATCCAATTGAATTCATCTCTTCATAAATGATAATCTGAATTCTATTTCTTATTTTTTGGTCTTCACGTAATTGTAAACTCTATAAGTAAGGTAGATATTGATGAGAATAACAGCAATTACAACATAGCCCAAAAGATCAAAGTTCATAAGAGGTGCGCTCGGGCTGTATTGCCAAACAATTTTGCCACCGATCATAGCGGCAACACCACCTGACATTTGTTGTAAAGAAGAATTGATGCTCATGAAGGCGCCTCGATCTTTTGCTTCAGGCACCGAAGTAGTAAGTGCCTGAGACGGTACCATGCGTGCCATAATGCCGCCCATCATGAAAATGTTGACAACAATCAACACAAAAAGGGTGGTTTCCCCCAAGTGTACATAAACCAAAACGGAGCCGATCATTACTAAAGAAGCGAGCATGAAAAGCTGAAATTTATTGACTTTATCGGCAAGCCAGCCAATTAAAGGCATGATCATAAAAGTGGAAATACCAACAATCATGAAAAGTAACGGAAGCTCTTTTTGAGAAATACCCACGTTGTTGACTGCAAACGCACTGCCCCAAGGCATCATAAAATAGCCACCCAGGGACATGAATGCAGTAGCCATAAAACCAATTCTGTAATTGCGGTTTTTAATGGTGGCCAACAAATGCTTAAAGGCCGAGTTTTCTCGTTTTAAAGTCAAATGCGCATTAATAGGTTTGAGTGCAAATAGAATGGCCAATAGCATGCCAACTGATAGGCCTACAATTAAGTAAAAAGGCGTTTGCCAATGGTACATATCTGCAATAAAAAGACTCAAGGGAATACCTACAATTTGACTCAGGCCAAAGCCCATTTGCATGAAGCCCATGACTCTACCTCGTTGTTCTAGACTGAAAATGTCGGCCACAATAGCCATAGAAATTGACGACATCACACCGCCGAATAGTCCTGTAAGGATGCGCGCCCAGACAAGTTGATTGTATGATTCAGCCATTCCACAAAATAGGGTTCCTAAAATAAACCCGCTATAAAAAAATACTAACAAGCGCTTGCGGTCAAAGCGATCTGCAAAGCCCGCAGTTAAAAATCCAGAGATGCCTGCTGCCAACGCATAGCTCGAAACCACAATGCCAAATTGATCTGGTTTCACTTTGAAATCTTTCATGAGTAAGTCTCCGAGTGGGGACATCACCATGAAGTCGAGGACGACTGTAAACTGGGTGAGGGCTAAAATGGCTACAGTGAGCCATTGATAACGGGTGAGGGCGGTATTGTTTTTCACAGAACAAAGGTATCAAAGTTCCTGTTTCGGCTTTGTTTTGAAAATGTTAATTGTTGAAGTAAGCAAATCGCTGTTCATGCTGCAACCCTCCTTTAGAACAATGAACTATATAAATACCTTGTGATAAACCAGCTATTGAATGCATTTCTTTTGTTTGCTCGCTCTTCCAACAACTGACCAAGCGGCCATCGAGGTGCAATATAGAAAAATCAGCTCCGACAAATGATTCGTGGAGCTCGATGTTTATCGTTTGTGCATTTTGGTCAAGGCTGATTTTAAATTCATCTGAATTGACTGTTTGTAAGTTGGCCGTATTCATTTCAATAAACAGCGTATCTGATGATTGAAAACAACCCTGTTCATTAATAGAAAGTAAGTGGTAGTAACCTGTTTGTATTACTTGAAGCAAATTGCTGTTCTGCCCAAAAAGTGGAGTGTTATTGAAATACCACTGGGTAAAAGAACTCGTATTGCTTGCAAAAAGTTGCCCTTGTGAACTGTCGTTGACTATAGTAGGTGTGATAGGGCTTTCGTAGAGCAGTAAGGTATCCGATTCAATGAAACTTGGTGTCGGATTGATGTTTTCAATATTGATTTGATAGGCAATTTGAGCGTTGCCCGCCACACAAGCATTACAAGAGCCAATATTAATGGTGTGATTGCCGATATAATCATCTGCGCCAAAATAGCTTTCACCGATGCTTTGATCAGCTTCCCATATTTCAATGATGTAATCTTGTCCAAGTTCTAGATCTAGATTGGGCCACCAAGAAACCGGTGGGTTTTGATCAATGACAACACCTGATTGATAGATGAGCTGACCATTTTTCATGATTTTAAAATAAGCATCGGCTTCTTCAAACGAGGGGAAGTTTTCACCATAATTAGACATGCTTTGGATGTCTAGTTGGGTGAGTTGGATATGAATGGTTGTATCTAGAGCAGCAAAAGCTTCATATTGCAGCGGGTAGGATCCTGCAGTTGCAAAATATTGCGGGTTTGGGTCTTGGGAATTAGAAGTGGACCCATTTCCAAAATCCCAAGCATAATAAGCTAAGCCAGGCTGTAAGTTGTTAAAGGATACAAGTGCAGGTGCACAAGGTTGTGAAACTTGATAGGTGAAAGCCCCGCTATTATAGATGATGGTTGGCGAATTTACCTGGAAATCAAGTTGGAATTGGTAAGGATAACCTTGTAAAATAGTAAGATCAGCTAAGACTATCACGCTGATTTGAAAAGTGCCAGCAAGGAGCGGTGTTCCGGATATGTTGATACAACCAAATACATCAAATTGTGGATTGTAATTGCAATTATTTTGCGCTTCGCTACAGGTCCAGTTGAGACCTAAAGGCAAGGTGATACTTGTGATTTGAAAATTGGTAAAAGGATAGCCGAGTGTGTCAGTGGGTAAAACAAAGGTAACGTCTGTGCTGTAGGGCTGCCCAACGGTTGCTGACGGAAGAATACTCGGATAAATACCAACCGTTGTTTGGTTGTAATCAATGGTGCAACCTTGCCCAAAGATTGAATAGTGCATTAATAGTGCGAGAAGTAGAAAGTTTGTTTTCATGTCGTTTATTTTTGACACGAAAGTAGGGGTGGGGTACAGAAAAGAATTCAGTAAAAAGACGGTATCCCGACTTCTTTTTCTTGATTAATCAGCAATTTTACGGACTCTCGGACCAAGTTCAATGCACTCTAAGTTTTGAATTTGTTCACCCGAAATTGAAAAGCGAAAAATGGTTTTAACTTGATGAAAGCCTTTGAAACCACAAGCGCCCGGATTTAGCCAAAGCATGTTATAGCGCTTGTCCATTTCAGCCAGTGCGATATGAGAATGTCCGCAAATAAATAATTTTGGAGCGCCGTTGCGTTGAATTTCTTCAAAGGCAGGTTTGGCATATTTTCCTGGTCTGCCTGCAATGTGTGTCATAAGCACCTCTACTTGTTCAACCTTAAAACGCAAAAATTCCTTTGTTGATGCTCGAATAATATGGTCATCAATATTCCCAAAAACAGCCCTAGTTGGTTTAAATGCATGAAGTTGATCAAGCACTGCAATTGAACCTATATCACCCGCATGCCAAATTTCATCGACATCTTTGAAATAATCAAAGATTTTTGGGTCTAAATCCCCGTGCGTATCCGATAACAATCCAATTTTTACCATGTTATGAACAAAAATAAGGCTTTTGATAAAACTCTAACCACATAATATTCAATGAGACATATCAAATAATCGATAAAAACCTATAAATATTCACTGAACACCACTCCTTGTTCAATCTTGACTGAAAACCAATCTTTTGTGAATAAATTTAGGCCTTAGTATATATTTGATAAGCCTAGAACGCTTAAAATTGTAACAAACAAAAAAACTATGAACAAAAAAACTACTTTCAACGTGTTGGCAAGAATGAAATCCAGCGCAACTCTTATGTTGACGCTGTTTTTATTGCTCTCCTCAGGATTGCTCGCACAAATCAACTATTCTCAAAACTTCAATGCAGGAAGTTTGTCTGGTTGGACTTCAGCTATGGGTGCAACATGGTCTTCAACATGGGCTCACACAACCTCACTTGTTTGTGAAGGTAGCGGTGCTGCACGTGTGAACATTTACACGCCTACAACTGCAGGTTCTTTCATTTCTCCAAATGCAGGACAGTCAATCGGTACCTCTGTTACGATGACCTACCAGTATAAAGTTACAAACTGGTCAGCAGGTACTACTGCTACACCTGCAACCTTTGGTTCAATTGCTGTTCAATACGCAAGTACTTTAGCTGGTCCATGGACTACTGTTGAAACAATCAATAGTACGAACCACGTTCCATCTACCTCTTGTGCTACAAGAACTGTAACCTTTACACCTCCACCATCTGCGACTTTCTTTGTGCGTTTCAATTGTACATATGGCACTGGTGACTACTGGATGTATTTTGATAATGTAAATATTAATCAAGCACCACCTGCGCCATGTGCTTATTCTGTTGCTCTATACGATACTTACGGTGACGGATGGAATGGTGGAGCCCTCACTCTTAATGTTGGCGGTACAAACGTACTTACGGGTGTTACTCTCGCATCAGGTGGTGGTCCTGCAACCTTTAATTTCTCAGCTTACCAAGGACAAAACATTACAGCTAATTATACTGCTGGTAGTTGGTCTTACGAAAATTATTACCGTGTTTATAACGGTCCAAATGCTACCGGTACTATTATTTATCAGTCTCCATCAGGAACTCCTCCTGCAAGTGTTGCTGTAACCAACCCGTGTACAGTTGCTAATCCAGGTTGTACTGGAACACCAGCTCCAGGTAACACAATTACTTCTACACCATCTGTATTCCCTGCCGGAACAGCTTCACTTACTTTACAGACTGCTACATTAGGTGCAGGTGTAACCTACCAGTGGCAATCAGCTCCAAGTTCAACAGGTCCTTGGACTAACGTTGCAACAGGTGGTACAGCATCTAGCTTTACAGCAGCACCTACTGCAACTACATGGTACCGTTGTATTGTGACTTGTTCAGGAAATTCAGGAACATCGAATCCTGTTCAGGTTCAATTGAATCCTTATTGCCAGCCAGTATATTCTTCAGGTACGCTTTATGGTGACCTCATTTCGAATGTAGCCATTTCTGGTCCTGGTTTAACTTGGAACAACAACTCTGGAACAGCAACTACTGGTCCATCATATGTATCTTACACAAACTTAGCTCCTGTAGTGATGCAGGCCGCTACTTCTTATTCAATGACTGTAACAGCTGGTTCTTATTCAGGTCAGGCGTTTGCAGTTTGGATTGACGCCAATGATGACAACGTTTTCTCTGCAAGTGAAAAAGTTGGTTTTTCTGCCGGAACTACTACTACTAGCTTTGGTTCTGTAACCTTTAATATTAACCTTCCATGTACGCCTCCACTAGGAATTCACAGAATGCGTGTACGTGGTGTTTGGTTGGGTAATGGTGCTACCATGGATCCATGTTTGAGCTATGGCTACGGTGAAGCAGAAGATTATCTCGTACAATACATTGCAGGCGCTCCTTTCACGCCATCTTTCACTGCTGCTGCTCCGGCACAAGCATGTACTTATATCGATTACACTTATACGACACAGTCGGGTATGCAAAACTACGCTTGGACCTTCCCAGGTACAGCTGGTGTTGATTACACGCTTGTTTCAGGAGGTACAGCAACATCAAATACAGCTGTGGTTAAATGGTTAAACGCTGGTGCTAAAACTGTAGGTGTAAACTACAACAATGCTTCAGGATGTGCGAGTGCAGGTCCGGGTTCAAACACAGTAACCGTTCAACAAACAGCTTTAGTACCAAACACTGCCGGTGCAATTGATGTTTGTGCTGGATCTACTGCAACTTTCACTAACACTTTAGCTGGTGGAGCTTGGTCTAGTATCAACCCTGCGGTTGCATCAGTTAACCCAACTACAGGTGTCATTTCAGGTGTAGCAGTTGGTACTACTGATATCGTTTACTCTGTAGCTAACCCAGGAACATGGTGTGCGGCTTCTACCAATACAAAATCGATTACAGTGAAGCAAACTCCGGTTGTCAATGCTGGCCCTGATGTTACTGTTTGTACAGGTGCTTCAACGAACTTAAACGGTTCTGCTCAATTCGTTCAAACACACACTATTCAATTAACTGATACCTGGGGTGACGGTTGGAATGGTAACTCTGCAAACGTTTTAGTAAATGGAACAGTAGTATTGTCGAACATCACTTTAGCAACTGGCTTTGGTCCGGTGTCTTACACATTTGGTGCACAATCAGGCGCAGCTATTTCTGTCGTATTCAATGCAACAGGTTTTTATCCTGAAGAAACAAAAATCACCGTTTTAAATGGAGCGGGAACAACTTTGGTTTCTAACTACTCAATTGGTTTAGCTGGTCCATGGTCAGGAATTGCCGGTCCTTCAATCAGCTCGGTTTGGTCTCCTGCTGCTACGCTTACCAATGCAAATACAGCCACACCAACCGCAGCGCCACTCGGAACAACTACTTACACGATGTCTACTACAGCTGCTAACGGTTGTACAGGTACTGATCAAGTTTTAGTAACCGTATTGCCAACCCCGGCTCCACAGCCGATCATTGCGCCAAACGGAAACACAACATTCTGTGCTGGTGGTTCAGTAATGCTTGTTGCGCCTCCTGCGGACTCTTATGTGTGGTCTAATGGTGCTACTACCCAAACTATTCCGGTTACAACAGCAGGTAACTACTTTGTAACTGTGAATGTTGGTATCTGTTCTGGAACATCTGCAACAGTTCCTGTTGTTGTCAATGCGCTTCCAGCTACAAACATTACATCTAGTGCTACTGCACTTTGCCCAGGAGCAACAGCTACTTTAAGTGTACCTACTGCAGCTACGTACCTCTGGAGCAACGGTGCAATTACACCTTCAATTGCAACAAGTACGCCGGGTACATACAGTGTAACTGTTACAAATGCCAATGGTTGTTCAGCAACTTCAGCTCCTGTGACTCTTACTGCTGCTACAACTCCAACGGTAACAGTAACTCCAAATGGTCCAGTTAACTTCTGTACAGGTGCAAGTGTTGTATTAAACTCAAATGCATCTGCTGGTTCAACATTCCTTTGGTCTAACGGCGCTACAACTCAAAATATCACAGCAAGCGCTTCAGGTGTTTATTTTGTAACTGTAACCAATGCTGCAGGTTGTCAAACAATGTCAAACAATATCGTTGTCAATGCACAACAAACATTTACTGCATCAGCAACAGCCTTGTCTCCAACAACGGTTTGTCAAGGAACTCCTGTAACTTTAGTTGCGAGCCCAGGTTCTTCTTACCTATGGTCTAATGGCGCCACAACGCAAGGTGTCAATGTAACTGCTGGTGGCCCGATCACAGTAACAGTAACTAATGCTTCAGGTTGTACAGGAACTTCTGCTCCGATCAACGTAACGGTTCTTCCAGTTCCAAATGCTACAATCAATGCAAATGGCCCATTAACTTTCTGTCAAGGTTCTTCTGTAAACCTTACTGCAACTGGTGGTTCAACTTACAGCTGGAGTACAGGTGCTAATACCGCAGCTCTTTCTGCGACAACATCAGGTAATTATGTTGTTACCGTTACTGCAGCCAATGGTTGTACTGATGCTGAGCAAGTAACAGTAACTGTAAACGCAGTGCCATCAGCTAACGTTGTTATGGACGGAAATAGTGTACTTTGCCCAGGTGAGACTTTGACACTTTCAGCTGCTCCTGGCAACTCTTATGCTTGGTCTACTGGTTCAACAGCAAACGAAATTACCGTTTCAAATGCTGGTACTTATGGCGTTACAGTAACTGGTTCAAATGGTTGTTCATCTAACTCAGGTAACATCATTATTACTGCAGGTCAGTCATCTGCTTCAACTATTGATGTAACTGCTCTTGATTCATACACATTGAACGGTGTTGAGTACACAACTGCAGGTACCTTTACTCAAGTCATTCAAAACGAAGCTGGTTGTGATTCAACAATCACATTGAATCTTACGCTTACTGTAGGTCTTGATGAGTTGAACGGTGTAGCTTATGAAGTATACCCTAACCCAACTGCTGATCAATTTACAATTGATGCAAGCCAAGCGGTTTACGGAACTTACAGCATTCAAGATGCTCAAGGTAAAATTGTTAAAGAAGGCCTTATGAATGGCGTTTCAACAACGGTTGAGCTCAACGAGGTAGCGCGTGGAATCTACTTCCTACGCATCGCTGAAACAACCGAAGCCATCCGCATCATTAAGAATTAATCAATAACGATTTTCTGAAATATAAAAAAAGCCCCGCACTGCGGGGCTTTTTTTTATTTATGGATTTCATAAACCGGAAGTCTCATAAATGACGGTTCGAAATAAGGACTGTTTTGATAAATGAAGAAAAGCTGTTCCCATTCGTCATTGGCAAATTTGACATCAAGTTGCTTTCTTTGCTCGTAGGCTTCTTTTAATTTGGGTTGAGCCGCTAGTATTTCTGCGATTTGCTCTTTGAAGACATAAGGTGAAAAATACTCTTTTTGCTGTAGGTAGCTATCGAAAAAATTCCAGCTCAGGTAGCTGTCTTCTGCTAGCGGTTGGAGTACAGCATGTATAAAGAGCGCTTTTTCTTGCGCGCAAGGAATAAGCAGATCGCCGGGTTTTAGGGCAAGTGTATAAGTTTGACGCTCGAGTTCGATTTGTTGCAATTTAAAGTGACCTTCATAAGGTTTGGTCGGTGCCTTGAAATTTTTAATTACATAGGAGTTTACCTTGACCGATTTGGCTGTGCTTTCATCTACCACCGTATAAGCAATCTGATTGGCTTTTAACCTGGCAATGATCTCAAGCTCTTGCCCGCCAACCACATAATAGATTGGTATCAGAACCGAATCTTGTGCCCTATAAGCATTGAAATTTGGGATGTATTTCTCATAAGGTTGACCGCGGTCATAACTCAATTGTTCGAGCCCAGTTACAGGATGCTTTGGATAAATAGCTTTGTAACCTTTAAATCGAATGGGCTCGGATTGTGTTGCATCTAATTGAAAGTTATAAGGAAAATAACTCAGGGAGCTCGTCCAAGCATTGGCTGCATTTCTAGCTGCTTCAATTTCCTCGCCTTTTTCCGTACAATAAGCGATCATCGAATTCATAAAGCTAAGGGTGGCTTGAACGCGCTCGGGAAAAGGCTTCAGCATATGTGTTTCAACGGTAAAAGAGAGGCTATGAAACAAGCTTGCATAACCCATGGCGTAGCGAGGGAGATCGTTAAAGGCAACAATTCCGCTATCAGGTATAGCTCCTTTGAGTTCTACATAAGGGAACAAATCAAAGCCGCTTTGCTTGCAATAGGTTTGAAGCGCAGGGATGCAATCTTCATAGGTTAGGTTTCTGATACTAGGAGAAAGGCGTTCGCGCAGAGAAGCAATATAAGTAAGTGTGTAGGGGTAGTCAGCACCATTTGAAACATGGTTATCAATAAAAACGTCTGGATCGAGGGCATGGTAAATTTTCGCAAAGGTGAAGCTATTGACGGCATCCATTTTGATGAAATCGCGATTGAGGTCGAGATTTTTAGCGGATCCTCTGAAACCATAGGCTTCTGGACCGTTTTGATTGGCACGACTTTTATAGTTGCGGTTCATCATCCCGCCTACATTATATGCTGCTATAAATGCAATAACTGGCAATGCCCGATTCTGTGCATCCATTGTTGGTTTCCCGGCACGTATCCATTGGTCTAGCCAAATTAAGCAAGCATTGATTCCGTCAGGCTCTCCTGCATGAATGGCATTATTAATCAGGATGGTGGTGCCTTTTTGTGCTTTTTCAAAGGTCTTTAAAGAATCTTTGTGTCCGTTGATTACACAAAGGTAAATCGGTAGCCCATAATCCGAAGGCCCCATGTTATAGAGTTTAATTTCTTTGTGTGCCCGATCTAGTTTTTGTAAATGACTGATCAGTTCAGGATAACTTGGACTCGAATTCTCAGACCAATTTTGACCATAGGAATAGGATAGCTGTTGAAGGAGCAACAGCAGTAAAAAAGTTCTTTTCATACATCGAAAGTACAAAATTGAGCTCAACACACTCAATTCTATACAGACTCGACGCTAAAAAGATGGGCAACTGAGACGTCTGAAATCGGTAACGCGTTTTTTGCACTTCAAATTGATGCCCAAAGAGACTTCATGCGAGCCACCGGACGTCCCACTGCCTAGTTGGGAAACAGTGAGGTCATAGCTATAGCCAATTCGGTACTTGTCTGTAGTGATTCCGACAGTTAATATGAAGGCATCTTGGTTGCGGTACCAAGCCCCTATGGTAAAGCTTTCATATTTCAGATATGCTCCAATATTGAGTTGTTGAAAGCCATTTTGGTACTGGTAAATGATGTTTGGTGATAGAAAAGTAGTGCTTGAATAACGGCCGCGCTGACCAATTTTAATATTGGCCCCTAAATGACCCGTTAATTTTACGGGAAGTCGAGATTGACCAAGAATAAGAGATTCGTCGGGTCTATTTAAGTGGTGAGCGGCTAAACCGAAGTAAAAGTTCTTTGTGAATCCGACCATTCCTGCTGAAACATCAAAGTAACCTCTGCGACCATTGCCGCGGGGTACGTCGCCGGTTTGATAAATGAAACCTCGGCGCGGGTCTATCATGTCTCCGAAGGTGAGTTGACTCCAATCAAGAAACTTTTGGTAGTAGGCAGCTTGTGTTCCGAACATGAGTCTGAATTTTCGGTTTACTTTAAGGTAATAAGAATAACTCGCACCTAACATAGAAGTTTGAATGGTACCTGGCCCTTGCGTGTCGTGCAAAGCAACAAGACCAACACCACCTGAAATATTTTTGAAATAACTGTCATAAGACGCCGCATAAGTGACATAATTTCCGGTGAGTTGCGGCCATTGATTGCGGTAATTGAGTGCCACACGCGGGCAACCACTAGAACCCGCAAGGGCAGGGTTAAGGTAAACCGGATTTGCGTAAAACTGCGTAAAGGTGGGGTCTTGCGCAAGCAAAACAAGGCAATTGAAGCTGAATAGTAGGCTAAATAGGATCTTTTTCATGGCTTAAAGGCTGATATAGCGTCGGGCTTTGCGACTAGGTTGAGAGTAAAATCTGAGGCTAACTTGATGGAAATAACTTGGGACATTTAGGCTTGTGAGTTGTTGGCGTGCACTTTGAATGTGCACCGCACAATTTTTACCGACAAAACCCGCAGCTGCTTGGTATTGTTGAGCACTACCATAGCTTGCGCCAAATTGTAGACTTTTGAAATTGAATTGTAGACCGGCATATACATTGTCTTGTTGCGCCATTTTGGTATAGATAAAATAGGGGGAGAGGCGCATTTTCTCATTTCTTGAAGCGTATTGTGTGCCCATTGAAATGGTCCAGTTTTGCAGCGCTCTGTCTTGGCCACTTAGTGCTTGATTTCCGAATGCGTAATCAAAGTGTCTAAATGCATTCTCAAGTTGTGCATTCAGAAAGAACAATGGGGTTTGAATACCGAGCGCAAAATCAAGGTCTTTATAAAAAATGCGGCGACCAATTTCAGTAGAGGAGTCAATGGCAATAGTTCTGAGATCTGAGGGGCCTAATTCAATAAAGGAGAGCGCCTGTAGTTTTTCTTGATTGGCATAGCGTGCACCAAGTTTGAGTCGCGCACTAGGTTCAAGGATGATATTTCTAGAGAGCAATACTTTAGGAGCGGCAATAAAAGCAACCTCGTAGTCTGAGACCGCGCCATTGGCGAATTGTTTGTAGGTTGTTTGAAGTCCAAAACCACTGCGCAAGGCCCGCACATAAGCATCTAAACTCAGTTGCTGTTGCATTTGCATTTGTTCGGTTTGGGTGTGTGACCTCAGGTTACTTGTGGTCTGAAAGCGTGTCTGGGACAAAGTTCCTACACTTGTAATTTGCGCATCAATATTACTCTTGCCTGGTAATAGAAGGTCGTAAGATTGATTGTTTGAAAGACCGATATCTTTAGAAACCAAGCGGTCCAATTTAGCTAATAGGTTCAGATTAAGGTCTAGGTTGATATCGTTATTTTGCGCCTGAGCTACCTGGAAAGTTTCTATTAAAGGTGCACAATAATGTAAAATTTTAAATGGTTTGAGTTGTCGAATAGTTTGTTCTTGACTGTTCAATTGAAATGTTGATTGATCCGAAGAGATAGGAGAGTTGGTCAGCGGATTAACATTTGCAAAATCTGAGTTACTTGAAGCATATAAATTTTTCTTTTCGTTTTTGTTTTTTGTTGCCTGTCGTGTAGTATTATTTATCGAAGTTTTAAAAGATGTTAAATGCTTGTTCTCGCTTTGTTGATTTAATTTTTGTTCTTGAAATTGACTTTTTTCAGGGTTTTGAAGACGAGATGGATTGACAACTTCTTTTTGAAAAACGATAGTTGATTTTTTTTCGGACTGCTTTTTCAAATTCGTACCCGTTTGTTTGGATGCGATATTTGTTTGAATTGTAACGTCTTGGTAGCTTGATTTGTACAGTAGTGTACCTAAAGAAATTAATAAGAGCAAACCTGCAGCTATACCAATATAAGAGGCAATTGGTCGCTTTTTATAAAGCGCACTTTTAGGTTCAAACGTAATCGGTTTTGCTTGATATTTGATATCAGACCACGATTCAAGCTCGTGATCCGAGAAATGGTTTTCATCGTATTTCATGAAGCGAGTATAAATTGTTCATTTACCTGTTTTTTGATTTTTACACGTGCTCTGAAAAGATAGACTTTCACTTGGGCCTCGGAGAGCTGAAGTTGCTCTGCAATTTCCTGATAAGTATAACCTTCAAGATCGCGTAGCAACAGAATACTTTTTTGAAGAGGCGGGAGGTCCTGAACTAATAGCTGCACCAGTTGTTGGGCTTCAATTTGCTGTGCAGGGCCTGCGTCGTGTTTCAGAAAGAGTGAATCGAGGTGTTGTTGTTTGACTTTGTTGCGTTTCACTTGATTGAGCATCAGGTGGTTGGCGCAAGTAAAGAGCCAGGATTTTGCTTTTTCTGCTTCAACTGTTTTTCTGTTGATCCACAATTTTTCATAGCAATCTTGAACAACATCTCGTGCAGGTTCTACCTCTCGCAAAAAGTGCAAGGCAAAACGATACAGCGCATCGCTGTAGAGGTCTACACATCTGTTATATTCGGATCGCTTCAAAATCGTGTTCGGTATAGAACAATTTGTAACTAGGAATAGTTACACCTTCCTAAGATTTACTTTAGAAATTTACGCGATTCTGAGCAGAATAAAAAATAGGGCTAAAAACCAAAGTTGTCAAAGCCCGTTTGCGTGAGCTCTTGGTATTTTTCTTCGTTGAATTCGTAGAGCAAAGAAGGCTTGTGTGGTACTCCTTTTTGTTTCTCTCGTAGGCTAGATAAAATATCTAGTTTTTGAATTTTTCTTCTGAAATTTCGCTTATCTAACGGCTTATCTAAAATAGACTCGTACAAACGGTGCAGCTGGCTCAGGGTGAATTTCTCGGGCAAGAGGTTGAAGCCAATAGGCTGAATTTTAATTTTCTGCTTGAGTTTCTCTTTGGCAGCTTGAAGAATTTCAAAGTGGTCAAAGGCTAGCTCGCTAATTTCATTGACCGGAATCCAGTCTGCATTTTTAGCAAAAGAAGATGCCTGAGGTTTGTAGTCGGCCATTTGAACTAAGGAGAAATAAGCAACTGTAATGACGCGTGCCTCAGGTTCTGCTCGAATTGTTTTGAGCCATTCGCGGTCAGATTCTTTGTGGATACGGTCTGGGTCTCCGAAGGCGCCAACTTGTTCAAGGTAAATGTTTTCAAGCCCGGTCAACTCAGCCAAAACGCGATTCGCCGCTTGGTCTAGGTTTTCGTTGTCGTAGATGAGGTTACCTGGCAAGGCCATCCGAGGACCAGACCCCGATGGGATTTCACCGCGGTCAATCAATAAGACAGTAAGCTGCTCAAGGTCAAAGCCAAAGATGACGCAGTCTACGGAAACATTTGGGTTAAGTTCGGAACCTATTTTTTTAGTTATGTGATGCACGTATTAAGGATTTTCTATATATTTGGCATAGTGTAAAATTGACACAAAGCTCTAATTCACTCTATAACAAATATATGTATTTCATCATTGAAAGTGGTTCAACCAAAAGTGATTGGGTACTTGTTGAAGACAAAAATAACCAAAGTTTTTTTTCAACAATGGGCTTCAATCCATATTTTCATTCCACTGAACTTATTGCCTCCGAATTAAGAAAACACCAAGATATCATGAATGTGGCGCCTCAAGTCAAAGGCGTTTATTTTTATGGAGCTGGATGTTCAAGCCCAGAGCTCAACGAAATTGTAGAAAAAGGCCTTGCTCAGATTTTTCCAGCTGCTTCTATTTTAGTTGAGCATGACCTTTTAGCATGTGCTTACGCGACTTATCAAGGAGCTCCTGCTATTTCATGTATTGTTGGCACTGGCTCGAATTCTTGTTACTTTGATGGTCAAAATTTATTGGAAGAAGTACCTGCATTAGGATATATTCTTGGTGACGAAGGCAGTGGAAGTTATTTTGGCAAGCAATTGCTTTCTTCTTTTCTATATCATCATTTACCAGAAGAAATTGAAGCAGATTTCATCGCGACCTATCAGCTCGACAAAGACATGATTGTTGATCGCGTATACCGCGAACCGAATGCCAATGTTTTTATCGCTTCTTTCATGCCTTTTATTGCCAAGCATAAAGCCAATCCTTTCTTCTCAGAAATGGTTTACAAAGGCTTTAAGCATTTCATGGCCGTTCATGTCTGTTGTTATGACAACTATAAAAATACTGAAGTACATTTCGTAGGTTCACTTTCCAAGATCTTTGAAAAAGAACTAGATCAAGCGGCAAAAGAACTCGGGATTACCGTTACTTCAATTATTCAAAAACCTGTACAAGGTCTAGTGGATTACCACCTCAAGTACATTCTTCACCTCGAAACCGTCTAACTATGTTTAAAAAGATTTTATTTGGCGCCCTGCTTATTGTGGCGCAAGCGTCCTTTGCACAATTAAATACGCCGAAATGGGTAGCTAATTCTACTATTTACGAGGTCAATGTTCGTCAGTTTTCTAAAGAGGGAACTTTTAAAGCTCTTGAAGCGCAATTACCACGCTTACAAAAAATGGGTGTTGATATCATTTGGTTGATGCCGATTCATCCAATTGGTGAGAAGAACCGCAAAGGAACACTTGGAAGTTATTATGCAGTCCGCGATTACCGTGCCGTGAACCCAGAGTTTGGTGATATGGAAGATTTCAAAGCATTAGTTGAAGCTGCCCACCAACTCAACATGAAAGTGATCATTGATTGGGTCGCAAATCATACTTCGCCAGACCACGTTTGGGTAGATCAAGGTCACCAAGATTGGTATACACTTGATTCTTTAGGACAATTACAGCCAACTATTGGTACTGACTGGTGGGATGTCGCTGACTTGAACTACGAGAATAAAGAAATGCGTCAGGAAATGATCAGTTGCATGGAATTTTGGGTAAAAAATGCCAAAATTGATGGCTTTCGCTGCGATGTAGCCGGATGGGTGCCAATGGACTTCTGGAAAGATGCCCGAAAAGCACTCGATGCAGCCGGAAACGGTGTTTTTATGCTAGCAGAAGCTGAAGGCAATGAATTATATGATGCATTTGAAGCTACTTACGGATGGGAGTTTCACCACATCATGAACGACATCGCAAAAGGAAAGAAAGATGCAGCTGCGGTTCATGATTTTTTTGCCCGTCTGAAGCCAGGTATGTATGGTTTTCATATGAACTTTACTTCTAATCACGACGAAAATTCTTGGAATGGTACGGAAATGGAGCGCATGGGCGATGCCCGCTTCGCAATGGCTGTAATGGCTGCAACTATTGAGGGTATGCCTTTGGTTTATAATGGTCAAGAAACTTCCCTAGATCGTCGTTTGGCCTTCTTTGAAAAAGATGAAATCGACTGGACCAAAATGGATCTCGTTGCTTTCTATGACAAATTATTGCATTTGCACCAAAGCAATCCCGCTTTATTTGCAGGCGTAGGTCAGCAAGCACCAAGATTTATTTCTAAATCAAGTGACAAAAACAAATTGGTTTACGTCAGAGAACGCGATGGTCATCAAGTTCTTGTCGTTTTGAACCTAAGTGCAGCACCACAGCAAATTAAATTTACCGATGCAGCCACAGCTGGTGAGTTCCAAAATTTATTTGACGGAAAAAAACTTTCACTCAAATCTGACAAAACTTTTGATGTTCCAGCTTGGGGCTACAAAGTTCTTTTCCGCTAAAACAAACAACCTTAAACTACTGCCATGCAAACTAAACCTACGCTTTCTTTTTGGCAAATTTGGAACATGAGCTTTGGTTTCATGGGTATCCAATTTGGTTGGGGCCTTCAAATGGCCAACATGAGCTCTATTTACGAAAGCTTAGGCGCGAAGCCTGAAGAAATTCCAGGTCTTTGGTTAGCAGCTCCGTTAACCGGGCTTTTAGTACAACCTATTATCGGTTATCTCAGTGACCGTACTTGGCATCCGGTGTTGGGTCGACGCAGACCTTTCTTTTTAATCGGAGCTATCCTGAGTTCTATCTGTTTGTTCTTGATGCCTTCCTCATCAGCACTTTGGATGGCGGCAGGTTTACTTTGGGTTCTTGATTCTTCGATCAATATCAGCATGGAGCCATTCCGAGCTTTTGTTGCCGATCAACTTCCGGCTTCTCAGCGCACACGAGGCTTTTCCATGCAGAGTTTTTTCATTGGGGTAGGAGCTACTATTGCTAGTGCTTTACCCTGGATTTTCACCAACTTGTTTAAAGTTGATGGCACGGCAAAAGCTGGGCAGATTGCGGCTAATGTTCAATGGAGTTTTTATATAGGTGCATTGGCCTTTTTAGGAGCTGTTTTGTATACGGTATTCACGACCAAAGAATATCCGCCCACTGCAGAGGAATTAGAGGCTGCTAAATCTGAAAAGAAAGGATTTTTACACGGAGCCAATGAAATTCTGACAGCCATTAAAACCATGCCTAAGCAAATGCGACAATTGGCTTTGGTGCAGTTTTTAACTTGGCCAGGTTTATTTTTAATGTGGTTTTTCTTTACAACTGCTGTGGCCTCCGAAATTTTTAAAGGAGAACCTGGTTCAGCGGCCTACGGAGAAGGATCTGATTTAGCTGGTTTGGCTTATTCTTTTGAAAACATCGTTACATTCTTGTTTGCACTTGTTTTGCCTTTTTTAGCGGCAAAAATTGGTCAAAAATGGACGCACTTTACTAGTTTGTTAATTGGTGGTTTAGGGCTCATGCTCATTAATTTTGTCGATCAAGACAGTACCTGGATGCTCTTTTTAATCATGGGCTTGGTCGGCATTGCCTGGAGTAGCATTTTATCTATGCCTTATGCCATGTTGGTACCGCATCTACCTGCCAACAAGATTGGAGTTTACATGGGTATCTTTAATTTCTTTATTGTACTTCCAGAAATCATTGCTTCCTTATTTTTTGGCGACGTCATGGCCAGCGTATTAGATAATTCAAGAATTGCTGCGGTAACCGTTGGTGGTATTTTACTGATAGTTGCCGGAATTTTAACTTTAAGAATTAAGGAAAATAATGTTGCCAATTAAAGGACTGCTCTTCGACCTCGACGGCGTATTAGTCACTACAGAACACAATCATTTTTTAGCATGGCAACGCTGTGCGCATAGCCTTGACATCCCTTTTACCGAAAATGAAAACGAACTGCTCAAAGGGGTAAGTCGTGTTGATTCTTTAAAGAAAATTTTAGAGTTGGGTAACAAAACAATTTCATCAGTAGAATTTGAAGCGCTCTTGACAAGTAAAAATGATTTTTATTTAGAATCTATTCAAGCACTCAGTTCTAAAGATTTATTACCTGGTGTTGCTGCTTTATTGCAAGACGCTAAAAACAACGGGATTTTACTCGGTGTGGGTTCATCTAGTAAAAATGCCAATTACATCCTCGGTAAGTTAGAAATTGCACACTTCTTTGATGTTGTAATAGATGGCAACGGTGTAACTGACCCTAAGCCACACCCGGAAGTATTTTTAAATGGCGCCAAAGCTCTAAAATTAGATCCTAAAGAAGTGTTGGTATTTGAAGATGCCGCTTCTGGTATAGCAGCTGCTAAAGCAGGTGGTTTTACAGCGGTGGGCGTCGGGAATCCGCACATAGCCACACAAGCAGATATTTATTTTAACGATTTGACAGAATTCAGTTTAGCCAACTATGCGTAATTTATTTGAAATCGATCCATGGAAGATCGTCGAGACAAAATTTGATGCCAACAAACAAAAACAAGCTGAAAGTATTTTCAGTATTGGTAATGGTTCTTTCGGGCAGCGCGCCAATTTTGAAGAAAAATACAGTGGCGATACTTTACAAGGTAGCTATATCGGAGGTGTTTATTACCCTGATAAAACTCGTGTGGGTTGGTGGAAGAATGGCTATCCAGAATATTTTGCTAAAGTGCTCAATTCTACCAACTGGATTGGTATCAACATTGAAATTGATGGCGAACAGCTCGATCTCAATCAACAACAAATTAAATATTTCCACCGTGAGCTCGATATGCAAAAAGGGCTCTTGAAGAGAACTTTTCGCGTGGTCTTTGGTTCTGGAAAAGAACTCGAGGTTGAAAGCACACGTTTTTGTTCAATGGCGCGTGAAGAGATTGCTGCGATTTCCTACACGGTTACACCGCTTAATTTCAGTGGAAATGTCAAGTTTACGCCATATCTAGACGGTAATGTCACCAATCACGATGCCAATTACGATGAGTTTTTCTGGTTAGAAGATTCTAGAAAAGTTGATGTTCAAAAAGGAATCTTGTGTGCGCGCACCAAAAAAACCAATTTTTGTATCGCCACAGCCATGCGCTTTTCTTTTTGGAAAGAACAAGAGCTGCTTACCATTCACCCGAATGTTGCACAACGCGATTTTTACGTCGAGAATAACTTTGAACACTACCTTGAAAAAGGAGTGCGCTTTACGCTTAAAAAATATGTTGCCGTCACCTCGACAATTAACCACTCGGAGTTTGAATTGTCAGCCAAAGCCATCAAGCGTGTGCGAGATGCGTATACTTCAGGCTTTGATGTATTGCGTACAGAACACGAAAATGCTTGGGCCGATATTTGGAAAAGCGCTGATATCATCATTGAAGGCGATGACGCTTCACAGCAGGGTATCCGTTTTAATATCTTTCATTTGTACCAAACCTACACAGGTAAAAATGCCAAATTAAACATCGGGCCTAAAGGTTTCACTGGTGAAAAATACGGAGGCGCAACTTACTGGGATACCGAAGCATATTGTTTGCCTTTCTATTTAAAAACCGCTGACCCACAAGTGGCAAAGCAACTCTTGATTTATCGCTATCACCACCTTGATCGCGCTATTGAAAATGCCGAAAAGTTAGGATTCAAAAATGGTGCAGCCCTTTACCCAATGGTGACCATGAACGGTGAAGAGTGTCACAACGAGTGGGAAATCACCTTTGAAGAAATCCACCGAAATGGTGCCATTGCTTTTGGTATTTATAATTACGTGCGCCATACCGGAGACACGCAATATTTATCCGAATATGGTTTGCCTGTATTAGCGGGTATTGCACGTTTTTGGGCACAGCGTTTCAATTGGTCCGAAGCCAAACAAGCGTATGTAATGCTAGGTGTTACAGGGCCTAACGAATACGAAAACAACGTGAACAATAACTGGTATACCAATTATATTGCGCGTTGGTGTATCCAATATTGTTTAGAAGTGGATGCACAAGTGAGTGTTGCACTACCTGAAAAACTGAGCGCCAAAGAGCAAAAGGATTTCCAGCATATTGTTGAAAATGTTTATTTCCCAACCTTAGAAGGTACCCAAATTTATTTGCAGCAAGATGGCTTCATGGACAAAGAGCAATTGTCCGCACAAGACATTCCTGTAGCAGAGCGCCCGATTAATCAGCATTGGTCTTGGGATCGAATTTTGCGTTCAATCTTCATCAAACAAGCCGATGTGCTACAGGGGCTTTACTTATTTGAAGATCATTTTAGTGAAGAGGTCATCCGTGAGAACTTTGATTTTTACGAGCCAAAAACTGTACACGAATCTTCGTTGTCTCCTTGCGTTCACGTTATTTTAGCCGCCAAAATTGGTCGCATGGAAAAAGCACTAGAGTTGTATTTGCGCACTTCGCGTTTGGATCTCGACGACTACAATCACGAAGCTGATGAAGGCTTGCACATTACATCAATGGCAGGTACCTGGATGTCTGTAGTTGAAGGATTAGCAGGTGTCAGAGTGACAGAAGAAGGATTATCTATCCATCCAAATATACCAAAACCATGGAAAGCGTATTCATTCCAAATTCGCTACAAAAATCAGCCATTAGCACTTTCCATTACGCAGCAAAAAGTTACAATAGAAAATTTAGGTTCGGCGCCTGTTTCTTGTCAATTGTTAGGTAAAGAGGTATCAATAGAAGTAAAGGCAAAGCAAGAGGCAGCGTTGAAGTAATTCAGCGTTTATAATGAAACTAATTTGTGTTTTGTTGGGGCTTACCCTGACTTATTCTTGGTGTTCAGCGCAAGTGAATCCGACCAATAGGCAAGTGGTATTGCAAGCTTTTTGGTGGGATTACTGGAATTCAAATTATCCAAATGGTTGGGCTAACTACCTCACAGAACTTGCACCACGCTTGTCTGAATTAGGCATAGATGCTGTCTGGATTCCGCCGACCATCAAAAATTCCGGAACCAACAGTGTTGGTTATTCTCCCTTTGACCACTACGATCTTGGTGACAAATTTCAAAAGGGCAGTCTCAAAACCCGCATGGGCGACAAAGACGAACTACTGCGCATGGTTGCTGTGATGCATGCCAATGGCATCGATGTCATTCAGGATATCGTACTCAATCATGTGAGCAATGCCGGGAGTTCTAACGGTGCTGGTGGTCAGGATCCAGCAGCGATGGATGACGGCCAAACCAGCAGATACAAGAATTTCAGGTATAGCTCTTTTAAAACGCCTGCCAATTCAGAATCGGCTGCAAATTATTTAGCTAGAGAGGGTCGCTTTCCTAAAAACTGGCAAAATTTTTATCCGAACCCATCCAATCCTTGTTGTTCAAATGACATCAATTCGCCGTTTTGGGGCCCTGATGCTTCCTATGAAAGCAATGCTTTTGGACTTTCATCTAATGCACTCTATAATCCTACGCAAGGGTCAGATTACATGCGTAACAACATGCGCAATTGGCTCATTTGGTACAAAAAACAAGTGGGGTTTGATGGCTTGCGCATCGATGCGGTGAAGCATTTCCCTGCTTATGCAACGGAAGATTTTCTATGGAACTTACAATATGGCTCGCTTTGGGCAAATGGTGGCCCAGATATGTTTGCAGTAGGAGAGTGGGTTGGAGGAACTTCTCAGCTCGATGCTTGGTGTAATTCGGTTCAAAATCGCGCTGGCACCTTTGATTTCAATCTGCGTTTTGCCCTCTCAAGTATGGTTTCTTCCAATGGCAATTACGATTTAAGTCAAATTCCTGCCCAACAGCAACAAAATAGATTGCGTACGGTTCCGTTTGTAAATAACCACGATACTTTTAGGCCTCAGCTTTCTGCTCAGGGCAACTATACGGGTTGGAATACAGGCTCTGAACTGAGTCCGCACATTGAACCCAACGATGGCAGGTCATCAGCCGCACACGCTATTGTTGTTTCCCTAGATGGCGCTCCACAATTATTTTTCGAAGATTTATTTGAAATAGGCTACAATTCGAGTCGCTTCAGTCATCAGCCAACTGATTCTCTAAGCTTAAATACAGATTCAGATGTGGCTAATTTACTGTGGTGTCATCAAAACTTACATTTCAAAGACGGCGCATATTTTGTGCCTTGGCAAGCTCCAGATGCGTTAGTCATTGAAAGGGAGGCCAAAGCATTGATTGGAGTTACTGATAATTGGACGCAATGGCAAAATTTAACGGGTGTTCAAACGCATTGGGCTGATGGCACGGTTCTGATTGACTATTCAGGAGCCAATGGTTCGGCAACAAGAACGGTTTATGGAGGAGGAAAAGTCGATATTTCTATACCTCCCTGTGACGGAACTGCCAATCTGGGCAGACGCGGTTACTGCGTATGGGCTCCTCAAGGAATCACGACGAATTACCAGCGCCCTGCCAAGTCGGTAACACAAGAATGGGAAATGAGCAATGATCTCGGTGATTCTCATACTTCTTCCTTACAGCAAGGCGGTCGTTTACCGGATAACAGCTTAGATTGTCGGGTGGTGGGCAGAATTTATGCAAACATGGGCGATACCGTAAGCATTGAGTGGTATCCTGGTGCGCCAAATTTACCACTACAAATTGCCGTCTTAAATAAAGAGTGCCAAGTACTCGATTCCCTCACGCAATCAGGTAATGGCGTATTTCAGTTTGTTCCTATGTATACTGGCTGGCACACTTTGCGTTTGCGCAACGCAAGTGCAACTCAGGCTGGTCAGAATTGCTGGGTAAAAGCAAACTATACTGCGCCGAAAGTAGTTCAAACCAATGAGGTTAAGAATAAATGTGCGTGTAGTATTTCCAATGGTGGAAACTCAAGCGTAGAAGAATTATTGGCCGCCGAATTTGAACTCTATCCCAATCCGAATCAAGGAAAGTTTGAATTGGTTTGGTCTACAGGGCTCTCCGTCCAAGTTGTTGAAGTGGTCGATTTAAGCGGCAGAAGCATTCAGCGTTTTACTGGACCGTTTTTCAATGGTTCAGCTAGCT
>JACCDL010790939.1_pt1 | contig 34578 bp, 25 predicted proteins | sample 7441931 | NCBI WGS metagenome assembly JACCDL01 (sample SAMN15323437, study PRJNA562643) | freshwater metagenome | isolation source: river surface water | place: USA:Blue River Watershed | collected 2017-08-16 | reverse complement strand
TTACCAAAAGTAAACTCTTCAAGTTCTTTGTATGAGCCAAAAGGACGAGCAGCAATATACTTGCTAGCAATGTTGTCTGAAATGAATTTAATGGCTGATAGTCCAAAGCGAATTCCCTTACCCTCAATCTTGAAGTCAATGTCTGAGTCGTTGATATGTGGCAAACGGATTGGGATACCCATACGCTTTGCCTCAATCAGATACTCTGTACGTGCATCTTTGTCGCCCTCGTTCTTGAGCAATGAATACATAAACTCAATTGGGTAGTAGTACTTCAACCAAGCAGTCCAGTATGAAAGCGTTGAGTATGCTACAGCGTGTGACTTATTGAATGAGTATCCTGCGTGAGCCTCAAAGTCGTGCCATAGTTCTTCTGCTACCTCTGGTCGCAAGAACTGTGATGCACCCTTTACGAACTTATCCTTAAACTGATCGAACTCCTTGGCGTCTTTCTTCTTACCAATGATCTTACGAACCTTGTCAGCCTCAGCCATTGTCATACCGCCGAGTTCTGTACAAGCCTGCATAACCTGTTCCTGATATAGAATACATCCGTAGGTCTCAGCAGTAAACGCCTTCATCACCTGGTGGTGATATGAGATGTTTTGCTTACCGTGCTTACGTGCAATGTAGTCCTTACCAATAGTATTGGCAGCACCTGGACGAACCAGAGCGTTAGATGCTGCCAGTTCTGCAAAGTTCTTAACGCCCATCTTAACTAGCAAGTTGGTGTATGGAGTCGCTTCACACTGGAATACGCCCTTGGTGTATCCGTCAGAAAGCATGGAGTAAATGTTCTTGTCTTCCATGTCGATGTCGTGAAGATCAATCTTGCTTCCATTACGCTCTTCAATAATCTTGAGAGTGTCCTGAATAACGGATAGAGTCTTCAGACCCAGGGCGTCGATCTTGATTAGACCAATCTTTTCTGCTTCTTCCATGTCTACCGCCACAACAGGGATACGCTCCTTGCTACCTGGCGAAGTGCGAGTCTCTAGTGGTGCGTACTTAAAAATAGGTTGCTTAGATGTTACAACACCAGCAGCGTGAATACCAGTACCACGGATACGACCACGTAGGAGTTCTCCATACTGCTCAATCTCTGGATACTTTTCACGGAACCATGCAGCCTGCTTAGAGGTGCAGTAGTCATCCCAGTCATCAATAGTCTTAAGCACCTTGTTAACGTCAGCTAGTGGGACCATCAGAGTACGTGCAATGTCACGAACAATACCCTTGCCCTTAAACTCAAGGAATGTAGCGATAGATGCTACGTGCTTGTATTGACGGACTAGGTAGTCCTTAACTTCTTCACGACGGTTGTCCTGGATATCTGTATCAATATCTGGGAAGTCGTTACGCTCTGGGTTAATGAATCGGAAGAACAGCAGACCATGCTCAATTGGATCAATGTCTGTGATGCCAAGAGCGTAGCAAAGCAGCGAACCTGCTGCAGAACCACGACCAGGTCCAACCATAATGTCTTCTTTCTTGGCCCACGCAATCATAGAGCGTACGACCAGGAAGTATGGACCAAAGTTCTTGTCCTTGATAACCTGCATCTCTTCATCAAGACGTGCTAGGTATTCTGGATTGGTGTCCAACCCCTTTTCCTTGAGGCCTTCAAGTGCCAGGGTCATTAGCTCTTCGTTTGGCTTTTGATACTGAACTGGAAGAAGGTCTAGGTGGTCCTGAATGTTATAGTCTTCAATCTTATTGACAATCTCTACAGTGTTGTCATACATATCCTGACGATCAATACCCTGGGCCTCCATGGCTGCATGCATCTCTTCATCAGAGAGTAGGTGAATCTCAAAGTCACGGAAAGTCATTTGGCGGTCTGCACCATACAGATAGTCCAGGCGGTCCATAAGGTTATCCATAGTCGCAGACTTCTCGTACGAAACATCCTTAACAGTCTTGTTAGAGTAAGAGTTGAGGATAAGCTTAAGTTCCTGGATCTCACGCTGAGAAGTGTCTGCGTGGTGGCAGTCTGGAGTAACGATTGGCTTAAGTCCAAACTCGTCTGCTAGAGCCAAAATAGTCTTATTCACTTCTGGGGGGTTATGTGGCATCACTTCGATGTAGTAATCGTCTCCAAACGTCTCCTGTGCCCATTTAAGGTGCATTTTAGCAGCAGCTAGGTTGTCTGCTTCAATAGCCTTTGCAAGGTATCCAGATAGACATCCAGAGGTAATAATCAGACCTTCCTTGTACTTAGAAAGGATTTCCCAGTCCATACGTGGCTTCTTGTAGAAACCCTCGGTCCAGGCAAGTTCGTTAAGCTTGTTAAGGTTTTCTAGCCCTGTGGCATTCTTGGCAAGGATGATAAGGTGGTTATAGTTAAGATCAAGTGGGTCGTTCTTGTCTTTCTTGTCTTCGTGATCGAAGCGGTCCTTGGTGATGTACCCCTCAATTCCAAGGATAGGCTTGATGCCTGCAGCCTTAGCAACTCGGTACATCTCACGGTGGCCAGATAGCGAACCGTGGTCAGTGATGGCGATGGCTGGCATACCAATCTCTACAGCCCTGTCCACATATTCCTGTGGTGTCGCAATCCCATCGAAAAGCGAATAGTGAGTGTGAACGTGAAGTCCAGCGTAACTCATATAAAGTCCTTTGTTATTTTTGAATGATGTTTTAAAATTATGACATAAAAATTAATGCTTGTCAATAGCAAAGAGGGCGGATTTCTCCGCCCCCTGCTATCTAACTTTTACCAGTCAGCGTTAGATGTGACTGACGATGAAGTCTCAAAGCCGAAGAAGAAAGCTTCCTGCTCTGCATATGGAACTTCACGAACAACCTTCTCTAGGTTGAAGGCCTCTAGGCCATCCCAGTTGAATGGCTCAGTGTCTGGCTTAGTAGGTAGAAGAGTGTAGTTGGTCTCAGTTCCCTGGCCATTACGCTTTAGCTTCCATACTAGGTTTGAAATGCTTCCAGTCTCAAGTGCATACTCACGAATAGTGTTGAATGCTGACTGCTTTGAAATACCCTGCGACCATACGGCTACGTATGGGTCCTCTAGACCATCCTTAACTAGGACGTTGCAGTAGAAGCGTAGGCGTGAACGCCATCCTGCCTTTGGATCCTTGCGAGACATTTCACAGCCGTAGCAACGACCCTCAGTCTCCATGGTACAAGCAGCCTTACGCTTGTAGTCCTTTGGATTGGTGTGTTCTGCAATAACTACAGACAGACCACGCTCTGCTGAATAACTTGCTGAATCTTCATCCAGCTCTTCGATGAAACGAATTTCTGCTGCTTGCCCATCTGCAAGTTTTACCCAGCGTACCTTTTGCCCAGTTGACTCGTACTTTGGCTTATCAAGCAAAGCACTGATGTCTTTTAGTCCTTTAATGACACTCATGTTTTTCTCCTATTTTATATTGGTGTATTAGTTTAGCATAGAGGCAATAGCTTTGTCAAACGATTCATCAAGATTTTTAATTGCCTCGTCTGGCATATCGCCAATATCCTTATATTGTTTATCTAATTTAATAACGCTAACACGGTTACCTAGACGTTCCACGATCTTGGACTTCATGTTACCGCCTGCTTCATCATTATCAGCAATAACTATAATGTTATTGAAGTATTTTTGTAGTAGGTCTGTTTGGAAGTTAGAGACATTGGCCCCTAACGTAGCTACCGCTGGAAAACCGCATTGGTCTAGGCGAATAGCATCGAACGATGATTCGACAACATATACCTTGCCTGCAGTCTTAACACGGTGAATATTAAATAAAGTCTTGCTCTTTGGCAATCCTGGAGTATTCTTAAACTCTTTGCCCTCAACGGATCGCCCAACAAATCCAATCTCCATTCCATCTGGAGAGTGTACAGGAATGGTTACCATGTCCTGCTTTTCGGAATAGCCTAGGGCAAACTTCTTCACCGACTCTTCTGTGATTAGTCTGCCACTGTAATAACGCATAGCACGAGGCGACTCAAGTGCTTGCTGGTTTAGTCTCTTAATTAGTACTTGGTCGTACTGAAGATAGTCTGGCTTGTCAAGAAGCTTAGATGTAATCTCTGATTCAAGGTTTGACTCTGTTTCTTTAGACTTGATAAAACGAGCAGCCTCAAAGTATGTTCTGCCAGAGGTGTGCATCACAAGCTCTGTGAGGTCACAGACGTGCTGACATGAAAAGCAAAAGAAGAATCCAGAATTTTTGTCTACTTCGCCAGCAGGTGAGCGAGAGTTATTGTGGAATGGGCAGAAGATAATGTAGTCAGAATCTACTTCTGATTCAATTGAGATCCCTGAGCCTGTAATGACTCTTTTAATCTGTTCTTTAGTATAGGAACTATTCTTGTTCCATCTATTCCTTGTATCCATTCTGCCTGCTTTTTTCCTAAATATATTCCGTATACTGATAACTTAAATTCAAATAGTTCTCTTGATTCATTATAGCCTATTGTGAAGTCTGGGTCAATCTCTATTTTTTGTACATATCCTGCCAACCGCATCTCAGCACACAAAAGTCTTATGTATTCAGATCTCAGTCTTGGGATAGCAGAGTCATCGTGGATGGTTCCGTCTAGCGAAAACTTCCTGATTGGTCTATGGTGTACGCTTATCATGCATCAATTATAACTACTTATCTTCGAAGTCCTTGTACTTGTACCAGCCCTTGTCAAAGTCTGCCTGGACCAAGAACTCACCCATAAATCCATTACGGTTCTTACGGAAGACACACTCAATAATGTCAGAGTTGGTGGCACGACCAAGTGCAAGTACCCAGTCAGCATCGTAAGCAATCTGGCGTGACCAGGCGGTCTGTCCAAGTGTAGGAACAGTATCTAGCTTGTTAACGTCATCTGGCGTAGCAGATGAAATAGCAATGATAGGCATCTCTTCTGCGATAGCCATAAGCTTTAGCTCACGAGAAAGGTTCTTCATGCGTACCGTCTCATTGTCCGACTTCTGGTTAGGACTCATGAGCTGTAGGTAGTCAACGATAATTAGGTCAGGCTTGTACTGATCAATCTTGCCTCTAATAACGCTTGGCGTTACTTCTCCGCCACCATCGTTAGAGATAATGTGGAACTCTGGCTTACCAGCAAGTTCCTTGCCGTGCCAACGGCGTAGGTCATCGATCTCCACCTGGCCTGATGATAGCTTACGGTGTGACCACAGACCTTCACCCATAATGGTAAATACACGGTTACGAACTTCTGTCTCTGACATTTCAAGTGAGATGATTAGTGGTGACTTTCCCTGCTTCCATGCCTGTACCGCAAAGTATAGTGCCATCCATGACTTACCGATACCTGGGTATGCTAGGAATACGCCTAGCTGTCCTGGCATGATTCCAGAAGGCAGGTAGTTGTCGAATCCAGCCAAGCCAGTCTTGATACCGATTGATCCGATTTCGTTCTGTCGCTTAACATTCTCGTAGTAGGCAACAGCATCTTCAATGTCTGTGGCGTCAATGTCTCGAATGACTGACGTATTCTTCTTTAGGGTTGAGGTCTTAGTAATGAGGTCTTCAAGTGCCTTGACTCCCTGGCCAGACTGAACCTCGGCAGCAGTAGCACGGAGAACATCCTTTAGGCTATCGTTTAGAAATTCTGCTTGAAGCTCTTCTAGGTGATACTTGGTTGCACCAATGCCATCGACTGGCTGAAAGTCACGGAACTTGTCTACGACAAGGCTTACTGGTGGAACGGTGCCGTTCATCTCAGAGTAGTTGCGGATAAACTGCCAGATGTCATTGTGGGTTCTTAGGATGTTATCTACGTTTGCCTGTAGCAATACGTGGACCTGCTTGTCCTCAAGAACTGCTGATATTAGTTTTGACTCTGTATTACTCATTTAACCATTCCTTGGCTCTCGTTCGGCGTTCAGCTCTCTCTTGTAAGTCTCGCTGATGTTCTTCTCTTGCATCAATAATTTTGTCTGCATAGTTTGCAAAGTATTTCCATGTTGGTGTTTGTGCAACATCAAAATAGTATTCTAGCAGATCATAGCAAAAAGGTAAAGTGTAAGATTCAATGAGTGCGTCTGCAGCCCACTGCTCAACATTTAGATTAAGGTTGACTCTTTGCTCGTAGTGCTTAGTGTGTAACTTGGCATAGCGACTGAGCAAAGCCATTCGGTCTTTGCGGTCTGCCATTACTTGCTGTCAATCTCGGCTGACGCTTCACGGACCTTGTCTGCTAGCTTTGATTCTACAAAGCTGTAAACACGATCAAAGGCCTCATTGATGTTTTCGCCTTCTCGTCTGTTATCGGCAACAGATATATCAATTCGTAGTGACTGGAAATTGCCTAGATTGAGTGTATATCCTAGGCCTACTGTTACCTTAGTGTCTTCGTTATTCATACCCTTTGTTCCTCTCAAGAACTTTAAATTGATTCGGACCAGACTGGGATAAAACGCCCATCTTCAGTCCTTGTATAAGTCAGTATACCATCTCCCATACGCCTTGTCAACTCTTGCTTTGTGGGAGTTATGTCGTTGGTTATTAGCCTGTCAAGCCTTGGTCTGCCAATATGGTAGGTAGCAAGTATATCACGAATCTCTCTAATTTGCGACTCTGAGTAGTAACTTCTTACCTGCCAGCCTGTAGCCCCACCCTTCTGAGATCCAGTTGGGAATGGGATTACCCCACGATTCATTAGGTTTGGCAAATACTTCTTGTGTCTATTTACCAGGTCTGCGGTCTCGCCAACGGTGTAGGCACGTTCCCTGTTCTTTTTAAAATCACTAATAAGACAGCTTTCGATCTGATCCTTAATAATGTTATAAACAGACATGATGCCGTTAGATCTGTTCAGGTGGTGGACTCTTACAAGGTCTCCATTAAGAAACCATACCTTCTTGTTTCCTGGGATAATGGGAGCATCATTGTATTGCTCTCTGGTTCTATAAGCCATGAGAATTCCTTAGTTAGGAATACCAATTACAATAATGTTTACTCCAACGGTTGCCTTACCAGCAGTTCCAAACTTTACAACTCCATTGATTCCAGTAGTTGTTACCTGGTTAATAATAACTCTAACATTCTCACCAGCATCGGTATTACCGACGTTTACTGGAGATACCGTTGCAATTGGAGCAAACTTGTATGGAGTTTCAAATGAATAAGAGAAGGTCTTCTCAGTATCTGCGGTTACGGTAGCATCGCTGCTAACCTCTTGATAGGCTGCAACGATCTTAGAGTCTGATGCCTTGACAGATATCTTTCCAACATTAGGGGTGTCAATGGTCACATACTTCTCAATAGATGATGACAAGCTTGTAGATAGTTCATTAACAGCATTAGCAAGGTTATAGATATATGTGAGATCAAGTGGTTGACCACGCTGTGGGATAGGTACGTTTGTATTTGCCATGGTTATATTATAGCAGATACTGCTACAATTCCAGAGTCCCAGACCTGCAATTGTGAATTAAGTGTCTTGTTTTGGCTAGCTACCTGGACTTTTACGCCAACGTCTTCTGCTGGAACCCCACCCACGTTGATGATAAATGGATAATTGTGTACTGCAGTAGTTCCGTTATAGACGTAAGCACCCCCATCAAGACTTACAAATACGTCATAGGATACGTTACCAAGGAGTGGAATCCACGTAGCTATAATTGCAGATGCACCAAGTTTTGACAAAACGCCATCTACCTGGCTCTCTTCATATGACTGTCCAGCAATTGAGTAGATTGGTGACCAACTAGAGTTTCTATTGCCGTCTTCAGAGACTACTCTAAATCGAAATAGATACTTATTGTCGTTTCCTATTGGTGGCAGGTTCTCTCGTGGAACAACTACTTTTCTAATTACGTCTGCCATTATTCCACATCCAGGCTAAACCTAAACTCAACAAAGTTTGTGGTGTTGGCAAGCTTTACTATTGGCTTGGCACCTGGAGTTGCAATTACAGAGTAACCGCTCATTCCGTAGATGGCACTTGTAGAGGCAATGTTCTCTAGTCTAAAGGCGTCCAGAGCAATGTAGAAGTTTTCGTCTGCCTCTTCCACGTCCTCGTTCATTGAAATGGCAGAAGCATAAACCTTAACAACGTCAATAGATGCCCAGGTAAACCCAGAGCTTCTGTGCAAACCTTCTAGGGGAACTGCTACTGTTATATATCTGTTACCGCTAATGTCATGGGTAACTCCGTTAATAACATCAGCCTCAAACCTTGCAAACTCTCCAACGTTGTGAACGTCAGTAGAAGCAAACTCAACTAGAAGTCTTACCTTGTCTGGAACACCGCTTCCTGCTTCTTTATTCATAACAGAGAAAGCAATTCGTAGTTCGTCAGATGCTGAGTTCTTGTCCAGGTCTAGGGTTGCTCCTGTCATGTGGATGTGTCCAGAGCCGTCATTAACAATCAGGTGTGTTGTCGATGCTGTACCGCCATCCCCGATTGTTCCAGCAGTGACAGTCTTTGCAATTCTAAAGTGTGTTGCATCTACTACCTCGGTAACAACTGCATCTGCCTGGTTGTAGCTAGCGTTGTCTGTTCCAGCTATTGTGGTGGTTTCTCCTACTGCCAACAAGTGGTTCTTTTCAGTTTCATACACGATGGAAGTTCCGTTGCTTACGGCAGAAACAATGTTTACTGATTTAGTTAGTAGAGAGTTGTCTCCACGGATCAGGATTGCGTCATTAAAGAATCTAGGTCTTTCGTTTCTGAGAACTCTTTCCTCTGTTGTGAATACAACATTATCTGCGTTTGTTTTGAAGACAGGAGTGTCCACCTGAACCTCACTAGATGCCCCACCATCATACTCATTAAAGTAGCTAGTTGGATACGAGCCTGTGATTGTGTCCGTAGTGGTCTGATAGTTTAGTGGCTTGTAGATAGTCTTGATGGCTGAAACTGTTCCACCTGCTGAGTGGTATTCCCAGTTTTCATTTTTGCCAAACGAATAGATTGCCTTGCTGTCATAGATTCCTGCTACAGGATTTGAGCCTGAAGAAAATACTCCAACCTCTGTAATCTCGTAACGTTCTTCTGTTGGCATAGCACCAGTAAAGACGATCTTCGATACTCCGCCCTCATTTACAAAGCCACGAGATGAAATTGGAACTCTAAACATCTCAAAGTCTAGATTTTCTTTGCTGCTAAAGTTAAAGAATGCATAGCTTGGTGCCGATGGTGTAAACGATGCAATGTCGTCAGCCTCGCAGATGTATGAGATTGTAGAGCTTGTCACGCTATCAACCACGTATGCACCGTTTAGAACTGGGTGTAGGTTCTCAACCTTGATGGGAGATCCTTCAACAAAGTGGTGATTTGGTATGGTTAGTGTTGCCACATCTCCAGACAGAACAGCGGTAGAAATTTCTAGCTTTGTGTCAGCTACGGGCTTTGCTCCGCAACCAATAGCAATATAGGACGCATAGGATGGAATTTGACCAACCAGATACTTTGACAGTAGGGACTTTCCCTTATTAGTAATCATAAAATAACCTCAGTATATTGTATCATTAAGTACCTCCGCAGAAGTAAAAAGCTGAACCTGAACCTCTTCGTTAGTAGGAATATTAATAAAATAAATAATCAAATTGCCATCTGAGTCAATTTCAAACTGAGTGTTTGATGAATCTTGCAGGTATGCGTCTATGTTAATTGGAAAGTTCTTAAAGTATCCAGCAGAGGTCTTGTTTATTGAAATCAGGTTCTGTGGATTGTATTGTGAGTTAACGTTTGAAAGATTTTTGATTGGCTGATAGACAACATCTTGACCATTAACCATGTCAGTTCTTGATATCTCAATAAGCTCCATGCCACCAAGATTCTCAAAAACCAGGTCTGCCATTATCTCTGGCCTGAGAAGGTCGTCACGTAGAGTAACGTCTTCTGGTTTGACGGCCTTTACTGCTGGGAATGTTTTAATTTCTTTCTTGACTTCTGCAACGATTGCAGGAGCTGAGTTTTGAGTTGTAGATTCTGGCTTTGATGCCACTGGTTGTGAAATTACTGGTGCTGGCTTATTCAAGACATAAAAGTTGCCATCGTTTCCCATACCAATCTTAACAGACTTATCTCCAGCATTATACTTTCGCCAGTCTGCACCTGTTGCCAACTTTGATTTTGCAACGTCTTCTGGATCAAATCCTAGAAATGTTCCTGTTCTGTATCCTGGAACTCCAACCATGCTATACGACCTCACTTAGATAAATTTTCATCTCAGGTCCATCAATAGAACGAGAGTACTCTATATTATAGACCACAAATCTGTTATCGTTTAGAGAAACTCTATCAATGCCGTCGTTAGACTCGTACTGAATTTTTACAATGTCTCCAAGTTGAATTGTTGGCATAGCAAAGATGTCAATTCCAACCGACTTTCTTGGCTTCATTGTCTTCTTTACCATCCAGCCCATAAGTTCTTCGGCTGCTTCCTGGCTCTGAATATATGGTGCCTCTAGGGTGAACTCCTTTATTCCGTTTGTCGCACGATCGTTCTTTATGTTCTGGTATTCCTGCTTGTTGAGCTGAGGAGAACTTACAACATCTGGGGCTACGTACTGTGGGTCAGAGAAATTGCTAATGTACTTGAAATAGTCGTCAACTGTATAGGTGTACTGCGTGTCCTGATTGAATGTAATGCCTTGGATAAGCAGGTGGTTGTTACTCTTTTCGTCTAAGCTGATAACTCTGTCTGTAGAGTTAAAGATTATAAACTCTGCACCATAGGCGTGTGCCATAAATCCTGAAACCGTGTAGCCTGGTATTCTATTAAAGTTAGGAAACATCTTTGCATTTAATGCAGGATATGCCTTATCGTAGCGTATGTTGAATACCGCAGCCTCTCGCATGATTGTTCCGAACTCTTCGAAGTACATGTTGTAGGTAGGTGGTTGCTGCTGGTTAATTCCAGAAAGATATGTCGATTGGATGATACCGCTCATTGAGTATTTTTTGAATGCATTATTGACGCTAATATTTGAGCTAGAAAAAATTGACTGGACTGGAGTGTTTACTACTGCAGAAGTGTCTAGGCTGTAGTTGTTTGACATTGCATAGACGTTTTCAAACATAGCTCTGGCAGAACCTCTAACAAAAAGAGCCATGTTGTTGTAGACTGGCAGTGGTTTATCGTCATCTGCGGTGCCAACAAGATTGTTATTTATGTATAGGTAAAATCTTCTAATTGAGCCAATGTCTTGGTACTCAACAGCTAGGTCATATGCCGTTGGCTTGTCGTCTGCAACCAATCTTCCCATGCCAGCAAACTTTCCGCTGTCAACAAGAATGGATGACCAGCCACTCCAAAGCTTAATCGGAATGGCTTGGCCTGTTGCGTCTGAGCCGTCTGGATCCTCTCCGCTACCTGCTTCAATCTTGTAGAAGTAAATATTCTCTAGTCCGTTATAGACATTGACGTTGTCTTCTGTAAGAGCAGCAATTTCAAAGTAGTAACCAACATTCGTTTCTGGATTTAGCATTACTCCAAGTCCTGCAGATGCTCCACCAACGCTAATGCTGTCCTTTGGAGTCTCCACCTTAACCTTGTAGCCATCCCCTTCGGCAGATGATACGGTTACGTCTGATGCACCTGCTGATGTGTTGTAGTATGTGGTACTTCCAACAGGAGTCTGAATTCTATCGCTACCACTCTCAACCCTACCGATGATTCTTAGCCTAGTTCCAAAATGCTTATATGCGTTATTGAGTGGCTTATATACGTAAGACATGAAGTCTAGTGGGCTTTCTGTTGTAGCAAAAGCTGGGCCATTCATGACCAATGCAGATGCCTGGATTGAGCCAGCATCCGTAGCATACATGGTGTTAGCAACTTTTTCAGAAACCTGGTTAACACTCATAAAGTTTTTAATGATTCCATTTCTGGTAGACTTCTTTGCCGTTTCATCGGCACTGGTGTTACGCTTTCCTGCTGCAATGTTTGTCACGGTGTTTGGTCTTGTGGTGATGTCATTCTTAAATATATATTTGGATTGGTTCCAACAACCACGCACGTTTTCGTTATTGACCCAGTATGAGTTCTCTTCTGTTCCAGCCTTGTGCTCAACAATTGGTGTCTCAAATTGTCCACGGCCGTGCTTTGCCACTGGGCCTGGCTTCATTCTTGCAAGTCCATAAGTGTCGTTTGCATACTCTTCATAGAATGGCTCTGCAAATATTCTTACACGTCCTGTTGGATAAATCTTGCCACCAAAAGCAACGTTGGCAAAATACTTTTCATACTCTAGTGGACTCTTTATCCATACGGATCCAACTGCACCAGTAATGGCAGAGTCATACTCTAAGGTTGAGACTTCTTTTCCTCCAACAGAAACAGTTGAGTATACCGCTTGGCCATTTTCATCTCTCTTGATAGTGCTCTTTTCTGCCCCTGGAATTACATACTCAACTGCGTCGTACCTGATGACTTCTCCATTTGCATAGAAGTAGCCGTTGTACCTACCCATCCAGAAGACACCTTCACCAAAATCAATGATGTTGTTTTGCAACTGCCCCAGTTCGTCAACGTATGGTGGTTCAGCCGATAGGTCTGCATTTAGTGGTATTGCGGTTAGAGCGTATGCCTCTTGAGCACCGCCTTGAGCATTTCTAGTCTTGGTCTTGTCTGATGCTGCTACCTCCCAAAGCGGAACAGGCTTATATACCCATCTTTGGTCGCTGTCTAGCTTGTAGGCTTCTTCTAGAGTTCCATAAGCTTTTTGAATGTATCGAACATTGTAGGTGATGCTACCAGCATTGTATACAGACTCTTCCTGCGAACCAATTGATAAAATATTAGTTAGCTGACTTCTAAGATTTTCATTCTCCTTGACACCAGTGTCCACGTAATCGAGATCACCATATAGCACTAAGTCTGTAGGTCTGTCAAGCAAGTCTGGCATTATATACTCTTTGCTCATTAGTACAAAGTTGTTGTACTCGTCAAAGAACATCGCTGTCTGTGTTGACCTTGCAATATCATTTAAAATTTCTGCCACAGTTCTATCTGGAGAAACAAAGAAATATGGAATCACTGGCTCTGCAACTGATTTGTTTCTCTTAAAGGTATAGTTTGAGAAACCAATTGAGTCAAGTAGTAGCGAGACTGCGTAGCTTACCGATGCGTTTTCAATCAGGATGTCTGGTGCTTTGATTGTTTCTAGCATAAAGAATGCATCTCTTAGTTCTGCTGAGAATTCTCTGTTGCTTCCGATCTCTGGAATACCCTCGGAGTACATGGTCTTGAGAGGGATGAAGTAGTCGTAGCCGTTTACCTGAGCAATGATCTCATAGAACTTAAACTGAATTCTTTGTGTGGCATACTTATAAATAATGCTATTAGTGTTGTTTGGGCTAAAGGCTAGGTCGTAGTCAAACATAGAAATTGAGCCAGAGCTAGCAAGCAATTGTCCCACTGGCATACCAGAAACATTGAGGTCCGATGCAGATTTAGTAATTGAGTATGAAGTTGTTTTATCAGATACGTCGATAGCCAGTCTTGGCGACAACTCTATTAGGTCCAGGGTTGCGTCCTGCACATTCATTGTGTTTGCCACAACTCTTAGACCTAGTATTTCTTGGAACTCTCTGTATGATGTCTGACCGTCATAGTCTTGTATGAAGCTTTCTGGGTTGGTCAGATCTGAAATAAAAGGAATAGAGGAGTTGATGGTTTCTTCTGCTACCTGCCACCCATAACTTGGGGTAAAGGTTGCATATCCATTACCATTCCAAACGTGGTATGTGCCAATACTAGAATCAGTTTCCTTGACCAGGTATGCGTAACCATTTACAGATGTTGCTGGAAGCATGGCAGAAGACCTTAGAACTTCTGCTTTAACAAAATTGTTTTTGAATTCATCTGGAACGATCAGTCCATAAGCCAGCTCTACGTAGCCATCCTCTTTGATGATACGACTTCCATCTGCTCTGGTAGACGATTGATTAAACGAGATTGCGTCATTCCAGTTGTTGTCACGGTCTAGGTACTGAACTTTCCACTCTACTGGAGTTCTGCTGTTTTCAGAACTAAAGAATGGGTCTTGGAAAGTAACACCTAGTGCTGGATCAGAGAATGGTCCTAGGTCCACTGTTCCAATGTGGGTCTGCATCTTAACAACGATTCTGTTTGCTGGAACTATATCCTTATATACCACAAATGGTGCAGCATCGTCTATGAAGTACTGTCCATTGTTGGCGTACGATATTCCACGCTCTACCTGCACATCCTCTACTACCTCGGTTCTAAAAGATGTCCAATACTTGAACTTATCATCTTTGCTTGCCATGTAGTAGCGTGGTCTCTTTGCCATGTCAGCATTTGAGTAGTGAGAAAACCTTCCATCGAAAAACCTCAGCTTGTTGATTCCTGAGCGTGGTCTAAATCTAGAAAAGCAATCTTCTAGAGAAAACAACATCTTCTCTCTTTGCTTCTTAGGAGTAAAAGCCATTGGGGTGTTGTCATCATCAAAACCGCTATCGACAATTATGTCTGCGTCTGTTGCACCAGTGTAGTCTCCAATATCGTCCAATGGATCGTAGCTTGTTCTTGCCACACTGTAGATTGATTCTGCATCGGTTGGTCTATTGCGATAGTTACCAACAGTGGCAATGTTAGTTGCGATATTTAAGTTTAACTCAGCAATGATAGCTGCCTGAGTCTTGATTGACGAAGAAGTCTCTAGGTGATTCTGAAGATCTGTGTCCTTAAACATTTAGACCTCTTCCAGTGAAAACGAAATATTCCAGAAGTCGTGATTGCTTCCGCCTCGTTTTTCTACACTGTATTTAAAGTCTGAGAAAAAGACCTCAATGATTTGGCTATACTTGTTTAGGTTCTGATATCCAGCATCTTCTTTGCTAAAGTTAGGATACTTATCGTACGATAGGTATACCCAGAAAGAACCGCTGTGGTTTTCGTACCAATCCAAGATCTCTGCACCACCTGCTCCGCCATCGGTAGTATAACCTTGAAACATGGTTGTTTGCGAGTTGCGAGTAAATTCAGTAATTGGTCTTCCGTTTGCATCAAACAACGGCTTTGAGTTTCCAGATCTTGACGGAAGCATGTCCCAAGAGACTGAAAGACTTAGCTTATCTGCAATGTGGTAAGAACGCATACGTCCATTGATGGTTCTCTCACGCTTCTCTATTCTCTCAATACCGAAATCTAGTGGTCCTCTATTGTCGTCAGACAGTATCAGGAACTGATTCATGTCTTCTATTGAAGCTTCTTCTGGTACCTGGGCACCAACCTCATATCCGTTTGGAACATAGAAGCCATCCTGAGTCAGTGTTCCAGAATTATTTGCAAGCAAAATTCCTTGAGGTCTGCCTCTTCCTGCGACCTTTCTTCCAGACATATATGCTGAAGTTGTCATTATACTCTAGTGCTCCTAATTCTTTGAGAATCTACTCTGCGTAGTTGTTCCATAACAGTTCTTGCAATTGCACTTGGATCTGCGTCGGAACGTACATTTACGTTAACGTTATAATTATACAACGAATCGCCACCGATTATAGAAGTATTTGAGTTACCACCAGCAGTTGGGTCAATTCCAGAGTTAATTGCCTCTAGCCTGTCTGCTCCAAAACTGTCAACAGCGAACTTGCGAACAACAAACTCTCCAGGAGTCAGCATTGCAGGAACTGTATCTGTTCCAGAAGCATATCCACCTTCGACAAATTTCTTTGGAAGAACCATTCCTCCATTAGCAAATCCAGTAATTCTGTCTGGGTCATATGCATATGAGTATGGTGATGTAGCATATTTACCAGAGCTGTTCGTAGTTGCCCAGCCCTTGTCGTCGTTAAAGTACCACAAAAGGTTTGATTCGGTATATCCATTATCCAACAAAAGCTTTCTAGCTTTGTCTATGTCCATTTTCTTTTGATTAAATTCTTTGTATATCTTTTCAAAGCCATCTATTGCTGTCTTGTGCTTACTATAGAACTCTGGCTTATTTGCCTTTATGATGCCAATTGCTTCCATCATCTTCTTGCCAACAAACATCCCATTTGAATCTGTAGCGAACTTTGTCAGCTGACTGTCCAATCCAAGCTTGCTTGAAAGGGTTGACTTCGAAGAAAGATAAGATCCGCTCAAAGCACTGTACGACCCTCTTCTTCCCTTTAGTAGCTTTAGAGCATCTTGAATTTCTTTTGGAAGTGTTGCAACATAGTCAGCCCTGTTTGCTTTTGCTTGTGCAGAGTCGTCAATGGATCCAAAAATTTCATTAAAGTTGTATCTGTCTACTGTTCTTTGTAGAGCGTCAACGCCAGAGGCTGAACGTATCTTGTTGTAGGTACCAAGCTTTTCTAGCGATACCGAGTCTCTATTCATAACATCGCTAATGTTAATTCCAGCATCTGCTAAATCTGTCTTTAGCTTGGCCTTTACTCTGGTCAGCTTGTTGCGGAAATTCTCTCTAGCAATAAGCTGGTTTTTGTCACTAAGCATTGATAGCTGGAATTCATTTGCCTTCATTCCAGTAGCTACTGGCACGTCTGGAACTTCTGGTACTTCTGGAACTATGTCTGGCTTTCCATCATCTTGTTGTCCGTTTCCACCGTTACCGCCACCGCCACTTGATGGGTTGGTAACGTTAGTCTGAGTTTCTTTAACTGGAGCAACATATTCTCCAGCAACTTCGGTTAGGCTTGTTCCATTAACAATTTCTTGTGCCTCGGCAATTGTCATTCCCTTTTCTTTGCCCCAGGCTGAAATAAGGTCTTGCACAACTGTAGTTGCATTCTTCATTGCATCTGTAAACTTTTCGCTAGTCACTCTAGCATAGTCAACGCTGTTTCCTAGTTGCTCCCACTGAGTCTTAGTCTTGCCATCAACTGTGATAGCCTGGATGTCTTCACGAAGTCTTGCCTGAATCTGCCTAATCTGTTCTTGGGCAGGCTCTAGGTCCGTCTCTTGAATGTTGAAGACCTTGTCCTCAAGGATCTTCTTAGCGTCTTCAATCTGCTTTCTGGTCATAGAGACTTGCTTACCGCCAACAGTAACCATAGAGGTTTGGCTTTCAAGCTCTGACTTTCTTGCCTTTTCTAGAGTATCTCTCTGTCTGTCGATTGCGTCTTGAGCATCTTGTTGTCTTATCTCTTGAGCTGCTCTGGCTGCTGCTGCAATGTCACCAGATGCAAGAGCGTCTGCTAGGGATAGTTGGTTTTTTTGTTGACGAGCGATAACGTCGTTAGCTTGCTGAACCTTGTCAAGTGCTTCAAGCTTGTCGTCGTAAGCCTTGTTGATCAGCTCTTCTTTGTCTGCAATTCTCTTTAGCCCAGCGTCGTAGTCGTCAATCTGGTATTCAATCGCAGCGATGCTATCCTGTGCTGCTTCGATGACATCATTGAATGGCTTCATGTCTACGTCTGCTTGTAGTTGAAGCTTTCTTTCTCTAACGCTGAAAGACTCCATGGCCTTGTCAAAACCTTCATTGAAGATTTGCTCAAGCCCGACTAGCCCAGACTTGTACTTAAGAATTAGGTCATTTGCAGCAGTTACGTTTGCCATCTTAAGGGCATCTTCAATAACCTTTTGCAAACGCTTGGCATCTTCTGGCTTTACATTTGGCTGAATCATTGCAGTGTATGCTTCACGCATAACATCGTCTGCAAGAATCTTCTGCATGTCTTCTTCTTTGAATCCAAAACTGTTTGGCTTGTTTAGACCTCTTAGAAGCCTGGTTGTGTCCTTTACTTCGCTGTTTCTCTTCTCTAGTGCAGTCATTGCTGCCATTAGACGAAGGCCAGCTCTCATTTCATTGTTTAGCTTTACCCTGCCTGCAATGTCAGCGTCTGTGACGTTCTTGCTTGCTAGGGCTTGTGCTAGAGCAGCGTCTTGAATGGTTTCGTATGCATCTGCTACAGACATTCCTGCAGTTGTTAGTCTTGAGAATGCCTTTTGTTGGTCCTGAGTAAGCTTTGTCTGAGACTCCATTGAGTCGTTCCAGGTTCCCATAGCTACAGCATCTGCAGCCTCTCTCAATTCCTTACCTGCCGAGGTTAGCCCCTTAATCATTCCTCTAGCGTCAAGCGTGAACAGCTTTTTCTTTTGCTTTTCAAACTCTGCTGGATCCATTCCAATAAGGGTTTCAATTAGGCCTTCGTCTAGTCCAAGTCCACGCATCTGGTTCTTTAAACCGTCATATACCTTAATGGTCTTGTTACCGCCGAACCACTTATTAATTTCCTTCATGGAAGCAGCAAATCCTACAGGAACCTTTACTAGCTCATTGCGTAGGTCACGAAGCTTCTTTAGGTAGTCGTCAATTGGTGATGCGGTTGGTCCACCGCCACCGCCTGTTGGAGTTGGAGTCTCTGTTCCCTTTGTAGTGTCTGTGGTTTCTGTAACCTGCTGAGTCAGGAACTTCACGTAATCCTTGAATGTTAGATTCTCGTTTCCCTTTTCCTTTACCCAGTTGTTAAATAGAGTCATCATGGCTGGGTCACCCTCAAGGTTTAGGAGAGTGTCCATGACCTGAACATAAACCTTTCTCTGCTTCTTAGGAAGCTTGTTAAAGTATTCTGCATCTGAAAGCAATGTTGCCATGTCGTCTTGGCCAATAACCTTTACGGCAGCATCAATATTAAAATCTTCATCCTTTACCTTCTCCAGGTCAGCGATGGTTGTCTGAATTTCTGCTGCTGCTTCTGGATTATTCTGATAGAAGGTGGTTGAAATTCCCATAGGAACAACGCTTCCAGTCTTTGCAACGTTAGCAAGTAGGTCTACGTACTCCTGAGCTTCGGCAGAGGTCATGCTGTCAATCTTCATCATGAAGGCTGTCTGCTGTTCCTTAATTGGGCTTCCATCTGGATTTACAAATAGGTTCATTGCCTGCATTGCTTCACCAAGGAATACCGTTCCAAATTTGGTCATAACACTAACAGTCTTGTTCATCATAGCTTCATCTTGGCCATAAGTGTTTGTAAAGATAAGCATTGCCATTGGATCGATGTCGCCTGTAGACATTGCTACTCTAAGAGTGTAGTCTGCTTCGTCTGAAATTGCTGCACCCTTGACGCCACTAATTGCAGACTCTGCGATTGAGGCCATTGGACCTTCCTTGTACTTTGCTCTAATGGCATCGTCAGCAGCTTGGTTCATTGCTGCTCTTTCGCTAAACCATTCTCCGCCTAGGAATCCAGTTCCAGCATTAACGTATGAGTCTGTAATCTGACCCATAAGCTTGCCCTGTTCGTCAAAGAGCTTGCCACGTGCTATGATGTGGTCGTTTGTGAGTCTTTCAGCTTCTTCAAGGTTTCCTGCTTGTCTAGCAATTTCAATTCTCTTTTGGTAGTCTAAGTCTAGTGAATCAACCATTTCCTGCTGTTGTTGCAAAGCCATTTGTTGCATAGCTACAAGAGATCCTGCCTGTTGTGCAATTCTCTTGTTTTCTTCGATTGATCCAACTACCGCTCCTGCAATGAGTCCAGTTACGGCACCAATGATAGTTCCAACAACTGGAACTGCCGAACCAACTGTGGCTCCTGTTGCAGCTGCACCTGCAGCGATAGCAAGCCCAGATGCCACTCCAACGCCTGCACCTGCAAGTCCACCACCAATACCACCAAGGATTGCTCCACCAGGATTTACTTGCTGGCTATTCATAGCAGCAATCTGTGTGCCCATGTCTTTTCTGCTCTGTTCAAGAATTGCTACCCTGATTCCTACAGGATCCTTTGCAAGGTTTTCACCATTTGGGCCAAGCAAGCTAATCATCTTTGCATTAATCTGAATACCAAAAGACATATCTCCAAGCTCTTCACCAATATTAGCTGCGATACTTCTTGCCTGTGCTGCTGAAAGTGCACCAGACGCAACACCTGTTGTTAGCTGTCCAAGAAGCTGGTTCTTTGCCATCTCTCTTCCGCCACCCTTTGAGACAACATCTTTAACGGCCGTAAGCATTTCCTTTCCAGCATCGCTTTCTACAAAAGATTCACCAAAGGTTTTCTTGCCGTTCTTAATCTCAAACTGACCGAACTTATCTTCTCGCATCTTGCTTGCTGTCTCTCCAGCAGATGCCTTTCCAGCAAACTCAGCAAGCTTCTTAATGTTCTTTTCTCCAGCACCAAGTGCTTCTGCCATCTCGTAACCCTTGGTTCTTGCTTCGTCCATTGAACCCTTTAGCCACATGAAGGCACCGACTAGAGCACCTACAGCTACCGTTGCTGCACCCATCTTAGAAGAAAGCATGGGCAGAACAGCACTCATAGCCATCAGAGGTCCCATAAGTTGTTGAGCTTGTTTCCCAATCTCTCCAGGGATCATAGATACACCCATAGAAACTGTAGATAGAACCATAGAAGCCTTAGAGAGGTTCTTTAGAATACTCTTGCCCTTTGCCCCTTCTCCGCCAGTTGGTGGAGGAGTTTTTCCAGCACTATCCTGAATTGCATTTCTCTGCTCTTCAGAAATAACGATGCCCTTTTGCTCTGCGTTAGTCAGGCGTTGCTTGATGTTTTCACCCTCAAGGCCTGTTTGCTGCATTTCGTCTGCCAAGACATTTGCCTTCTGGCTCAGAATCTCGTTTGCCTGAGTGTAGATATTCATCTCTTCTTGAGATAGCTGTTGTCCACTTTGTGCTTTTTGAATAAGCATCTTTCTTTGTGCATCTAGTGCAGCATATTCTGCATCTGTCGCCATCAAAATTTGATCAGCAATGTCCATTCTCTGGTTGCCAAGTCTAACGCTTGCAGCTGCTTCTTCGTCAATCTTTGCGTTCCACTTATCTACAAGGTTCTGACCTACTTGGTTTACCTTGTCTTTAAGTGCGTCAATTCCGTTACCTGCTGCCTCGGCACCCTTTGCAGCCAACTTAGCAACAAGACCTGGCTTCTTGCTCTCTACGGCCTTTGGAGCCTCTACACCAGGAATTGATCCAAGAGTAGGTGGAGTAGGTAGTTTGGAGCTTCCAGGGGCACCTGGAGGCGTTACACCAGGGATTGGCTGGCTAGGGTATATATCCTTAGCGTTTAAGATTTCATTTCTAGATTGAAGATATGCGGTAGCATCATCTTTACCATCTTTAGGGGCTAGTGGGTGAGGACTGTTTCTATCACGAGTAATTGGCATGGAGTCTTTTTTAGCAAGGACTGCATCTCTACCCTTTTGGTATGCAGTGGCATCGATCTGCCCTTCCTTTTCTGCAGCGGTTGGGTCTCTTAGAATTGGCCCTTCTCCAGACTCGTCAGTAAATTGGTCTAGGGTTGCTCCTGCTCCACCCTTCTTGCGGTAAGCAATTGTGTTACCGCCCATATTCTTTTCGTAGCCTGCTCTACCAAATAGCTTTTGATAGACCTTGTCCATCCAGCCACGACCGCCAGACTTTTCTGGCCCCCTACCTTCTGTGATTGTGTTTTCTGCTACGTCAAACACTCCGTTGATTGCTGGAGCTGTTTGTCTAGTATTTGCCCTAGCCTGCTGCAGAATTGTCTCTAGCGAAGCATATTGCTTTGCAACTTCCTCACCCTGCTTTTTACGAATTGCAGCGATGTCGGTTTCAGAGTCAACGATCATCGTCTTTCCGTCATTAAGCGACTGCTGCAACAGTCTGGAGAATTCGTTCTTTACGGCTTCGGCTTCTGAGCCAAGCTCTGTTGCGTTTCCACCACCGATGCCAATCGTTGTGCCGAAAATACTTGAGCCAGCAGCTCCAGAAACATAAGACTTTAGGTCATCAAGTTTTGCTCCTCCAGAACCCTGCCTTACAGTAAGCAAGTTGTTAATGTATTGTGGAATGTCAACTCCAAAGCCACCACGCAAGTTAAGCTTGGCATTTGGGTCTACTGTTGCTAGGTTTTCAACATTTTGTCCAAAACGTCCTTCAAACATTCCGACGCCTTGCATTGCTGAAACTGTTTTTCCTGCAGCACCGTGGGCAAAAACAACCCTGTTCTCTGAGTCAGCGTTTCTAGAGTACTGCTGATTGATTGCCTGGCCCTCTGGGGACTCCTTGTATGCTTTCTTGGCCTGGGCACCAGACCTCATTTCTTTGTTAACTTCTACAAGATTTGTTGCAAATTCTTTTAGGGCTGCTGCTGTCTTTTCTGGATCTTCAACGAATCCTCTGCTTCGTACCTTCTTTAGCTCATTCTCAAGCCATGTAGCAATAGACTTTCCTGCCTTGCCTGAAAAGTCGGTCATGAATGTTTGGTCAGAGTCTGTTAGCCCCTTTGCACCTAGACCCTGTGAGAATCCAGGAATGTTTCCAGAAATAATGCCATTAATTAATGGTCCATACTTCTTTGTCTTGTCTGCAGGGATAATTGCTTCACCGTCAGAAACCATCGCCACAATAGAGTCTGACGTTCCAGTTCCTGGACCACGAATAATTCCACCCTCTGCATAACCCTTCCACTGACCACGACGCTTACCTGTACCGTCTGGAACAGATGATCCAGGTGCTCCGCCAGGGAACATGCCAGGATTAGATCCAGAGAATACGTTCTGTGCAGCGATTGCTTTTTCATAAGCAGTAGTTAGGTTTGCAAGTGCTGCAGCCTCTACGTTGAATGTCTGAGTAAGTGTAGAGTGTGCTTGGTCTAGAGATGCAGCAGCTGCCTGAGCCTCTAGTTCGGCCTGTGTCATGTAGTCTGTCTGGACACCTAGTTCACCTGTTGAGTCAAGGGCACGGTTGTATGCCATCTTCATGTTTGTGAAAAGCTTAATTACGTTTGCAACACCGTTAGCAATAAGACCAAAGCCCATGAGGAATGCAGGACCAATAACACCAACAACGCCAACTAGGCCAGTTACAAAGCTCTTGGCACCTTCGTCAAGAGCATTAAATCTATCTAGGATTCCCTTTGCAAAATTTACTACTGGCGTAATTGCCTTAATAAATGCTTCACCAAGAGGAACTAGAGATGTCTTTAGGTCTTCTACAGCCTTCTGGAATTTGTACATTGGAGATGCTTCCATCTTTGAAAGCTCTCGCTGTGATAGAACTGCAAGCTCTGCTGCACTTGCCTTTGTTAGCCCAAGAACACGAGTTGCCTGGCTACTATCCTTTGTAACGTTTTGTAGCAATGTAGAGATACGAGCAAACTGGAACTTACCAAACATCTGCTCAATTGCACGAGCACGGTTTAGTGGATCAAGCTTGTCTAGGGCTTGGGCAAGTCCCATAACCATACCCTTAACGTCACCCTTGTTACCTTCAACAATTCCACTAATGCTAATTCCAAACTTAGCCATAAACTCTGATGCTTGTCTGGTTGGGTTAATCATTGCTGCAAGACCAGACTTAAGTGCGTTAGCACCTTCAGATGCGTTGATTCCACCTTCCTTCATGGCTGTTAGGAAGAATGCTAGGTCTTCTACGCTACCACCAAGCTGCTTGATAACTGGACCAGCCTTTGGAATTGCAACTGTTAGGTCTTCGATAGATGTAACGGTTTGGTTTTCAACTGCGTTTAGGAAGTCGATCTTTCCTGCTAGATCTTCTGTAGCAATACCGAAAGCATTTGTAATAGAGATTGTAGTTTCAAGTGCTTGTTGTTGCTCTACGTTACCAAGTGTTGCAAGCTTTGTTGCCTGTGATACCTGTGCAAGAAGGTCTGCACCCATCTTACCCTGGGCTGCAGCATCAGCTGCCATCGCCATTGTGTCGGATACTGCGATACCATATTTGGTAAATTCGTTTGCAAGACTCTTAATCTGCTGAAGCATTTTATCTGTTTCTGCAGAGGTGGTGAAAGTTTCTCCATAGACACGCTTAAACTTAATTGCCTGCTCTTCCATCTCCATGAATGTCTTTGAGGCAATTGAGCCAAGCATTGTTAGAGGGACGGTAAAACCAACCATAAGCTGACGACCAGCCCACTGGGTATTCTTACCAAAGTTTAGAAGATTGGTAGAACCTTGCATCATCAGCTTGTTAAGGATCTGGGTCTTTTGTGCTGCTATCTGAGTTTGTACAGATAGGTCTTTCATGTCAAGTGCTAGTGGCTTAATCTTAATTGCTTTAAGTGCACCATTAGCATCACGACCTAGCTGGATGTATTGGGTTTGAAGAGTCTTTACTCTTTCAATGGCAGTCTTTTCAATTGTTCTGAATTCTGCCTTGAACATTTTTCCAAATGACTTGGATGCTCCACCTGCATAGCGGAAGTACTCTCCCATTGAGAGCTTGTTCTTTTCAAGGGCTGTTGTGAAAGATTCTGAGGAACTTGCTACCTTGGTTATTTCAGCTGAGAACTGTCCAGTTCTGTTAATAGCATTTACAAGTTTTTGTTGATATAGGGCTGAGGCTGCTGCTGCATCTGCAGAGCCTTTTATCATTGAGGTATGGAAGGCTGATATCTGCCTCTGAAGATTCTTCAGGGTAGCCAACGCCGAAGTTGCGTCAATATCTATCCGTATATTGGACTGAATATCGTCAGCCATCCAAAAACACCTCTTTTATTTTTATTTTACATTGTCAAGAGGTTTACGTCACCAAGTTTGATGCCCGATGCCTCTTCAACAATGGCGTACACCGTTGGAAGATCAAGAAGTTCCTCCAACTCAGCTGGCTTCTCAGCTAGCTCTGGCTTGTACTGCTTTAGTGCAATTACTACACACTCTAGCAACACGTCCATTGATTTTGCATTGTCGTCTGCGACTTCTGCAATACCCTCAAACTTCTTCATGAAAGGGCGTAGAAGTGAAATCTTTAGTGGACGTGCCTCAATTACTGTGCCGTCTAATAGAGTAAACTTCTTTGGTTCATTAATAGTTGTAGCCATCTTTTCCTCTCCTATTAAGGTAAAATAATTATATCACAAACAAGGCGACTCGTTAGCCCATATCAACGTAATCTAGGCCCATTCCAATACCAAATCCAGCCTTAACTGCATTTACTCCTTGCAATGCTACGATATCGTTTGCGTTTGTTGCCTTACCGCCAGAGAATACTCTTGCCTTCATGTCTTCCCATGCATTTGACTTAGTGTTGTTTTTCTCTAAGTCGATGCCCTGAATACCTGCCAAGAACTTCTTTTCATCATAGTCAAGCTCTCTGCGTGAGCCTAATGTACTCACAAGTTCAGCCATAGACATCGACTCCTCTAGCTCCTGATAGTTCTTCCAAATTCCAAGAAGGAACACCTCTGTCTCAAGCTTCGCAAGGTCCAGATTTGCCCAGCCTGCGTCTTTCTTAGAGTCCTCTGCCTGCTGCTTGATTGGCTCTGGGTTGTCTTCACTAACCTTTACGCCACCTGCAATGTCAATTATTTTATAAACTATTGGAAGGTTTACCAGATCCTCTAGCTGCTCTGCTGTCTTTATCTCTGGCTTGTATTGCTTCATTGCTATTCTTGCACAGTTTGTAAGTAGCAGGATTGCCTGCTCGTCATCTACCGCATACTTGACCAAGTCAAATGCGTCCATAAACTCTCTTAGATACTTTATCTTAAGAGCGGTCACCTCTATTACGCTACCGTCTAGAAGTTCTATATAATCAAAATCAAATACTTTTGTGGCCATCTACCTATTATACCTTAAAGCACGAAACCGCCCAGCTATTAACTGGACGGTTCCGCTATTAAGTTGTATTATTAACAGACTAGGCTGTTAGGGATAGGGTACGGTCTACGATCTTACCGTATGAAGCAGCGTCGTTTGGAAGGAGACGGAATGAAACCTCAAACTCGGTTGCTGCATCACGCTTTGCTGATACTGTAACATTCTCAATTGAGAGTGCACGGTATGCAACGTAGATACGTTCCTTAGAAGAGCCAGCTGCACAGTCGCCAGTACCTGGACCAACTGCAACAAGACCACGCTCAACTGGACATTCACCGATGTCACCTGCAGAAAGGTTTAGAGCTAGGTTAGTCGCACCCCAGTCAGGGCTTGAGATATTTCCTAGGTCATCGTCCTTGCCTGCCAAAGCGAACAGAAGGTTTTCCAGAGTTGCCTCTGCGAAGGTAGTGTTTAGGTTTACCTGCATGCCTTGCTTGTAGAGCTTTGCGACGTCTAGAACCTGGTCAACCTGGACCTCACCGAAGTCAGGCTGGAACTGAATTTCCAAACCGTTAGTTGTGTAACCAACGTTGCGGAAGTCATTGTCTGGATCCGATAGGGTCTCCTTGTAAGTAACGTCTTCTTCCAATGCTGGAAGGACGTCCTCGGTTAGGTTACCAAGTTCATATGTGAATAGAGCTGCTGCACCAACGATAATGTTGTTGCTTGAACCACGTGTATATGCCATAATTTTTCACCTCTTTTTTCTTTATGGAATTAATGGGCGATGTTTCCTCAAGACTAAGTATACCAGCCTTTTATATAAGAGTTCCATTATAGGATAGATTATCTTCTGAATACCCCACTGTGTGATAACAATAGTCAATAATAACTTTATTTCCAGCAAATGTCCTAGCGGTACCAAAGTCAATAATATCTCTGGTTTCCTCTAGCTGATATATCTTGATGTCGTGGAATCTGACTGGCAAAAATTCTTTTGTGGTGTTTCCGTCTGGCTTGACGTATACCCCATTTGTGAGCTTGCTATGAATCCAAGAGTTTAGGTCTTCTGCCGATTCGTCTCCACGGTCGAGCAGGTCTGCTATGATCTGAGTTGTATCTAGCATTTCTGGGATAGACAGGGAATAGAAGTAGTAAAGTAGTTGCTCGTCTTTGATGTGTGGGAATGCCTTACGACGCATTTTAAACATTCTGTCATATACCGCAAAAAGATTAGCAGTATTATTAACTGTTGCCGTTTGAGTTAGTTGCTCAATAGTTGATGGGCTAGTTGGGAAAAATGGAACGTCTAGGTTAACGACACTACCGAGCTTTTCCTTCAGGTAATCGTTAATAAAGATTGGTGGATAGCTTATAGCCATTAGACAGCCCCTCCTGCTTGCGACATCCATCTATAGCCAGTTGCTACTCCAACCGATCTGCCACCACGTTTGCCAGCAGAAAGCTTTTCTTTGTATAGAACTGGTTTTTCTAGATAATTCATTATACCGCTACTTCTCAAGAAGATTTGTGAAAAATACATTTTGAAAAAGTCTGCGAATACTCTTTGATAGGATCCCTGTGCCTCTGTGCCTCCAGGATCTGAAACTGTGACTGGATTCTTGGTAAAAACCTTTTCCCCATTAGCCTCAAATGCTAGAACACTTGCTGTCTTTGGTTTTATAGTTACAGGAATACCATTCTCCATAATTCTTGCTTTGTCATAGAATGGCTCCTTCGAACCGTCTTTAATTGATAAAGACTGGCTGAATGTAGAGTTAACAGTTAGTCCTCCATTGGTTACAAAATATGAAAGATCGAATAGTCTTGCGGATGGGCTTCCTGCCTGATACCATTCGTAAACGTGCTGTAGTGCTTGTGGGTTTACTCTAGCATTAGAGTCAATGTATTGCTTTAGTGATTCTATCACTGTGCCTCCAATTGCTTCTAAAAAGCCTTCCTTACCCTTCTGGGCACCATCAATAAAGCCTTGTGAATAGGATATGATGTTTTGCATATCTTTGAAGAATTGGGTGTCGTTTACTTTTGCAGAGATCACAGATCTACCGCCTGGTTTTCGGATCTACGTAAAACAATTTTAAAGTATTCTACATTTCCAAAGGGACCAGCGAATGGTTCAATTGTTGCAAGCTCAAAGATTGTTGACTTACCTGAACGTGGTCCAGAAGTCTCTACGTATAGTGGTTCTCCAAGCTTGTCTTTAATGTTAGAAATAACAATGTTGGTCATTGCGTTTCCTTCATCACGGCTTGAGAACCTAACGTCTGTTTTTGTGCGACCAAGAAGTACGACATCTTTTGTAATGTTGACGTTTGGCTTAACCTCTTCTGCAAAGGCCGATCCTGCAGAGGAAATGGAGCAAGCAGAAGTTCTGTCGTGAATCCATTGCTTCTGCACATTTCCATAGGCTGCTTGTTCAACAATTGGATAAAAGATTTCCATTGTCATTGGATAGATAAAGTCTGTGGTTTCGCAAACAGGCATTAGAGCACCCCAACTTTAGTAATAGACTTCATATACTTGTCAAGTATTTTGTCTACTATAAGATTACCTGTTCCTTCTAGCATCTTCTTGTCAAACTGAATTCTGTACTGATCTGTGTTATAGTTCGTGACGTACTTCTGGTAGTAGTCCAATCTACCGCACTTGAGATCTTCAATGAGCATGATGGTTGCTTTTTCTACGTCTGCTGGAATAGCACGGAAACCTTCATCAAGTACGAACAGATAGTCGTGACCGTTTATAAAAGTTCCATAGTTTCTGTTGTCATAAACATAGTCTCCACGAGAGATTGGCAACTGTGGGGATGTGGTGCTAATTAGATTTGTTTGTCCTGTAAATACCTTAACGATTGCTGAGTTATCTAGGGTAACCTTGTAGTCAAATACGTTTTCGTCTGGGGTGTCAATGTCGTATATTAGAACATTGTTTTCGTATACCTTGAGCACACGGTTTGCATCACGCCATACTGGCATATAGTCTAGTCCATTACCCTGGACCTGAAGGATAGATTTGTGGTTGTAGAAACCAATACCTGTATAGGTGTCAATTATTGCTCTTGCAATAAGTTCCCACTTCTTGTAGTCTGCGATCTCTGATGCAGTGGTTCCAAGACTTGATGGGTCTACGTATGGCCTGACAACGTCTAGGTTAGACTCGTAGATAATGTGTTCTTGTTCGGTGTCATAGAATCTAATAAGAAACTGTCTGTCGAACTGAATCTTTGATGCTGGCAAAGTATAAAGAACCTTACCATTTTCATCTGATGTGATGGTGGATGTTTCGATTGAGTGGTCCACCAAATCCTCAACATAGACTGTGTAGTCATAGTCTGCGTCTGGCAGACTCCATGTTGTTGTGATAGGATATGGTGGAACCCTCAATACTTCCATTTAGAGACCGTACTCCTTGGCAACCTCAGCAGGTGTGGCTAGTCGCACATATGAGCGAGTTGTCCACTTGTCTGCTGCATCCTTAGAAACGATGTTGAATCCACGATAGATCTTGCCAACACCTTCCCAAGACACATTACGCTCTGAGTGGATTGCAACCTTGTCTTCCTTGACAGCAGCCTTCTTGCTCTTAGCAACTGGTGCTGGCTTTGGAGCCTTTGTTACCTTTGCAGATCCGATTGCTCCGTCTGCGACTGGGGCAAGGGCTGCAACTTCTTCGGCTGCTGCTGGTGCTTCTACTACGTTTTCTGGCTCTGGAGTTACTTCTTCTGCCTTGGTTTCTTCAACCTTGACTTCTTCAACAACTTCAGGAGCCTTAGCCTCTTCTAGCTTTACGTCTTCTGCAACGGCAGTCTCAATGTTATCTAATGCTTTTTCTGACATAAGAACCTCCTAAATATTAATTATAACAGAATAAAATTAAAAAGAGGGCAGGGCATTAACCCTGCCCCCTCTTAAGGGTAGTTACAGATTAGTCCTCTGAGGCTGCATCTGCGAACGCAATTGCGTCCTCTTCTTCCCACTGTACACCAAAACGGACGAATACTGTGTATTCAATGGTGTCCTTCTTTGGCTTGTATTCACGGTTTACGGTGATGTCACGCTGGAATCCCCATACACGGTTAGCAGGGAATGTAAGGTCTACATAACCAGCTGGGTAGTAAGGAACTTCCTGAACGTCGATTCCGAGAACACGAGTAGTACGTGCTCCACCGAATGTCTGTCCCTGACCATCTAGGTAAGCCTGACGATTAGCAGGGGTACCTGCTGGAGTACCAGCGAATGCCTCTGCGATTGCGTCTGCAAGGGTACCGTTGTGCTTGATAATACCCTGGAATGCGTCAGTACCAGCGTAGAACTTAAGGTTGTTCTTAAGTGCACGGTACTTACGAGGCATAGCCAAGATAATGTTCTGCATAACGTCTGGAGTCCATGCGTTGTTTGCAACAGTCACGACTGACTCGTGAGCACTTCCTCCGTTGGTTGCCTTGTTGATGAATCCGTCCATAATACCAAGGAATGCACCATCGCCACTGTCTCCAGTACCGTTGATTGCAAGGTCCTCAATGTCATTTGCGAACGCATTTGTCATAAGACGTACTAGGTGATCCTCAAGAGCACCACCTTCAATACCATCTTCTAGAGCTTCAGCTGAAACTTCCCAGTCCAAGCGAATCTTCTTGGTAGTAAGTTCAACCTTTGAGAAGCTTGCACCTGCGTTGGTGTAGTCACCGACAGCCTGTGCAGCTGCACGGATAACACGCTCACCCACGTTAACCTTTTCAAGTTCCATGGTGTTTGCTCTCATGGTCACACGGCGACCATCCTTGGCGAGAACTGTGGCATCCCACACATAGTCAATAAAACGACGTGCTTGCTCAGGGCGAAGGATACCGCTACCTGCCTCACCAGAAGGGTTTACTGCGTTTGCACCAGATGTAAGTCCAGTTAGTGCTGTTGGGATGTTTCCAATCGCACCATCAGTTGCGTAGTTACCTGGTACGTTGACTCCGTTATCCGAACCTGATGCGAATGCACCCTGTCCTTGATATAGACCAGGAGCTGTTCCTCCTAGATTGCCAGATGTACCTGGTTGGTTTTTAATAATTTCTTCCGACATATTGTTCACCTCCTAAGTGATTTTCTATTTGAATAGATCGGCAGTTTTGAGGAAACGACCGCCCCATAGGGATTTCTGAACCAATTCTGGTTCATTTTCCTGTACGATCTCGCCTAGATCGCCAGACTTGCGGAAAGCAGTGTCAGCTTCAACAGCGTCTACTCTCTTTCCAAATTCATTGAAAACCTGCTTTGATTCGGTTACCTCATTTTTTACCGAATCCACAGATTTGCTTAGTGTGTCAACCTGCTCTTGTAGAGACTTTATGGTTGATACAAGATCGCTAAAGGCTGATGTTAGAGTGTTCTTGATTTCTGCTACTGACTCAGTAACGTCATCTGCTTTAGACACCTCTTCAACAGTTTCAGACTTCTCGGTCTTGTCATCTTCGTTAGAGTCTTCAGACTCTTCCATAACTTCAGTACCAGGAACGTCGTCCTCGTCAGCATCTGCTGCCTTCTCAACTGTTGCTTCAGCTGCTGTTTCTGCAACCTCAGCTGTGGCATCTGCCTCTGGAGCGACCTGTGTTTCTTCAACTGCAGCGGTTTCTTCAACTACTGCTTCATTTGTTGTTTCATTCATAGGACTAGCCTCCTTATTTATCTCAATTGTATTAATGCCTTTAGCACTATCAACTAAGAACTTTATCATGTCTACTTTGTCAGCATCTGACTTTTCAACGAAACCAATGTTTTGCATTTGATTGCCTGTGGTTGGACTTGACTCTGATTCGTTTTCTGAAATAACAACAATGCCAGATTCAGAGTCCCAGAATACGTTTTCCAACTGAGCGTCAATGCCGTCACCCTTGATGACATCAACACCGTCTACCTTTTCGACAGAAAGAATGTTTGCAAACTGATTTGCTGGGGTATCTACCAAAGACAACTCAACTAGATCGTATTCCTTGATAACACGGATCTGGGCATCCATCTTCTCGTCATAAGCGTCATCCCACTTATTCATTCTACCGCCAATAGAAAAACCTGAAAGGGTACCGTCAAGTACCTTCTCCCAGGTGTCCTGTGCACCCTTTGAAACGTATGCAGATACGTAAACACCAGAATAGAACTTCTTGGTCTCAGGGTCGAAATACTTGTCTTCTTTGAACGATACCATCTTACCAACAGCTAGAGGCTGGTGCATTTCACGGATGTTTCCACGGAACTTAGAGAAGGCCTTCATAGATGCTTCTGCTGTAACGATGTCAGCTTGACGGTCAACGTTGTCAAGTGTGGCAAATCCTGAGACGATACGACGCTCCTTGTCTACCTTGCTAAAAGGCATAGACATGCGAACGTTTTCGCCATCTGTATTCCAGTGAACCTTTGATATAGTCATACTATCTTATTATAGACCCTTTTTTAATATTTTTTCTGTATTTTTGCAATAGTTCAAAATTATTGCGTTGAACGGCCTTCGCCTTTTGGATTTCTTCCAGCAACAGTTCCAGGACCATCTGAAGAGTTGGCAGAGCGTTCAGCGTCTCTTGTTCTAGTCTGTGCCGTGTTTGCGTTAGCGTCTGCAGCAGCTCTAGCATTCATTTCAAGAGGCTGATCTCCGTCTGGTCGCTGTGGAAGACCAAGCAGTTCACGAGCTTCGTTAGGAACCATAATCTGGTTTCTAACATATCGTTCAAGAATTTGTGATTGTGCAATTTCATCAGTTAGCGTTAGCTCGTTAAACTTTAGCTCAAGAATGTCTGTCTTCTCGCTAATGATCTTGTTAATAACTTTCTCAAGGTTACGCTGTGCTGGTCTAGCTACCTGCTCCTTAAACGTGCGGTCTTGAGATAGTGCAGCTGCAATACCTGCAGCATCTCCACCACCAATCTTAGATAGTGGAACCTGGTGTGCTACGAGAACGTCGTCACGGTTGCGGATACGATATTCGTTGAACGATGCTTCCTGTGTACCGCTCTCAACGGCTTCCATCTTAAACTCAACCTTGTTGGTGTCAGAGTCTCCTGGCAGTGGAATGTACAGGGGTCTGTGGTTCGGTCCCTTTAGGCTTGTCTGCAAGAAGCGGAACATCTTGTCCTCTGCCTCTTCGGAAAGCTTTGCACCCTTTAGGGTAACGATGTAGCGAGGAACACCCTTGTTGGTGAAGTAGTCAATATTGTACTGAGATGCTAGTGCGTCTCCCTGTAGTGCAGCAATTGCAGACAGGATGTCTGGAACACCATAGAATGAGTTCAGTGGCGAGTACTGCTTGATGTGGATAATCTCATTTGGGCGTGGGTCGTTGGTGATTGGGTTTACGTTCTTTGCACCGAAGTTACGGAAGTAAACAACCTTGTTTCCAATAATCTGAACATATCCGTCACGCAAGCGTCTTACACGAATAGTCGTTGCAGGAATGTGTCCGACATACCCAATCTCGCCCTTAACTGTTCTACCGATTTCAAGGTATCCATTTCCAGTAGACTCGTAGTCTGTCCAAACCTTCATCAGAACGGCTGTCATTGATTCGTCTAGATTCAGAGACTCAAACCATTCTGAAACTTCAACCTTGGCTCGTTCAATTCTCTTTCTTGCCTTTTCAACAGCACTCTCGTTATCAGAATTTTCTAGTGCCATTAGAGTTCTTTGTGTAGCCTGCAGCTGGTAGCCAAGTCCTACGATGTTTTCTACCTTAGCATCAATGGCTGCGTGGTTAGCAAACGACATGTCGTAGTAACTTGCAAGTTCGTATAGGTTCCATGGTGGCGTGATAACGTCAAATAGGCCGTATCCGTTACGGTATACCTTACCAGGGTTAATCTCTTTAGAGTAAGCACCGTCTCTACCGCCACGGATTGCAAGAGCACTGTCTTGATATCCTAGGTCTGTAACGTCTACGTTGTTGTACTGAAGTGTGCTTTCAACCAGCGGAACGTTGTTGGCTTTTTCAAGTCTGTCTGTTCTACGCTTAAAGTTCTTTTCAATGCCAGCAAAATTCTTTAGGTTGTCCCAAGCATTGTTAAAGGGATCCTGGGCCTTAAACACATCCTGTGTCTCCTGCTTTTCGTCAATCCCCAAGTCTCTGATGTAGTATTCTTCTGGCATCTTATTCATCTCCGTAAAGCTCAAGTGTCTTCTTGGCAGCGATCAAAGCACCTAGGTCGTTCATAGATGGGATCAAGCCTTGGTTCATTCTGTCTACCTGCTCCGAGTGCTCTTCGTCTGAGATCTTTCTCATGTTTGGGTAGAATACGGCACGGCCTTCAGGCTGCCCCCAGTATGTTGCTGCATCAGCAAGCTCTTTAATCTTAGCCTTGTCGTCCTTCATGCCTTCGATGGACAGTGCATTACCAGAACCATCTGTGAATGGCTTTCCGTTTGGCTTCATCCATACATATGTACCAAAATTGGAGAACTGCTCCTCAATTACTTGGACTCTTGGTTTCTGGACTTTACTTAAAAGTTGCTGATCGAATGAATTCATAACCACCATTATACCACATTATAGGGCTGGCAGTGTTTCGGATACCCACGACACACCCTTGTAGACGGTATATCCGTACTTTCCGACACTAGACGTGATTCCATCATCAACCAGAATCTTGTTGGTTCCTGTGTACGTTTGGTAGATTTTACCTGGGTCAACGCCATAATATGTCTGTGTTGAAATAACCAAAACGTTTTCCCAAAGATATGCTGGTGTCCAAAAACTCCACAAAATGTCTTGCTGTTCGGCTCTTTTTACCTCAATCCATGGTCTTTTTTGAATGTAAAGAACGTCTTGCATGTTAGTTGACTGATAATAAGAAATAAGATTAGTTGTTAGTGGACCACAGATTCTGAAAGATCCTGGGTTTAGCGAAAAGTCGATCAGCGATGGGAATGACATACCAAGCATTGCCCATTCTTTTACTGTAATGATTGCATCCTTAACTAATGTACCGTTGATGTAGAAAACAACGTTCCCTGTGGTTTCTCCAGTTTTTGCATTTACTGCATATAGCCTTGCTCTCTTGCCGTATGGATCTGTTGCCTGCATGTATATTTTTATGTGCTGGCTGTTGGCATCTATTTCAAAAACTTCTATCGGATAGTAGCTAAAAAAGTCCTCGTCAAATCTTACCGCTGCTTGTAGTGCTAGAACCTTAAACTGGT